>ERZ795054.3933-NODE-3933-length-11261-cov-4.097180_pt1 | contig 11261 bp, 7 predicted proteins | sample MGYA00375138_ERZ795054 | MGnify/ENA primary metagenome ERZ795054 (study PRJEB30183, sample SAMN05720215) | anaerobic digester metagenome | isolation source: active sludge of municipal wastewater-treating anaerobic digesters | place: USA | collected 2014-12-23 ...
CTTGAAAGTCACTTTCGTCTACGTTTTTGTGACCGTTCCCCTCATCCTCGTCGTATCGCTGTTGGTCGCGTGGATCCTGTCGCGGAAAATGAAGGGGATCGGTTTGTTCCGCGTCGCTTTTTACATTCCCACACTTTTGGGAGCGAATATTGCCATCCTCATCCTTTGGCGGCAATTATTCGAAACCAACGACGGTCTCGTCAATCAGTTTCTCGGCATTTTCGGGATTTCGGGGGTCAACTGGTTCGGAACATCCTCCGGGGCGATGGCGGTTCTCGTTCTCCTGCGCGTTTGGCAGTTCGGGTCGACGATGCTGATCTTCCTGTCGGCTTTGAAAAACGTCCCGGAAACCCTGTATGAAGCCGCCACCATCGATGGGGCCTCCAAAACGCGGCAATTCCTTTCCATCACCCTTCCCATGATCACCCCCATCATCCTTTTCAATGGGATCATGCGATTGGTCGATACGTTCCAAGTGTTCAACGGTCCCCAGTTGATCACCGCCGGGGGACCGGAAAACGCCACGCATGTCATCAATCTTCTGATCTACGAAGTCGCTTTCCAAAATCGAAATCTCAATCTGGGCAGTGCGATGTCGACGGTGCTGTTTTTGATCATCACCGTCTTCACCGTCGCGGTGTTCCGCAGTTCCCGGTATTGGGTTTACTATCAGGATTAGGCGGTGACGACCATGAAAAAAACCGAGTTGTCCTCCGCTCAACGTTCTTTACGAAATCATCGGATCCGCCGTAAAATCGGGATCGTCGTCCGTTATGTTCTTTTAGGTCTCGTCGGAGCGGTCATGTTGTATCCGCTTTTGTGGATGATCGGAGCTTCGTTCTCCGAAACCATCATGCCCGGGATATCCTTTCTGCCTTCCGAATGGTCATGGGTGGGCTGGAAAGAAGCCTTTCGTCTCCCCGGTTGGGGTAGTTCGACCGGATATTCGCTGTTCCGGGCGCTTTGGAACACCTTGCAATACTTGATTCCATCGGTGTTGTTCATGACTTTTTCCACTTTGTTGGTCGCTTACGTCGTCGCCCGATTCCGTTTCAAGGGTCGCAAATTGGTTTTCGCCCTCGTGATCGGAACGCTCTTGATGCCCGCCGCGATCTTCCGGATTCCGCTTTATGCGTTTTGGACCAGTGAGAGCATCGCTCCCCTTTGGGAAGAGACGTCGCTTCCTTTCCTCGGCTATCTCCCGCTGTGGGCGGGTTCGCTGTTCGCGGCCAATTCCTTTTCCATCTTCATGTATATCCAGTTCATGCGGACGATTCCCCGCGATCTGGACGAGGCGGCCGCCATCGACGGGGCCAATCGGTTCCAGGTGCTCTGGCATGTGATGATGCCGGTCCTCAAACCGATCGTCATCACGGTGGCGTTGTTATTGCTTTTGGCCGCCTACAACGATTATCAGGGACCGCTGATTTATGTGGTCGACTCGGAGAAATTACCCCTGTCGATCGTTCTCAAACTGTTTGGAAAAGATTCGACCAATACCTATGCCCACATCTTCGCCCGGGCCTTGTTGACGGTATTGGTACCGATTTTGTTGTTCTTCGCGGCCCAAAAATACTTCATCGGCAACGATGCCGATTCGGCCGTCAAAGGCTAGAAGGAGGTCCCATGAAAAAGTTGATTCTTCTGACAATGATTTTGCTGCTGGGGGTCTTGATCGGGTGTCAAACCACCACGACGACCCCGACCTCGACCACTTCAACCACGACTACGACGACTACGTCCACGACGACCACCACGACGACGGGGGAATCTCCCTGCAAAGACACGCCTTTGGCGGAAGAGTGCTATGTTCCTTCCTACCTGCTGACCCGCATTCCCGACGTCGTCGAAGAATTCACCTTGGAAGAGACCTTCGAATCGGACTTTCTTCAACAAATGCCTCCGAACTGGCTGTTGTATTCCAATGAAGAATATGAACCCGGAGGAGTATCCGCCCGCGTGACCGAATCGGGAGACAACCGCTATGTGCGGATGATCAGCGATGGGTTGCAACGACCGATGTATCCGCAGGGTGCACCCACGCCCACATTCATTTTCACCGCCAAGTTCAATCTGGACCTGGATCGGAAAGGCGTGGCCATTGTGGATCTGTACGTTCCTTCCGTCAACGGCAACGCCGTGACCGCCGGGGTTTCCACCGGGGCGGTCAATGCCATTTCCGTCGTTTTGAACAATGAAATGGCTTTGTCGGTCAAAATCGGGGGTCCGTTCTATTATTACAGCCAAAACAATGATGCCGGGGTGACCTTGGCGACGGGAATCACCCTTTCCCGCGATCAATGGCACCGTTTCCGCTTCGAATGGGACGCCGAAATCAATCGAGTGGCGGTTTATCTGGTGACGAACGAAGGGGAAACCTTGTTGCATGCGGGAACGTTCCATCTTTCCAACCGGTTCAATGCCCAGCCACAAGGTGCGATCCTCGTTCCCAACGTCGTGCGCGTCACGATGCCCTACGGTCAAGCCGGAGAAGCGTGGCTCGACAATGTCATTGTTTTCCGGAAGGAGGGATGATCGATGAAAAAGCTGCTCTTGTTACTCCTCATCTCGCTCGGCTTTTCCACTCTCCTCCCGCTCATTCCGGTTTCGGCGTCCGCCGGGGTCCGTTATACCGATGAAGACTATCGACGGTTGTCCGCCGTCATCGAACACGTGGAAAACGTTTTGTACTACGGGCATGCTTACAACCAGGACACCGACCTGTTGCCGGATGCGATCAACACTCTGACCGGGATGCCCGCGGTTTGGACGTTCCCGAACCGGGCGGAAGTCCCTTATTCCGATTTGGCCAACCAGCAGAATTTCTTCCGAACCCTCGTCGCCTTGTCTTTGGTCACGGGAGATCCGCGGTACCGGGAAGAAGCGGAAGCCAGTCTGGCGGAATACATGGAGACTTATCAAAACACCAACGGTCTCATGTATTGGGGGGGTCACCGGATGATCAATCTGGATACGCTCCTAGTGCAATCGACCGAATCGGAAAACGGTCCCCACGAACTGAAAAACATGCTTCCGTACTACGAACTGATGTTGGATGTCGATCCGGTCGCGACCGTCCGCTTCATGCAACAACTTTGGACCGCCCACTTCGATTGGGCGACTGCCGATTTGAATCGGCACGGAAGTTATTCCGCCCCTTACAACAACAATGTCTTCGGGCAACCGATGATCCCCGACATCATCGTGATGGATGAATTCGGAATGCCGATCATCCCCGCCAACTCTCCGGGAGACTTGCCCTTTGTCAATGCCGCGACCGATTTGGCCTATGCGGCGTTCACCTTGGCCGATTACACGGGCGATCCCGCTCCGCGCGAATGGGCCCAGTACCTGATGCGCCAATATCACTTGGCTTCCAACCCCGATACCGGGATGACGGTCTATCAGTATAAGTCGACGCTGATCACCAAATCCGCTTCCGAGTGCGCCATTCCCTCCTATACCAATTCGGGATGCGGTGACCGCGTGGCCCGTCAATTCCGCGATTTCGGTCCGATCGCCCGGGAATCCAACGTTCAATGGAAAAACACCCAGGCGATTTATGTGGACAACATTTTGATGCTTTTGGAAGCCGCCGACCGTTATGGCGTGAATGAATATGTCGACTGGGCGCGGGGCTATCTCGAGGGTTACCTGGATTATGGTTATATTCGCATCAACGGGACCAACAAGATCATCCCGATGTTCAATGACGGAACCGTGACCTACGGTTATGTCGTCCCCGAAGTCGGCTATTATGGTCCCTCGAATATGCGCCTCGATTACGTCGAGATGCCGACCACCTACCTCCTGCCGATCCTCCGGACGATATTGGCCACCGAAGAACCCGAAAATCAAGTGAAACTGTGGACCTATTTCCGCGAAATCGCCCATACCTTTGGGCTGGGGGATGTCGGTCCGTTGGGTGGAAACGCCCCGGCCCTCGATTTGGACACCGCGATCGACGATCCTTTCGCCTTGATGGCGATGGTCGAATTGTATCAAGCCACGGGCAATTCCGAGTATTTGGAATCCGCGCGGACGATCGGCAACAACATCGTCCATGCCAAGTTCCGTCGCGGGTTCTTCGTGGAATCGGAAATCATGCTTTACAGCCGCTTGGATCAACCGGAAACGCTGGCGCTGTTGATTCTCGATGGCGTTCTCCGCGGTCTTGCTCCCGCGGATATGCCGTATTATCTGGCCGACTCGGGGTACATCCACGGGTATCTGCTGTCAGATGACGGTGTCACCGAAGATCGCAATTATTCCCAGACGATCATCTATACCAAGACCATTTATGACTGAGGAGGAAACGACGATGAAAAAATTAGCGACGATTTTGATTTTGACCCTCGCTCTGGTCGCCGTGCCGACCTTGGCCATCCTCGGTGCCACCGGGGCCCTAGATTTGGTCGGACAAACCGAAGAAACCTGGGACGAAAAAGCCGTATATCAGTTGCTTGTGGATGCGGAAAATCTCTCCGGAATGAGCCGGTATAACAACCAGATCATCGCCGTCGACGGGGATTTGGCCTTGCCGAAGGAATACCGGGGTGTGACAATCACCTATTCGTCTCGGCATCCCGAAATCATTTCGAACGATGGGGTCGTTACCCTTCCCGACACTTGTTGGATCGACAGCCGCAACCAACAAGGACAAGACACGACTCAATTCGACCATCTCAACGACAATTGGCCCGTCGTCCTTGACGTGACCCTGACGTTCATGGGCCAAGTACGGACCGCCAAACTGATGCTGGTCGTCGCACCGGCCGAAGGCTTCACCTGCGACAAATACCTGGGCTGAACCGGTGTTCGGTCCGAGAAGAAGGAGATTTCCGATGAAAAAAATACTTGTCTTTTTGTCCTTTTTGGTGGCGGCGACGTTTTTGATCGCCTGCCAGACGACGACAACGTCGACGACCACAACGACTTCGGCAACCACGTCGTCGACGACGACCAGTACGTCCACGAGCACGACCACGACGACGACCACCACCACGACCACCCGACTGACCCTCACCGACCAAGCCTTGGTCGATTTGGCCTATGCGGCCCTCGATCTGGGAAACCTTACGGGTTTGACGAACCTGTCTTCCCGACTGATTTTTGCGGTGACAAAAAAAGTCAGCGACGGGAGCGGTGATTTCACGGTCGCGATTTCGTGGCAAAACGATCACCCCGAAGTCATCGCCACCAATGGGGTCATCAGCCAACCGATTCATGAAATCGGCGATGTGACCGTCACTTTGACCGCCACCCTGACTTACGGGACCGCATCCCGGGAAAAAACATTCGTCGCCACCGTTTTGGCGTTGCCATCCCCTGAGGAAGCCGAACCGTTCTTCACGGAAAATTTCTCCGGATTCGCCGACGGCGACATTTTGACGCAAGCCGGGGCATGGGGCTCCGTCTCCGGGAAAACCGGTAACTCGTTATTCACCGTCGTGAGCGATGTGGGAGGTTCCCCGATTCCCGGCGGTTCCAAAGCGTTGAAAGTCGAAGCCTTCAAAGAATTGCAGATTGAAGCGGCCATGGTCCATGCCTACGACGTGGTCGTCATCGAAGCCGACATTTATCAAACCGCTTCCGGTTCCCCGATCAACATTCAGACCAGTTCGAGCCAACCCGTCATCGGTTTCGGGGTCTACAACGGCGAAGCCGGCAAAGGGCAGATCTTCTACCGGACCGACAACGGGACGATGTACCGCACCGACATCAACCTGAACCAATGGTACCACATCCGTCTGGAAGTCCATCTCGTCAACAAAACGATCGAATTTTTCTATTACGACGCCGACGGGTTCTTGGTTTCGTGTACTCCCGGACCGGTAACCTTCACGGGAAGCACGGGGCTGACCAGCATCTTCCTGCGCAGCGGGAGCTCGACGACCGCGTCCTTGACCCCGCCTTCCTATATCACGAACCTCGTCGCCAACCGCATCGAGGCCCTTCCGCGTCCGGAAGCCCCGATTCGTTTGGGCGAAGTGGAAGGCGTGGCGGAAGAAATCAGTATCGTCACCGGCACTGCGTATACGCCGGCGGTCCCGACACTTTACAATTACTATGAATACGGGTGGGTTTTGGAAAAAGACTTCGATTATTCCCTCGTCATCGATAATCCCGTCGACATCCAGACCAACGGAGTCTATACCGTCACCTATACCTTCACCAACCTCAACGATCCCGAAGACATCATTGTCTTTACCCAGCGGGTGACCGTTTTTGACCCCGCCGCTCCCAACATCCTCAACTCCGCCGTCGCCGGCGTTGCGGGATACATGAGCCACGAAGCCCGCGTGGAGATCAGCTTGTTCCGGGCGGAAGGCACGTTGTATTATGCCGCTTCGGCCACCCCGCTGAGCGGGGCGGAGATCCTTTCCCATCCCGGCAAGATTTCCCTGGACTTGACCGAGACGACGGTCGTTCTCGAGGATCTGGCGCTAGACCCGGGCATGAAATGGTATTTCGTCATCGAATTGAACGGCCTATCCAACGTATTGGAATTGGGTTACGTGTATGAAACGATGGTTCCCATCACGACCGCCCAAGAGTTCTACGATGCCGTGCACGCTTCGGAATCTTCGCAAAAAGACAAGTATTACCTGCTGCAAAACGACATCGACTTCACCGGATTCGTCTGGACGACCGCCGCGCACGATTTCGTCGCCACTTTCGACGGCGGTGGGCACAAGATTTCCCATCTGCACATCGTCAACGAGACCCAGGTCAACGGCGGTATCTTCTATAAACTGGATGGCGGGACGATCCGCAATCTCGTTTTGGATGACGTCACCCTCGTGAGCTGGGCCAACAACGGCAATGGCTTGTTGGTCGGACAGACCTATAACTCCGCCGTCATCGAAAACATCGTTTTTCTGAATTCGTCGCTGTTGAGCGACGTCCACGGGGCCGTCGATCCGCAATCCTATGCCGGTTTGGTCGTGGGGCGGGTTCGCTCCGGAAGCACCCTCATCGACAACATTTCCATCTATGAATGTGTTCTCGAAGCTCGCCACCTCTATGCCGGGGGCATCGTCGCCGGGATGGAAGTCGGAACGACATTGACCGTATCCAACGTTTATTTAGAAAACTATCTAGTCAAAGAAGGGACCGACACCGTTGCCGTCACCGGGGAAATGGTCGGCGGCATCATCGGACGTGTCCGCGGGAACACGATCATCAAACGGATCGTGGCCATCAACCTCGACGTTCGCGGCGCCAAAAACGTCGGCGGCATCATCGGAAAATCCGACGAAGCGGCCATCTCGGTCATCCTGCACAATATTTATGTCAACGGCTCGATCACTTTCCTGCCCGCGGAGATCAGTTACGCCAACGTCCTGGTGGGAAACATCGTCAAACAGACTCCCAGCAAGATCAATGTCTGGGCCAGCGGGTTCCCCACCGTCGGAACCAACGGGATGACCGTCAACGAAGGCCTTTTCATCGATCATTCCGCGGTTCTCTCCGAAATTTGGTGGACCACCAATATGGTCGCGATTCCGAACGACCCCGCTTGGCAGTTCGTCGACGGGGTCCCTATGCTGAAAAATCTGTATCCGCACACCCTGCCCAAACATGCCGTCACGATCGATTACAACATGGGACCCGATGACGATTCGATCCTGTTCCCGCAAGGAACCGTGTTTGCCCTTGAAGCCCCCGAAGTGGGCGGGTTCCGGTTCATCGGATGGTATCTTGACGCGGAGTATCTCCAACCGCTTCCCGAGAATTATTCCGTGGACGCTCCGGTAACCATCTTCGGAAAATATGAACAAGCGACCTTCGGCATCGTATCCTTCGATGCCGGTGTCGAGGGCGTGACCGTCGCCTCGCAAAACGTCAATTTCGGATCCACGGCCACCTTACCGACCGTTCCGCAAACGATGATCGGCGGGGTGTTGAAACGGGTCGTCGGCTGGACTTTGAACGGAGAGGCCTATTCCTTCTCCACCCCGGTTCAGGGGGATTTCGTCTTGCTGGCCGTCTGGGAAACGGTGACCTACACGGTCTCCTTTGTCGGACCGCAAGGAACCCTTACCCAAACCGTCCCGTATGGTGAAACCGCAACGATTCCGGAAACCCCGACTCATCCGGCATTTTCCGCCATCGTCTTCGAATCTTGGAACCTATCCGGAGTTTCTTATGTATTCTCGACTCCGGTGACGGCCGATTTGACTCTTACCGTCGCTTGGACCGTTCCCGAAATCGTCGAAGTCACCACCCGCGAGCAATTCTACTGGCTCGCCACCAATGAGACTACCTATCATTACCTCCTGAAAAACGATTTGGATTTCACCGGTTTCACCTGGACTCCGACCCATGCGGCGTTCAAAGGCTTCCTGGACGGCGGAAATTTCGAGGTATCGTACATCACGATGTCCGCGACGGGAACCACTTACGGCGGTATCTTCGCCCGGGCCAACGGAGCTACGATCACCAATCTGGTTTTGGATCACATCAATGTGACCGCGGTGGACCGCGCCGGCATCCTCGTCGGACGCTTTGAAAACACGGCCTGCGCCGTCTCCAATATTTTGATCCGTCATTCTTCCGTCACCGGGGCCAACAGCAACGGCGTGGGCGGACTGGCCGCCTTGGTTTCGGTCCAGACGACGATCGCCAACATCGCGATCATCGACACCGTCGTCACCGCGACTCTACAGAAGAACGTCGGCGGAGTCATCGGCCGTGTCGACAGCGCCGCGCTCAACGCCACCGACATTTTCGTTTCCGGAGTCCTCGTCGAATCGACCATCGCTTCCGGTTCCGATATCGGGGCCGGCGGGTTCGTCGGATATGTGCGTGACAATGCCAATTCGATCGTCAATGTCGATCGCCTCGTCATCCTCAACACCGAGATCAAAGCCTTGGTGGGCGGTGCGGTCATCGGTTATCTTCGCGCTCCGGGGGAGGGCACCGTCAGCAACACGTATGCCCAAGTGACCTTTACCAACGCCGTCACCAGTGGGTTGATCGGACGGATCAATCTGGATACCGGCGATCTCCCGATTCCGACGACTTCCATTTGGGGATCGTTCGTTAACGAAATCTCCGGATCCCGGACCCAGAGTCTTTCCAACGCTCCCGTGATCCCCGCCGCCGCTTCTTGGTGGGAAACCAATCTTCCCGGTATCCACGGCAGCGCTTTGTGGGTCGTCAATCCCGACGGAACGGTCCTGCTATTGAAAGCGCAATAAGCGAACTGCTTGGTTCCTCCGTGCGGAATTTCGGTTCCGCACGGATTTTTCTGTTCAAACGAGCGAGAGGAAGAAGGAATGAGGATGCAAAACATTAAAATCGCCTATTTGGGCGGGGGTTCGAAAGCTTGGGCCCGTGTGTTCATGTACGATCTGGCTTTGGCGGCGGATTTGGGCGGTGAAATCGCCTTATATGACATCGACCGGATGGCCGCTTTGCGGAATCGCGCCATCGGCGAGCGCATCAACGACCATCCCCAAACGGTTTCGCGTTGGGAATATACGGTCCCCGAAACTTTGGACGAGGCGCTTTTGGGCGCGGATTTTGTCGTCATTTCCATTTTGCCCGGTACTTTCGAGGCGATGCGCTCGGACGTTCACGAACCGGAGGCATTTGGGATTTGGCAACCCGTTGGCGACACGGTCGGACCCGGAGGGGTTCTGCGGGCGATGCGGACCGTGCCGATCTTCGCCGGATTCGCGGAAGCGATCCGTCGCGTTTGTCCCAAGGCGTGGGTCATCAACCTTACCAACCCGATGGCCGCCTGCGTCAAGACCCTATATTCCGTTTTTCCGGGAATCAAAGCCTTTGGTTGTTGTCATGAAGTATTTCATGCCCAGGAATGGCTATGCGCGGTGATTCACGAAATGACCGGTCTTCCCCGGCCGAATCGGCAGGAAATCCGTACCGATGTCAGCGGAGTCAACCATTTCACCTGGATTACGAAGGCGCGTTTTCAATCTTTGGACGTGTTAAGTCTCCTGCCGGGATTTCTGGATCGTTTTTATGAAAGTGGATACTCCGAATACAAAGAAACGGACGCCTGGAAACGTGATTTGTTTCGGTGCGGAAACAAGGTCAAAGGTGACCTGTTCCGCCGATACGGTGTTCTTCCGGCCGCAGGGGACCGCCATTTGGCGGAGTTTTTCCCCAATAAGTGGTATTGTGGACCGGAAGAAGTGGTCCACCAATGGCAATATTCCTTGACCTCCGTGGACTACCGCATCGAAGACGCCCGGAAAAAGGTATCTGAAGCGGTGGATATGGCAGAAGGAAAAATTCCGATTCCCTTGCGGAAATCGGCGGAAGAAGTGGTGGATTTGATGCAAGCCCTTTTGGGACGGACCGAAATCGTTTCTAACGCCAACCTGCCCAACAACGGCCAAATGACCGCTTTTCCCCACGGGACGGTTGTGGAAACCAATTGCGTGTTTTCCCATGACGCCGTCAAACCCTTGCGCGCCTACGGCCTTCCCGGACCGGTTCGCGGATTGGTCTACGGAATCGCTCAGAATACCGACGATCTGGTGGAAGCGATTTTACGGAAAGATCTGCATGCGACCGAAACCGTGTTTCTCCAACAACCTTCCTGCTCCGGGCTTTCGCTATCCGAGGGTCGGCAGTTGTTTGCGAGGATGTGTCGCCGAACCCGGGATCTGCTCGAACCCCATTTCGATCTATCTGTTCTCGACCGGGATATTTCGGGTTCAAAATAGCAAAAAAGCCGTCTTTGGACGGCTTTTTTTCCCAAGATACAGGAAAAAGGAGGCTGAGAAAATGGAGATAAGGTGTTTTTTATCGAAAATTGTGCTATAATCTATTTTCAGAAATGAAGAGCCACGTTTGGCGTTTCTCAGAGCGAATGACGGAACTCGTGAAGAATGTTGAAAGCTTTGTGGTGCATCTCTTTGTTAAAGACATATTCATCGTTGTTGATTTTGTCGATTTCTTGCTCATACCAACTGATGACCTTATCCAAGGCGATTCGAGTGGAAACCATATCGTTGTGGGCGATGGCTCGTTTCAACTCTTTCGTATACCCGGTCATAAATGGGTTGCGGGTATAGGTTTGGATCGTTCCGATGATGCCGCCGAGTTCAATGACAAATTCTTGTTTTAACATGATGGGATCCTCCTTAGGAAATATTCTCTATTTCAAAGATGAACGAATTCGGGTTCTCCGCAATCGTCGAAGTCGAGATGGACAAATTCGGGTTCTCCGCAATCGTCGAAGTCAAGGTGGACAAACTCAGGTTCACCGCAATCGTCGAAGT
>ERZ795054.3936-NODE-3936-length-11254-cov-8.550763_pt1 | contig 11254 bp, 7 predicted proteins | sample MGYA00375138_ERZ795054 | MGnify/ENA primary metagenome ERZ795054 (study PRJEB30183, sample SAMN05720215) | anaerobic digester metagenome | isolation source: active sludge of municipal wastewater-treating anaerobic digesters | place: USA | collected 2014-12-23 ...
CACCGCGTCGCGGCATTCGATGTTGCCGAAATCCCGCAACACCGGCTGCGGCGGCAACACTTGGCCGCGCGTGCGAAAGTGCCATTGCAAATAGCCGATCCACAACACCAGTTCGGCGATGGCGGCGGCGCGCGGATTCACTTCCAGCCCCAGCAGTTGATGTGGGTCTACCGCCACCCCGGCCAGTTCCAGCAAGCCCTGACTGTCGCCCAATTCCTCCAACTGGTTCAGCACCTCGCCTTCCAGCCGCTTGAGATGTTCCAGGGTCACGTACAGGAAATTGCCGGAACCGCAGGCCGGGTCCAGCACCCGCACCGCGCATAACCGGCGATGAAACTCCCGCACTTCGGCGCGGGCGGCGCTCAATTTGCCCTCGGCGGCCAGCAACAGCGCGGCGGTGCGCGCGTCGTCCCAATCCGCCCGCAGCGGCTCGATCACCGTCGGCAACACCAGCCGCTCCACGTAGGCGCGCGGCGTGTAATGCGCCCCCAGCCGGCTGCGCTCGGTGGGACTCAGCGCCCGTTCCAGCAGCGTGCCGAAAATCGCCGGCTCCACTTCCCGCCAGTCGGCGCGGGCCGCTTCCCGCAGCAACTCGATTTGCGCTCGATCCAGCGGCAACGCTTCCGGCTGCTTGAACAGCTTGCCGTTGAAGCGCGGCAGCGCGGCGCGAATCGCCACCGAAAACTGGCCGCCGTCCATCGCTCGCCACAGTTCCCCCACCATCGGCGCGAACTGTTCCGGGGCTTGCCGCAGGCTGTCGAGCAGCTCGGAAAACGCCCGCGCCGGCAACAGGCCCATGTCCTCGGCGAAGCAGGTAAACAGACAGCGGGTCAGAAAACTCGCCACTGCCGCCGGCTCGTGACCCGCCTCCTCCAGGCTCCGCGCCAACTGGGCCAAATGCTGGGCAATCTCGAACGTCACCCGCGCCGCGCGCCGGGTCGGGTCCAAACTCAGCGGGTCCAGCCACACCGCCCGCAACCGCTCCCGAATCCCCGAATCGCGCAAATCCTCCAACCGAATCCGGTGACTCCGGGGATCGGGAAACGGCGTATAGGTCGCGCCGCTGCGGGTGAAGTCCGCATACAGTTCGATCACCCGCCCCACGTCCACCACCACCACGAACGGGGGCCGCCCTTCGCTGGCTGGCAACGCGCGGGCGTAGTTTTCGCCCTGACTCCGCGCCCGCAACAGCGCGGCGTCGAAACCCTGGGTCGCCGCTCCCGCCTTGAGCTTCTTGGCTTCCAGCACGAACGCGCCGCGCCGGTACAGATCAATGAACCCTGCCGACTCCGAGCCATCGCCGTGCCGGAAGAGCACCCGCCGCTCGAACACGTAGCCGTCCAGTTCCGGCTGGCCGGTCGCGGGTTCGGGCACTGGCAGGTCCAGCACGTCGCACAGCGCGCCGACGAACAGTTGATAGTTGGCGCGTTCCGAACCGGCGGCATCGCGCCAGCGGGTCAGGAAGGCATCAAGCGCGGTGGGAGATAGGAGGAGGGCGGCATTCATACGGGTAGATGCGGATCGGCGTGTTCAGCCTGACGCTTCACAGGGATCATCTATCGCTTGCGCCTGCTCGCTCCTACAAATACCGCCAATACAGATAGACCATGCTGATGGCGATGGACATCAGCATGATCGGGAAGGCCATCAGGGTGTACTGGACGAAGCGGATCGGCTGGCCGGCCCGTTCAGCGAAGCCGGCGACCACCAGATTGGCGCTGGCCCCGATCAACGTCCCGTTGCCGCCCAGACACGCCCCCAGCGACAGCGCCCACCACAGCGGCAGCAAGCCTTCCGGCCCGCCGAAGGTCGGCGCCATGGCCTTGATCAGCGGGATCATGGTGGCGACGAAGGGAATGTTATCAATGATCGCCGACAGGATGGCCGAGGACCACAGGATCACCATCGCGGTGGCGCTCAAGTCACCGCCAGTCAGGGCCAGCATCTTATCGGCCAGCAGCTTGAGCAGACCGGTGCCGTCCACCCCGTGCACCACGATGAACAGGCCGACGAAAAAGAAGATGGTGATCCATTCCACTTCGTTGAAGGCGTCCAGCACGTGCTTGCTCTGATGCTCGGCATCGTGACCGAAGTTGGCCAGCAGCAGCAACAGAGCGGCGCCGGTCATGGCGACGGTGGCGGCTTCGAGACCGAGAAACCGGGCAAAAACGAAACCGGCAATCACCAGGCCGATCACCAGCAAGCATTGCTTGAGCAGTCGTCGGTCGGTGATGGCTTCGTGTTCGTTGAACTGCATCACCCGCTGGCGATCTTCCGGCGTGGCCCGCAGATGCCGGCCCCAGATGAAATAGATCGGAATCAAGGTGGCCGCCATGATCACGAAAACAACCGGGGCCAGGTTATAGGCGAAATCGTTGAAGGTCAGGCCGGTGGCGGAACCGATCATGATGTTGGGCGGATCGCCGATCAGGGTCGCCGTGCCGCCGATGTTGGAGGAAAAGATCATCGCGAACAGGTAGGGATAGGGATTGATCCTGAGTTCCTCGGTGATCAGCAGGGTGACCGGCGCGACCAGCAGCACCGTGGTTACGTTGTCCAGAAGCGCCGAGGTGGCGGCGGTGACCAGCGAAATCATCACCAGAATGCCCCAGGGTCGGGCATCCACCTTCTTGGCCGCCCAAATCGCCAAGAACTGAAAGACGCCGGACTGACGGGTGATGGCGACGATCAGCATCATGCCGATCAGCAGGCCGATGGTGTTGAAATCAATGCCGCGAATGGCGGCTTCCTGATTGAGAATGCCGAGCACGATCATCAGCCCCGCCGCCAGCAACGAGACGATGGCGCGGTTGATCTTCTCGGTCATCACCACCACGTAGGTGAGCGCGAACAGAATGGCAGCCACCCACATGGGGTTCAGACCGAACAGCACCGCCGAGGCGGCTTCGCTGGAACCGTGCATCTCAGGAATTCTCCCCAAGCAGCTTTTCCAGGACATCCCAGAACGAAATGATGCCTTCCAGCCGGTTATTGGTCTTGTTCACCACCGGCACGCTGGTGGTGCGCCCGTGCAGCATCAGGAGCATCACTTCCATGGCGTGGGTGTCGGGACGGGCGACCTCGTGGATGTTCAGCCAGTTTTTCACCGGCTCGTCGCGGCGCCGGCCCAGGCGCTGAGCCAAGTCCTCGACGCTTTCGGTCACGAAAGACACGTTATCCAGCCCATGCTTGTCCAGCACCGCCTTGGGCAAGGTCAGCTTCAGCAGCGAGTAAACGCTGAACGTGCCCAGGTAGCGGCCCTGTTCGTCCACCACCGGCAGATGGCGCAAGTGATGCTTGAGGATGCGGTCGGCGGCGGTTGCCACCGTGTCGCTCGGCCCCAGCGTCATCGGATGGGGGTTCATGATGATGTTTGCTTTCATGCAGCGTCCTTGGTTGTGGGAGGGGATAGCCGAGCGGTCGAGTCCTGAAAAATCAGTCCCCAGTCAACCAGCAAGTCAGGAAACAGGCCGGGCGCCAGGGTTCCCGTGGTTTCGTGAATGGCGGGTTTGCCGTAACCCCCATCGGCGCTCAAAGTGTAGACGCTGATGACGTGATCGGTGGGATGAACCAGCCAGACCTCGGCTACGCCGGCGCGCTCGTAGGCGGCCAGCTTTTGAATCTGATCCTTGGCGGCGGTGCTGGGCGACAACACTTCGATCACCCAGTCCGGCGCACCGCGACAACCGCGCTCATCCAGCTTGGCCGGGTCGCAAATGACCGAGATGTCGGGCTGTACGACCGTCGTCACGTCGTCATCAGCTTCATTGCTGCGCGGCAGGCGCACGTCGAAGGGTGCGACAAAAGGCCGGCAGGGTTTATCAACCAGATGATTAGCGATCTGTCGGAACAGTTCGCCGACCACCGTTTGATGGGCCAGACCCGGCGCGGCCATGGCGTAAGCCTCGCCATCAATCAGTTCCCAGCGTTCGTCGTCGGGCCAGGCGCGGTAATCCGCGTAGGTAAAAATCGTTATCGGTTTGCGCAAAGGTTGTCCCATGGTGGGCGCTCCTTATGAGGTGAATCGGTGGAATCTAGCCGAACGTGCCGCCGTTCCAGCCCCAGTTTTCGGCGCTGACGCTGGCGAACCCCAGGTAAACCCGGTCGGGCGGAATGTCGAGTTGTTCTTGCAACAGCGCGCAGAGGCGTTCCGACAGCTTGCGGTTGACCGCGCCGTTCAAGCCGCCGATGCTGCGCACGTCGGCGTAGGCGGCGGGGCCTTCCGCGCCACCCATCAGCATCGCGGCTTCGCTGACGGTGACCATAACGTAACGTTCCGGTTTGCCGATGCATTCGGCGACGATCTGCGAGAGCGGCGCGAGCAGGTTGTAGCGTTGCTGGTTGGTCAGGCGCACCGAGGTTTGCAAGGTGAGAAGGGGCATGGAATAACCCTCCAGGTAGGGAGTGGGAAACAGAAGCCCGGCGGCGGGCGAACACCAGTATTCCGGAAGCTGCACGCCGGCAAAAATATTCCACGTGGAATATTCGGAGTGAGGGGCGGACCCGGCGATGATCGCCACCGGTCGGTTTGAGGATAGGCGATTCGCGGAAATTCGCCCAGAAAATGACCTGCCAGACGCCGGATGGCAACAGGCGCCCCGCTATGGTTTATAGTGATGGAGTCAATTTCAGGATCAAGAGGACGATGGGTTCTGGCGATTGCGGCGAAATCGGGAGGTTGCGCTGGACGCCGCCGAATAGGCCACGTGGAATAATTTGCGGAGGATTGACCGATGAGCGAGAAAACCGGCAAACCGGCCTCTGGCTTTGGTGGCGCGATTGCAGCGTTGCGCCGGCATCTTCTGGAGAAAGGCAATCGTTTCGACTATGGCCCGGACTACAAAGCCAATGGCAAGGTTCTGGCCAGCGTTAGGCAAACGACGCGGATGTACGAAGGGATGGGCTACACCAAATTGGTGGAATTGGGTAATCCACCAGCCTACGCGATGCTGCAACGCGGTCACCGGGAGGCTCATATCTTCCAGCCGCAAGACCCGCAAGTCCGGCACTGGTTACAGGATGAGACCGCCAACCCCAATGATCCCGCCATGCGTGCCTACATGCTCGGCCAGTCGGGCTTGAGCGAGAGCGATCTTGAAGTTGCCGCCAAGCCCCGACATTACCATATCAACGAGGTGGATGAGGTGTTCATCGTCACTTCCGACGATACTTGACGCCCATAGCGATGGTTTAAGCAACGGTCAAAAAATGACTATAACCCGTACTGACATTTCGAGGACTGACTCATGAAATTCCTGCTGAACATCACCGTAATCGCCGCACTGGGTTTGAGCGCCGGCGCCTGCACCGTGGTCACCGATCCCAGCTCCGGCTCCAGCGCCTCGAGCGGCGGTTCAAGCAGTACCGCGTTTATGAATCGCCAGGAGCAAACCGCCGAGTTCGCCAAGGTCAATCTGGAGCGGTTGCGGAACGACATGGCAGCGGGACGGGGCGAATACCTGGCCTCGCTGGCGACCTTGCTGAATATCGAACCCAGCCGACAGCCGGCGTTTTTTGCCTTCACCCAGGACAAGTTCGCCGTACTGTTTCCGACGGACCGGACCACTGCCGCCGACATGCTGGCGACACTGGACCGGGAACTGCAGGCCGACCCGCGTTTCAGCCAGCGGTTGACCTTGAACTGAGCACTGAATCGTCCATCGTTCCGTTCTCGCGCCTGACCGGCGTCCTGCTGCTCGGTCTGTTGATCCGCGCGGCAGGCGCCTGCGCTGATCCTCTTTATCTCACCGAACTGCTGGACCGCGCTGACGCCGCCGAGTTGGCCGCGCGGCGTGAGTGGCGCACGCTGCTGCACTACCGGCCCGCCGCCGGTGGCAAGCGTGTAGTCAGCGACGCCGATGATTCCCGCTTTTTCCTCGCGCCGACCGGTAAAACGGATCCGCACGCCGAACTCGCCGCAACCTTGCGCGCCTTCTTTAGCGCCGATTGGGTCGGCGGCGACCCGCAACCCGCCCAGTGCGCTTTCATCGCCCGCTATCGCTGGCTCAAAGCAGAGCTGAATTTCGACGACCGCCGCCTGCCGCCGCACGACTGCGCGCGGTTTCAGCAGTGGTTCGGTGAACTGAATGCGGAAACGGCAACCCTGGTGTTCGCCTCGGCCTACCTCAACAATCCCGCGTCGCTATTCGGCCATACCCTGCTGCGGCTGGACCGGCGCGGCCAGACCGAGCAGACCCGGTTGCTGGCCTACGCAATCAACTACGCCGCCGACGATACGGACAGCCATGTCCTGACGTATGCGCTGGACGGCGTCGCGGGCGGCTTCAAGGGCCGGTTCGATATCCAGCCCTATTACCAACTGGTGCGCGCCTACAGCGATCTGGAAAACCGCGATCTCTGGGAATATCGGCTGAACCTGTCCCGGAGTCAGTTACGACGCTTGTTGGAGCATGTCTGGGAACTGCGCGGCATCGAGTTCGATTATTACTTCTTCAGGGAAAACTGCGCCTGGCAGTTATTGACGCTGCTGGAAGCCGCCGATCCGGAGCTGCGGCTCAGCGATGAATACCGGCTCTGGACCCTGCCAGCCGATACGATCCGGCTGCTGGCCCGGCAACCGGGGCTGATCGGCGAGACGACCGCCCGCCCGGCGCGCGGCACGCACATCAATCGCCGTTACGAGGCGCTGAATGCCAGCGAGCGGCGATTGGCGCGGCGCCTGGGGAAAGATGCAGCGGTCGCGGCCGCTCCCGATTTCGTCCGGCTGGCCCCGGAACGGCAGGCGCTGCTGTTGGAACTGGCCCTGGACGAGCGCCAGCAGCAGCGCGCAGGCGACGCCAAACCGCCTGAGTCGGTTGCTCCGCCCGATGCCCTTGCGCACCGCTTGCTGATGGCCCGAAACCAGTTGGCGGTCGCCGCCGCGCCGGTTGCGGTCGAACCCTACGCCACTCGCCCGGAAACCGGCCATGCCTCGCGGCGGATCGGCGTCGGCATTGGCCAGCGGGATGGCGCGGCGTTTATGGAACTGAACGCGCGGGCCAGCTACCACGATTTATTGGAGCCGGACGCTGGATATACGCCCGACGCCCGGATTGAGTTACTGAATATCGCGGTCCGGGTTTACACCGATCACAGCGGACTGGCGCTCGCCCGACTAACCTTACTCGATATCACTTCGTTACCGCCGCTCAATGCCCTGACCCCGCGCCCCGCCTGGCGGATTCACGCCGGCTGGGAAGCGATACCCCGGTCGGATTGCCGCGACTGCATCGCGTTTGATTTGAGCGGCGGGCTGGGCCTGGCCGCTGAAACTCGCTGGCCTTGGCGGACAGTCTGGTTCGCATTGCCGGGACTGGAGTTCGATTACAGCGATGAATTCTTCCACGATCATCGGGCTGGACCGGCGCTGGCGGTCGGGGCGCTGCTGCAACCGACGCCTGCCTGGAAAATTCTGGCCGGCGCGACCTGGCTCAATAGCCGGTGGGGTGAAACCGATACGGTCTCACGGGTCACGTTGCAACAAAATCTGGCCCTGGGACAGGATTGGTCACTCCGGGCCGAATGGCGGCATCAGGAGGGTGTTGATGAGGTGGGATTGAGGCTACAGGTGTATTTTTGATAACCAGATGGATACTATGATTTAGCTGACCACGGGCTGCTGATGCTTCTGGCGTCTGGTTTGGAACTCGGGGCCGCCGTGAGAAGAACTATGAACCCATGAACCCTAAAGCAAAAGCCATCCTGTTAGTAACCGTCAGTTTCGCGGCGCTATTACTGGCGATCTGGGGATTGAACCACTGGCTGATCCAGCCGGCGTTCAACCAGTTGGAGCAGGCCGAGGCGCTGGAAGAAAGTTCACGGGCGCGGGCGGCCATCCAGTGGGAATTACGGCAACTGAGCGGCGTGGCTGGAGACTGGGCTGAATGGGATGAAACCTATGCCTTCGCCGAACAGCGCGATCCGGCTTTTATCCAGTCCAACTTCAGCGACTGGCCGCAGTTGGAAAAAAATGTCCGTCTCAACTTCTGCCTCGCCCTGAACCGCGCTGGCCAGGTTCTTTATGGGGGTGGCTACGATACGGATCTGGGCGGCGAAGTGAAGCTAGCCGCCTTTTCAGGCGAACAGCCAGCTATTCTGACCACACTCCGGCCCCCGCTGGAACACGGGCAAGCGATGGAAGGGATAGTGCGCACCGAACACGGCCTGCTGCTGCTCGCCATACGCCCGATCCTGACCTCACAAGGCGTGGGACCGGCGCGCGGCGCCCTGGTGTTTGGCCGATTGCTGGATGCGTCACTGCTCAAAACGCTGGCTGAACAGACCCGGGTGGCGTTCACGCTGTTCCCCGAAGGCGACGGGCGGCTGGAGCCCGAGGAACAGGATTACCTGCGCACCCTGCCCCCCGGCAAAGCCGTCTTGCAGCCGGGGCCGCAAGGCGTGACCTTCGTCTATGAGACGCTGGCCGACTTGGCGGGCCAATCCATCGCGCTGCTGCGCACGCCCATTCGGCAGGAAATCTCCATGACCGCACGGAACACCGGTCATGCGCTCATTGGGATTCTTGGGTTAGGCGTTCTGGTACTGCTGCTGGGCGGAGCTTATCTTTTCAACCGGTCGGTTGTTGGCGATGCAGTAGCCAGTAACACGACAGCCGCCGCCTGGGGAACCGCAATCCTGACCCTTTTGATCGGCGCGGCGCTGACGACCGGTCTGTTTCTCGATCTGCGCCAGAAAAATCAGGACACCCTGGAACACCGCTTTCAAACACTCGCCGAGCAACGGACCAAGCTGATCGTCGCCAAGTTCAGGGATGGTCTGCGTGATCTTGAAGCGATCAGGCGCTTCTTCAACGGTTCGGATGTGGTCACCCGCGAAGAATTCCAGCAGTTTGTAAACCCGATTCTGAACTATGGCGACTTCTGGGCGATTGAGTGGCTGCCGCGCGTAAGCCGGGAACAACGAGCCAAATTCGAAGCCGCCGCGCGCCGGGACGGTTTGGCGGATTTCCACTTCACCGAACTGGACAGCAGTGGGACGCTGGCGCCGGCCACCGAGCGCGATGAATATTTCCCGGTGTATTACCTGGAGCCTTATACCGGCAACGAGAAAGCCTTGGGATACGCCCCCCCGCCAAGCCATCAGGCGCGTGGCGCGGCGTTAACGCACGCGCGGGACAGCGGCCAACTGGCGCTCAGTGCACGGTATGTCCTGGTGCAGGAATCGGCCCAGCGGTTTTCCGTGCTGGCGTTTGCGCCGGTCTACCGAGGAGCAGCCCGCAACGTGGAAGAGCGCCGGCAGCGGTTGGAAGGCTTCGTGCTGGGGATCATCCGGGTGGGTACGGTGGTGGAAAATGTATTAAAGGACACCGTACCGCAAGGGTTGATATTGCGCCTGAGCGATTTGTCGGCGGACAGCGAACAGCAGGTGCTGTATGACTGGGTCCCTCGGTTGGGCGCGGCTGAACCCGTTGCTGATGTGTCGCTGCGGTACCGCCAGGATATTCCGCTCGCCAACCGGCTGTGGCGGATCGAGATACAACCCAACGCCGCGTTCATTGCCAACCATGCCGAGCGGACCCATCAGTGGGTTGCGGTTGCGGGCGGGCTGTTGACGGTGCTGGCGGCGCTGTATCTGTTTGCCGTGGTATCCCAGCGCCAGCGGGCGGAAGCGCTGGTCATGGCGCGCACGGCTGAACTGCGCGCCAGTCAGGAATACGCCCGCGCCGTGCTGGATGCCCTCGACGATGCCGTGTTCGTGGACGATGCCGATACAGGTCAAATCCTCGATGTGAATCGCCGTGCGTGCGAGATGTACGGCTACACCCGCGCGGAAATCCTGCAGCTCGCGGCTGGCCAGCTTGGCATGGGAACGCCGCCCTATTCCGAGAAGGATGCAATGGCGTGGCTGCGCAAGGTTCGGGCGGAAGGCCCGCAAACCTTCGAGTGGATCGCCAGGCAACATTCTGGAGAGACCTTCTGGGTCGAGGTCAGCATTCGGTTCGCCGTGATCGGCAGCCAGGAGCGTTTCATCATTAGCGTGCGCGGCATCGCCGAACGCAAGGTAGCCGAACAATCGCTGCGGGAAAGCGAAGAGCGGTTCCGTGTCCTGCACGAAGCGTCGTTTGGCGGCATCGGCATCCACGACCAGGGCATGATCCTGGAATGTAATCAGGGCCTGGCCGACATGACCGGCTTCCCACTGGAGGAGTTGATCGGCATGAATGGACTACTGCTGATCGCGCCGCCCTGGCGGGAGCTGGTGGCGCGAAACGTCCAGGATGGATACGACAAAACCTATGAAGTAGACGGTCTGCGCCGGGATGGCTCGATCTATCCGCTGGAAGTCCGGGGCAAGACGATTCCCTACCGGGGCCAGATGGTTCGCGTGTCGGAGTTCCGGGATATCACCGAGCGCCGGCGCGCCGAGGAACGGCAGCGCCTGGCGGCGACCGTGTTCGAGGCGGCGCGGGAAGCCATCCTGGTGACCGACACCCATGGCATTATCGTGGCGGTTAATCCCGCCTTCATCGCGATGAGCGGTTACCCCGAGGCCGCTGTGCGTGGCCAGTCCTTGCGGATCCTGCAATCTGAGCGCCAGTCAGACGTCTACTATCAGGCGCTGTGGCAAACGGTGGCCCGGGAAGGCCTCTGGCAGGGCGAATTCTGGTGTCGGTGCAAGGACGGCGGCCTGCTGCTGGTGCTGACTACAGTCAGCGAAGTGCGGGATGCCGCGAACCATCTGACCCATTACGTGATTATTGCTACCGACATTACTCATCAAAAGGAAACCGAGCAGCGCATCGAACATCTGGCTTACTACGACGCCCTGACCGATCTGCCGAACCGGGCGCTGCTAACCCAGCGAGCGGAATTGGCGCTGGCGCTGGCGAGCCGTCGGCGCGAAGAACTGGCGGTGTTGTTTCTCGACCTGGACCGGTTTAAGGAGGTCAACGATTCGCTGGGCCACGCCGAGGGTGACGCCCTGCTGGTGCAGGCGGCGATACGATTGCGGGAACTGACGCGGGAAACCGATACAGTCTGTCGGCTGGGCGGCGATGAATTCGTGCTGTTATTACCCGACACCGGCCAGCCCGGCGCCGCGCGGCTGGCGGGCAAGCTAGTGACTGCCTTCGGCCAGCCTTTTGTGGTGTCGGGCCACAACCTGCGGGTGACGGCCTCTATCGGCATCGCCCTTTACCCGCATGATGGCATGAGCTTTGCTGAATTGCTGAAGAACGCGGATACCGCTCTGTATCGGGCCAAGCATGAGGGCCGCAATACCTGGGTGTTCTACA
>ERZ795054.3938-NODE-3938-length-11254-cov-3.842754_pt1 | contig 11254 bp, 7 predicted proteins | sample MGYA00375138_ERZ795054 | MGnify/ENA primary metagenome ERZ795054 (study PRJEB30183, sample SAMN05720215) | anaerobic digester metagenome | isolation source: active sludge of municipal wastewater-treating anaerobic digesters | place: USA | collected 2014-12-23 ...
AAGAATCATGGATAAAAATGCAAAAATTTACATCGCCGGGCACAAAGGCCTTGTTGGGAGCGCAATAACAAGAAAACTTCAAGAACTTGGCTACACCAATCTAATTTTTCGGACATTTGAAGAATTAGATCTGATGGATCAAAAAGCGACCGCGGATTTTTTTGAAAAAGAAAAACCGGAGTATGTTTTTTTGGCAGCTGCCTAAGTTGGAGGAATTAAAGTTAATGATGACTTCCCCGCTGATTTTATTTTCCAAAATTTGCAGGTTCAAAACAATGTCATCCATAATGCATATTTAAATGGTGTCAAAAAACTTCTATTTCTTGGCAGTTCCTGCATTTATCCGCGTGATTGCGCGCAACCGATCAAGGAAGAATATTTCATGACTGGACCGCTGGAAAAAACCAATGATGCTTACGCAATGGCTAAAATTGCCGGCATCAAGATGTGCCAAGCATACAATAAGCAATACGGCACTAAATTTATTGCTGTCATGCCGACAAATCTCTATGGACCGAATGACAATTTTGACCTGGAATCTTCCCACGTTCTCCCTGCCCTGCTTAGAAAATTTCATGACGCCAAAATTAAAGACGAAAAAGAAGTCGTCATGTGGGGCACCGGTTCGCCGATGCGAGAGTTTTTATATGTCGATGATTTGGCGGATGCCTGTGTCCACCTCATGAATGTTTATGATGGCGATGAAATAGTCAATATCGGCACCAGCGAAGACATTAAAATTATAGATCTGGCAAACTTGATCAAAAAAACAGTCGGCTTTGAAGGACAGATTGTCAAAGACGAAACCAAACCGGACGGAACTCCGCGTAAGCTTCTCGACGTTTCGCGCTTGCATTCACTTGGATGGCATCACAAAACAGATCTTGAAGAAGGACTGAAAAAAACATACGAGTGGTTTTTAAAAAATAAAACACAATGAAAATTTCCATCATTACGCCATCCTTTAATCAGGCTAACTTTATTGAACGCACAATTCAAAGCGTTCTTTATCAAAATTATCCGGATTTTGAATATATTGTCATGGACGGTGGTTCAACCGATGGAACAGTTGAGATCCTCCAAAAATATGAAGATAAAATTATTTGGAAATCAGAAAAAGACAACGGCCAATCAGATGCTATCAATAAAGGTCTCAAAATGGCAACCGGTGACATTGTTGCCTATCTCAATTCTGATGACACATATGAATCGGGAGCGCTCAAGAAAGTTGCCGAATTTTTTCAAAAGAATCCTGACAAAAAATGGGCCTACGGAAAATGCAAAATAATTAATGAGAATGACCAAGAAATTCGGAAACCAATTACTTTTTACAAAAATCTGCTGCTCAAAAAATTCAGCTACGCCAAATTACTCAGCGAAAATTTCATATCCCAACCAGCGACCTTTTGGAAGCATGAAATCCATTCCGAAATCGGTTTTTTCGATGAAAATGAGCATTATTGTATGGATTATGAATTTTGGCTTAGACTAGGCAAAAAATACCCGGCTGGGGTCATTAATGCCTATCTGACTAATTTTCGCTATTACGCTAATAGTAAAAGCGGCGGCGTAAACAAAAAGCAGTTCCAAGACGAACTGCGACTAGCCAAAAAATACGGAATTAATAATAAATTAAGCATTGTCCTGCATTATTTAAACTATTGGAAAATTACAATAATTTACCGGCTAATTAATATTCTAAATCAGCTAAAAAATAATAAAAATATAATTTTTTAATTTTTATTTTTAAAAATTCCGGATATTAATTGTCCCAATCTGCTGTTTGATAAAAAATAACTAAAATATCTTCTAACGCCCTTTCGAGGAGAATTGAGAAAAAAAACAATTTCATAATTTGCTATCTTTAAAAAATAAAGACACCTGCTTTTCATAATTTCTAAATATATCAATTTTTTGTTGTTTTTATTTTTATCCATTCCATGGGTGCTGTTTTTTATTTTATCAAAAATATCATCCAACATTACATCGACTGTTTTTTCCCAAGAAAATAATTTTGCTCTTTCCAATCCTTTTTTTGATAAATTAGCTTTCAATTGATCATTGAAATAAAGTTGACTAAAGGCATCCAACAATTCTCCTTCTGATTTCGGATTAATTATAATTCCTGCATCACCAATAACTTCCGGCAAGGAAGAATTATTCGATGTAATAACAGGAACTCCACACTTCATAGCTTCCAAAACAGGCAATCCAAATCCTTCGTATAAAGATGGGTAAATAAAAAACTCCGAATTGCTGTAAAGCACCGACAAATCTTCATCATCTATGTATCCGGCTTTTTTGATTTTATCTTTAAATTTTTTAAAATTATTTATTTCTTTTTCCAGCTCGCCTACAAATTGTTCCCAGTGACTGCCGCCCAGCACGAAAATCAAATTATCTATTTTATTCTTTTCTATAAATTTAACAAAACATTTGATCGACATGATTAAATTTTTTCTCGGCTCCAAGGTGCAAAGACTGAAAATATATTTTTTATTTTCTGGGATGTTGTATTTTTTAAATATATCTTTTTTCTTTGTTTTGTCTAGATTTTTATAAAAATTCTCTGCAGCCGCTAAATATGCAACCCTTACGTGTTCTGGATTTATTTTTGAAACACATTTGATAAAATCATTTTTTGTATTTTCCGAAATAGCAAAATAATAATCATTGCCATTAATCTCCTCTATCATCTCCATTAGCCATGCCTGTTTTACGGGAAAATATTCCGGAAACATCAGCATGATAGTATCGTAAAGTATTGTGTATTTTATTATATTATTTTTAGCTTTTATTTCGGATGGAATCTTGAAAACAGGAGACAAATACACATCGATATTCTCAACTTCAAGAATGTGCTTTTTGTCTTTGCTGGTTAGTTTTTTTTCAGTTAAAATTTTTATATTACTTAATCCAAATTTGTCATTTAAAATATTTTTTAAATTTTCACATTGACTGCTGTGGCAGAATAAAGAAACATTCAGATTGCCCCTGTTTAACATTTCTTTCAAAATATTAAACGCAGTAAAAAATATACCGCTTCTGGCCATATCTTTTTTTGCGTCATTTAAAATTACTGTGGCATCCAGTAACAGATTTATTTTTTCTCCATTTTTCAGTTTATGTTTAAGTTTTTGAACTTGATCGAAAGTTTCATTATAAATATATTCATATTTTTTTAGCTTATTTTTATTTAATTTTAAATTTTCATAATATTTTTTCTTGAAAACAGTAATGTCATCCCTAACAGTATCTTGATTTGCTAAAGATTTATTTTCCAGGTACATTCTTGATTTTGCTAAATATGAATCGACAAAAATAAATTTCATATTATAGCTTATCGCTCTCATCCAATATTCGAAATCAAAGCCACAGTAATAATTATTATTTAACAGTCCTATTTTAGAAACAGCTTTTTTAGTAAAAAAAACTGCGGGTTGGCACAAAGTGCATTGATAAAAAAATGAATAGAAAGACGGTTCAAAAACAGGGTAAGGCAACAGTCTTTTTCCTATTTTTGATATCCACATGCCCTTGCCATAGAAAAAATCTCCATTTTTAAAATCTTGGCTTATCATAAGCTCTAAAACATCTGGGTAATACACATCGTCACTATTCAACCAACCAATTATACTCCCAAAACTTTTTTTTATGCCCTTATTGATAGCGTCTGCTTGTCCCCCATCTTTCTCGCTGACCCAGCGATAACTGATTCCCTTACACTTATTCCATTGAAATTTTTCATTTCGTGATATATAAAACATTTGATTATCAATTTTTTCCTGAAAACAATTTTCTTTTAACAGTTTTTCATATTTTTTTATTACATCAACAGATTGATCTTTTGAACCTCCATCCATTATAATATAATCGATATAAAAATTTCCCTCCTGCATTAAAACAGATTGGATTGTTTCTTTAATGAATTCTCCCTGATTATAAGAAGGTGTTATTATTGATATTAATTTTTCTTTTTCCATTTATTTTAAATTATCCATTTCTTCTTTGATTAAAATATCCAAAACCTTAAAGAATTTTTTGTCATATTTCCAACCCAACTCTTTTTTGGCTTTTTTGTTATCACCATAAATATTTTTGATATCATTCGGTCGGAAAAAAGATTCATCAACTATTATTTTATTTTTATCGATTTTCAACTTATCAAAAACGTAATTAACAATCTCTCTGAGTGAAATCGATTCCCCTGAACAAACCAAGAAGTCTTTGGGGTTTTTTTGCTGAAGCATCAACCAAATGGCTCGTACATAGTCCAGAACATAACCGAAATCACGTTTAAGATCTATATTGCCTACTCTTAATTCACTTTGCTTTCCGTTTTTTATTTTGATAGCGCTCTGGATGACTTTTTTGACAAAAAAATTATTAGTCCGCAAATATGATTCATGATTAAAAAGAATTCCGCAACAAGCAAAAAGACCATACGATTCCCGATAATTGACAGTCATCCAGTGCCCGGTTGCCTTGGAAATCGCGTAGGGACTAGTCGGATGAATAATGGAATTTTCCGTAACCGGCAGCTTATCAACATTTCCAAACATATCGCTGGATGAAGCTTGGTAAAATTTTATTTTCTTATCAACTTTCTTAATTGCCTCCAGCAAATTCAAAACTGAAAGAATATTGAAGTTTATCGTTTCGTGCGGTTTTTCAAAAGACAAACCTACAGCGCTTTGCGCTGCCAAATTATAAACTTCATCAGGCTTAAATTTTTTAAAAATAGCCATAACATCATTCAGATTTAATAAATCACATTTTTTTAAAATTACCTTTTCTTTTATCTTAAGATATTCCAAGCCAAAAAAATTCTCTTCGGCATCTCTTCTGATAAGACCGACAACTTTGTATCCTTTTCCCAATAGCAAATCGGACAGATATGCTCCATCTTGTCCGGTTATGCCCGTGATAATTGCTGTTTTATTCATAACTACGATTGTTTTATAAAATCAATTATTTTTATTTTTTCTTTTTCCCATTTATCATATCCCTGCCGCATAAATTCATAAGTATTTTTATGGATCTGTTCAATATTGGATAGGTTTAATTCTTTTGGGTTTTTGAGATTAAAAAGAAATCCGTTTTTTCCGTGTTCAATATATTCATTCATAGTTGGGTTATCAGCCGCAATTACCACCTTGCCCATCGCCATGGCTTCCAAAAATGACATTCCGATGCCCTCATATTCTCGTGGCGCTATATAAATTCCTTTTTGTTTTATAACATCCAACATTTCCGCCCTTGTTTCAAACCAATCAGAATAAGTTATTTGATATTTTTTTTCATCGTCTTTGCTCGGCTGAATAAATTTCTGATATGGATCAACTGCTTTGTGAATATGAATTTTTACATCATTTTTACCAAAAAGCTTAGCAACTGTGTTTATGTTTAATTTTGTCAGTCTTTGCCAGAAAAAAACTTCTTTTTTATCGCCAGGAATGAAATCGTCAGGTTTTGGAAAATATTGAACAAGCATTGATTCAAATCCCCATTTTGCAAGTTTTTCATGCAAAGCTTTGGAAAAATTGATTATTTTTAAGTCTCTATAATTATTCCAATATCCAAAATCCAACCTCCCTGATTGGTCACACATCGGAAAATAAATGATATTATCATTTTTTATATTCCGTATTATGTCTTTTGACGGCAATAACTGAAAAAATATCACTCCTAAATAACTTTCATCAATGAATGATAAATCCGGAAAAGATTTTCCGAGCCAACTTTCATCTAAAATTTCTTCAACTTCAAAAAATTGCTTCAGATATTCAATCAAAAAGACGGTGGATTTTGTTTTAATGTGGTAGGAATGTCCAATATAGACTATTTTTTTGGAATTTAAATTAATATTTCTTTTCTTCCTCGGCTTAAATTTTATTAAATAATTTACACAAAGAGAAAACATGCCCCTTATTTTTCGAAAAAAATTAAAGGATGACAACAAAAATTTTATAGCTAATTGAACCAGAATTTCAGCTATTTTCAGGCGCCAGCTTCCTTCCGGAATTAAAATTTTTCGCAAAACTGAAATAATTTTCCATGTGTAAGATGAATAAACATTTGCCAGTTCTGTTTTGACTGAATTCAATTCTGCTTTTCTCTTTTCTTTTTCTTCTAAATTTAAATAGTCATCTATTGATTTATATAAGCTGCTTAATGGATTTGCTAATGGAAAATTATTGTCTAAAAAATTTTTTTCCCATTCCAAGAAAAATCTTAATTTATAATAATTAGTCTCCCTGCTGTCATTATCTGAGATATTTAAAGAACTTTTTCTCCAATAAGCGCTGGCATTATTTGTAGAGGCTACTCCATTTTCTTTTGATAATGCCATATATGTAGCATCATCACTTCCACAAGCTCTTGGAAAATTAATATAACCACCGATTTTATCTAAGGCATTCTTTTTTATTACAAATTCAGATGTTGATTGCAGTCTCTTTATAACATTTCTTCCGTATAGCATTTGATCCCATGTCTCAAATTCAGGAATATTATCGCCTTCTAAAATTGTTTTATTTTTTTCATCAACTTTTATTACCTTTGTTCGAAATAGCGATACTTTTGGATATTTTAGAATAAGCTTGTTTATCTCTTCTAAATAATTTTCAGATATGTAATCATCGTCACCAAGGATACAAACATATTCACCATGCGCTACGCTTACCATCTTGTTCCAAGTTTTTGAAGGATCCTCAAAACCTATGTTCTTTTCGCCTTTTAAATATTTTATTTTAGAATTTTTATATTGGTCAACAATACTATCGATATCATCTGGCGAACAATCATTGTAAAGTATAAGTTCCCAGTCAGAAAAAGTCTGCTTTAAAACGGAATCAATAGCTACATTGAGAAATTTTCCTTTTATAATTGGTATTAGAATTGAAAATTTTGGCATTTTTTTATTATTTAATACTTTTGCTAAAAAATACTGACGTTAAATAATTTCTAATTTTTAAATAAAAATTCAACAATTTCCAAGTTTTTGAAGATTTTATGGCCCGTATTTCTTGGTCTTTTTGCTGAACTTCTTGCTCTTTTTTATTCAGTAAATAATTAACATATAATGGATTGCTATTTACTTCATATAGATCCTTGTGATTCAAAAATATTTGACTATAAGTTTCCTTGGTTTTTTTATTGTTTTCTCCAAAATTACTATTTCTCGATTTTTTTTTAATTCTATAATAAAAAAGAACTTTTGGAATCATAAAAACTAGGTCGTCTCTTTTTATTAATGAAAGCCAAAAATCCCAATCTTCCCATCCTTTATCCATATTTGGATTATATCCATCTGTTTTTTCAAAATCAGATTTTCTGTACATTGCAGTACAAAAAATCATATTTTCAAACAAAAGCTTGTCATATGAATATTCTTGCAATTGCCACTTTCCTGAAGATTCTCCGAATAATTCTGCTTGACAATATACCAATTTAGTTTCCGGTTTTTCTAAAAAAACATCTACGGCCTCTTTTATATAATTATTTGAAATAAGATCATCTGAATCTAGCGGCAATATAAATTCGCCATTGCTTATTGTTATACCTCTATTTCTTGCAACTGATGGCCCTTGGTTTTTTTGCTTAATATACTTAAAACGTTTATCTTTGTTACAATATTTTTGAGTAATCTCTTTTGTATTATCAGTAGAACCATCATCGATGATTATACATTCCCAATTTTGATAATCCTGCTTCAAAACCGAATCTAAAGTCTCAGATAAAAAATTTGCCTGATTATAGGAAGGAATAATAACGGAAACTAATGAATTATTATTTTTAGCGCTTGTTTCAAGCATTGATTTATAGGTTATTTTTTATTTTATTATAAATTTTAAAAATTTTATAATAACCAACTTTTAAACATCCATTTGCTAAAGTTTTGGGTGGAAAAATAAAATTTAAAAAAGAAACTATTTTTATTATAATTTGTTGTTTACGGGAAATATGGATCATTTCAATTTTGTTTTGAAGATTTTTATGCAGCTTTTCATCCTCTTTCTTCCTTAAATATTTTATTACAAAATCAAATCCGTTTTTTTCAAGTAAACCAAAAAATTCAAATCTTTCTTTATTTAAAGCAATTGCTTCTTTTAAACATGCATTATGTTTATAAATTTGCTCAACTTTAACTGTTTTAAAAATCATGTTATTTTTAATTTTTTCAAATACTTCATGCCCTTTTTCTGAATTAACAATAACAGCAGAGACTCCATTATCATCATCAAAATTTTCGTCTTCAATATCTATCCCCCAGAAATCACCCAGGATAATATCTGCCGTACTCTTCTTGAAAAGCCTATATTCGCAATCATAGCATAATTGTCTTAGGTAATAATTTTTTAAAAATCCAATCATGAATGAGTCTTCCCAGATTTTTTTCTTTATTGATTTGTTTTTGAATATATATTCGACTTGATAATTCTTCCATCCTTGTTCTTTATTTCTAAAATTGATTTCAACTAAAACATCATTCTGCTTTTTTTCCAATTCTTTTATATTTTTTAAAAATACTTTTTTGCTTGGCACGCCATGACATATAACGGAAACGCAATACAAATTAGGATAGTTATTTCCTAAAAAAGCTTTCAGGCCTTCTATTTGGCAAGGCACGCCGGAAAACAAAACTTTTCTTCCTATTTCTAATTCATTTTTTGCTAAAGAATAGCAATCACCAATAATACTCTGCACATATTTCGAGCCCCTTAATTTATTTAAATCCTTCTCATTATCTATTTTAATATGCCTCACATCATAATCAGAATAAGCAGCACCGAAAACACAACCGCCTTGTTTTAAAATATTCTTTGCCAATAAGCTGAAAACTCCCCCCGATGAACTTTTAAGTCTTTCACTTTTTGAAATATTTTTGCAAGCATAAGCAAACAACTTACTATATTTATATTCATAGCTTCTATTATTTGGACAAATATTTCTACAAATATTGCATTCGGTACATTTTTGCTTATTTATATTTGGATACAAAAAACCCTCTTCATCTTCTTTCATTTCTATTGCTTTTTGCGGACAAGAATTTTCACAGGCTCCACAACCAGAGCACCCTTCTTTTTTTGTTATATTTTCACCATCTAATTTTTCCAATCTTTCCAATATAATTTCGAATAATTTTTCCGCTTTCTTTTTAAAAATAGGCATTTTGTTCTCCAAAACATTTTTTATTTTCTCTTCATTTTTTACTAAATATTTGAATTTTTCAATCAATTTTTTTTCACTTATTTCTTCTATTGGTAGCACGTAATCTTCATAATTTCCAAATATATCTTTTGCAATACCTTTTGATTTTATGCTATATCCCAAGACTAAAGTCGGCACATTAGTTGAATATCCGGCGATGCTAGCATGCGTTCGTGCTGCGATAAGGAATTTACATTTTGAAATTATATATTTCAATTCATTACAATTGTAAATTTTTTCATTTAAAACAAAGACTCGCTCCTCATTAGAATACATTTCTTTTATTTTTTCAAGAGTATTAAGATCATTTCCATCCGCTATGTAAACATGAGGAATTAAAGCAATTTTATATTTATAATTACTTAAAATATAATCAATTAATTTTTTAACACTTGCAATCGTGTCTTTTCCATCACTTTGATAATTTAATATCATTGGGCTTATGTTTAAACCAACAATTCCCTCTTCGGAATTAAAACTTTCAGGAAGATTAATTTTTTGAATTTCCAATGAAAAAGCAACGTCTGGACTTAATATTATTTTTTTTTCATCAACAAATTCTGACAATAAATTATGCGTTAAAGATTCTCTAACTAGAACAATGTCAAATTTTCTAATATCTTTTATAAATTTTTCATCTATTGCTTCAGCATTAACTGAAGCTCCCCAAAGAATAAGTTTTTTGTTTTTTTCCCTTATTTTTTTATCAATAAAATAAAGCCAATTTGAAACATTATAGCAGTAGTTATCTCCACCAACAGATAAAAATAGGTCATTTCTTTCTATTTCTTTTATTACATCTTTATGCGCCATCTCTTCAATATCTATTTTTTTTTCATCACATGCAGCTATTTTTTCTTTATTAAATTTATGAGCCCATTCATGAATAACATATTTATCTATAACATCATTATAGTATTTTCTATCATTTTCAATATCAAAAGTAGCAACAGTTATTTTATTGTTTTGATTAAATTCTTTTATAATCTTGGAGGTGCTAGTGACAATAGCCTCGCATCCTTTGTTTAAATAGGATCCATGACCAAATAGTAAAATATTATATTTTTTGTCCATACTTGTTTTAAATAATTTTAATTCCTCCATTCATGTTCAAAATCACATAAACCTCGATAATTTCCCTTTAAACCAGGAGTGAATATTTCCAGCTTTTTAAATCTTTGTTTTATATCATAATAAACAATTTCCTCCTTACCAAAACAAGCGATATTTAAATAATAGCTACCTTTCAAAATGAGAATTTTATCAAAATGCAAAATTAAAGTATTGTTATCTTCTTTTATTTTGAAATTATCCATTTGCGTATTATAGCTACAAATTCTTTCGTCCTTTTCAGATCCATAAATCCCAATGCCTATATTTAATCTGTCTATCTTTTTATAAATTTTAAAATTAACTTTAATGTCTACACTCTCTCCCGTTTCAAAAACATTCTTTTTATTTCCATCCTTATCTAAAAATTCAACATTTATTATTTCTGCCACCTTATTGTTTTTCTCTTCTTCTTGTTTTGCTTTCTCCAATTCAATTCTTTTCTTTTCAGCTTCCAGTGCTTTTCCTTTTAAATTTTTCAGATTTTTTTCTGCTTGAATAATTGCCTGTTTTTCAGCTTTTTCTACCTTGTTTTCTTCATCTGACATGTTTTCATATACATAAGCATTTCCGACTTCCTCGGCTTTGCCTATTTTTACAACCTTTCCGTTGCGAATAAGCATAGCGCGATCACAATATCTTTGCACCGTAGCAATATCATGTGTGACCAAAATCACAGTTTTTCCTAAATCTTTATATTTATTGAATTCCTCAAGACACTTTGATTGAAAATTTATATCCCCCACTGCCAAAACTTCATCCATAAGAAGAATGTCGCGATTAGCATGAATAGCAACAGAAAAAGCTAGCCGCACTTGCATGCCGGAAGAATAGTTCTTGAGTTTTTGATCAATAAATCTTTCTATTTCTGAAAATTCAACAATACTGTCAAATTTTTTGTCAATCTGTTTTTTGGTCATGCCTAGAACCG
>ERZ795054.3940-NODE-3940-length-11249-cov-3.514472_pt1 | contig 11249 bp, 7 predicted proteins | sample MGYA00375138_ERZ795054 | MGnify/ENA primary metagenome ERZ795054 (study PRJEB30183, sample SAMN05720215) | anaerobic digester metagenome | isolation source: active sludge of municipal wastewater-treating anaerobic digesters | place: USA | collected 2014-12-23 ...
AGATTGATTATTGATAGGGGTAAAATTATTCAAGGAGGAACAGGGGAGCATGGTGAAGCTGCGGGACAATCTCGCGGAGGAAGACAGCAGGGTGTTTCTGTGGCTGAAATGGATCACAAAATGGCTGATTATGTCGAGCTTTTTTATGCAAAAACAGCGGCGAATAAGGAAACTACAAGAAATATTCTAAAAATAGATGCTGATGTTATTGATAATAAAACATTGGCTCAAGATTTTGTCGAAATGTGTCTTGACCATGTGGAAGTTGATAAGTTATTAGAGATAATTTCTAGGGAAGATGGAAAAAAAGTTGAAGATATAAGGCTGAAAATTGCAGAAGAATCTCAAAAAACTCCGGATAAAATTAATCGTGAAGATTTAAAGAAAAGCAAGCTAATAAGAAAAATGCTTCTTTTTTCAATGAAAAATGTGACAGGCAGAAAACACTATATGACAGAAATGAGAGCCAAGCGCGATTATGAAGCCGTTGAGAATCTTATTAAAATATGCGAAGAATGCAAAGAGGGAGAATTTCCAAAAATAGAATATGACGGAAAATCATACCAGGATCCGAATGAAATTATAGGATTAAGGATAAGAAATTTAGGAGATAAAGACGGCATTGAAAAAAAGATGCTGCTGGATCTCAAAGATGAGTATGAATATTGGCTAAATCCGCATTTTGACAGCGAAAGTAATAAAATGATACCACCAAAATATACGCGCGAAGAACTTCAAGCTGGAATCAAGGAAATTTTAGGTGAATATGCTAACTGGATAAAAAAAGGAGAAACTTTTGATAGCCTGAAAAAAATTCATATTTTTGAAAGTGATTCAGAAGAAGACAAGGAGAAAAAAAGAAAAAGATTTAGAGAATTGGCCAATCAATTCCCCTGCATTCTGGTCATTGAGGGAGGAGAATACAAAAAGGATGGTGCAACATTTACTGCCAGAAAAGGTAGCAGGCCAGTACCATTTTTCCAAGTAGAAGAAAGAATAATGAGCGACATTCCTTTGGGCAATGTTAGCGAGATTGTGATTCCAAGATCAAAAAATGATGAAGTTAAAAAATGGCTGGAAGCATCAGGAATTAAAAAAGAAAAAGCACCGCGCATCGTTGCCTTTGAATATTTCGAAATTAAAAGACTGCTTAATCACCAGCTGAAAAGTGAAGCTGCAAATTAGATATTTTGAGAATATTTCCTTGTAACAAAAATTTTTCAGTGGTAGCATTAAATCATTAAGTATCTAGTAGATGGTATTTGGCATCTGGTATTTATTTTTTTATACAAAATACAAGATACGAAATACTTTATACGAAATTTATGTCGGGACACAGTCATTGGGCGGGGATTAAACAAAGAAAGGGCGTGAATGATGCCAAGAAGGCGAGCGTGTTTACCAAATACGGCCGACTGATTTCAATTGCGGCCAAACAGGGTGGCGGCAATCCGGAGCATAATTTTTCTTTGCGTCTGGCTATCGATCAAGCACGGTCAGTCAATATGCCGAAAGACACGATTGAACGTGCGATCAAAAAAGGCACGGGCGAACTCAAAGACGGCGCGGAAATCGAAGAAGTGATCTATGAAGGTTATGGTCCTGGCAACGTGGCGATGCTGATCAAAACAGCGACGGACAATCGCAACCGGACATTCAGTGAAATTAAAAGTTTTTTCACCAAAGGCGGGGGAAAATTGGGCAGCGAAGGCAGCGTGAAATTTATGTTTAAACAAGTGGGCAGCCTTGAAATTTCTGCCGAAGGAAAGAATTTGGATGAAGTTGAAATGGCGGCCATTGAAGCTGGCGCGGAAGACATTGTTTCCGAAGGAGATTTTATTGTTGTTTATACTGCAACTGCAGAACTTCAAAAAATTAAAGAGGCGTTGGAAAAAGCCGGAATGAAAATTGAAGGAGCTGGATTAGTTTATGTCCCTCTACAAAAAATGGAATTAGCAGATGACGCCAAAGCCAGCTATGAAAACCTTTGGGAAAAACTGGACGAACACGATGACGTGCAGGAAATTTATGACAATTTATAAACGTACGTTTATAAATTGTAATGACAAAATCCAAATTTCCAATGACAAATCAATGTCAAAATCCAAAGTTCAAATTTTTTGTCATTTGTATTTAGGATTTGATTTGAAATTCGTCATTTGAGCTTTGGCATTGAAAAGTAAAATATTTAAGAAAATTTGTGAAAAAAAATAAAAACATAATCCAATCAAAGTGCTTACGAGTTCTCGGTATTGATCCCGGTACGGCGACGGTGGGTTGGGCGGTATTGGACGAAACCAAAGGTTGTCCGAAAACTGTCGCTTTCGGCCACGTTTCAACTTCACCTGAAAATTCAACAGCAGAGCGGCTTTTTGAAGTAGCCACAGATTTGGAAAAAATCATAAAAAAATATCGTCCCAAAGAGGCGGCAGTTGAGGATTTATTCTTTTTTAAGAACGTTAAAACGGTCATGAAAGTCAGCCAAGCTCGCGGGGCTATACTCTTGACACTTTATAAAAATAATGTTAAGATTGCCGGCTATACTCCGCTCCAGGTCAAGCAGGCTTTGACTGGCTATGGCCGGGCGGAAAAAAAGCAAATTCAGATTATGGTGCAGAAAATTTTGGGCCTCAAAAGCATTCCAAAGCCTGATGATGCGGCCGATGCTTTGGCGATTGCACTGTGCCATATCAATAGTCGCAAAATGCGACAAATCAAATGTTCATAATGTTCGTAATGTTCATAAAGTTCGTAAAGTATGAATTAAATACTTTATAAACCTTAAAAACTTTATAAACTTTATAACTTTTTAATCTTATGGAAAACATTAATCCATTTATTAGTTATCTTGTAAATCAAGGCGTGCCGCTGGACACAGTGGTGCTGCTTTTGATGTTGCCGCTTATTGTGACGCTGATTGCTTTTTTCCGCCAAGTCATTGGAATCAAAGCTTTTGGCATCTATACGCCGGCTATTGTTACTTTTGCTTTTTTGTCTTTTCAGTATTTGCGATACGGCATCGTGGTTTTTGCAAGCGTGATTGTTTTAGGCATGATTATGCGTTTTGTTTTGCGAAAACTGCGCATCCTATATTTACCGCGGGTAGCCATTACTCTCAGCATGATTGCGCTCATGATTATGCTGCTTTTGGGCTTTGGCGGAGCGATGCATCGGACGGGATTGGCTGCGATTTCAATTTTTCCAATTTTAATCATGATAACTTTGGTAGAAAAATTTGTGGCTACGCAAATTGAAAAAGGCAACAAGGCTGCGGTAATTTTGGCCATAGAAACATTGCTGATTTCGGTAGCTGGATATTATTTGGCTAGCTGGCCATTGCTCATAAAAAGCATTATAGCTTTTCCATGGATTATATTGTTAACAATTCCAGTTAATATTTTACTTGGTAAATGGGGTGGCTTGCGCCTTAGCGAATATTTCCGTTTCAAGGAGGTTTTGAAAAATATGAAATAGTAGTTAATTTCAAATGACAAATGACAAATTTCAAATCAAATCCTAAATCTAAATGACAAAAAATTTGAACTTTGGATTTTGACATTGATTTGTCATTGAAAATTTGAGCTTTGGATTTATAAATAGAATTAAAATATAAAATCGTTTTTTATTTTTAGATATTATTTGAGAAATTAAGTCTGAATTATTTATATAATTATGTTTGAATCCATCAAGAATGCACAAAAACTTTTAGGCATGAATTCCCGCAATCTGAATTATATCCGTCCATATAATCGCAAGAATGCGAAAAAATTGGCGGATAATAAAATTTTGAGCAAGCGGGTTCTTGGCAAAGCTGGCATTCCGGTGTCAAAACTGATTGCCAAAATAAGATCAATTTCCGAATTGGAAAATTTCGATTGGTCTATTTTGCCGTCTTCATTTGCACTTAAGCCTAATCGCGGATTCGGGGGCGGCGGAATTTTGGTTGTCTATGGCAAGAAAAAAAATTGTGAAGGAAAATGGATTAAAGCCGATGGATCAGTGGTAACAATCGAAGACCTGAAAAGTCATATCCTCAACATTTTAGACGGCGCTTTTTCTTTGTCTAACATTCCGGATACAGCTTTTTTTGAAGAAAGGCTGACATTACTCAAGCTTTTTAAGCCTTATGCTTACAAAGGCATTCCGGATATCCGCGTAATTGTTTTTAACCGCATTCCGGTGATGGCTATGCTCCGTCTTCCAACCAAAGAATCTGGCGGCAAAGCCAATTTGCAGCAAGGCGGAATTGGAGTCGGAATAGATTTAGCAACTGGTGTGACAACTACGGCAGTTTTGGGCAAAGGTAAAATTATCGATTATGTGCCAGGAACAAGAATGCTTTTATCCGGAATTAAAATTCCCTATTGGAAAGATATTTTACTTTTGGCGGTTAAAGCCCAGGAAGCTTCCGGTATGGGATTTTTGGGTGCAGATGTTGCGATTGATCGCGAACGCGGTCCGGTTTTTTTGGAAATAAATGCGCGGCCAGGGCTTTCCATTCAGGTGGCGAATCTTTCGGGTCTTCGTGAGCGTTTAGAAAGAATTAAAGGGCTTAAGATTCACACAGCCGAGCGTGGCGTGCGGGTTGGGCGGGACTTGTTTGGCGGTGAAATTGAAGAAGAAGTGGAAGATATTTCCGGCCGTAAAGTTATTGGCACGGTGGAAAAAGTCAAACTTATTGGCAAAAATGGAAAAGAAATTGAAGTCGATGCCAAGATTGACACGGGGGCGCATTCTTCTTCGATCGATCTAGAACTAGCTAAAACTTTAGGTTTTGAAAATGTAATTTCGTCTTTTTTAGAAATGGATTTGTCGCAATATCAAATATCTCCGGAAAATGAAGCTAATATTAAAAAAGATCTTTTAGGAAAATATAAAAATTCTATTCCTGATTTAGAAGATGTGGCCGTCGTGTTTTCTTCCAGTGGATCTTCAATTCGTCCGGTTGTGAAAATTGATGTGATTTTGGATTCAATAACTATAAATGCTAAAGTGAATATAACCAACAGAAAAGAATTAAATTACCCGATGATTATTGGTAGAAAAAATTTGAATAAATTTTTGGTGGATGTTATGAAGAAATAATTTTTTTAAAACGCTTATGAAAAATTTTTTTGTAATTTATGATGGTGATGATTGGAATGTAGAAGTTCCTATGAATTATGAGATGACTAGAAGAGCTTTTGAAAAATGGAATGTAATGGCTCTAGAAAAAAACGTAGCTATGTTTAGATCGTGTGTTGATTGGTACAATGCTGAAAAAAATGTTTTTCAGAAAGCTTGGGCTTATCGAGACGGGAAATGGCAAAAAATCGAAAAAGAGATAATGCCCGATCTGATTTATGATAAAACATCGGGTGATAAGCAATATGATCTTTTTGGAGTTAAGTCAATAATGCATGCAAAAAGTAGGGTTTTTAATGATCCGCTTTTTCGCATAATGCTAAACAATAAGCTAACTCAGTATGTTTTGTTTTCAGAATACATGCCGATTTCTTTTTTAGCGACAACCAAAAAAGAGCTTACTGATGTTCTTGAAAAAATTCCTTCCGCAAAAGCTGTTGTAAAACCGTTGCAAGGTTCAGGGGGATTTGGCATTATTATAGACACTAAAGAAGTAATTTTAAAATCAGATTCCCTGATTATCTATCCGGTTTTGGTTCAGGAATTTATTGAAGGAGGTGGAATTCCGAATTTTTCAGAAGGAGAGGCTTTGGCTGATCTTCGCATCGTGTTTATGCATCATAAGCCTAAATATGCTTTATCCAGAGTGGCTAAAAAGGGTTCGCTTTTTACTAATATGCACCAAGGAGCTGTAGGCGTGAGAGTTCCGTTGGAAAAAATACCCGAAAGCATTAACGAAATGCTAAAAAATATTGTGGAAAAATTAAGTATTTTTCCCAAAGCGCAATATTCGCTGGACTTCTTTTTTTCAAAAGAGAAGAAGCCTTATCTTATTGAAATGAACACTACGCCCGGGGTTTGCTTGATTGAAGCTATGGGTGACGACAAGCTCCAGGAAGAAAGTCTCGATGATATTTTAGCGCTTTTATAAATATGAAAAAAATATCACTGGCCATTATTGGTCCGCCTACTCAAAATTCTAAAGACTTATTGTTAGCTGCTAAAAAAAGGGGATGGATCGCTGAAATTTTTGAAATAGTAGATATAATTTTTGAATCTAAAAATGGTTCTCCGCAAGCTTTTTGTGGCAAAAAAAATTTAAATGATTTCGACATCATTATTTTTCGAGGTTACAATAACCATATTTATGAAGCCAAAATATTAGCTAAGATATTTAAACAGAATAAAAAAACTGTTATCGAAGAATCTTTATCAGGTTTTTATGTTCGTGGCAAAGCACAGCAAGCGATAATTTTTTCTGAGAAAAAAATTGCCCACCCAATTACTTATCAAGCATTGAGCGTTGATGGTTGGAAAAATATTTTGCAAAAAATGAAATTTCCAATTATAGCAAAACTTAATCTTGGCAGGAAGGGTAGAAATATAAAAAAAATCGATCGAAAACAGGATGCCATGAAATTTTTCAGACAAAACAAGTTTGATTATTTGGCGCAAGAATATTATCCAATCAAAAGTGACTTCAGGGTTTTTGTTGTAGGCAATAAGGTTATTGGTGGTTTCGAACGCTTTATAATAAAAGGTGAATATAAGTCTAATGCACATGGAACACCAGCTCAAAAGATTAATGTAAACCAAGAAATGAAAAAAGTTGCAATTAGAGCAACTAAAGCGTGTGAATATGAAATAGCGGGCGTTGATCTCATGAAGTATAATGGAAAAATATATGTTATTGAAGTCAACGTGGCTCCACAATGGGAAAAATTTAAAATGGTTACAGGCATAAATCCGGCTGAATATATTATTGAATATGCTTTTAAAAAACATCTAAAAAAATAATCACTTCTTAGTCTTACAAAAACAAAAAGATGAACGAAATTTCCAAAAACATAAATCAAATAGAAAAAAAGAAAAGCTTTGTTTTTCCTGAGAGAGCTTTTGTGGGCGTCGAAGAAGCTATTGCGCAGATTAAAAAAATAGAATCTGGAGAAATTCAAAAAATTGAACTTAGCGAAACAGAAAAAGAAAAGATTCTTGTTTTTGAAAATAATTTAGGCGAACAACTGGAAGAAATTTTTGATATTAAAGTGGTTGATATGGAAATTTATCCAGATTTTTTTCTAACAGATGAAGGCAGAAATTTATTTGAAGAAATGACTGGATTTCCAATTATGGCGAATAGTCTTGAAGAAGTCGAGGGTTTTTTCTACGAAAATCGTGAAAAAATTACAGCTTTAGATGGTAAAAAACAAGCGAAATTAAAAGGTCAGTCGAAAAAATTTTCACAAGAAAAACAACAAGACGAACTTCAATCAACATTAGATCAAGAAGGCAATATCAATATTCAAGGATTGGAAAATCCCAAAAGATTTTTTATTCTGCTGAGTCCCGAAAAAGCTTTAGAAAAAATTTATCGAATGCGAAAATTTAAACGTCATCTTGTCCAAGATTATTCAAAAGAAAATACTGATGAATCAGAAAATTATAATAAGGTGCAGGAAAAAATCATAGATCTATACAGGAAAAGAACAAATGAACTTATTGCTGAAATGTTTGGTTATTCGGTTATGATTGAAAAAATGTCCAATAAAATCGGATCAAGCAAGCTGGCAGAAAAGGAAGAAGGTCTTTTACATCAATATCCCGGTATGAAAAAATTTGTAGATATGTTTTCGCGATATGACAGATTTGTTCATGGTACTGGAAATATGGCTGAAAATGAGAAACAAATAGGCAAGGATCTGGAAAATTTAGCTAATTTTATTGAAGAACAATCTTTAGAAAATGAAAAAAATAAACGCAAGAACGCAGCTGCCAAAGGAATTGATTTTTATAAATTAGCAAAAACTTATAATATTCCCAAGGAAACCTTTGCTTTTTATGCCGAAAAATTTTTTGAAGAATATGGGCAAAAAAGTTCTGAACCGGCAGACACTTTCGATCCGAACCGCAAAGGGCCAGCAGCTGATGATAAATGGCAATATTGTGCTCGCAATGCCTACAATGCTTTTGATGTTTCTTTAAAGCAGAAAGTTATAAAAGCTCCAATTCGAGATCGTTCCATCGAAGAATTGGTAGCGGTCTTGCTTGGACACGAATTTACTCATTTTGTCCAAATGTTAAATCAGGAAAAATTGCCGTTGCGATTGTTTAAAAAAGTTTGCGGTGACAGGCGAGACATGTTGGTTGAAGGGGGCGGCATGATGATGCAAAGCCAAGTTTCCGAAGAATTGTTCGGATATAAATTTTTTCCCCGAGTTCAATATGTAAGAACGATGGCTGAAAGACAGAAAGGAGGCACTTATCTGGATTGTGTCAAAGTTTATTATCAGAGTTCTCTTAAATTGCTAAAAGCTAATGAAGGCTTTAATGAATTACCAAGTGTAAAAAAAGAGGAATTAATGAAAAAAGAGATTGATACGGCAGTTAAATCAGTTAAAAGACTTTTTGCTTCAGGTGATGATTATAATTCGAAAGCAGGATTTTTAACTGGTTCTAGATCCACTGTTTATCTTGAACAATATGCGGCCATGGAAAAATTAAAAGAAAATGGACTTGATAAGTATTGTCTTATCAGAGGATTAAATCTGAAAGCGATAGCTTCTCTTATGGAAATGGGATTTATTGATGTTTCAAATATAGAGGTTCCTAAAGTTGATTTTATAAAAAAAGTATGGGAGGAGGTTAAGGGAAAATGCTTGCTTGAATAAAAAACAAAGTGAATATTTTATCTTTAAAACCCTGCTTTGGCGGATTTTTTACTTTTGACCAAGAAGCCGCTTAAGTTTATACTAAAGGGAGGAAGAATTGTTAAAAATTTAGCGTATAAACAAAAATGAGACCAGTATTTATAGCTAATAAATTCAGAAGATCTTATTCCGGAAATGGGTGGAAAATAATCGGAAAAATCACCCTTGCTCTTTTTGCTTTGGGCTTTGTTTTTGTGGCGGGAGTGTTTATTTACTTCGCCAAGGACTTGCCCAGTCCGACAACTGTCAAAACCAGAAATGTGGCTGAATCAACCAAGATTTATGACCGGACAGGCGAGCATCTTTTATATGAAGTCCACGGCGAAGAGAAACGCACCATAATTCCTTTTGAACAAATTCCGGATACAGTCAAATATGCCACGATTGCCTTAGAAGACCAGGATTTTTATTCACATCATGGCATTAAAATAAGTTCTATCATTCGCTCGGCTCTAATGGATGTTATGAAAGGTTCTGCTGCACAGGGCGGATCAACCATTACCCAGCAATTTGTAAAGAAGGCTCTCTTGACGGATGAAAAAAGAATTTCCCGAAAAATAAAGGAAGTTATATTATCTATTGAAATTGAAACCAAATATTCGAAAGATGAAATTCTGGGCATGTATTTAAATCAGATTCCCTATGGCTCTAACGCGTATGGTGTTGAGGCAGCAGCGCAAACTTTTTTCAAAAAATCTGCCAAAGAACTGAATCTTTCCGAATCAGCACTCTTGGCTTGCCTGCCAAATGCTCCAACCTATTATTCTCCTTTCGGGCTTCATACGGAGGCCCTAAAAGCTAGACAGGAATCAACACTGCAAAAAATGGCCAATCAGGGCTATATAACACAAGAACAAGCTGATGAAGCGAAAAACGTGGACATTTTGGCAGGAATAAGTCCGCGCCAGGACAATATCTCAGCGCCGCATTTCGTAATGTATGTCAAAGAATATTTGGTTGATAAATATGGCGAACAGGCAGTGGAAAAAGGAGGCCTTAAAATCTATACTTCTTTGGATTGGAATATGCAGCAAGAAGGGGAAAAAGCAGTAGCAGAAGGTGCGGAAAAGAACATTTCTCAAGGCGCATACAATGCCGCACTTGTAGCTGAAGATCCGAAAACCGGACAAATTCTGGCTATGGTGGGATCCAAGAATTATTTCGGAAAATCTTATCCTGAAGGTTGTGTTTCCGGAAAAACCTGCACTTTCGAACCGCAAGATAATGTGGCTATCCGCAATCGCCAACCCGGATCATCTTTCAAGCCCTATGTATATCTGACGGCTTTTACCAAGGGTTATACCCCGGAGACTTTGCTTTTTGACGTAGAAACAAAATTCACAGCCGATGATTCATCACAAGAAGAATATAAACCGCAAAATTATGACGGAAAATTTCGCGGTCCAATCCAAATGAAAAGTGCTCTGGCTATGTCTCTTAATATTCCGGCAGTCAAAACGCTATATTTGGCCGGAGTTAAAGATTCAATTAAAGTTGCCAAGGGGCTGGGAATTACCGGCTTGAATCAGCCTGACCGCTATGGTTTATCATTGGTGCTTGGGGGCGGAGAAGTCAAACTTATCGATCATGTTCACGCCTATGCTTCTCTGGCTCGCGGCGGAGTTTACAAAAATCAAACATATATTTTACGAGTTGAAGATAGTGGCGGTACTGTGCTAGAAAAATACGAATCTTCTGATGGTCAGCGGATAGTGGAAGAAAAATATGTGGCTATGCTGGATTATATAATGTCAACCAATGATTTGAGGGCTCCAGTTTTCGGTGAAAATAATCCGTTTAGATTTGACAATCGACAAGTAGCGGCCAAAACCGGAACAACAAACGAATGTCGTGACGGCTGGGCCGTGGGTTTTACGCCTTCTTTGGCTGTTGGCGTTTGGGCCGGCAACAACAACAATGCTTCAATGAAAACCGGTGCTGATGGCATTTATGTCGCAGCGCCAATATTCAGAAGTTTTATGGACAAAGCTCTGGCTAATTATGCTAATGAAGAATTTCCAAAATATGAAAAAGAAGAAGATGTCGGTAAAGCTGTTTTGAATGGAAAAATGGATGAAGAAGAAGATGTAAAAGTCTGCGCTATTCCTAATGAAAAAAATGAATACTGTCTAGCTAGCGATGCTTGCCCTTCATCTTATGTAGAAAAAAAAGATTTTTACAATGTCCATAATATTTTATATTACGTAAACAAAGATGATCCGCGAGGTGATTATCCAAAGGATCCAGAATCAGACCCACAGTTTAAAAATTGGGAAAAGGGTGTAGAAAAATGGGCTGAAAAAAATGACGATAAAAAATATAAAAGAGGTTCAGCTCCGGATGAAGAATGTGAAAAAAGCGATTTTGAAAGTCTGAAGCCTAGCATTTCAATTTCTGTTTCCGGCAATTTTTCTTCCG
>ERZ795054.3943-NODE-3943-length-11245-cov-140.870956_pt1 | contig 11245 bp, 11 predicted proteins | sample MGYA00375138_ERZ795054 | MGnify/ENA primary metagenome ERZ795054 (study PRJEB30183, sample SAMN05720215) | anaerobic digester metagenome | isolation source: active sludge of municipal wastewater-treating anaerobic digesters | place: USA | collected 2014-12-23 ...
TCTTCCACGACATGAACGAGGGGCTCAAGGACTGCGACGTCATCATCATGCTGCGCCTGCAGAATGAACGGATGACCGGCGCGCTGCTGCCGTCGGCCGGCGAATACTTCCGCCACTATGGCCTGACGCCGCAAAAGCTGGCACTGGCCAGGCCTGACGCCATCGTCATGCACCCGGGGCCGATGAATCGCGGCGTCGAAATCCACTCGGCGGTCGCCGACGGTTCGCAGGCCGTCATCCTGCCCCAGGTCACCTTCGGCATTGCCGTGCGCATGGCCGTCATGAGCATTGTTGCGGGGAACTGAGCCATGAATATCGTCATTCAGAACGGTCGTGTAATTGACCCCAAAAACGGTGTCGACCGCAACAGCCCATTGTTTATTGCCGATGGCAAGGTCGCCGGACTGGGCGAAGCGCCGGCCGGTTTTGTTGCCGGGCAGACCATTGATGCCACCGGCTGCATCGTTTGTCCCGGCCTGATCGACCTCGGCGCCCGTCTCAACAGTATCGAGGCCGAACTGGCTGCCGCCGTGGCAGGCGGCGTCACCAGCGTCGTCGTGCCGCCCGATGCCGATCCGCCGCTCGACGAACCCGAACTAGCCGACCGCCTGGTGCATCGCGGCGCCGAAATCGGCAAGGCCCGTGTCCTGCCTCTGGGGGCGCTGACGCTGGGTCTCAAAGGGGAGCGCCTGGCCGAACTGGCCGGCCTGAAAAAGGCGGGCTGCATCGCTTTTTCGCAAGCCAGCACGCCGGTCGTCGACACCGAAGCGCTGCTGCGCGCCATGGAATACGCCGCCACCTTCGATTTCGCCATCTGGCTGCAACCGCAGGACTACTGGCTGGCGCGCAACGGCATCGCGCACGAAGGCGAAGTGGCCAGTCGCCTGGGCCTAGCCGGCATTCCGGTGGCCGCCGAAACCATCGCCATCGGTACGATCATCCAGCTGGTGCGCGATACCGGCTGCCGCGTGCACCTGACCCGCATTTCCTCGGCGGCCGGCATGGCGCTGATTCAGCGGGCGCGGCACGATCAGTTGCCGATCACCTGCGATGTCGGCGTCCATCATCTGCTTCTGACCGAAAACGACATCGGCTACTTCAACCCGCATGCCCGTTTCTGCCCGCCGCTGCGCGCACAGAACGACCGTCTTGCCCTGTCGGCAGCGGCTGCCAGCGGCCTGGCAGCCATCTGTTCGGATCACACCCCGGTCGGCGCCGACGACAAGCTGCTGCCCTTCGGCGAAGCCAAACCGGGGGCGACCGGCCTCGAAGTCCTGTTGCCCCTGACCCTGAAATGGGCCGAGGCGGCCAAGGTCGACCTGCCGACCGCGCTGGCGCGCATTACCGCGTCGCCCGCCGAAGTGCTCGGTCTGCCCAGCGGCCAACTGGCAGTCGGTGCCGTTGCCGATATCTGCGTCTTCGATCCGGAAGCAACCTGGCAATTGACCCCGGAGACCCTGAAGAGCCGGGGCAAGAACTCCCCGTGGATCGGCTACATGATGAGCGGCAAGGTCAAGACCACGCTGGTTGGCGGTCGCGTCGTGTATTGAGGTCGCTTTGTCGCCGGTGGGCCGCCTGTTGCGGTCGACCGGTAAAAATGGCCAAAATCGGAATGCCTGGCCATCGTACCCTCACGGTTTAGCCCGTCGCAACAGGCGCCAAGTCAGCCAGGGGCCGACCAGGGCCACGCTACCGAGCAGGCTCCAGGCGCTACCCCAGGCCAGCGCCGGCTGGTCGGCGAAACGGTCGAGCACCAGCCCGAACAGCCAGGGACTCAGGGCACCCATGCCAAAGCCGAGCAGGGAACGCAGCGAATAGGCTGTGGCCAGATAGGCCGGCGGTACCCGTTCGGTCAACGCCGCCGAATGGATGGCCGAATCGCCTACCGCTGTCAGGTTGAAGAGCATGGCGACAGCCAGCAGCACCCACAATGGTGCGGCATATAGCCAGCCGAAGAGCAGGGCGCAGGCAATGCTCGACAGGGACAGTGCCAGAATCACCTGATGCCGTCCCCAGCGATCCGACCAACTGCCGCCGGCCAGACTGCCGACGGTGCTGGCCAGATGGCTGAGCGCGGCGAGCGTTGCACCGGCAAAAATGCCGCCGGCAACGGCCGGCTCGCCGCTGGCCAGGCTTGCCGCGCTCAAATAGGCCGGCAACCAGGCCCACAGGCCAAGCAACTCCCAGGCATGGAAGGCATAAGCCAGCATGACGATGCGTGCCGGCCGGCTGGCCCATAGCCAACGCAGCGCGGCGGTGGAGACGAAAGCATTGCGGCTGGCTGCGTCGATGCGCACATTCGGCGTTTCGCGCAATGTGCGCAAGGCCAGAACCTGCCCAAACAGGCAGCCGGCTGCGGCGAGTGACAACCCGGCGGCAATGCTGCCCTGGCCGACCTCGACGCTCAGCCAGACTGTACCCGGCAGCGCCAGTCCGTAACCGAGCGAGGCGGCGGCGATATAGGCGCCCATTGCCCGGCCGCGCCGGTCGACTCCGAAGCGTTCGGCGACCAAGGTCAGTCCCGGAACATACGAACCGCCGGCACAGAGCCCGGCCAGACCGTGCAGGACGAGGGCCGAGGCAAAACTGTCGGCCCGGATCGCCAGAACCAGCGCCGACAGCGTCGCCGCGTAACCCATGCCGAGAAAGGTGCGCTTGGCGCCGTAGCGCCCGGCGAGCTGGCTGGCCACGATCAGCGAGACGATATAGCCGACATGCCAGGCTGACTGTACCAGGCCGGCCTGACTGGCCGACATGCCCCAGGCCGGACGAGCAATGGGAATAAGCGCGGCAAAGCTGGTATTAATCAGCGCGAAGCCGGTGCGAGCGAAGCAAAGCTGGAGCAACCAGCGGGTGTCGGTCATGGCGTGGCGGGCGAGATGAAGAAAGCTCATCGTGCCAGCCTGCCATTTGCCGCTCAACGGATTTTTTCGCTAACATGGCGTGAGAAAAACTCAAGCGAAAGCCATGTCCCTGCCGCTCAATGCCGCCCGCGTCTTTGCCTGTGTTGTCCGCCAAGCCAGTATCCAGCGGGCAGCCGCTGAGCTGTGCGTGACGCCCGGCGCTGTCAGCCGGCAGGTCAAGGCGCTCGAAACGGCGCTCGGTGTCGCGTTGCTCGAACGACGCCACCGTGCCATCGTCGTTACCCGCGAAGGCGCGGCATTGGCGGCCCGGCTGGCCCCGGCGCTGGAAGAGATCGCCGCGGCCCTGCTCGAAAGCCGCCTGCGCAAGCACGGCACGCCATCGCGCCTGGTCGTCGATGCCACGCCCACCTTCGCCATGCATTGGCTGATCCCCCGCTTGCCACAATTCTGCCGGGCGCATCCGGAAATCGTCATCGATTTGCGCACCTCGCAGGGCGTTGTCGTCCCGGCCGGCGACGTGGACCTGCACATCCGGCGCGATCCGGCCCACTTCGCCGGCTTGAGCAGCCGGCCCTGCCTGCCCGAAATGGCGCTGCCGGTTGTTGCGCCAGCGCTCGGCGCGGATCCGTCAGCGAGCGAAGATTTCGCCGGCCTGCCCTTGATCCGCATGCGCTCGCGCCCCGACCTCTGGCCTTGCTGGTTCGCCAGCCATCCGCCAAGCCGGGTGCCGGTCTTTCTCGATTTCGACAACACCATCCTGGCCATGCAGGCAGCGAGCCAAGGGCTGGGTATCGCCTTGATCCCGACCCTCTTTCTCGATGCCTTGCTGCAAGCTGGCGTGTTGCAGGTCTGGCACGGTGCCCAGGCGCTCCAGACCGGTCAGTACAGCGTGCTGGAAGGCCGAGGACGCTCGCCGGCCGTGCCGCGCTTCATCGCCTGGCTGGCATCGGTCACCGATGGTGAATGAGCGAGCCGGCGGCGGAGTTGCGTCGCTTCCCGGCCGCCTGTTGCGGTCGACCGGCAAAAATGGCCAAAATTGAAATTCCGCTCATGCTTCGGCAAAACGGGCGACGGCATCCTGCGTCGCCCCTTGTATTTCCAGCACCTTGCGCCGTGAAGCCTGGCCGCTTTTCAGGGTTGCTCGCGCGGGCCGAATTTTCTCTGGTGCCGTGAGAGGGCGCGGTAGCGTTTGAGGGTGTCGATGAAAAATGCCTGCTCATCCGCACTCAGGCTTTTCATCAGCGAGGCAAGCATCAGGGCGCTACTTCCCGTTGCTGCCGGTGCTGGCCGCTGCGCTGGCACATCTTCGAGAATCTGCGCCATGCTCGAACCAAACACTGTGGCTATTTGTTGAAGTGTCAGCAGCGACGGCAGACTGACGCCACGCTCGAATCGTGAAACCGTCATTGGGTCAACGTCTAGCGCCACGGCCAACTCTTCCTGCGTCATCACATGCGCCGTACGCCAGCGGGCAATGGCCTGACCTATTGTCTTTGCGAGTTCTAGACGCACGGTAGACCTAATCTGATGGGAAAAAAGCTCATGCCCAATGATTGGCCGGTCATAAAAAATATGTTAGGCTCTAATTTGCCTATGTATTTATATAGGCAAATTTATCCTGAATCTATGGTTTTTCGTCGAACGTGGCGCGTGCGACACCGTAGATGGGGGCGAGTTCACTAATGACGGGGGGTTGGATGATGGAAAGCCGCAGAATACTGACTGCATTTGCGCTAATTACTGTCGTTGCCGGGTGTGCGACGCCCTACAGTGAAGCGCCGTTGGCCACCAATTTTCCGACCAGCAAGCAGCCGAAATTACAAGCGGGCGCACACTGGAACGTGATCGCCAATGACGTGGCGCAGCAATTGACCGCCAGCCTCAAGGCCAAGCCCGCACTGCCCGCGCTCTATGTAAACCAGGCTACCAATAAAACCGAATTCGACCGGGCATTCGCCAATCAATTGATCTCTGCATTGGTGGCCGAGGGGTTTGTCGTCCAGAAAGCTCCGGCGGGTGCCGTCGTGGTGGATATTGATACCCAAGCGGTTCGTTTCGCCGCCAACCGCCCGCAGTACCGATATGCCGGTGCCGCCACGGCGCTGACGGCGGGGGTCTGGGCTTTGCATCAGGCCAACCCGGTGGGTATTGCCACGGCGGCTATCGTCGGTGCCGATGCCTACCTGTGGTTCAGTGCCGAATTCGCCACCGGTGCCACGCCACAGATGGAAATTCTCATTACCACCAGCGTCAGCGACGGTCGCCAATACCTGGCCCGAAATACATCGGTGTATTACGTGGCTGATGCTGACGCGGTTCTCTATCGTGGGCCAGCGCCGTTGCCGCCGGTCAAGGCCATCGGTGTCATTGGGGGTTGATCATGTTGCCAAAATTCATGTTCATCGCCCTCTCCGGTGTTGCTGCGCTTGGCCTTGCTGCATGTGCTGATGGCCCGGCGAGAAAAGTCGAGCCAACCTGGGAGCAGGCTGCCAATAACCCGCTCGTGCCCGCCAATTACCGGGCTGCCGATGCCCTGCTCGCGCAAATCAGACCCACCGTGGGTAACGGTCAGCCATTGATTATGGCCACCGTGGTCAGCATCGATGCACTGGAAAAATCTTCAACACTGGGGCGCTTGATCTCGGAGCAGGTGGCGGGCCGGTTTACGCAAGCCGGATACCGGATGATTGAAGTGAAATTCGGTAACGCCATCTACATGAAGCGCGACCAGGGTGAGTTGATGCTGACCCGTGAAATCAGCAACCTGGCAAAAAGTCACGATGCTCAGGCAGTGGTTGTTGGAACCTACGGCGAAAGCAACGACTACGTCTTCGTTAACCTTAAGATTGTCCAGCCGAGCACCAATACGGTGATCGCCGTGCATGATTACGTGATGCCGCTGGATTCGTCGATGAGATCGCTGCTGAGGCGCTATGGGCAGCAGCACCAGTAAGCTGACGCTGCGTATCAGATCAGGGCGGCGAGCGCTGAGGGGTCGCCGCCGCTGACCTCCAGCACCTTGCGCCGCGATGTCTGGCCGCTTTTCAGGTTGATCGCGCTCTTCGGCAGTTTCAATGTATCGGCGATAAAGCGGATCAGCGCCTCGTTGGCTTTGCCGTCGACCGGCGGGGCGGCGAGGCGGATTTTCAGTGCGTCGCCATGCAGGCCGGCGAATTCCGTTTTTTTCGCACCGGGCTGGATGTGCAGGGTCAGCGTGATGCGCCCGTCCGCCGCGACACGCAGCCAGTCGCTCACAGGAAGATCAGCAGCGCCTGCAACAGCAGGATGGCGACCAGCGGCGACAGATCGATGCCGGAAATGCTCGGCAGGATGCGGCGAATCGGGTCGAGCAGCGGCCGCGTCAACTGGTAGATCGGTGCCGCCAGCGGCGAGTAGGGGTTGATCCACGACAGTACCGCTTGCAGGATCAGCGCGCCGATCAGGATATAGACCGCCAGACGGAGCAGGCTGCGCACGGCGAACCAGCCGACCATCAGGCCCAGCGTCAGGTTGTCGGCGACCAGCGGCTGGCCGGCGGCGCCGATCAGCAAGCCGGCCAGCAGCAGTTGCAGCATGAGCGCGGCGAACAGGCTGGCCCAGTCGAAGCCGCCAATGCCCGGAATGATCCGCCGCAAGGGCTTGACCGCCCAATTGGTCAGCGCCATCACGAAACCGCCGAGCTGGCCGCCAAAGGAAACGCGCAGCGCCTGCATCATGAAACGCAGCAGGAACAGCGTGCAGAAAAAACTGACGACCGCGTTGAGCAGGAAGACGACTGCTTGCATGGTCAGGCGGCACCGAGCAGCTTGCCGAGTTCGCGGCCGCGCGCCTCGGCGGCCTTGACGCCGGCGACGATGCCTTCCTTGACGCCTTTTTCCGCCATCGTCCTCAGCGCCGCCTCGGTCGTGCCGCCTTTCGAGGTGACCCGTTCGCGCAGCAACGCCGCCGGTTCGCTCGACTGGGCGGCCAGCGCGGCGGCACCCTGCACGGTCTCAATGGCCAGTTGGCGGCCCTGCTCGGGCGTGAAGCCGAGATCGGCTGCCGCCTGTTGCAGCGCCTCGATGAACAGGAAAACGTAGGCCGGCCCGCTGCCCGAGAGCGCGGTGACGCCATCCATCTTGCCTTCATCGGCGATCCAGACCGTGCTGCCGACGGCGCTCAGCACCCGTTCGGCGGCCGCGCGTTCGGCTTCGCTGACCTCGGGGAGTGGACACAGGCCGGTGATGCCGGCGCCGATCAGCGCCGGTGTGTTGGGCATGCAGCGGACAATCTTGCGATGGCCGTCGAGAAAGCGCGACAGCGTGGCCAGATCGAGTCCGGCGGCGATGCTGACGACGACTGCGCCGCCCAGTTTGCCGACGAGCGGCGCGACGGCGTCTTTCATCTGCTGCGGCTTGACCGCCAATACCAGCAGATCGCCGACCTTGCCCAGCGTTTCCGCCGAATCCAGGCAGTTGACCGCATAAGTGGCAGCCAGCTTGCCGCGCGCTTCGGCGCCGGGGTCAATGACACTAATGTCGGCGGCGGCAAAGCCCTGCTTCAACATGCCGCCGATCAATGCGTTGGCCATGTTGCCGCCGCCCAGGAATGTGATTTTCATATGTTTCTTCTTTCACCAAAAATGGCCGTGCCGATGCGGACGATGGTCGCGCCTTCGGCCACGGCGGCTTCCAGATCGTGCGACATGCCCATCGACAAGGTGTCGAGTGCGATGCCGGCGTCTCTTGCCTGATTGTAAACGTCCCGCAAGCGGCGAAAGGCAGCGCGTTGTGCGGCGACATCGTCGGTCGCTTCGGGAATCGCCATCAACCCACGCAAGCGCAGGCTTGGCAAGGCGGCCACCGCGCGACACAAGGCCAAGGCTTCGTCAGGGGCGCAACCGCTCTTGCTCGCCTCGCCGGAAACATTGACCTGCACGCAGACCTGCAGCACCGGCAGTGCCGGCGGGCGCTGCGCCGACAGGCGCTCGGCGATCTTGAGCCGCTCGATCGAATGTACCCAGGCGAAGTGCTCGGCCACCAGTCGCGTCTTGTTGCTTTGCAGCGGGCCGATGAAATGCCAGGTCAAATCGAGGTCGACCGTAGCCAACGTCTTGTCCACGCCTTCCTGCACATAATTTTCGCCGAAGGCCCGCTGGCCGGCCCCGGCGGCCTCGATCACGCGGTCGACCGGCCAGGTTTTGCTGACGGCCAGCAACGCAACTTCTTCGGGGTGGCGCCCGGCTTCAATTGCCGCCTTGGCGATTCGTGCCCTGACGGCTTGCAGGTTGGAGGCGATTGCGCTCATAATTGTTTGGAATTCTCTGTCTTTTCAGTATACACGCGCCCTAAGGACGATCCGTATGGACATCACCGAACTGCTGGCCTTTGGTGTCAAGAACAAGGCTTCCGACCTTCACCTCTCGTCCGGACTGCCGCCGATGATTCGCGTTCATGGCGACGTGCGGCGTATCAACCTGCCGCCGATGGAGCACAAGGATGTGCACGGCATGGTGTACGACATCATGAGCGACACCCAGCGCAAGATTTACGAAGAGACGCTGGAGTGCGACTTCTCCTTCGAGATTCCCAACCTCGCCCGCTTCCGGGTCAATGCCTTCAATCAGCAACGGGGTGCCGGGGCGGTATTCCGAACCATTCCGTCCAAGATCCTGACGCTTGAAGACCTGAACTGCCCGAAGATTTTCAAGGACATTTCCGAATATCCGCGCGGTATCGTGCTGGTCACCGGGCCGACCGGCTCCGGCAAGTCGACGACGCTGGCGGCGATGGTCAATCACATCAACGAAAACGATTACGCGCACATCCTGACGGTCGAAGACCCGATCGAATTTGTCCATGAGGCAAAAAAATGCCTGATCAACCAGCGCGAAGTCGGGCCGCACACGCTGTCCTTCTCCAATGCGCTGCGCTCGGCGCTGCGTGAGGATCCGGATGTCATCCTGGTTGGCGAAATGCGCGACCTCGAAACCATCCGCCTGGCGCTGACGGCGGCGGAAACCGGACACCTGGTGTTCGGCACGCTGCACACTTCGTCGGCGGCCAAGACCGTCGACCGTATCGTCGACGTCTTCCCGGCGGCGGAAAAGGAAATGGTGCGCTCGATGCTTTCCGAATCGCTGCGCGCGGTCATTTCGCAAACCCTGCTCAAGACCAAGGACGGCAACGGCCGGGTCGCGGCCCACGAAATCATGATCGGCACCCCGGCCATCCGCAACCTGATCCGCGAGAACAAGGTGGCGCAGATGTACTCGGCGATCCAGACCGGCCAAAATTTCGGCATGCAGACGCTAGATCAGAATCTGCTTGAACTGGTGCGGCGCAACGTGGTGTCCAACGCCGAAGCCAGGTCGCGGGCGACCAACAAGGACAACTTCCCCGGCTAAGCCGGCTGCGAATATCAGGGAGAGGGAAAGCTATGGAACGCGATCAGGCAATGAAATTCATGCACGACCTCCTGCGTCTGATGGTGCAGAAGAAGGGGTCGGACTTGTTCATCACCGCCAATTTTCCACCGGCGATCAAGGTGGATGGCAAGATCACCCCGGTGTCCAACCAGATCCTGACGCCGCAGCATACGGCCGAACTGGCGCGTTCGATCATGAACGACCGCCAATCCGCCGAGTTCGAGGCGACCAAGGAGTGCAACTTCGCGATTTCGCCGGCCGGCATCGGCCGCTTCCGCGTCAATGCTTTCATCCAGCAAGGCCGGGTCGGCGTCGTCTGCCGCACCATCAACCAGACCATTCCGACCATCGACGAGCTGGGGCTGCCGGCCGTGCTCAAGGATGTCGCGATGACCAAGCGCGGCCTGGTCATCTTCGTCGGCGGCACCGGCACCGGCAAGACGACCTCGCTGGCGGCGCTGGTCGATTACCGCAACGAGAACACCTACGGCCACATCATCACCATCGAGGATCCGATCGAATTCGTCCACGAGCACAAGAACTGCATCGTCACCCAGCGCGAAGTCGGGGTCGATACCGACGACTGGAAGCCGGCGCTGAAAAATACCCTGCGCCAGGCGCCGGATGTCATCCTGATGGGCGAAATCCGCGACCGCGATACGATGGACTACGCCATCGCCTTCGCCGAGACCGGCCACCTGTGCCTGGCCACGCTGCACGCCAACAGTTCCAACCAGGCCATTGACCGCATCATCAACTTCTTCCCCGAAGAGCGTCGCCACCAGTTGCTGATGGATCTCTCGCTCAACCTGCGCGGCATGATCTCGCAGCGCCTGATTCCCAAGAAGGACGGCAAGGGTCGCCTGGCCGCCATCGAGGTCATGCTCAACTCGCCTTACATCTCCGACCTGATCTTCAAGGGCGAAGTCGGCGAAATCAAGGAAGCGATGAAGAAGTCGCGAGAACTCGGCATGCAGACCTTCGACCAGGCGCTGTTCGACCTCTACGAAGCCGGCAAGATCAGCTACGAAGATGCGCTGCGCAATGCCGATTCGCTCAACGATCTGCGCCTCAACATCAAGTTGCACAGCAAGGATTCAAAGGATCGCGACCTGACCACCGGCATCGGCCATCTCGACATCGTCTGAGCGCAGGACTGGCGGCGCGAACGCGCCGCTGAGCCTGAGTTAAAATCGCCGCATTCCGTCACCGCGCCCCGGACTTCCGGGGCGCTGCCTTTTTCGACCCCGATTTCCGTCCATGTCCGGCCTCAATCCCCAGCAGCGCGAAGCGATCCATTACCTTGACGGCCCCTTGCTGGTGCTGGCCGGCGCCGGCTCGGGCAAGACGCGGGTGATCACCCAGAAGATCGCCTACCTGGTGCAGGACTGCGGCTTCCAGCCGCGCAACGTAGCGGCCATTACCTTCACCAACAAGGCGGCGAAGGAGATGCAGGAACGGATCGGCAAGCTCCTGTCGCGGTCGACTGCCGAAGAACTGCAAATTTCAACTTTCCACTCGCTCGGCGTGCGCATCCTGCGCGAGGAAGCCAAGGCGCTCGGCTACAAGCCGCGCTTCTCGATCTTCGACGCCGCCGATTGTGCCGGCATCGTCGGCGACATCGCCAAGACGGTGGACAAGGGAACGCTGCATCGCCTGCAATCCATCATCTCCAACTGGAAGAACGCGCTGGTGACGCCCGAAGCGGCGCGCCAGCTCGCCGCCAACGAACACGAAGCACTGGCCGCTCATGCCTACCTGTCCTACGAGGCGACGCTGAAGGCGTACCAGGCGGTCGATTTCGACGACCTGATCGGCCTGCCGGTCGTCCTCTTCCAGAAGCACCCGGAGATCGCCGACAAATGGCAGAACCGCCTGCGCTACCTGCTGGTCGACGAATACCAGGATACCAACGCCTGTCAGTACCAGCTGCTCAAGATGCTGACCGGCGTTCGCGCCCAATTTACGGCGGTGG
>ERZ795054.3945-NODE-3945-length-11241-cov-6.218577_pt1 | contig 11241 bp, 13 predicted proteins | sample MGYA00375138_ERZ795054 | MGnify/ENA primary metagenome ERZ795054 (study PRJEB30183, sample SAMN05720215) | anaerobic digester metagenome | isolation source: active sludge of municipal wastewater-treating anaerobic digesters | place: USA | collected 2014-12-23 ...
ACTTGAATGAAGGTGAGTTATGCGCGCGTCTATATTATCAGGTACGTGGGTTGTGTGTGTTATTGTATACAACCGGGGTATATAATATAAAGGTATATATGTAACAAACAGCTATTTTATACGTATATAGTTTAGTAAATATTTGTAAAATGGGGTCATATTATACTGAAAGTGAAAAGAAAGCATTTAGGGACATTATAGAAAATGCCGAGTCTACTGTAGAATTACACAAGACCTACCCTACAGCTTTAATGTGTGAAAGGCAAAGGGAACGTGACGTCTCTTACGGCATTACTTGCCCTATATGTGGTAAGAAGATAACTATACATAATAAGACATCTACTGTACCTTTGATTGAGCAAGAGGTGGCTTGCCCTGGTTCTATTAAAGAATCACCCCATGGTGTATGGGCCTCAGTAATTAACATTAATCTAAATTAAAATGGTTGATACGAAGAAAATATTAGACAGTATTAAGGATAAGATACCTTATGAGCCTATTGATGATAGGATACTTATTAAGCCTTTGAAACAGAAGACTATTAAGAAAGCATTTAAAGTACCTACAAAAGTAGAGAATAACCTAGTTGAAGCTGAACATCAGGAAGTTGAGACTAAGGAAGAAGTAAGGGAAGTACCCACTAACTGTCAGTTAGGTGTAGTCCTTAAGGTAGATAGAAATTCATCTAACCTACAGTTTGAGGAAGGTGATATAGTTGTTTACCCTACAAATGCAGGTATGACTTTCGAGTTATTTAAGGATAGTAGGTTACTTAAGAGGTATGAAATCTTAGGTAAATGGATTGAAGTAAAATAAATTAAAAATATTTTTAATTAATTGCAACTTTTACTAAAATCGTACGTTAATGTGTTTGACGTCAGTTAAGTCCTTGAGAAAGATTTAGCTGTCACCCAGGGAAATGTGGTGATTAAGACTGGGTTAGAAGTTCTGCTAGTAATCATAAATAATGATGAGGTCTCAGGATAGCGTCGAAAATGACTGTAGTATAAGTGATTAGGTTATCATGTCTACAAGGTAGACTAACAGGGGAGATTGGGAGATAACGAGGGTGTAAGCGTAAGCTGACGTACAGTAATCATGAAGTCTGCAGTTAGTACAGTAAAGGGAGTAAACGATGCCCTAAGGGGACCGTTATATTCTTACAGTTACAGTACAGTTAAATGCAATTAAGTTTTAACTAAGTAGGGCCATAATAGGCCCTATTTCTTTTTTATAGCATTTGTTGTAACATTTGTAGCATTTATACGTTTAATTAGTAGTTAAGCAATTAAAATATGAAGTTAATAAAACCATACACTACTATACTAACTGAAATAGACGGCAGTAAAGCCTTGAAAGATATTGAAGCTGTAGCTAGGACTTGTTATAAGTCTGAAGAGAAGATAAGTGAAGATGATAGTAGTGCTAGAGAACTAGTTAATAAACTAATGAAAAGGGGTCATGAAGCAATGTTAGAATTTGGTGGTGATATCACTGTTAAGTTTGTTTGTGACCGTGGTGTAAGTCATGAATTAGTTAGGCATAGGCTAGCTTCTTTTGCTCAAGAGTCTACAAGGTATTGTAATTATACTAATGAGAAGTTTGATGGTGAAGTAACATTCATCATACCTTCATGGGTTGATATTGAGGAAGGTTCATGGTCTCAGGCTAGGTTATTTGAAGATTTATCTTTTAAGCCAGACCATTCAGTAACTGTAGATGCATGGGCTAGTTTTATGTTTGACAGTGAACTTACTTACAAAGAATTGATTGAAGCAGGCTGGTCACCACAGCAAGCACGTTCAGTTCTTCCAAACAGTCTAAAGACTGAAATAAATGTAAAGATGAATATAAGGGAATGGCGTCATTTCTTTAAACTAAGGTGTAGCAACGCAGCTCACCCACAGATGCAGGAATTGACCAGGCCATTACTAGCTGAATTTCAAGCTAAAATCCCTGTTTTGTTTGATGATATAACTTATTAAAAATGGGTGAGAAATTACAATATGATAAAGGGGTGTACATAGCTGGTCGTTTATCAGCTAATGCAAATCACTCCACAGCTAATGCAGTCAATTATCTGCACAACGTGCATAGGATGATGAAAACAGCTCAGGAAGTTAAAGAAGCAGGATTCTCAATATTTGTACCTGCTATAGACCTTCTGATGGGTATCAAGTTTGGTTATGAAACATACGATGATTATTTTAATAACAACTTGGTATGGGTTAAGAAATCTGATGCAGTCTTCCTTGTGCCTAACTGGTACGGTTCTCCAGGTACTGAACGTGAAATAGAGTTTGCTTGGGCTAACAATATACCTGTATTTGACCAGCTTGATGAGATGTGGGAGTATTTTCAAGGTATAGAGGGAGGTAAAATAGTAGACTTTGTTAGAGGTGATAACGAAGAACCAATAGATGTTATTAAATACAGGAAAGCAGAACCTGAAAAATACTACAAATCCTTAAAAAAATAATATGATACAACGAGTAACTAAAGACTCTGGTAAAAGGGCTGAATTTAAATCTGGTATGCTTCGCGATACAGCAGAAGACAAGGCTAGGTTTGACCTTATAGTCCCCGAAGGTATACCTTACAGGGAGCAACTTCTAACTAGGTTTGCTGAACTTATGGCTCGTGGTGTTGTTAAATATAGTGCTAGGAATTGGGAGAAAGCTAACTCTGTAGAGGAGCTAAATAGGTTTAAAGAATCTGCTTTTAGACACTTCATGCAGTGGTTCTGTGGGGAAGAAGATGAAGACCACGCAACAGGTGTTTTATTTAATATAATGGGTTATGAAACAGTAAAATATAAACTTAATAAATAATGTTAGAAGTATTTGCTATATTATCAATAGTAGCTATTATATACTTACTATTCAAAGTAAATGAAAAAGAAGATTAACATAAGGTCGCAGCACTTAGCAATAACAAGTTTTATATTATTTTTGATAATACCTTGTGACTTTTTTGTAGCTTCTTTTTTATTTTTTAGTATACTAACTTTATTTAAAATAAATGAATAATGAAATATTATAAAGTATTTAACACAGATACAGGTAGTTGGTTAGACTACAGTTACGATGGGTGTCGCTATGAACTTGAGGACAGACCTAAAGAAGTTCGCGTACCTAGGCGTATTAGGTTTGAAAGCGAACCTAAGTGTGAAAAATGTACAGATTATTTTGTAAACAGTGTAGAGCGTCCAGAGAAGACTTATATAAGAAGATGTTTTAGTAGATATAATTATTCACATACCAGGGTTAGTGATACACTTACTAGGGAAATAACAGATGTATATATATCTAATAGAGGCAGACGTCTTGAACGTAAACGTAAATCTGTAGACTTATTTAAAGGTATAACAATTTTTTAATTATGAACAATGTACATTATATGAGTACTAACTATGAATGGGAAACTCCGGACAAGGTATTCCTCCCTCTAAAGGAGGAGTTCGGTATTGAGTTTGACGTTTGTGCTTCTAACTCAAATAGGAAGACTAAGAAATATTTTGATAAGCAAATCAACGGTCTTCAGAAAGAATGGTCACAAGCAGGTCGAGTTGTCTGGATGAATCCTCCTTATGGTAATGAAATAACTAAGTGGGTACGTAAAGCTCATGAGGAAACTAAGCATGGCGTTACAACCGTAGCTCTCCTCCCAGCCCGTACAGACACTTCATGGTTTCATACCTATATTAAAGATAGACATGAGGTCAGGTTCCTTAAAGGTAGGATTAAGTTTAAAGATGCTAAGTCATCTGCACCATTTCCCTCAATGATAGTAGTATTTAAACCAGAAGAAAAAGAAGGTAAGATTAAATCGTTTATAAACAAATTATGGAAAAAGTAGTTGTATTAAGGAATATTAGAGGTCTTCTTAAAAAAGGAGATGTACTTGTAAGTGAAGGCTTCGGTAAGAACTTCAAGATGGAATATGTAAAGGAAAATAAAGAGTTTACTGAAACTAAGAAGGTAGAAGTAGATTACTTTAGTGTTTGTGAAAACATTCCTGAGTTGTTTGACTTTACAGTAGACGAAGAAGAATATGAATCTCTAGATGATTATCTGTTTAAAACTAATTATAAAGTAGTTAGGTCAGAAGAAGAGATTAAGGAAAGAGCTCTTTACTATAAAGAACAGGCTATTTTAGCTGAAACAAGTGGTGAAGCTAAAGGGGCAAAAGAAGCAATGGTAGTCTACAATAACCTTTTGTGGCTTATCGATTGGCTTACAGGTAAAACAGAACTTATCTAATTAGAAATGGCAAAGAAACCAACCAAGAAGTCAGTACAGGAGATAGAAGAACCTAAAGAAGTAAAACAATTTGATTGGGGAACTATAGTACTTACTTGTAAATGTGGTCATAAACAAACACTGATGGAACATGTACAGCATGGCATTCAGTTTATTTTAACCACTAACGATTCTTCAGCAATTATACTTCATTGTGACAAGTGTCAGGCAGGCCTTAAACTTCATTGTGAAGAAGGCACGCCTCTACCTGAAGCTCCTGAAGTAAGTGAAGAATCAGTAGAAACAATAAAAGCAGAAGAAACTCCGGTAATCGAAGAAACTCTAGAGAATGAAAACATTCAAGAAGAAAGTAAAGAAGGAGAATCTGTATAAAGAATATGTTCAAATCATTAATGGGGTACTTCAGCTCTCTTTTAGGGAGACTGAGGTACTCTCATTACTTCTAAAGCTTAATGATGAACTGTCCTCCCTTATTAAAGAAACAGGTAATGTGCTTAGCACAGACATCAGGCGAATGATAATGAAGGAGACCAGGGTGTCTAAATCTAACTTAGTTAAGTATATAAATACGTTAGCAGAGAAAGATATACTTGTTAAGAAAGAGAATAATAAATGGAGTATTAATGATACATTTGTACCCTCTACTGTAGGGGGCATTAATGAAATTGTATTTATTCTTGATACGAGATAATATTTATACTAGGCTAGCTGAGAAGTACAAAAGGGACGTTAGGTTTATTCGTAGAGTAACCCATCATCCCTTTGACTTTTTAGCACAAACTATATCAGACCCAGACAATCATAGGCCAGTTAGGCTAAGGTATCTAGGTATCTTTTATGTAAAACCTTACTGGCGTAAAGACATGAAGTCAATAAAAGAAGCTGTACCTGAAGAAGGCAAAGCTTTATATGCCAGGGTACCAGAACTTAAATTTAATAAAGTATACATTAACCTTAAGAAGGGTAAAGTAGAAAATGATATATTTATTTCTGATGACCTTAGTGTTGTTTGTCCTACCCATGAGATAAGGAGATGGAGGTATTTAGATACTGTAGTAGAATAATTATAACACTTTTAGGTAACTTTTTACTAAATAATACGTAACCTACTAAATGGCACAAATATTTGATATATCTAATGGCGAGGTTGTTCTTACGCCAGAAGCTCTAGCAATCCCTTCTTTTAAAAAGATATGGGACAGGGATAAGTCTAAGGACAAAACCAGAGCTTTAGACGAGATTAAATATGTCGTTTTCTTATGTGACCCAGTTAAATCTCCCTATAAAGACATAGAAGAGATTGAAAAAGCTGAGATTATAAGGAAGGATATATTTGGTGAATCTAAGTGGCAACCAGATGAAGTCATTATTGAAGCTATGGATAAGTACACAGAACTTAGATTTACAACTACTTTAAGGGTACTTAAGTCTGCTAAAACAGCTGTAGAGCAATTATCTAATTACTTTGCAGAGGTGGACTTTAAAGAAAAAGATACCATGGGTAGACCGTTATACTCAGCTAATGACTTAGCAGCTAACCTAAGCCGGGTAGGCAATATAGTCAAGTCACTAAACATACTAGAAGAAGCTGCAAAGAAAGAACTGAGTGATTCGGGTAGAGTTAAGGGGGGTACTGAAATAGGCTATTTTGAAGATCCTAATAATTACTAATGATAGTTCGAGAGGATAGTGGTCTTTATGTAGTTAAAGAGCACAAGATAGAAAATACTAATAAATTCAGGGAAGCAGCATTACGGTACAAGAATGAGGGTGTTTATACAACAGCTCCTCTGGGTACTACGTCTTTTCTAGACTTTTGGAGAGAAGAGACCAAGCGTTGTCTTGAGGGTTATGTAGCCCCTGATGGTGACTTTATTACAGGTTACCATTATTTTTATTTAAACTATTGTCCTATCTTGCTTGTAAGGGAAAAGTTTATTACTGATGGTAGGGGGCATAAGCGTAAGGTAGTAGAACGTAAACGTGAGTTTCCAGATTTCTGGGACTCTGACTACGACTATTTTATGGCTATTGAAGCTGCCGAAACAGAAGGTAAACACCTGGCAGTTCTTAAGGCAAGGGGTAAAGGGTACTCGTTTAAGGGTGCTTCTATGCTTTGTAGGAACTTCTTTTTAATTAGGGACTCTAAATCTTATGCTATTGCTTCAGAAATGGAGTATTTAACAAAGGATGGTCTTTTAACTAAGGCCTGGGATTTTATGGACTTTATAAATAAAAGTACAGCCTGGGCTAAGAAAAGACAGAAGATTAACCAAGGGGCACATAGGCGAGCCTCCTATGTGACAATTGATGAGCGAGGGCATGAATCTGAGGGTGGATACATGTCCGAGATAATGGGGGTCAGTTTAAAAAACGACCCAGACAAGGCTAGGGGTAAAAGAGGTAAACTTATATTATGGGAAGAAGGTGGTAAGTTCCCTGAACTTGTAAAGGCATGGCAGGTAGCTCAGCCTTCAGTAGAAACCAACGGTGTAGCATTCGGTCTTATGATTGCTTTTGGTACTGGTGGTGAAGAAGGCTCAGATTATGAAGGTTTACAGGAATTATTCTTTTATCCTGAAGGTTACAACATATTACCTTTTAAAAATATATGGGATGATGCTGGTGGTAAATGTAGCTATTTTGTACCTGAGTATGTAAATATGTACGGTACTGATGCTCATGGGCACCAGTTGATGGACGATAATGGTAACACAGAATATCTACATGCGACTAGGCATGCGTTAGCTAAAAGAGATGAAGTATTAAAAGGAGCTAATGATAGGAATGCTATAGATAGGTGGATAGCAGAACATCCTTTTAATCCGCTTGAAGCATGCTTACAGCTTAGTGGCAACATCTTCCCGAAAGAAGAACTTATAAGACAGTTAGCTTATATAAGGAATAGTGAATCTATAACAAACTATAAGCAAGTAGGTGACCTTATTTTTGATGAAATAGGTAATCTTAAGTGGGTTCATGCTTTAAAACCAAAAGACATTATTAAGTACAGGCTTAGCAGTAATGATGATAAACGAGGTCAAACTGTCATATGGGAACATCCTCCAGACAATCCTCCTTATGGTCTTTATATAGCAGCTTGTTTGCCACCAGGAGAAAAAGTGATTACAGATAAAGGACTTGTTAATGTTGAAGATATTACAATAGAAGATAAACTTGTGTCAAAAGATGGTTACTATACAAGTATTAAGAAATTATTAAAGTTTGATAAGGTTAACGAAGATACTTATAAACTGAAGGTGTCTAACACTTTTAGAACAACTTCTTTTACAAAGGAACATCCATTATATATTTCTTCACATAATTTAGATAAACAAAATACAGTAAAAGAAGATTTATTTGAATTCAATTTTAAAAGTGTATCTGAAGTAAATGTTGGAGAATGGGTTAAATACCCTAATTTATATTACAACAATGAAAGAGTAGAGTTGTCTGAAGAAGCTAGAGAAACAGCTTGGGTAGAGGGATTATGGTTAGGAGACGGGTGGTGTAGAAGAAATAGAGTATATGTGGTTTTTAATAAAAATGATGTTGAGCAGATAAATCGTTTCAAGTCTTATATAACAAAATATAGTTTAAAAGGAACTTATACAGAAAGAATTGATGAAGGATGTATACAGATATCTTTTTATGACAAAGCTTTTTCAAGGTATTTAAATGAATGTTTTGGTGCATATGCAAGAGAGAAATATGTGTCAGAGGAATTAAAAAAGTATTCGATAGACAGAAAAGTTCAACTTTTATTAGGATATTTAGATTCAGACGGTTGTATTTATAAAGATAAAAGAGGATATTATTCACTGGAGTTTGTTAGTTGTAATCTAGAACTTTTGGAAGATTTTCAAGATATTGCTTTTTCAATAGGTATGGTTGGTAATATAACAAAGTTACGGGACAAAGGAGAATATTCTATTAATGGCAGACACGGTGTACAAAAAGAAGCTTATCATTTAAGATTCGGTAATTCGGATACTTTAAAATTTGCAGATCTTGCTAATTATAATAAACAAAGTAAATTAAATAAAATAGACAGGGAGTCAATTAAAATCACTAGACGTAGACCAAAGACAGGTTGTTTTTTAAGTAGTGATAATCAATACATATATTTTCAAATAAAGAAGATAGAAAAATATAGTTACACAGGTACCGTATATAATTTTGAAACAGAAGATCATACTTTTTGCACATATCACATTCCATCACATAATTGTGACCCTTATGACCATGACCAGGCAGCAACAAGTGATTCTTTAGGTTCAGTGTTTATATATAAACGCTTTCAGTCTTTTGAATCTTTTCATGATTTAATTGTAGCAGAATATACAGGTAGACCAGACACAGTAGATGAATTCTATGAGAATGTGCGTAAACTATTATTGTATTACAACGCTATACTATTATATGAAAATGAAAAGCCTGGACTATTTGCTTACTTTACCAATAAACATTCAGAACATTTATTAGCAGATCAACCTGACATAATAACTAGTATTATAAAGGATAGTACCGTAAGACGTAGGAAAGGTGTACACATGACTACAGGTATTAAAGACTTTGCTGAGTTAAAAATTAGGGACTGGCTTAATGAAGAATATGAACCTGGTAAAAAGAATTTAACTAAGATAATGTCAGAGCCTCTGATAGAAGAATTAATATCTTATAACAGGGATGGTAACTTTGACCGTGTAATAGCTTTTATGCTAGTTATACTATTTAGGGAAGAACTACATACTAGGCACGTTAAAAATACTAATGAAGAAGAGAGGGTAAAAAGAATATTTAGGGAACCTTTGTTTACGAGTCGCGACATACCTAGGTTCATTAATCTATAAATAAATGGCTATAGCTAATACAAAAACAACATCGTTTCCACAGCAAAAGCTTGCTTTTAATTCCAAAGATACCAAATGGAAGGAAGCTTGTGTGGACGCTGTTTTATCTAGAGAGCAGGGTTTCACCGCAGAAAAAGAACGGATGAGGACTGCTTATGATTTATACAATGGTATCTTTAATGAAAATGATTTAAAATACGTTACTAATCCTTATAAGGTTGATGATAGTTTCCCTGCTTCATTACAGAACTTTAACATCATTAGACCTAAGATTAATCTGTTATTAGGTGAAGAAAGTAAGCGTCCTCAGAACATAGTTGTATATCAAACTAATGAAGAAGCTATCAGTATAGTACAGGATAAGCTTAATTCTATGCTTGCTGAAATGCTTGTACAGGAACTATACAAACGTTCTGAAGGTAACCAGCAGGATGAAGAATGGCAAGCACAGTTCGAGGCTAAGGTAAAAGAAGCTATGGATTACGCTAAAAGTGAATATACTAATCCGGCTGAAATCACAGCACATGCTACGCTTGAATACCTTTCACGTAAACTTAATCTTAATGTTGAGACACTTAAAGGTTTTAAGGATGGTCTTATAGGAGGGAAGGAGATATATTATAATGGTATACAGAACGGAGAACCTATAGTAGAGCGTGTTAATCCTTTAGAATGTTCACACGATACTGACCCAGACCTTGATAATATTGAAGATGGAGACTGGTTTGTCAGGCATATGAAGATGACACCCGCTACTATATATGATAGGTTCAATGACATTATGACAGAGTCTGACCTTAATAAGGTTCTATCTTTAGTAGAAGGTAGGGGAGGTACTGTTAAGCAAGACTACGCCAGAATAGAGTTTAGGACACTTACTAATCCTAATACTACAGGCCCTGAAGCACAAACACAACAGGTGGATGTGTGGCACGTAGTATGGCGTTCATTTAAGAAGGTAGGTTTTGTTACAGTTATAGACGAGTTTGGTGAACCTTTAACTGACCTTGTTGATGAGAGTTATGTTCCTATGGAAGGCGAAGAAATAACATGGGATTGGGTTACAGAAATATGGGAAGGATACAGGATAGGTGATGATATCTACGTAGGAGTACAGCCTATTCCATATCAGGATACAACTATAGATAATCCTTATGGAGCTAAACTTCCTTATATAGGCAGTATGTATAGCAATACTAACTCTACTAATAGGTCATTGGTTGACATTATGAAACCGCTGGCCTATATGTATGTTATAGTATGGTATCGTCTTGAGCTAGCTTTATCTAGGGATAAAGGTAAGATTATCAACATGGATATAACACAGATACCTAAATCAATGGGTGTTGATGTTAATAAGTGGTTACATTACCTTAGCGCTATAGGTGTTAACTTGATTAACCCTTACGAAGAAGGTTGGGATATACCAGGCAGAGAAGGAGGTAGGCCTGCTGCTTTTAATCAAATAAGTGCTCAGGACCTTACAATGACTAACGTTGTTGCTGGGTATATAGACCTTATGAATAAGATAGAGGAAATGCTTGGTGAATTATCAGGTGTTACTTCTCAGCGTCAAGGCCAGATATCCAGCAATGAACTGGTAGGTAATGTAGAGAGGTCTGTTATTCAGTCCTCACATATTACAGAAACCTTGTTCTTTGTACACAACGATATTAAGCGTAGAGTATACACCTATCTTATAAATGTAGCTAAGCACGCATGGAAGAATAGCGGTAAGAAGCATTTGTATTATGTACTAGATGATTTGTCTAGGCAGTTTATAAATATTTCTGATGACTTTCTGTACTCAGATTTTGATGTATTTGTAGGTGATTCTACTAAAGAAAACCAGAGGATTGAAGCTATTAGAAGTCTGTTACAGGCAGGTATGCAGAACGGTGCTACACTACTTGATGCAGCTTCTATACTTACTTCTAACAACATGTCGCAGATTAAGCGTCAATTAGAGAAAGTTGAGAAGCGTAGAGAGGAGATGGCAATGCAACAGCAACAGGCAGAAGCAGCTATGCAAGAACAGCAGACTATGCTTGCTCAGCAGCAACTTGCAGCTCAGGCTTCACAATTCGCTGAAGAAATTAGAGTTAAAGAAGAGGATTCTATACGTA
>ERZ795054.3950-NODE-3950-length-11229-cov-4.635493_pt1 | contig 11229 bp, 9 predicted proteins | sample MGYA00375138_ERZ795054 | MGnify/ENA primary metagenome ERZ795054 (study PRJEB30183, sample SAMN05720215) | anaerobic digester metagenome | isolation source: active sludge of municipal wastewater-treating anaerobic digesters | place: USA | collected 2014-12-23 ...
AGTCGTAGAGGACGCAAAACCCCAAGACTCCGAAGGCCGTCACGAAGATGAGGTACAGGTATTCCGTCCGATAGACGGGCTTGACCCGACGTTTCAGATGATCGCGTCGCCACAACAATCCCAAAGTGCCGAAGACGGTCACGATCAGGACCCCGCCTGCCAGCCACAGGATGAAAGCGTCGATGTTCAGCTTGCGATCGAGTTCAAACGCATAGGTGACCAGCAAGACGATCGGCAATAACCAGATGCAGGTGGTGTAGAAATTGATGACGGCGATTTCGTAGCGGGAATAGATTTTGGTTTTCCTTCTGAGCGCCATCATCCCGATTCTTTGGCCCCCTTGGCGACCTCCCCGCCCTCTTTTTGAAGGCGAAGTTCTTTAAAGAATTGGAAGAAAACGCGAATGGAAGCGGCGATGGGGCTGGCAAAGACGACGCCGAGCGTCCCGAACAAAGACCCGAAGAACAAAATCGAAATCAAAATGACCAGCGGATGAATTTCCATCGCTCTTCCCATGATGATCGGTTGGAAAATATTGCCTTCGATGAACTGCAAAACGATGTTGACCCCGAGCACCGTGAACCACTGCGGTCCGGGGTTGCCCATCGCATTAGCGATGAAAGCATAAAGAATCGGGGGAATCGCGGCGATGATCGCCCCGAAATAAGGAATGATGTTGGTGATTCCGACGATGATGCCGAAAACATAGAAGTATTGAAGGCCGATCAGTTTGTAAACGATCGTCGCCACCGAGCCGATGGCGGCCATCAGCACCAGTTGTCCGCGCAGGTAAGCCCCGACGGTCTGGTTGAGCCGACTCCCGAGTTCGGCGGCGTTTTTCTCATGTTTCTGCGGAATGATGCCGCGGAGCCGCTCGCCGATCATTTCATAGTCCAGCAAATAATAGATCAAAAGGAACGGCAATACCGATACCACGGTGATGATCGGACCGGCCACGCTCGTCAGGGACGCGATCAGCGTGGGCAGGAAATTGTTGAGGAGGTTATTGATAAAGTCCGTTTCGGCAAGGTATTCGGCGATCTTGTCGTAGATGTCGACTCCGAGGAAGAAATCGGTGCGCATATCGGTTTGGATATAATCGGTGATCGTCACCAAATCGGTGGTGAAGAAATCACGGATTTCGTTGACGACCATCGGAATCAAGAAATAGAAAGCGGCGAAAACAACCCCGACCATCAAAATGAAAACGATGGCCAACGACAGTCCCCGGGGACCGATGCCTTTCTTTTCGAGCAGTTTGATGAGCGGGAAAATGATCAAAGAAATCAAGTAAGCCAAGGCGACGGGAACGATGACGGCTTTGACGGCGTCGAGGATCCAATTCCACAAATCGGAGAATTGCAAGGCCATGAACAAAATCGCCAAAGCGAGGAGGGCAATGACCAAAAACTTGATGATGCGGGTCAAATTCTCGTCCGAAAACAGCTTCTTGCGCACGTTATCACTTCCCATCGTTTTTTTATTATATCATATGGGAGAGCAAAAAACACTCTCTCCACTAAAACTTAACAATCTTCCGAGCAATCGGCGCATTCGCCCCCGCAGTGATGGGCATGCTCGCGAATTTTCTGGACCAAATACGGATACAATTGGGCCCATTCGACGGTCTCTTGGACTCCGGTCTCGGTGTCCTTGACGTTGATGACCCCTTTGGCGAGCTCATCATCGCCCAGAATCAGGCAAAACCGTGCCCCAAGCCGTTCGGCTTGTTTGAATTGGCCCTTGAGCGGACGATCCATGAAGTCGGTGTCGCAAATCAGTCCCCCATGGCGGAGCCTCAGCAGCAGTTCCGAAGCTTTGGTTCGCGCTCCCTCACCCAAAGCGATCAAAAAAGCGTGAATCGGTTCGGGCTTTTCCGCTTCTCCGAGACTTTCCAGTGCCAAAAGCAGCCGTTCCATCCCGAAGGCGAAACCCACCGCGGGAAACGAAGGGCCTCCGAGGGTTTCGACGAGGTCGTTGTAGCGACCCCCTCCCCCGATCGTAGCCTGAGCTCCGAGCGTGGGAAGATCGGCTTCGAGTTCAAAAACGGTGTGGGTGTAATAATCGAGACCGCGCACTAGCGATTTGTCGATTTGGACTTCCAGTCCCATCCCGCGGAGATGTCCGAGGACGGCTTCGAAGTGCGCTTTCGCTTCCGGGGTGAGAAAATCAAGGGGTTTCGGCGCTTCGGCGAGAATCGGAGACTCTTTGTCGACTTTGCAGTCCAGCACCCGAAGCGGGTTTTCCAGAAAACGTGCGCGGCAATCTTCGCACAATCCGTCGATCCGGGGTTGTAAGTACGCCATCAATTGATCGCGGTAAAGGGCTTTGCTGGGGGTATCGCCCAACGAATTGATCTTGACGCGGACCTTGGGCAACCGCAGGGCGGCCAACAAGGTGGTGGCGTAAGCGATCATTTCGGCGTCGACTTGCGGCGAATAGGAACCCATCGCTTCCGCTCCGAATTGGTGAAATTGGCGTTGACGGCCTTTTTGCGGACGTTCGTAACGGAACATCGGACCGACGTAATACATCTTCAGCGGCAGGGAGGGCTCGGCGTACAGTTTGTTTTCGATGACGCTGCGAACCACCGAAGCGGTGCCTTCGGGACGCAGGGTGACCATCCGGTCCCCGCGGTCGGCGAAGTCATAGGTTTCCTTTTTGACGATGTCCGAAGTGTCCCCCACCGAACGGTGGAACAATTCCGATGCCTCGAAGATCGGGGTGCGGATTTCCCGAAACCCGTACAAGCGGGAAACTTGGAAGATGACATCTTCCAGATCTTGCCAACGCCGGCTCTCGGCGGGAAGAATGTCTTGGGTGCCTTTGATTTTGGTGATCATGCCAATCGCTCCTTTGAAAAAAAGTCGTCCCTCAAAAGGACGACATCCTCGGTTCGAGGTGATGGGTCAAGAAACGGATTAATCGAAATATTTGGCGTTGACGTGTTCGATGACGTAATCGACCAAATCGCCCACCGCGTGCATCTTGGTGGCGGCTTCGTCGGAGATCGAAACGAGGAATTCGCTCTCGATTTGATTGAAAAGTTCCAGAGCGTCTAGGGAGTCCGCGCCGAAATCATCGGCCAAGCAGGCTTCCAATACGACTTTTTCCGGTTTAACGCCGAGTTCGGAAACGATGATGCCTTTGATTTTGTCGAATACGATTTGTTTCTTATCCACAGGTTAGTCCTCCATAGGTTCAATTTGATGATATCTATTGATAATTATAGACGGTTTTGGGTTTGAAGTCAAATAGAATTACCGTCGATGGATTGCTTCTTCCGACTTTCCAGAAGGATCGTCACCGGTCCGTCATTGGTGAAGCGGACTTCCATGTGCGCTCCGAAGCGTCCCGTGGCGACCCGGAGCCCGTACATTTCCGCAAAAAGCTCGTTGAAACGGTTGAAAAGCGGCTCGGCCGCTTCGCCGCGGCTGGCCGCGGTAAAGGAAGGACGGTTGCCGTCGGCGGTGTCGGCATAGAGGGTAAATTGCGAAATCGACAGAATCGCTCCGCCCGCTTGAAGAATATTACGGTTCATTTTCCCGTCTTCATCGGGAAAGATCCGCAGGTTGGCGACTTTTCGGGCCAGAAAGGCGACGTCGTCTTCGGTGTCGGAAGGGGTGAAACCGACCAGCAGCACCAAGCCGGCCTCGATCGAACCCAACAGGGTTCCTGCCACGGAAACGGAGGCCCGGAGGGCTTTTTGGACAAGGACCCTCATTTGCACACCCGCTCGATCGAAAAGACGCCTTTGACGCGTTGGATCGTGTTGATGATCTGATCGAGTTCCAAAAGATTGCCGATTTCCAAACGCATTTTGATCAGGGCGTCGGTGACATGAGTGACCTGGGCGGACACTTGATTGACCTTGCCTTTGTTGTTGGTGGCGGCGTTGATGATGTCGGCGAGAATGTTGTCGCGGTTGGTGACGGTGATCCGCAGATTGGTCTCGTACCGACGGGTGGCGCTGGTCCCCCAGTAAACTTCGATCAACCGTTCGGTTTCGAAGGCGTGAACGTTTTTGCATTCGCGACGGTGCACGGCAATGCCGGTGCCTTTGGTCACAAACCCGACGATGTCATCCCCGAGCACCGGGGTACAGCATTTCGCCAGTTTGACCGAGGGATTCGTGAGACCTTCGACAATGACGTTGATGTCCGAATGCAGCGTGCGAAGCCGGGCTTTCTGCTTTTGGTCGGGGATTTTGTTGATGGACTCGATCAGCGCTTCTTCGGTCATCTCTTCTTTGCCGGTCAAACTGTTGACGGCGGTGATCGGAGAAAGGATGTTTTTGCCGATTTCAAAATACAGATCATCGACCGAATGAACGCCCTTGGTCTGGAAGATCTTCTCGCATTGCTCGTCGGAAAGATCCATTTTCAAATGACGGGCCGTAAGTTCTTTTTCGAATTCGGCTTTTCCTTTTTCGACGAGATAATCACGGCGTTGCCGATTGAGAAAATTCTTGATTTTGGAACGCGCGTTCGACGTTTTGGCGATTTTCAGCCAGTTGTCATTGGGGCCGACGGCGTTTTGGCTGGTCTTGATTTCGACGACGTCCCCGGTCTTGAGGGTATATTCCAAGGGGACGATTTTGCCGTTGACGATGGCCCCGACGGTTTTCTCCCCGAGGTTGGTGTGGATCCGGAAAGCGAAATCCAGGGGCGTGGCTCCGGCGGAAAGGTCGATGATGTCCCCCTTGGGGGTGAAGACGTAAACGTTGGCGTTGAGAATGTCATCGGTGAAGATGCTGAGGATTTCTTCGTCGGTATTCGGCTCTTCGGTGTAGCGGATCAGTTCGGAATACCACCGCAGTTTCGAAGAGACGATGTCTTCGATGTTCTTTCGGGTGGAACCCTGGGTTTCTTTGTATGCCCAGTGGGCGGCGACCCCTTTTTCCGCGATTTCGTCCATTTCTCGGGTCCGGATTTGGATTTCGAAAATCTTCCCATGATAAATGACCGTCGTATGCAAGGATTGATACATGTTGGGTTTGGGCATGGCGATGTAATCTTTGAATCGCCCCGGAACCGGAACGAATTTCGAATGGACGATGCCGATCGCCCGATAACAGTCGGAGATCGTATCAACGATGATTCTTAACGCCAGCAAGTCGTTGATTTCTTCGAACTCGAGGCCCTTCAGCTGCATCTTGCGGTAGACCGAATAGATGTTCTTGATCCGACCGTTGATGGTGAATGGCAGTTTCTCTTCGGTAAGCAATTCCTCCAGTTCGGCCTGCATCATATTGACGTCGGCTTCGCGAGACCCTTTTTTATCCTTGATCAGCCGGGCGATTTCCTGGTATTCTTCCGAAAAAAGGTATTTGAAGGCGATGTCTTCCAATTCAGCCTTGAGACGGTACATCCCGAGACGATGGGCGATCGGGGCGAAAATGTCGAGGGTTTCGCGGGAAATCCGCACCTGACGTTCGCGATCCAAATGGGACAGCGTCCGCATATTGTTCAAACGATCGGCCAATTTGACGAAAATGACCCGGATGTCCTTGGCCATGGCCAAAACCATTTTTTGATGGTTGCGGACCTGTTCGGAAGCTTTGGATCCTTCGTATTGCAACAAATGCAATTTGGTCAACCCTTCGACGATGTCGGCGACTTCTTCTCCGAAGAGGGATTTCACCTCATCGTAGCGGGTGTCGGTATCTTCGAGAATGTCGTGCAGGAGTCCGGCGGCGATCGTCGTCGGATCCACGCGAAAATCCGCCAGGGTCAAAGCGACCTGGACGGGATGGATGATGTAGGGTTCTCCGGATTTCCGCAGTTGCCCGCCGTGTTTGTCATACGCAAAATCGAACGCTTTTCGGATGAAATCCAAGTGTTCGGGACGGCTCAGATAGGCAGAAAGGGATTCTCGCAGAGGTTGGTATGTCTCGTCGCGCAGCATAAAACCGACTCCTTCGAAAGAGGAAGGTTAGGACGAACCGGATCCGGTCGTCAGTAATGAATCAGGGCGTGGAGGGGATACTTGGCAAATTTCTTGCGGCCGGCCAGTTCTTCGAGTTCAATCAAAAATCCCAAACCGGCCACGGCACCCCCGGCGGTTTCCACAAGCTTGATCGTCGCTTCGATCGTCCCCCCGGTGGCGAGCAGATCGTCGATGATCAAAACGCGTTGACCCGGACGGATGGCATCTTGATGCATGCACAGAATGTTTTTCCCGTATTCGAGATCATAATCGTATTGGATCGTCGGACGCGGCAATTTTCCGGGCTTACGGACCGGAACGAAACCGACGCCGAGGGCGAATGCCACGGCGGAACCGATGATGAAACCGCGGGCGTCGGGGCCCACGACGATTTCTGCGCCTTGCTCCCGACCAAAGGCGGCGAGCCGTTCGACGGCTTCGCGGAAAGCCTCGCCGTCGCCGATCAGCGGCGTGATGTCTTTGAATTGAATGCCCGGAATCGGGAAATCGGGAACGTTTTTGATGTAGTCAGTCAGTTTCATGAGTGGATGGCCTCCAAAAGATGGGTGAGATAGGTGCGAATGCGGGACAACGGTTCTTCGGTCAGAAAAGCCCATTGTCGTTGTGCTTCCATCAAACGGTTGTAGGTGCGGGAATCGGCCAGATTGCGCTTCTCCTGCGGTTCTTGAAGGGCGATATGCCCTTCGGAACGAATGACGAGATGTAAATCCTCAAACACTTGAACGATCGGGGCGATGGCCCACTCCGGGGCTTTCGCTTCCGCCATGAGGGTATCCATCGTCGTTTCCGGCCGTTTTTGAATCAAGCGGAAGATGGATCCGATCCCGTCTTTGTTCAGAAAACGATCCCACAGAGGACGATGTTTGTTGAGTCGGACCGCGACGGTCGTCGGACGTTTTTTTTGCACTAATTCCGGAACGTCGAACGCTTCGGGAGGGATGGTCTCGTCCAAAATCAGTTCTTCCGGAGCCGGAGCGTACCCCGGTGGTTCCCCGGCGGCATCTCTCCGCCAGTCCAAAACTTGGAAATGTCGGCAGGCAAGATCCTTGATCAGGATCTGAATCGTTTCTTTCCCCCGCCAGCTGTTGATGGACAGGCCGCCGACCACATCGATGCGGTCGCCGACTTCCAACCGGCGGAAATAATCCAGATGATTGAAATCGATGGCTTCCACGGTTTTGTCTCCGTCGGTCACCGATAGTTTGGTATGTTTCCCCGTCATCACGGTCTTGCCCACAACGGTCAGATCGGAAAACAGGAAACGCGCTGTAAAAAAGGAATAATGGTCCAGTTTCCGAATCGTTGCGAGCGACACTTCCGACAAACGGACTTGCATGTCGATGGGCAAATCGGGAACCGGTTGGGCAACGGCCAAGCAATCGAGCCGTTCCTGAAAACGGGGGATATTGGCGATGTCGATCGCCAAGCCGGCCGCTTGGGAGTGACCGCCGTAACGGACCAGAAGATCCGCACTCTCCTTGAGAAAACCGAGGATGTCGTCATTTCCGAACGAACGCATCGATCCTTTGCCCAACTGGTCTTCCCCGGTGCAAATCACACAGGTCGATTTTTGGTATTTTTCGGCGATTTTTTGCGCACAGATGCCGATGACGCCTTCATGAAGTCGTGGACTCGCGAGGACGAGGACGTTATGACCGTCTTCCACCAAGCGTTCGCATTCGGCGTACGCCTCATCGGTCAGATCCTTGCGTTCCGCATGGTTGGCTTCGATGTCAAGGATCAAGCGGTTGACTTCTTCTTCGGAATCGGAGATCAACAGCCTTACGGCGTCTTTGGCTCTCCCCATCCGTCCCGAACTGTTGATCTTTGGGGCAATTTTGAAAGCGACGGCGGTGAGATTGATTTCCTCCAGATGCGAAAATTGAATCAACTTTTTCAATCCCGGATTGGTGGTTTTGGCCAAGCGCGCCAAACCCAGATTGACGATCGCCTGGTTTTCTCCGTCCAGCAAGACGAGATCGGCGATCGTTCCGACGGCCACGAGGTCAAGCGAGGCGTCCAAGGTCGACCCGAGGACGGCGGAGGCCAGTTTGTAACTGACACCGACGCCGGCCAACTCCTTGAAAGGATAAGTGGCAGAGGTGGGGGCGTGCAGGATCGCATACGCTTCGGGTTTATCTCCGACGAGTGAATGATGATCGGTCACGATTGTGTCGATCCCCGCATCGCGCAGACGGGCGATTTCCGCCCGGCAGGTGATGCCGTTGTCGACGGTGATGACGAGTTGAACGCCTTGATGGATCAAATCTTCCACGGCTCGCATGTTGAGTCCGTATCCGTCGCTGAAACGGTCGGGAAGATCGAAGGCCACTTCGGCTCCGAGGGATCGCAGGGCACGAAAAAGGACGGCGATGGCGGTGATTCCGTCGCAGTCATAATCGCCGTAGATGACGATTTTCTCATGAGCAGAAATCGCCTGGATGATCCGACGCACCGCTTTGTCCATGTCTTCAAAGCCAAAGGGGTCGTGAAGGGATTCTTTGCCCATACGGAAAAAGCGGTCGACATCGTCGATTCCGCGATTTTTCAGGATGTGATCAAAGATCATTGCATCGGGGACGATGGCGGGAACCGCCACCTTCCAACCGTACTTGGCCTTCAGCATTCCTTCACCCGATTTCCGACAACTCATTATACAAAATTGCGTCCGTTTTGAACAGGCAAAAAATCAAAATTTCAACGAAATGTCCAACGAAGAAAAGGAATGGGTCAAAGCCCCGACGGAAATATAATCGACGCCGGTGCGTGCCACCGAAGGAACCCGTTCCAGGGTCATGTTGCCACTGGCCTCGAGTTTCTTCCCGGGGTGGGGAATTTTGACGCAGGCGGCCATCAGTTCAAGCGACATATTGTCCAGCATGATGACATCCGCCGGGGTTTGCAAGGCTTCCTTGTACTGATCCAGAGTTTCCACTTCCACTTCGATGAGAATCCCGAAGGGGAGTTTCCGTTTGACTGTTTCCACGGCTTGCCGAATCGACCCGGCGGCCTGAATGTGGTTATCCTTGATCATCGCCATGTCGGAAAGGCTCATCCGATGGTTGGCGCCCCCGCCGGCCTTGACCGCCATTTTCTCCAGTCTGCGGAGGGTCGGGGTCGTCTTTCTGGTATCGAGGATCTTCGTTCCCGTCCCTTCGACCGCATCGACGAAGCGACGGGTCAGGGTGGCGATGCCCGACATCCGCTGCATGAAGTTCAGGGCCAGCCTCTCGCCTTTGAGGATCGACTTGGTCAACCCGGAAACAGAAGCGATCTTGGTCCCTTTTTTCAAAGTTTCCCCGTCTTGGACGAAGGCGGTGAAGAGAACGGAATCGTCGATGACGGAAAAAACCGATTTTGCCACTTCGATGCCTGCCAGAACCCCGGCCTCCTTGGCATAAAAGACGGCCGTCGAGCGTTGGTCGGTGAACAACGCTTCGGAAGTGATGTCGCCGTTGGGCATATCTTCCGCCACTCCGCGGCGGATGAGATCGAGAATCGAGGGATCCATCGTCATTGTCCTCCCAAATCGAGATTGAGTTGTTCCATGAGATTCTTCTTCGTTTCTTTTTTGTACAGCTTGATCCATTTGGCGCTTCGCCCTTTTCCCAAAGGCCGGATTTTGTTTTCCGCCTGCATCCGTTGGAGGGTGCGGTTGATCGTAGAATCGGAGATCAAGGGGTGCCGGAGGCGGATGTCCTCTTTGGAGAACACTTCGTTCAATTTGTCGATCGTGTTTTCCACATAGTCGGATTTGGAAATTTCCAAGCTCGATTCGTATTCGAAATCCCGCGCCTGTTCGCCCAAATCATGATACATGTCCCGGTAAATCTGGAGAAACAGCCGTTGCAGCGGCATCAGTTCGGCATATCCTTCTTTCCAGTTGAACCGCGTTTTTTCCAAAGCGCTTTGATATTCCTTGAGATGGAAGTTCAGTTTCCCAAAAAAAGAGACATACCGGAAAACGATGAGTCGGTCCTGCAAGCCCAGGATATAATAGACCAACAGAGCCACAATGGCGTTTTCGCGGAATTTATAGATTTCAAGATTGAGGAAATCGACCATGAAATGCAAAGCCAAATAAGAATCTTCGTACTCGTTCTTTTTGCGGATTTCTTGATACAGGAGGATCAATTTTTCCAAGGTTTCCCGTTTGGAGGAGGATTCCGTCGACAACAGCGAGGTTCGGGGACGATCGAGTTTCTGATAGGCGATCTGGTCGGGGGAAAGGTACTCCTTGAACAGGAGTTTGACTAAATCGTTGATCTCCGTGACATTCAGATGGAACGTGGGCGCCTTGGGGTCATGGATGATGCGAAAAACCGCGAGAATGTTCTTGTATAACGACTCGGCTTTCGTCTTCGCCACCGTCGAATCGAGTTGGAGGGTTCGCATCCTCGCCTCGTTGATCCGATTTTCGGACGCGAAAAAGCACTTGAAGAAATAATAGGCTTCGCGAAGGGCGTTCTGATGGGAAAAGACCTCGATGTCGGGAGTGAACAGTTTTTCGTAATACTCGTTCTTTCCGATTTCGAGATAGAGTTTCAACGTGCTCATCAGCACATCGTTGGGGATTTGCGTGCGAACCAGATTCGACAGACAGTTCATCATCGATCACCTGTGGAATATTATACCGTAAAGGCCGGATGAATGAAATGATTTCTGCGGATTTTTCGGCCGATTAAACAAAAAAATATAGTCATGACGGCTGATCATGAACATGTTTCGAAAAAAAAACGGCCTTGCGGCCGTAAAGAATATGTTCATTCCGTCGGATAGGAATATTGGTCGAGAACGGCGATCGCGCTATCGTACCAAGCCGAATCGTTCCAACCGAGAGCCGTTTGATACCAGGTCGCCGAGGCGAGGTTCTCGGCGGTCACGGCCGTCCCGCCCGTTACGGTGGGAACCGTTGCCGATTGCGTCAGGAATCTGGCTCCTTGGGCAGTGGCGGAATCCTCAAAGAACCCGGCGACACCGCCGTAAGTGACCGTTTGTCCTTCGGAGGGAGTGATGGCGACCACCGATTTCACCACGGAATCCAGGACGGTTTGCGTCCAACTTTCCCCGACCAAGCCGCCCACGGAAAGCAGGGCTCCGGCCGCGGTGATTTCGGAATAGGCGAAACAATCTTCCAGATGACCGAGCCCGTCATAGCCGAACAACCCTCCCACCAAGGCTTTCGTTCCCCGGGAAACGACCGAAATCTTGGAGACAGCGGCACAGCGCTCGGTGAGGACGAACGGATCGCGTTCGATGGCGTCCGCATGGCCGGCCAGA
>ERZ795054.3951-NODE-3951-length-11227-cov-5.424991_pt1 | contig 11227 bp, 9 predicted proteins | sample MGYA00375138_ERZ795054 | MGnify/ENA primary metagenome ERZ795054 (study PRJEB30183, sample SAMN05720215) | anaerobic digester metagenome | isolation source: active sludge of municipal wastewater-treating anaerobic digesters | place: USA | collected 2014-12-23 ...
ATCCCCTCATCCCCCTCGACAAGATCGAATTCGTGCTGAACCTCGATATGGTGGGCACCGGCTCCGAAGGGATACGCGTAGTCAACGGTACCGTGAACCCAGAGGCCTTTGCCCTGCTCGACAGCATCAACCGTACCGGCCAGCTGCTGCCGGAAGTCCTGGCCCGCGGGGAAGCGGCCAATAGCGACCATCACCCCTTCCATGAAAAGGGCATCCCCTCCTTCTTCATTTTCACCACGGGAAAGGAATACCGGGAATACCACAACCTGAGCGACAGGGCCCAGGACCTCCCTATGACGGCCTGGGAAGAGGTCTTCCAGCTACTGCAGCGCTTTGCGGATGCCATAATGAAGGATGGACACTAGACTGTATATCGTCCCTACGCCCATCGGCAACCTGGGCGATATCACGCTCAGGGCGATCGAGGTGCTGCGCGGGGTGGACCTTATCCTGGCGGAAGACACCCGCACCTCCGCTCGCCTGCTTTCGCATTACGCGATAACCACCCCCTGCCAGAGTTATCACCAGCACAACGAGCATAAGGTCACCGATTCCCTGGTGGAACGTCTGAGGGTGGGCCAGCGCATGGCCCTCATTACCGATGCCGGCACCCCGGGCATCAGCGATCCGGGCTTCCTGCTGGTGCGCGAGTGCCTTCGCCAGGGACTGGAGACAGAATGCCTCCCGGGGGCTACCGCCCTCATCCCGGCCCTGGTGGTCAGTGGCCTGCCCTCCGATCGGTTTGTGTTCGAAGGCTTTCTGCCCCACAAAAAAGGTCGCCAGACCCGCCTCATGCAGATCGCGTCCTCTCCTTACAGCACCATACTGTACGAATCCCCGCACCGGGTGCTGAAGACCCTGGTCCAACTGAGCGAGCACTGCGGCCCCGACCGCCTGGTGTCGGTATCCCGGGAGCTCAGCAAACTCCACGAAGAAACCCTCAGGGGCAGCCTCAGCGAGCTCATCCGGCACTTCGAAGCCAGCCCTCCCCGGGGGGAGTTCGTGCTTGTCGTCTCCGGGAACAAGGAATAAGGATGGTTCATGGTCGAAACCTCTATCCGGCTCAGCTCACCATGCCACACAAGTAATTGATTCCCATCTGCCTCCGCCACTATCCACTATCCACTATCACTAGCCACTAGCCACTAGCCATTAGCCACTGTCTGTCCACTTCCGGACACCAGTGTCCACCGGGATACATCCAACCCCTTGCTTTCGCCGCTGACATCTTCGGAACAATCCTTGTATCACATTCTTTTTCTGATACTTACAAAGTTTGGCACGTAAAGTGTTAAAGGCTTGTCACGTCAATGAACCGAACAATGAAAGCAGTTATGAAAACTACGATAAGCGCCCTCCTGATCCTCATCCTCACCATCCCTGTCCTGGGGGCCATGGAAAACCCGCCCCGCAGGATGGCCCTGGAAGAAGAGGCCTATGTGGATGACATCCCCTTCGACACCCGCGAGGTGGTGCTCGACCTCTCCACCGTCCTTCCTGAAGAAGAATATGTGGACGACATCCCCTTCAACACCCTGGATGTGGTGCTCTTCAGCGGCATCGTAACGGAGGAGGAAAACAGTACTGACGATTCCGTCTATCCCAGCGGCAAAGTGTTCGCCCTTCAGGGCATCCACCTGGAAGAAGAAGCCTACATCCACGACATCCCCTTCAATACCCTGGATGTGATTACCCTGGGCCAGGTGACCCTGCCGGCAGAAGAGAACGTGAACGACATCCCTTTCGACACCGGCTGCATCGTGAGAGCACTCCACAAGGAAAAGAGCAGCTGGGCCCGCTGCATGCTGCAACTCGACGGTAACGCCATGGAATCGCAGCTCGGATTCGGCGAGCGCCTGATGGTGAGCTTCTGAGCCTTTCAACGCCCCCTTTCTCTACTTTCTCATATACCGTTCGGGCGGCCTGCATCTGCGGGCCGCCTTCCTTTTCCGGAAAACTGGGGGCTTATCCCAACCTCTTCAGGAGGGCTTCCCGCTGGACTTCAAAGCCGGGCTTGCCGAGCAGGGCGAACATATTGCGCTTGTAGTCCTCCACCCCGGGCTGATCGAAGGGGTTCACCTCCAGCATGTACCCGCTGATGGCGCATCCCATTTCGAAGAAATAGACCAGTTCCCCCAGGACCTGCTCGTCGACGCGGGGCAGTACAATCCGCAGATTGGGCACACCCCCGTCCACATGGGCCAGCAGGGTCCCCAGTTCAGCTTTCGCATTGACATCAGATAGCCGCAACCCGGCCAGGAAGTTCAGCCCGTCGGCATCTTCCGGGTCGTGGGGTACAAGGAGCGAAGCCCGCGGGTTTTCTATGGAGATCACTGACTCGAAAAGAACCCTCAGCCCATCCTGAAGGTATTGGCCCATGGAGTGCAGGTCGGTGGTGAAGCTGACCGAGGCAGGGAAGATGCCGCGCTGTTGCTTGCCTTCACTTTCGCCGTACAGTTGTTTCCACCATTCGCTGAGATAACCAAGGGCGGGCTCGTAGTTCACCAGCACTTCTATGGCCTTTCCGCGACGGTAGAGGGCCTGGCGGGCCGCGGCATACCATCCGGCGGGGTGACCCTCCAGGGTGGTGGCCACATGCAATGCGTCGGCCATGGATCGGGCGCCCTGCACCAGGGCATCCACATCCCAGCCTGCGGCGGCGATAGGCAGCAATCCCACAGGGCTAAGCACGGAGTAGCGTCCGCCCACGTCATCAGGGATCACAAAGGTGGTATAGCCCTCTTCGGAAGCCAGCTTGCGCAGGGCGCCGCGGGAGTGGTCGGTGACCGCGACGATACGTTCCCTGGCGCCCGCCTTCCCGTATCGCTTCTCCACATACTCCTTGAGAAAACGGAAGGCGACGGCCGGCTCGGTGGTCGTGCCGGATTTGGAAATCACTACCAGGGCCACCTCCCGTGTTCCCAGCCAGCGCAACAGGGCGTGGTGGTAATCTTCCGAGAGATGATGGCCGGCGTATACCACCTCAGGAAAGCCCGTGCGATGGCGCAGCAGCGGATCCTGCAGGGCCTCGATGATGGCCCGGGCCCCCAGGTAGGAGCCCCCGATGCCGATCACCACCAGGGTGTCGCACACCCCCTGTAAACGGAGGGCAGCCTCCTTCACGGCGGCGAGCTCCGCCTTGCCAACCTCTCCGGGTAAGCCCATCCATCCGAGGTAATCGTTGCCAGGACCGGTCTTTTGCTCCAGCACCCCGCGATGGCGGAACACCTCCTTCTCAAAAGCCAGGATATCTTCCCTGGAAACGAAACCCTCCAGATAGGAGGTATCGACCTTTAGCTGGATCATAGGGCAGTAATTTGGCTTACGAAGATAGGGATCAATGATCAGAGCTCAATGCGCAGTGCCCGATGCTCAAGGAAGGCCACAGGTGATATCCCACATCATACGATCGAACTCGGCAACCAGCTCCCATTCCCCGTACCTCTGGGCTTGCACGCTGAAAGGTGTATGTACAAACAAACCAGGAAAGAGCAGCATTACGGTCTGCTTCGGCAGGAGGTAAGCATTGAGGGATCGCATTGCCGAAATGGATTGAGTGGTGATGCGGCAGAACGCCTGAACCATTTCAGCTAATAAAGATAGAGACCAACACCATGATATCAAACTGGAAACATTGAACAACCCCTGTCGAACAAGGAAAGAGGATAGTTACCCCAGCTGCATCTTCACATTTTTCACTAGCCACTAGCCACTAGCCACTAGCCACTAGCCACTAGCCACTAAAAACAGTGCGGCCCACCACAGGCCGCACTCCCAAAACCAAAAACCAAAACGTGCTTATCAGGCAGGATGCACGAAGAAGTACATGAGAAAGCAGCCTTGCATGGTATGCTTTCAAACTACAGGTACAAAAGTAAATCCCGCCAGGCGCCCAAGATGTTAATGCGCTATAACAAACGTTAAAAAGTGTTAAGTTGCCGGTCCGGCGGCCCGGGCCGCTCCTACCTTTGTCGCCTATGAACCGCAGGTCGCTCGCCATCGTGATCCTCCTGGCCAGCCTGGCATTGCTGGGCTTGATGACCATACAGGTGATATGGATACGCAACGGCATGGAGATCCGCGAGGAGAACTTTCGCCGGGGCGTGAGCGATGCCGCCCGCCAGGTGGTGCGCCGCCTGGAACAGCTTGATGCGCTCAGGGTGCTCCAGCAGGATGGGGAACCCCTCTCCGACCTCACCGAGCTGGCCGAGCTCGACTCCCTGAGGCATACCTTCGATCAATACCTCAGGTCCAACCCCGGCCTGCTGCGAAAAAAGGGGCAGGGAGCGCGAAACAGGGCCGGTACCAGTGAGATGCGGCGCGAACAGCGGCGCACCGCCATAGTTCCCGGGCTCAAGCCCTCCGACCCCCTCCCGGACGAGCTGCAGCACGGAAGGACCGACCAGGCCCCCGACAGCCTGAAGCAGGCCGTTATCCATGCCTTCGTCCAGCGTAAGGCCGACCTCATGGAAAAGGCCCTCACCGAGATGCTCTTCCGCAGTCAGCCCCTGGTGCTGGAGCACCACCTGAGGCAGGGCATGCTCGACACCCTGCTGCGCACCGAGCTGCACAACCGCGGCATACTGGCCGAATTTACCTTCGGGGTGTTCAACCCCCTGCGCAACGGATTCACCATTCTCAGCGACGAAACCCTGGAAAGGGAATTGCTGACCGAAGGGATGCTCTTCACGCTCTTCCCTTCCGACATGCTCAACAACCCCGATTTCCTCATCCTCTACTTCCCCCGCCAGCGCTCCTACCTGCTCACCCAGATGTGGGGACTGGTGGCCATCTCCTTTGTACTGATGATCGTCATCATCATGTCGTTCGCATACAGCATCAACAGCTTGCTGCGGCAGCGCCGCTTCGCGGAGATGAAGAATGACTTCATCAACAACATGACCCACGAGTTCAAGACGCCCATCTCCACCGTGGCCCTGGCGTGCGAGGCCCTGAACGACAAGGACATAGAGAAGTCGGACGCCTTGTATGGCAGCTACATCAGCATCATCAGCGAAGAGAACCGCCGGCTGGGGATCATGGCCGAAAAGATCCTGCAAACCGCCATCATCGAAAAAGGCGAGCTCAGGCTCAAGACCGAGATGGTAAACCTGCACGAAGTCATCGGGGATGTAGTGAGGAACATCCGCATCCAGGTTGAGATCAAGGACGGCAACATCGGTCTCCGCCTCGCAGCCACCCGCCATCAGTTGCAGGCCGACCCCGTGCACATGGCCAATGTCATCTACAACCTGCTCGACAACGCCAACAAATACACCCCGCGCAAGCCGTCCATTCTGGTCAGTACCGAAGATCTCGGCAGCGGGGTGATGGTGAGGATCAGGGACAACGGGATCGGGATCAGCAAGGCGGACCAGCGCAAGATCTTCGACCGGCTGTACCGGGTCCCCACAGGCAACGTACATAACTTCAAAGGTTTCGGCCTTGGGCTCAGTTATGTCAAGGCCATAGTGGAACAGCATGGCGGCAAGGTGGGCGTGGAGAGCGAGCCCGGCAAAGGATCGGAATTCTGGTTTACCTTGCCGGGGTGAGATATCAGTGGCTAGTGGCTAGTGGCTAGTGGCTAGTGGCTAGTGCCAGTGGAAAGTGGAAAGTGGAAAGGCATTACTCAGGTACGAGTGACCAGGGAACATACAACATACAACATATCACATCACTATGGACGACAACATTCACGTATTACTGGCGGAAGATGACCGCAACCTTGGGAACATCCTCAAGTCTTACCTGGAGGCCAAGGGGTATCCCACGCGTCTGTGCGTGAACGGGGAGGAGACCCTGGATGCCTACCGTCGCGACCGTTTCGATTTCTGCATCCTGGATGTGATGATGCCGGCCAAGGATGGGTTTACCGTGGCGGCGGAGATCCGCGCGATGAACCAGGAGATCCCTATCCTGTTCCTTACGGCCAAGTCCCTGCAGGAGGATGTGCTCCGGGGCTTTGAGGTGGGGGGCGATGATTACCTCACCAAGCCTTTCAGCATGGAGGTCCTGCTGGCCCGCATGCAGGCCATCCTGCGCCGTTCGGGGCCCGAACCGGGGAACGAGGAGCAGCAGGAGTTCCGCCTGGGGCAGTTTGTGTTCGACCATGTGAAGCAGACCCTGGTGCGCGGGGAGGAGGTGCACAAGCTCACGGCCAAGGAGGCCGAGCTGTTGCGGCTGCTGTGCCTGAAGAAGAACCAGGTGCTGGACCGGGCCGAGGCCCTGAAGAAGATCTGGGGCGACGACTCCTATTTCAACGCCCGCAGCATGGACGTTTACATCACCAAGTTGCGCAAGTACCTGCGCGAAGAGCCCTCGGTGCGCCTGCTCAACGTGCACGGGGTGGGGTTTAAGCTGGTGGTGGGCTGATTTGGTGGCTAGTGGCTAGTGGCTAATGTTAGTGGATAGTGGATAGTGGATAGTGGATAGTGGATAGTGGATAGTGGATGGTGGACAGCACAAGCGAAAAGCGGAGAGCGAGAAGCGCTCCTAACTCCATGATATTTAGTCACTTTAGCTCACTTCAGGCACTTCCTTCCGAGTCGCAGCTACAACTCCTTTCGAAGGTAGATCATATCCACCAGCTGGATGTCGCCATCGAACATGGGATGGTCGTAATGGTCGGTAAAGAAGTTTTTTACCCGGTGCGCCGGCTGAAAGCCGCAGCTTCCATAGAAGGAGAGGATGGCCGGTGTTTCCCCGGTGCCGACCAGCATACAGCTCCCCCTCCGGCAAATACCGTTGGACCATATCTTCCTGCTCATCGGCGAGCAGCAATAAGTCCAGGAAGCGTTCCTTGTTCCGGGTGGTGCGTTCGATCCGCGGCATGTTCTGTCTGAAATAATTTTTGAATCATCGGATACAGCGCAATAAGATCCATCTGCTTCCTGCGCCTGATTACCGAACCACAGCCATGGCCGTATTTAATGAAGTCTCAAAGGTTACGTTCCGTGTATTGTTTAAAGTGATCAAGAATTGCTTGCCAACCTGCTCTCTGCATTTCCTCAGCATTGGTCTCTTCCGCTTCAAAGGACTCAGATAAACTGACTTCATCCATTCGTTCCGTAAACCGGATTTCCACCCTTCTCCCGTCCGATATTCGGTATGTAATCAGTTCATTTTCTTTAACTTGATCATATACACCCGAGAAGTCGAATCCCATACTTCCGTCCCTGGCCTCCATTCGCCAGTTGAATTCGCCTCCTGGTTTCACATCATTCCTTGCCCGTGGACAAAACCATTCGCTGGAAGCAAAGTTCCATTTCATTATGTGGTCCGGTTTAGTCCAGTATTCCCACACTGTTGAGATTGGTGCCTTTACTGTTGTCGCAACTGTTATCTTCTTCATTTTGCTTTACTGTTCTCTTAATTTCATGTAACGGACGGAACCATATGCAGTTGCCGACTGCGGGCTTCGTCCCTGTCGAGCCGCACCGCCGCTGTTGCGGGCTACACGGCTTGTTGTCGGCACGGAAACGGCAATTGACATATAGTTTTTGTTATGGGCAGTAAAGTGTTCTACAAGTCATAAAGCTTTTGAATGAATTCCGTGGCTATTTTTTCATCGATTACTGTTGAAGGTGTCTCAAGCAATTTCTGTATGGTTGTGCCTTCAAATTGGGTTACCCCCCTTGAATTTCTGCCAGCCCAATGTCTTAAAAGAATTGTACTACTCAATAAATCTTTTTGAAAAACTGAAATCAAAATATTATTAAATATTTTCTTGGCATCAATACCTATGAAATAGAAAAGGAAAACAGTGTTTGACCTATTGTGAAATTCCAAAAACTTGTCAATGTTATATGCTTTGGGATTTGAGTTGAGCAAAACGATTTTTGTCTTAACATCAGTCTCTGTATGATGATTATCAAATACTCTTACATAGTCGCCCAATGTGTTTTCTGTTTTGAACGCAGGAAGCTTATTATATTCTTCTGTGATATCACTTACAAGTTGAGCTTTAAGTTTTTCATCGTCTCCAGCGATGAAATATTCAATAATTCTACCTCTAATGTTCACATTTTCAATGTGACTCGCAATCAGAATTTCATTTTCATATTGCTTTACCTTATTGTCTAGTTCATTCTTTAATGTAATAAATTCGGGTATTGAGCAAAATTCTATTGCGCGCTGAATAGACCTTTCTATATTTTCTTTCTCTCGTTCACCAATGTCGAATCTTTTACCCGTTGGGCTTATATTGGATGTTGCCTCGACAAGTCTTGGTAAATTACCTTCAAATCCAATTTCTGAATGAATCGCATATAGCTTATTAATATTGTCTCTATTATTTATTACTCCTTCAAATTCTTTTATGATATCTGACCCGTTAAAGCTTCCCTTAATATTATATACCGTAAGAGCTTGTGAAGAATGGCTGACCTTTGTAAGGAAAGTGGTATTCGCTATAAAAAGTTTATTTTCTGTTTCAGTTACTAGGCAAACTAAAAACGGTACATGATCATACTTTTGAAGTTTGGAAAGTGAAAGAACGGTATTGGAAAAACCACCACTACTTGATTGACTAAACCTAACTGCAAATGAATTACAGTAGTATGCCGATCTATCTTTTGTTAATTTAAATTGGTTGACTGCTAAGCCAGTTAATTTTGCTTTATTCCCAATACCATCATGAGATTTAATAAAATCTATGAAAAGGTTAAGCGTCTTCATATTGTTAGTCGAAAAGGTTTGAGATTGCTTTGGTTGATTCTGATTGCTTTTTCTTGATTGTCTTTTGTTGAATATTGAGTGTATTACGTTCCCAAAAAACCCCATCAACATAACCTTGTATCGATTTATCTTTTTCAGCATTTTCTATCCGTTTTTCAGTCCAAGCACAATATTCTTCATTCATTTCCACCCCCACATATTTTCGATTCAACTTTTTGGCAACAACTGAGGTAGTTCCTGAACCTAGAAACGGATCGAAAACAATACCATCAAGGGGGCATGATGCTAAAATTAACTTAGCTATTAACTTCTCTGGTTTCTGGGTAGGATGATCGGTATTCTCTGGCATTGACCAATAAGGTATACTTATGTCGTCCCAAAAGTTTGATGGATAAGTAAGTCTGAAATTTCCATCTTCAGTCTCTTCCCAGTCCTTTGGCTTTCCATCAACTTTGTATGGTGCAATAACCTTTCTTTTCATTTTGACGGAATCAACATCAAAGTAGTAATCATTTTTATTTTTTACACCGAACCATATATCCTCCATTCCATTTTTCCAGTTTGATAATGCCCCTCGTCCTTTTTCTCTTTGCCAAGTTATTCTATTTAATACAACCATATTTTCGTCCATCACTTGTTGCAATGCCGACGTGCACTTCCAATCACCACAGAGATAAAGTGAGCCATTATCTTTTAAGAGACTAACTACTTTTGGGAACCAAGACCGTAGATATTCCAGATAGGAATTATTATCCGAGGACTTAAATTTGAAACCATGGAAGTCCCTGTCTAGGTTATAGGGAGGATCTATAACAATTAGGTCAGCGAACCCTTTGGGCAATTTATCTAAAGCCGCGAATATGTCCCCAAGGATTGTTTTATTTATTATTTCATCAGGCTTCAATTGTTTTACTTCATCTATTCTAATAAGGCTTTGGGACAATCTTTCCCGCTCTGTATCAGTAACAGTCAATGTTCGGTTTCTGTCAGCTCTTGTCTTTTCTTTCGCTTCTTTCATGTTGTAAAGTTAGTTCCTTTTTTTATTGCCCATAACGTTCAGTGTCGCCGCCTGTTTGCCCTTTTACGGAGGTTTCGCGCACGCGAAACAGTCAAAAGGGCAAATGGTCGGCTACTCAGTGTTATGGCCTTTTATTCAAGTTCCAAAATTTTATCAATAACATCTTTCATACCTTCTGGCCTAAAAACAGCGATTTTCATCCTTGAAACTATCAAATTTCTAAAATGCTCATAATTTATTCCTTGACCATATTTACTTACAAAAATTTTCAAAATATTCCTACCTCGATACTCCTTTTTCCATTCATCTGTTTTTAACGAAGTTGCCATTTTATTCTTTATATACAAGAGTTTCTTTTTAAGATTTTTCTCACTTAATTCGTTAGAAAGTTTTTCATTTATATCTTTCTGTGTCATTTTTGAAGCTTCATAAAACTCTTTATATAATTCTCCTTCCTCATCAACTCTAATATTGATGCATTTATATATTTCATTTTCAACAAATTCATGTAATTTATGTCTTAAATGAAATTTTTGCGTAGATATTGCAAGTGTTTTAAGTTCATTTTCAATTTTTAGTTCGGTATCAACTTCATTTTGGACAATATCTAAGTCTTTAAGGACTTCTAAAATGAACTTTCCATTTAAAAGATAATTCTCAATGTGATATACGTCCCAAGAAAATTCCTTTTTGTCAATTTCTTCAATTCTATTTCCAGAATCTTTATCAACAATAGATATAAATTGCCCATTTATTACACCTTCTTTTTCTGCTATTTTCAATACTTCTTGAACATTTTTCACATTGCTCTTATTTCCTGCCGAGATTGAGTTAACTGTTTTATCAAATTCAGGAAATAAAGATGTTGTCATTTTTTTATCAAAATCTGAATCTTTTCCTTCAAAAATAACTGTTTTATTCCCTTTCTTATATGAGGAAATGCTACCAATGATGTCAATTAAAGCAGCTTCAATGTCTTTCTTAATTGAAATTCTTCGAGCTTGGTTCTCTCCAGAAGAATCACTTTCAGACATATGATAAATACTAAAACCATTTAATCCTACTGATTCTTGAAGAATAGTATCAGAATGTGTAACTAACCAAATTTGATTATTTAAATCTAAGCCAATAGTTTTATAATAAAATTCTGGAAGTTGCTTTGATATTTTGGGGTTCAGATGTAATTCTGGTTCATCAATTAAAATTACTGAATTTCTGGGCGCTTGATTTCTTAATCTTAAATAACCAAATAATACCTCCTTTTCACCAGATGATAATTCAGAAATATCATGTATCTGGCCAGTTGACAACTTTACAGGAAATTCAAGCCGTCCATCCTTTGTTGGAATAATACCCTGAAAAGTTTTTCCTGGGAAAAATTTGTTAAATAATTCTTTCAATGAATCATTTAGTGAACTGATTGCAGTTTCTTCATATCCACTCTCCCTTGCAATTAATGCTTTTACATAACTTGATGCCATTTCAGTCTTGACATTATTGTATTTGTTGGTGTAGTTGTATAATGCATGACCT
>ERZ795054.3956-NODE-3956-length-11222-cov-4.447748_pt1 | contig 11222 bp, 9 predicted proteins | sample MGYA00375138_ERZ795054 | MGnify/ENA primary metagenome ERZ795054 (study PRJEB30183, sample SAMN05720215) | anaerobic digester metagenome | isolation source: active sludge of municipal wastewater-treating anaerobic digesters | place: USA | collected 2014-12-23 ...
AACTTTTCCGGGGGGATGCTTGTGATATCCGCAGACACGGCGAAAAGACTTCTTACCCCCACAGCACGGGATGGCTTTCTGGGCCGGATACGGGAACACAAGGTGTCCTGTATGGCTTTTGCGGAGGATCAGGAACCCTCTCAAGATATTAAGCGATTCTGCAAAGATAACCATATTGTCCTTTTCTCTTCGGCCTTCGACGGTCCCTATTTGCAGAGTCGCCTGACCGGTCTGATCCGTGAAAAAATATTAAAAACCGTCGTGATGCATGGGGTTTTGGTTAATCTCTATGGGTTGGGCCTGCTGATTACGGGCCATGCCGGTGTGGGAAAAACCACCTGTGGTCTCATGTTGGCGGAAAAAGGACACATTTGGATTGCCGATGACCTGATCGAGGTGGTAAAAAAACACCGGAATCTTTATGGCCGGGGGTATGGATCGACGGGAAACGTCTTGGCCCTCAGGGATCAGGGGATCGTGGCCTGCCGCTCTTGTCCGGGAATTACACGGACAGCGTCCGATTCACCGCTTCAGTTATGGTGTGAACTGGAAACGGAAACCGAAACGCCACAAACGCACGAAACGCGCACCATCATGGGGGTATCCGTCCCCTTTGCCGTCTTTTCATCTTTCCCTTGCCCGGAGGATGCCTCAACGCGCATCGAAAAATGGGCATACCGTTTTGCCGACTTTAAGGAGATGTCATGAAAACGGTCCGCATTGTCATCATTACGGGTCTTTCCGGTTCGGGGAAAAGTACGGTCATCCGCGCCCTTGAGGATATCGGGTTTTACTGTGTTGATAATCTCCCCGTTGTGCTCCTGCCTCAATTCCTCAGCGTCCAGTCCGCCCCTGAGAGACACATTGACCGCGTCGCCCTGGTGATGGATCTCCGTGAGAAAAGTTTTCTCGAAGAATATCAGCGGATATTTACCCAGCTAAAACAGCAGGGTTACACGATTGAAATTTTGTTTCTGGATTCAACCGACGACGTGCTGGTGCATCGGTTCAGCGAGACGCGGCGTATCCATCCCCTGGCGCCGCAGGGAACCATCATGGAAGGCATCCAGCTTGAGCGGGAAAAGCTCACACCCCTGAAGCATATGGCCGATTGGGTGATCGATACGACCTCGCTGAATGTGCATCAATTAAAAGATGTGATCCAGCGGGCGTACGCGGCTGACGGGGTCCTGAGGCGGCTCCTGATTTATGTCACCTCCTTCGGTTACCGTTACGGCATACCGGTGGATGCGGATATGGTGTTCGACGTCCGGTTTCTTCCGAATCCGTATTTTGTGGAAGATTTGAAGAGCCTCGACGGTCATGATCCGGCGGTTCGGGACTATGTATTTTCGAGCGAGGAAAGCGTGCGCTTTATGGAGAAAATGACGGATCTGATGGGGTTTCTGTTGCCGCTTTACGAAAAGGAAGGCAAATCAAGGCTCAATATCGCCCTGGGCTGCACCGGCGGCCGCCATCGGTCCGTGGCCATGGCAAACCGCTTGGGTGTCTACCTGAATGAAAACCACTATCCCGCCAGTGTTTACCACCGGGATATCGGTAAGGTCTGATCTCCTAAAAGGAAACCTCCACCTTTTTCTTGACGTTGTCGGCGATCCAGTGCGGGTCCCACCATTCGATGGGGTTGACGAACTGCCCACCCACCATGATGCCGTAATGCAAATGGTCGCCGCCTGCCAGACCGGACATACCTGTTTTCCCGATCATGTCTCCCGTTCTGACCGGCTGGCCTTCCTTGACCTGGATCGAACTCAGGTGCCCATACAGGGAAATCATGCCCAGGCCATGGTCGATGATCACGGTGTTGCCGTAGATGCCGAGAGAGCCGGCGAAAAGGATCACGCCGCTATTGGCCGCCTGGATGGGTGCCTGTTCCGTCGAGGCCAGGTCGATGCCTTCGTGAATACTTTCCCCGATTTCCCGTCCTTCGAATATCCATTGCCGCCGGTCGCCGAAAAGCGCCATGGGTGCGCCGTCTTTCATCCGGAGGAATGGCCCATCCCACAAGGCCTGGGGCTGCGATTTCCGGCAGATTGCCTGGATGGTTTTGAAGTTATCTTCACGCATTTTTGTATTAACGTATATGAACACATCAACGAGAGGCTTCCCGCGGAGTTCCGGAACCATCGTCTGAAAATCGGGCATTTTCTGCTGGAGGAAGTTGTCGCTCAAGTTGACCTTATCACTCCGAAACGTCTTTTTCTTCAAAATGAAGCGGATGTTGGCCGAAGTTTCGTTCTGGCCTTGATCTTTCACGAAGGCCCGGATCCGGGGTTCCCTTTCGCTTGCATCCATCGGGATGGCAAAATAGCCGACATAGCAGGGTTTCCCGGATACGGTGATCGGATAAGCCTTGAAAAAGGTTTCGTTGACGAAGACGCCGCTTTCCACAACCGGTTCGGATGTGCGATAAAGGACCACGCATACGCCGCCCGGATTGACATGATTCATCGTATTGAGGAGAAAAATCTGGGTCGGCATGAAATCAATATAAACGGGTTTATTGAGCGTGGCCTTGTTTTCGCGGAAGGAAGCATCCACCGCGGTGATCTGGAGCGTCGCCGGGCCATCGGCGAGTTTCATGAAAGGATCAATTTTGACGGGTATGTCCTGTGAAGAAGGGCCTTTCTCGGGGTAGGAGACGGAAGCCAGGACATGCGTTTTGCCGTTCTGGGTCAGGTTGACCAGGACGCTCTGCAGGCCGCTTTTTTGATCGGTGACCGTAACGGTAAAGGTTTGCCCCTGGCCGATGGCTTTGATGTCCGGGGTCAGCTTGATAGCGGGTGCACCGCCCTCAAGAAAGGGGAGCATAAAAAAGATGGCAGCAATCAGCACCACAATCGCGGCGCCGATCAGGATAGCCGGGGTCAATTTCTTCATGTGATTTCTCTCCGTAAGCGACGTATTCAGATAGGACATCGGGTTCACCTCGGTGTTTTTGTCATGTCCGGATGTTTCGGGCCTTGCCGGCCCGCCTTCTCGAGGCCCACATATATTGATTTCCCCCCGGTTTTGCAAGATGAAATTAGCGGAGGCAGACGTTTGGACAATTCACCTTGAAGTTGTTTTCCTTTGTTGCTATAGTTTCGACGCCTGTCAAAAAATGTATTCCGGAGAGAAGCGAAGATGTTGAAGGGTAAAAATGTTCTGCTCGGCATGAGCGGCGGGATTGCGGCCTATAAAACGGGAGAACTGATCCGGGAGTGCATCCGGAGGGGGGCCGATGTCAAGGTGATCATGACAGACCACGCCCGGGAATTTATGACCCCCATGACCGTTCAGACCTTGTCCCGCAATCCTGTTTTTACAGATATGTTTTCCCTGATCAAGGACTATGACATCGCCCATATTTCGCTGGCGGAGTATGCTGATATTGCCGTGATTGCCCCGGCGACGGCCAATGTCATCGGCAAGATCGCTTCCGGGATCGCCGATGACCTGTTAACCACCGTCATCATGGCCACAAAGGCGCCGGTCCTCGTCTGTCCCGCCATGAACATGCATATGTATGCCAACCCCATCGTGCAGGAAAACATCTCGAAGCTGTCGACACGGGGGTATCATTTCGTAGAGCCCGGTTACGGAGAACTCGCCTGCAAGGTGACCGGTCCGGGTCGGCTGGCCGAGGTGCCGGAAATCATGGAGGCCATAGAAACCACGTTGACGGAAAAAGATCTCGCGGGGGAACGGATGCTTGTCACGGCGGGTCCGACCCGTGAGCCTTTCGACCCTGTGCGTTTCATTTCCAACCATTCATCCGGCAAGATGGGGTATGCTCTGGCCGCCATGGCCAGGCGCCGGGGCGCCCATGTCACCCTGGTCAGCGGGCCCTCGTCCTTACCGCAACCGCTCGGCGTCCGATTCATTCCCGTTTCAACGGCGGTGGAGATGCAGGACGCGGTCATGGCTAACCTGGAACGTGCGACGGTGGTTATCAAGGCGGCAGCCGTCGCCGACTACCGTCCCGCCGAGATCGCACCGAACAAGATCAAGAAAAAGGAAGGACCACTGACGATCAAGCTGGTTCGGAATCCCGATATCATTTCTGAAATCGGCAAACAGAAGGGAAATCGCATCCTCGTCGGTTTTGCCATGGAATCGGAAAATCTGGTTGAAAATGCCAAGGGGAAGCTCGTGGCGAAAAACATGGACATGATTATCGCGAATGACCTGACCCAGGAAGGGGCGGGTTTCCAGACGGATACCAATATCATCAAGATCCTCGACCGGGATGGGGGGATCGAGGCGTTGCCGATTATGGACAAAGGGGATGTGGCGAACCGAATTCTTGATCGGATTCGGGACATGCGGGCGTCCCATAAGCGTTAAAAGACGGAGCGCCCATGATCAACAGGCAGGATCTTGCCGCAGAATTGCTGGAAATCGTCGATTCACTCTCCACGGCCATTGTTTTGGACCGGGAGGGGAAACGGCCGCTGTCCTATCTTTGCTCGGCCAAGGACGCAGCTTTGACTCAAAAGCCTGCCGCCTGTGTGGGAACTCAGGTGAATGAAAAACCAACCCTTGATGATATTCGGGCAGAACTGGGGGATTGTCAGCGCTGTGCCCTCCATGCGACGCGGCGGAACCTGGTGTTCGGTGAAGGCAGCCCCCAGGCGGAATTGGTCTTTGTCGGCGAGGCGCCGGGGGCGGATGAAGATCAACAGGGCAGGCCTTTTGTCGGCCGGGCGGGCCAACTTCTGACGAAGATCATTGAGGCGATGGGCCTGAAACGGGAACAGGTCTATATCTGCAACATCCTCAAATGCCGGCCCCCGGGCAACCGGAATCCCCTGGCGGAGGAAATCCTGGCCTGTGAGCCGTTCCTGATTCGCCAGTTGGAGGCGATTGGCCCCCAGGTGATCTGTGCCCTGGGTACCTTTGCCGCGCGTACCCTGCTCAAAACGGAAGCACCGATAACGGTCCTGCGTGGGAGATTTCACGATTATCACGGCATTCCCCTCATGCCGACGTACCATCCGGCCTATCTGCTCCGCAATCCCTCGGCCAAAAAGCAGGTCTGGGAAGACGTGCAGCAGATCATGACGCGGTTAAAAACCGGCGATCCTCCATCAACTTCCTGAAATGAAAACGGAAAAGGAGTGGACAGGGTGAGGAAAAGACTACGTAACAGCAGAAAATGGTTTGCCGTTTTTCTCTTCTGTTTCATCTTCGGCGGATATGGTTGGGCCGTCGGCGCCGAAAGGGGGGCCGTCTATGACGTGATCACCGTCGATGCCACGATTACCCCGCCAATTGCCGAATACATTCTCAAGAGCATCCGCGAGGCATCCGCACACGCTGCGGATGGTCTGGTCATCCTCCTTGATACGCCCGGCGGGCTCGATTCGAGCATGCGTGAGATTGCCAAGGGAATTCTCAACGCGCCGCTGCCGGTGGTGGTGTTTGTCCATCCGGCAGGTGCAAGGGCGGCTTCGGCCGGTGTCATTATTACCATTTCCGCCCATGTGGCCGCCATGACGCCCGGCACTAACATCGGAGCGGCCCATCCCGTGGGTATCGGTTTCGGTGGCGGGATGGATGAAACGATGGCCAAGAAAGTCGAAAACGACGCGGTGGCCTACGTAAAGGGAATCGCCAAGAAGCGGGGCCGCAACGAGGAATGGGCGGCCAAGGCGGTTTTGAAAAGCGAGTCCATCACGGCCGAGGAGGCTCTGAGGCTTGGGGTGATCGATGTTGTCGCTGCGGATGTCAATCAGCTTCTGGCTCAAATCGATAACCGGAGAGTTAACCTGCCTGTGGGGGAACGGGTCATGAAAACCCGGAACGCCCAGATCCGGGAAAAAGATATGGGACTCCGCCTGCGCATCCTTTCCGTAATCAGCAATCCGAATATCGCCTATATCCTGCTGCTTGTCGGGCTGGCAGGGCTGTACTTTGAGTTTGCCAATCCGGGGGTTATTCTGCCCGGTGTGATCGGGGGGATGTCCCTGATCCTGGCTTTCTTTGCCCTTCAGACCCTGCCGGTCAATTATGCCGGGGTGTTGCTGATCCTTTTCGCTGTCATCCTGTTTGTTGCGGAGATCAAGGTGATCAGTCACGGCCTGTTGACTGTCGGGGGTGTTGTCTCCCTGGTGATGGGATCGCTTTTGCTTTTTGATTCATCGGAACCGGCCCTGCGTGTTTCGCTGCAGGTTCTTGTGCCCACGGTGACTGTGCTGTCCCTGTTTTTCATTGCAGTGATCAGTCTGGTCGTCAAGGCGCAATTGCGTAAAAAGTTGACGGGGAAAGAGGAAATGGAAGGGGCCGAGGGGGTGGCCGTAACGGATATTTCCGACCGGGGCAAGGTGCTGATCAAGGGGGAATACTGGAACGCCGCCAGTGACCGGGTCATTTCTCAGGGTAAACAAATCCGGGTGAAAAGCGTGGAAGGCTTGACCCTTAACGTGGAAGAAATCAACTGAAGGAGGTTGTTATGCTGGAGTTTACACCGATCGTAATTATTGTCCTCGTTGTCATGTTTCTTGCGTCCGCAATCCGGATTCTCAATGAATACGAGCGGGCGGTTATCTTCCGTCTGGGCCGGATCATCGATACGAAGGGACCGGGCATTATCATTCTGATTCCCATTGTGGATAAAATGGTCAAGGTCGATATGCGGACGATCACCATGGACGTACCGGCCCAGGATGTCATCACCCGGGATAACGTCTCCATCAAGGTCAACGCCGTTGTCTATTTCCGTGTCGTCGACGCCAATTCAGCGGTCGTGGAGGTGGAAAATTACCTTTACGCCACGTCCCAATTGGCCCAGACAACCCTCCGGAGTGTCTGCGGTCAGTTCGAAATGGATGAAATCCTCGCGGAGCGCGAGAAAATCAACATCAACATTCAGGAGATTCTCGACCGCAGCACCGATCCGTGGGGCATTAAGGTCACCCTGGTCGAAGTCAAACATATTGACCTGCCGGAGGAGATGAAGCGGGCCATGGCCAAGCAGGCTGAGGCGGAACGCGAGCGGCGGGCAAAAATCATCAACGCCGAAGGCGAATTCCAGGCGGCCCAAAAATTAACCGATGCGGCGGCGGTCATCGCCACCCAGCCCATTTCTTTGCAATTACGCTATCTGCAGACTCTGGTTCAGATCTCCTCGGAAAACAATTCGACCACGATTTTTCCCATACCTATCGATTTGGTCAAACCGTTCCTGAAACTGGCCGATAAAATGGATGAGAAGTGAAACAGAATGAAACACAGGGAGGGCATTAAATGAACGTCAGAGAAAAATTCGATATTGTGACGGGCGGATTGATCCTCATTACGTTGGGTTGCCTGATCATTCTGAATAATCTGGGGATTTACGGGTTCGATAAAAGCTGGCCCATTCTCCTGGTGGTTATTGCGATTTCCATGCTGATACAGAAGGTCAAGGATATTGGAGGGTGGCTGATCCTCGTGGTCGGGATGGTTTTTTTGTTGATCAATCACTGGGGAATGAAACTGCACATCCTGGGGACCTATCTGCTGCCGGTTATCCTGATTGCCCTAGGGGTTAGTATTTTCATGCGGAAAAAGAAGCGGGGTTTGTGAAAAGTCTCAAGTTTTCCCCGCCATGGATACAGGATTGGTGTAACCGACGGTCTTGCCGCCGAATTTCTGCTCGCCCTTTTTTACAGGTATGCCTGTGAAGCGGCGCTCTTTTCCATGCACAGGGTGTTGTCCGACCCTGGATAAAAAAAGTCAATTTATGAAAATCCTTTGCAGAATACCCCGTGGCTTGCCACGGGGAGCTTCACTTCCATGTAAAGTATTGCCGAAATTATTTCAAAGACAACTTGTAGAGAAATGGGTGATGTTCTCAGGGGGAATCCATTCATCTCTTCTGTTAACGGGTCATGATTATCGGGGACTCGTGCCGCTGGGAAAGGCGTGATCACTCGACAAAAATGTCGAGTCTCCTGTTTTGTTTTTTCTTGTTCAATCTCTTGTAATAACGGAAAAAACGTTAAATATTGCATCATTTAATCGACATATTTTGCCGGTTTGAAAAATGTGAGAATCGCTTTAATTACGAGTGTTATTAAGTGATTTACATTATAGAAGCGATCATGGCACTAAATATGCTGATTATGATGGATGGCAATAAGAAAACCGAATAAAAAGAACAAGCACCGATTCTTTTGCAATGTCATCCATGGAACATAGAACAAGGTTTATCATGCATGCGGTTATTATTGGTTGAGGATGATCAGAAAATAGCCCATTTTATCATCAAGGGGTTTCAGGAAGCCGGATTTGCTGTGGATCATGCCAAGGATGGGGAAGATGGCTTGGATATGGCCTTCCATGAGCCCTATGATGCCGCCATCGTGGATTGCATGTTGCCCAGGCTGGATGGGTTGACACTGATTAATAAATTACGTAAACAGAATATCAATACGCCGATCATTATTTTAAGTGCTAAAAAATCGGTGGAAGATCGGGTTAAAGGACTAGAGTGCGGCAGTGATGACTATCTGACCAAGCCTTTTGCCTTTTCCGAACTTTTAGCCCGGGTGTATGCGTTGATCCGGCGTGCGACAGGGGCAAAGGAAGCCACCAGAATCGAGATCGGCGATTTATCTCTGGATTTAGTTAGAAAAGAGGTTATCCGGGGGGGGAAAAAGATTGAACTGCAGCCTCGGGAGTTTTCACTTCTGGAATATCTGATGAGAAACGCAGGACGGGTGGTCTCGAAAACCATGATCATGGAACATGTATGGAATTATGATTTCCTTCCCATGACCAACGTGGTCGAGGCGCGTGTATGCATCCTGCGGGAGAAGATCGACAAGGGTTTCGACCACAAACTCATTCACACGATTCGCGGTGCAGGCTATGTTCTGGAAAATCATTCTCCGAATTTATCATAAACTGGCCTTCCGGTTGACCCTATGGTACACGGCCATATTCACCGTGTCTCTCCTTGGCGCATTGTTTATTATTTACTTCATGATCGCCAATGTCATGCAAAAACATGTCGACCAGGGGCTTCTGGATGATCTGTATGAGGTGTCCGCCACCCTGGCTTTGGCCGGAGACGGTTCTTTCCGGGAAGCATTGCAGATTGAAGCGGAATCTGACGGGATTGATAAAATATTTTTGCGTCTCCTGACACCGGAGGGCAGGATCATTGCCGAGTCCGATATGAAATACTGGCAGACGGCCACCATCAATCGGGGAATTTTAAATCAAATCAGAGCCGGCGAAGCGCATGTGTTTGAAACCCAAGCGGTCTCGCCTGCTCACAGCCTAAGCAGGGTGATTTACGGCGGGGAAGGTGCCGGTAAAATTCTGCAGATCGGTGTCCCCATCGAACAGGAAAATCGGATCATCGTTGCGTTTAACACGATCGTTGTTCCCCTGATGGTTTTTATTATTCTGTTTTCGGCGATGACGGGATGGTTCATGGCCAACCGTGCCCTTGCCGGGCTGGGGGAAGTGACAAAGGCGGCATCAGATATCGCAAAGGGTGCTTTTGACCGCCGGGTTCAAATCAAATCAAAAAGTGAAGAAATTGATTTGCTGGCGTCAACCTTTAACCACATGCTGGATCATATCAACGATCTGATGCGGGGGTTGAAAGAGGTAACGGACAATATCGCTCATGATCTCAAAACACCGATCACCCGGATGAGAATGGCGGCGGAATTGGAACTCGGCAAGTCCGGCGTTGACGGAGACGAACAGAAAATGGCCGCCGGTATCGTTGAGGAATGTGACAACCTTCTTCAGATGATCGATACAATGCTGATGATTTCAAAAGAAGAATCAGGCATTTTAGACAAGGAAAAAGAACGGGTTGATATCTCTTGTATTATCAGAGAGGCGTTTGAACTTTTTTCCCCCGTTGCAGAAGAAAGGGGCATTCAATTCAAGATGAATGTTCCGGATGACGTGGTGCTCAGGGGGGATCTTAAAGGTTTACAGAGGATGATCATCAATTTGATGGAAAATGCTCTAAAATATACCCCATCGGGGGGGAGCGTCATGGTTTCTTCATGCATAGAAAACGATCGTGTTCATATCGCCTTATGCGATAGCGGTATCGGCATTGCGGCGGAGGATTTGCCGCACATCTTCAAAAGGCTCTACCGTTGCGAACAGAGCCGTTCTCAGGAAGGTTTTGGTCTTGGACTCAGTCTGGCGCTTGCCGTCGCCCGCGCCCATGGCGGTGATATTCATGTCATCAGTGAGCTGGGAAAAGGGAGCACCTTTACGGTGATGCTTCCCTGCCCGTCTGTTGTCTGACGTCTTTTCTCATTTTCCTGCCTTGAGCGTTTTTTAAAAGCTTTAACAAATCATGCCTCGGAAATTCTATCCGGGAGAACGATCATTTCCCTTCCAGGACTTTTTTAAAAAATTTCCCAATATCTTTAAACATTACCAAACGATAATTGTCCCATAATCTCCTGGTAAGGTTCATATGCTACGCAATAATCCATGAATCAGTCCTGCTGAAAGGATACAGATGTTCAACTTGGATGATCAATGAATATGCGAAGCATAGTCCTGAATACGAAAATATTATATCCATACCTGGTTGTTACCTATCTGCTTCTGCTGATTAACAGTTCCGTTTATCTCTATCAGATCGGGGATATCGGAACAGTTCCCTTATTGTTTTCGATAGCGGTATATTTAAGTTACACTTTCATATACCTCTTGCCTCTCGTTCTGGTCCTGGCGGTTCTCAAATTTTTCTTCTCTCGGCCTTATATTTCGAGTCTTTTCCTCAAAGTGAACATCAATCCCAATGGGATTTTGTATCTTCTGGCGGTTCTTTTAACTTCATTTTTGCAACTTCTCGTTTTTACTGACTGTTTAATTTTCCGGTTCTACAGTTTCCATATCAATGGTTTTGTCTTGAACCTGGTCCTTACGCCGGGTGGAATTGAGTCTATGGGTGGTGATTCTGCAACGTTCGCAACTTTTGGTGCCATCGTCTGCGGGTTTTTAATTCTACAGGCTATTTTACTGGGCCTTCTATTGTTTTTCGAACCGATCCGGAGGTTTTGCCTGCGTCTCCTCAATCGTCGCCGCCTAGCATTGTCCATCACTGTGCTCCTGATTTTAATGGTCCTGCAGAGCGTAACTTACGGTGTGAGTAATCTCTATGGCTATGCGCCTGTATTGAATGCCACTGATTCTTTTCCACTCTATATGCCGCTTACATTTAACAATTTGGCCAAATCAATTGG
>ERZ795054.3959-NODE-3959-length-11218-cov-5.300815_pt1 | contig 11218 bp, 9 predicted proteins | sample MGYA00375138_ERZ795054 | MGnify/ENA primary metagenome ERZ795054 (study PRJEB30183, sample SAMN05720215) | anaerobic digester metagenome | isolation source: active sludge of municipal wastewater-treating anaerobic digesters | place: USA | collected 2014-12-23 ...
GACGTCATCCTCCTCGTGGACAAGTCCCTCTCCATGGTCGACGCGATAGGCGGCGTCAAGAAGTATTTGGCCGGAGAGGTGGTCGGCCCCCTCCTCCTTCCCGGGGACCGCCTCATCATCGAGGTCTTCTACGGGAAGATCGAGCGCCTCTTCGCGGGCACGATCCGCGGCGAGGAGGACAAGGCGAGGGCAATCCGGAGCCTCAACGGCCTCGTGGCCGACGGCCGCTTCACCGACATAGGCGCGGCCCTGGACCGCGCGGAGGCCGACCTGGCCGAGCTCGGCGAGGCCGGCAGGCCCAAGTACGTCCTCCTCCTCACGGACGAGAGGCAGGAGGCGCCCTACGGCACGAAATACTACGCTCCCGACTACAAGCTCAGGCATTCCGCCCTCGAGTACGTGCGGAAGGTCGACTTGGGGCCGTTCCGGGCCATAACCGTCGGCTTCGGCGTGGGGGCGAAGGTGGAGGCGGCCGCTCCCGGGGTCATGAAGCTCCTCGTCGAGCTCCCCCGGCGGGACGGCGCCGACTTCCCTCCCCTCCCGCCGGGAAGCGACGGCGGGCTCTCGGGCGCGGCCGCGGCCGACGCCGCCCGCGCCGCCTCCGCCGGGCAGGGCGGGGCCGCCTCCTCGGGACAAAAAGGCCCGGGAGGGGCCTCCGGCGCGGACGGAGCCCGCAAATCCGTCCCCGGGGGCCTCCTCGTCCCGATTTTAGCCTTCTTCGCGCTTGCGGCCGCTCTCATCCTGGCGCTAAACTTGCTGAAGAAGCGCCGAAGCGGCGAGGAGCGGCATGACCATTGACGAAGCGGCCGGATTCCTCCGGGCCCACGACGATTACCTCATCGCTCCCCACGACGGGCCCGACGCCGACGGGCTCGGGGCTGCCTACGCCCTGGCCATAGCCCTGGAGCTGGCCGGCAAGCGCGCCTACCCCCTCCTCTCCGACGAGGCCCCCGCCAAGTACCGCTTCATCGACCGCCGCGGCCTCTTCAGGAACCTGGCGGCGGGCGAGGAGCCGCCCTTCGACCCCTCCGCCGCGACCCTGGTCATCGTCGACACCCACGACCTGGGCTACCTGGGCCAGCGCGTCGAGCGCTTCGTCGACGAGACCCGCGACCTCCTCGTGATCGACCACCACGAGGTGAAGACCGGGCAGAAGCCCTACCACTGCATCGATCCGGCCGCCTCCAGCACCTGCGAGCTCGTCTTCCTCATCGCGAAGGCCCTGGGCGTCGAGCTGCCGGAGGACGCGGCCGAGGCGGTCTTCTCCGGCATCGTCTACGACACGGGCTCCTTCGCCTACCCGAAGACCGGCGAGAGGACCTTCGCCTGCGCCCTGGAGCTCGTCAAGCTCGGGGTGAAGCCGTACATCGTGCACAACAGGATGTACGAATCCTCCTCCATCGGCGCCCTCCTCCTCCAGAAGACCGTCCTCTCCTCCCTGGAGCTCCGCTCCGAGAACCGGATCGCCGTCCAGACCCTGAGGCGGGCCGACCTCGCGGCCTCCGGCGCCACCTACGAGGACGCCGAGGACCTGATCAACCTCCCCCTCCAGGGCCGCACCGTCGAGGTCTCCCTCCTCTTCAAGGAGAACCTGGAGGGGAGGCTCCGCTGCTCCCTGCGCTCGAAGGGCGCCGTCAACGTCGCCCACGTCGCCCAGGGCTTCGGGGGAGGCGGGCACAAGACCGCCGCGGGCTTCACCTGCGACCGCCCCCTTGAACGCATGAAAGAGGCCGTGCTAGAAAGCATCGTCCGGGCCCTTGAGGGCTAAAGCCAGGCCTTCCGGACCCAAGCCCCGCCCGCCCCCCTTCCGAGGTCCCATGAAGAAGTTCGTGCAAGCGCTGTTCCTCGTCTTCTGCGCCATCGCCCTGGGCGTGGCCGTCTACTTCTACATCAGCACGCGCTCCGGCAGGGCCGAGGCGAGCCGCCCCGTCGCCACCCGCCAGCTCGAGCTCCGCTCGGGCGCCGACGCCGCGGGCGAGCGGGAGGCGGCGGCCGAGCGAGAGGCCGCCACCAACCGGATCTCCGCCCTGCCCAACGAGGTCGTCCTGGACGTGGTCACCGTCAACCTGGACCAGGACGAGGGGGACGAGCAGATCCTCATCGTCCGCAAGACGGACAAGGCGGAGAGCCTCCTCTCCGTCGTCGTGGCCGACTACCTGCCCCAGCGCCGCGCCTGGATCAGGGCCTGGGAGGGCGAGACCCTCGCCACCAAGCTCACGACCTTCTCGATCCAGGTCAGGGACGTGCTCGGCGACCACAACCTGGCCATCGTCTGCACCGGCATCAACGACTCCAACGAGCAGACCGTGACGGTCTTCAGGCGCATACCGGGCTCCGACCCCTCGGTGCTCTCCTACGCCCTCGTCTGCGCGGTGGCCGCCGACGCGGTCGTCGTGGAGGAGCTCGAGCGCACGGAGGGCTACCAGCTCGGCCAGGTGAACGGCGTGAGCTGGCCCGTGGTGGCCTACCGGAGCGACAAGGAGTCCCAGAACTTCCTGGACCAGGTGAAGACCACCTACGCCTGGGATTTCAGGAAGGGCTCCTACGTCGAGTCGGGCAGCGAGAAGATCACGGGCGCCGAGGTCGAGCGCGGCATGGCCGCCAAGGTCCTGACCGGCGTCGAGAAGGACTTCGAGGCCTACCTCACGGGCGTCTGGGAGGCGACCGCGCCGGCCCCCTCCGGCCCGGGCGCCCGCCTCCTCGTCTTCGACCGGCCGGGGGACACGATCACCTTCTTCTCCTCCGACGCCCAGGAGGTCTTCCACTGGAACGAGTCGCACTCGACGCGCTACGGCCTCTACGTGGGCTGCCAGAACGAGTCGGTCTCCAACTTGAGGCGCCTCATGGACATCGAGCTCACGGGCGCGGACGCGATCTCCGTGCGCATCTTCGAGGACGTGCAGATGAAGGTGGACGCCGAGAAGCGCTGGGACGGCAGCTACCGGAAGCTGCCCCCGGGCTCGGGCGGAAGGCCGGAGGCCGAGGCCAGGCGGGAGGCGCCCCTCAAGCTCGAGGGGATCTACCGCTCGGCCGACGGCGCCGAGCTCGTCTTCGAGGGCTCGCGCTTCACCCTCTCCAAGGGGCAGACGGTCGAGCGCGGCGGCTTCGTCGCCTATTCCCTGGGCCGCGACTCCGTCCTCGAGCTCACGAGCCTCAAGGAGTCGGGCCTGGTCTCCTCCAGGCGGATCTACCGCGTGGCCTTCGCGGAGACGAGGAACGGCCGCTCCATATCGAGGAAGCTCAGGCTCTCGCCCGCGCGCGCGGCGATCTCGGGCCTCGAGCTCCTGGAGGAGCCCGAGCTCTCCTTCGAGCAGAAGATAGGCGACTGAACGTCCCCGGGCCGGCCGAGGCTCCGACTAGAAGAGCGGGTAGGCCTCGTAGCCCGAGTCCTTGAGCCTGAGAAGGAGGCCCTCGCCGTCCGCGGGGCTTCCCTTCGCGCCCGAATAGCCCTCGACCACCACGGCCACGAGTTCCCTACCCCCGGAGATCCTCTTCTCCGTCCTCGCCTTGAAGCCCTTGGCCTTGAGCTCCTCGAGGAGCCGCGCCGCGTTCTCGGGCTTGGAGAAGACCCCGACCTGGTAGGCCGTGGGGGCTGACGGGGCGGCCGCCGCGGCGGGCGCGGGCGTCGAGCCAGCGGCCGGGGCCGCGGGCGCGGGCGTCGCAGCGGCCGGAGACAGGGCCGCAGCCGGCGCGGCTGGCTTGGCCGCGGCGGTCCCCGGGGTCGCGGCCGCGTCGGGAGCAGAGGCAGCAGGCTTGGCCGCGCCGGGAGGCTGGCTCCCCTGGACAGCTGCGGCCGGCTGGGATCCCGCGGCCCCCGCCTGGGGTTCCGCGAGGGAACCCGGGGCGGGCCGATCCAGGCCCGGACCCGCGAGGACGCCGCTCAAGTACCAATGGGGAAGGGGCGATAGTTCCACCGAGGCGGCCTGCCCCTTCGGGGGAGAGGCCCCGGCCGCCCCGGGAGCCTGGCCGACGGCGATGCGGGCCTCGGGGCTACCAGGATACTCGGAGGCGAGGAGACGGGCCGCCTCGGGCCTTCCCGATTCGTTGGCGGCGGCCCAGGCGAGGAAACGGGCCTCCCGCCTCGCCGCGCTCCCGGCCGGCGCTCCCTTCGCGACCTCGGCCGCCAGCGCGGCGGCCCTGTCCTGGGCCCCCGAAAGGAGGGCGGCCCAGGCCGAGACGAGGCGTGCCTCGCGGAGAAGCTCCTCGACCTTGGTCCCTCCCTGGACAATGCCCGCTATCTCGGCGGCACGCTCGGCCTCGCCGGCCGCGAGCCTGAGGCGCGCCGCCTTGAGGAGGAGGGCCTCGTCCCGCGGGAGGCCGGGCCTGAAGGCGGCGCCTTCATAGAGGGCCGCGGCCTCGGGCAGACGCCCCAGGAGGAGGCAGAGGGAAGCGCCGCGGAGCATGAGGGCCTTCGAGGCGGCCGGGTCGGCCACGAGGGGGGCGAATTCGGAGAGGATGGCCGCGGCGTCGGCGGGCTGGGCCGCGCCGGCCCTGGCCTCGAGGAGGGAGGCGAAGCCGACCTGGCCCTTGGCCGCTCGGAGCTCTGCCCGCAGGGCCTCGAGCCGGGCGGCGGCCTGGGAGGGCGCCGTAGCCTGGGGCGCTGCCGGCGCCGCCTGGGCGATCGGGGAGGCGCTCAGAAAGAGGGAGGCGCCTAGGAAGAGGGCGGCGCCGAAGCCGACGGGTCGGACAGGGAGCGTCCAGGCGCGAGCGCCTCGGCCTCGGCCGCGGCCAAGGCGGCCAAGGCGGCCAATTGGCCGGACGAGGCGACCGAGGCGCCTCAAGGCTCGACCTCCTCGGCCTTGAAGGTGTTGCCCGAAAGGGAGAGGAGGCGGACCCGCGCGAAGCCGCCCACGCGGGAGGCCGGGGCGGGGAAGACCACCATCTCGTCGGCCTGGGTCCGCGCGAGGACCTCGCTCTTCCGCCGCCGGGAGACGCCCTCCACGAGGACCTCCTCGACCGCCCCGACGCGCGACTCCATGAGTCTCCTCGAGATCTCCTTCTGGAGCTCGATCACCTTGGCGAGGCGAGCCTTCTTGACCTTCTCCGCCACGCGGCCGGGCATGGTGGCGGCGGGCGTGCCTTCGCGGGGATTGTAGTGGTACATGTAGGCGTAGCTGAAGCCGACGCGGCGCATGAGGCCCAGCGTGAGCTCGTTGTCCTCCTCGGTCTCGCCGGGGAAGCCCACGAGGAGGTCAGTTGAGAGGGTGAGGCCGGGGATGGCCGACTTGAGCCTCTCGACGAGGGAGAGGTAGTAGGCCGTGTCGTACTTGCGGTTCATCGCCTTGAGAATCCGGTCGGAGCCCGACTGGACGCAGAGGTGGATGTGACGGCAGAAGAGCTCCTCCTCCGCGATCGCCGCGACGAGGTCGTCGGAGAGGTCTTTCGGGTGGCTCGTGAGGAAGCGGATCCAGCGGATCCCTCCCCTCCCCCGCTCCTTCAAGTGCCTCGCGACGAGCCGGAGCAGGGCCGGGAAGTCGAGGTCCAGGGCCTCGCCGCCCGAAGCCGTCCCCTTGTAGCGGTAGGAGTTGACGTTCTGGCCGAGGAGGGTCACCTCGCGCACGCCCGAGTCCTCCAGGGCGTCGAGCTCGGAGAGGATGTCCTCGGGCTTCCTCGAGGTCTCGCGGCCCCGGAGGTAGGGGACGATGCAGTAGGTGCAGAAGTTGTCGCAGCCGTGCATGATGGGAAGGAAGGAGCGGAAGGAGCCCGGCTCGTAGTAGGACTTCGCGAAGACGAAGGCGGGGCTCTCCTCGATGTCGCCCAGGGCCCTGCCCGCCGCGACGGCGTCCAGGACGAGGCCGAAGGCCTGCTTCTGGAAGGTGCCGACGACATAGTCCACGGCCGGCTGCCTTTCCTTGATCTCGCGCTTCATGCGCTCGGCCATGCAGCCCGTGACGACGAGAGCCGGGCCCGAGCCGCCTGCCTGGGCCCTCTCCCGCTTCAGGGCGGCGAAGTGATCGATGCGGCCCCAGGCGCGGTTCTCCGCGGTGATCCGGACCGAGCAGGTGTTGATGAGGACGAGGGCGGCGGACTCGGGCGACTCGGCCGGCGACCAGCCGCGCTCGCGGAAGATCACCTCAAGGGCGGCCGACTCGGCCTTGTTCATCTGGCAACCGTAGGTTTCGATGAAGTACTGCTTCATAAGGGACCCACAATGTACCCCGACCGCCGCGCCGCCTTCAACGGGTTCGCCCGGGCGTGAAAAGGCCGCGCCGATAGTGGCGCGGCCTTGCCTTCGCGCGGCCTTGTTCGGCCGGGGGCGGCCCCATTCCGCGCGGGCGCGGCCTTCCTGTCCGCGGGGCGCGGTCCGCGCCCTCGGCTGAGCCGGCTAGCCCCGGTGGGAGCGGATGCCGCGGACGAACTTGACGATATTGAAGACGCCGTAGCCCACGAGGGCCAGGGCGCCAGCGCCGATGACCCAGCCCGAGAAGCCGGCGGCGACGCCCAGGATGCCGCCGACGACGGGCACGACGTGGAGGAGCCTCGCGGCTCCGGGGAGGGCCAGGACGATGCCGGCTCCCATGGCTATCGAGCCGCCGACCTTGTCGGCCTTGGAGGCCGACTTGACGCTCGAGGCGCCGACGATGAAGGAGAGGGCGCCGAGGCCCAGTCCCAGGAAGCCGCCGAAGGCCGTGGAAAGGCCCCGGAGAAAGAACAGGGCCAGGCCGCCCACGGTGGCGCCGATGCCCCTGACTCCCGAGTTGGTTATTTCCTTGCTCCCGATCGGCTCGAGATCGCTCATGGATAGCCTCCGTTCACCGCCGCGGCATGTTTGGCCCTCCCCGGGAGGGCGAGGGCGCCGGGCGCGAGTGTCGCGTCAATAATACGGAATTGGGGCCGCGGGGTAAAGTGGAGGGGCGCGGGTCCCGGGCCGCGCGACCGGCGCCGGCCAGAGGCAGCACGCTAGAGGCGGCAGGTCCAAGGCGGGCCGTCGGCGGCTGGACACCTGACGCGCCGTGCCTCTGCCGCGGCCTTCAGTGCCTGAAGCAGCGCTGGCCCGTGAACTTCATCGCGGCGCCGAACTCGTTGCAGGCCTCGATCGACTCGAAGTCGCGCAAGCTGCCCCCCGGCTGGACCACGGCCGCGACGCCTTCGCGGAGGCCGACCTCGATGCCGTCGCGGAAGGGGAAGAAGGCGTCGGAGACCATCACGGAGCCCGCGAGGCCGCCGCGGCGCGAGGCCGCCTCGGCGCGGACCTCGGCCTTCGCCGCCTCGTCCGCCGACTCGTTCCAGCCCTTCCCGGTCCGCTCCCAGAGGAGCCTGTCCTCGAGCTTGCGGTAGGCCTTGTCGCGGGCGATCTCCGCGACCCCGACCCTGTCCTGCTCTCCCGTGCCGATGCCGACCGTCGCCCCGTCCTTCACGTAGATCACCGAGTTGGAGGTGACGCCCGTCTCCACGAGCCAGCCGAAGAGCATGTCCTCCCACTCGGCGTCGGTCGGCTCGCGCGCCACGCGGTAGTCCTTGCCTTGGTGCGAGCCCTCCGCCGGAAGGAAGTCGCCGCGGGAGAGGACGCGGGAGGCGAAGGAGGTCTGGACGACCAGGGAGCCGTCCAGGAGGGCGCGGAAGTCCAGGACGCGGGCCGGGGCCCAGCGCTCGAGCCTCGCCATCTCCGGGATGCGCATGATGCGGAGGTTCTTGCGCTTCGCGAGCTCCGCGAGGACGCCCTCCTCGAAGTCGGGGGCCGCGACGACCTCGCAGTAGGCCGAGGCGACGAGGCGGGCGGTATCGAGGTCGAGGGCGCGGTTCACGACGACGGCGCCGCCGAAGGCCGCGACGCGGTCGGCGAGGTAGGCGCGGCCGTAGGCCTCGGAGAGGGTCGCCGCCTTCGCGACGCCCGAGGGGTTGTTGTGCTTCATGATGGCGCAGGCCGGGCCCGCGGAGAGGTAGCGGAGGATGTTCAGGGCCGCGTCGACGTCGGTGAGGTTGGTCTTCCCGGGGTGCTTCCCGAACTGGAGGAGCTCGGCCGCGGCGACGAGGCCGCCCGGCGCGGGCAGGCCTCCTTCGGAGCCCTCGCCCAGGAACTCCGCGCCGCCCAGGGCCAGGTTGCCGCGGACGGGCCGGTAGAGGGCCGCGCCCTGGTCGGGGTTCTCGCCGTAGCGGAGGCCCTTGCGCTCCCCCTCGACCTCCCAGGTGAGCTTCTCGTAGGAAAGGGCCGTGCGCCTGCCCGTCTCGTCGTAAAAGGCGATCTCCATCCGCGGGGGGAAGCGGTCCTCCGCGAAGCTCCGGTAGGCGGACTGAAGCGAGGGCTTTTCCGAGGGGGTTTTCATGTTCGGAGTATAGCGGCCCGGGCAGGCCGCGGGAAGGGGCGGCGAGGCGGGCCATAAGCTGGCCGCAGAGCGTCCCTGGCGGTCGCGCGGCGCGGCGCCTCTGTATGCGCGGCGCCGGCGACGCCCCGCTACAGGCCCCGGTAGCCCGCCTTGAGCTCCTCGGCCGTCATAGCGCCAAGGCGGGAGGAGACGGCGCGGTCGAAGCGGGAGACGCGGTCGAAGGCCGCGGCCGCGAGCCTGCGCCGGTAGTCGAGGGAGGTGTGGCCGCCCCGGACGCGGAGCTCCTCAAGGAGGCCCGCGTACTGGCCGGGGGAGGAGACGGAGGCGACGCGGAGGTAGTTCTTCGCCGCGGCGCGGAGCATGGCGGGACCGCCGATGTCGATGCGCTGGCGCAGGGCCTCGGGCTCCGAGGAAGGGTCGCGGCAGGCGGCCTCGAAGGGGTAGAGGTCGCCCACGACGAGGTCGAAGGCGACGGCCCCGGTGCGCTCGAGGTCGGCCGCGTGGGCGGCGTTGCCCGACTCCGCGAGGAGGCCGAGGTAGATCTTCCAGTCCAGGGTCTTCACGAGTCCGCCCTCCATCTCGGGCTGGCCCGTGTACTCGCTCACCGCCACGAGCCTGGGCTCGGGGGCCTGCCCCGGCGCGGGGTCCAGGGAGGCGAGGACCTCCGCTACCGCGGCGTAGCTCCCCCCCGTCGAGTAGATCTCGAGGCCGGGGGCCGCGAGGGCGAGGCCGCGTATCAGGCGCGGAAGGCCGTCCTTGTCGTAGACCGAGACGAGGGCCCGGCGGAGGGGGACGAGGTCCTGGACCTCTTCGACGCGGTTGAAGGCCATGGTCGGCTCCTTTTCGCGGGGCCGGGGGGCCCCGCAGCGGGAGCGCCCGGCGCCCCGCCCTGGTTCAGTCCTCGCCCGAGGGGCGGCCCGAGGGATACTCCACGTAGGCGTAGGCCGAGTGGTTGTGGATGCTCTCGAAGTTCTCGGCCTCGACGGAGAAGCGGGGGAACTTGCCCAGGGCCTCCACCTGCCTGTAGACCTCCCTGACGACGTCCTCCACGAAGCGCGGGTTCTCGAAGGAGCGCTCGGTGACGTACTTTTCGTCGTCCCGCTTGAGAAGCGTGTAGACGCCGCTCGAGGCCGAGCCCTCCACGAGGCCGACGAGGTCCTCGATCCAGAAGAAGGGGCCGAGGGCGACCTTCAGGGTGACGACGCCGCGCTGGTTGTGGGCCCCGTAGGCGCTGATCGCCTTGGAGCAGGGGCAGACCGTCTGGACGGGCACGGAGACGGCGACGTCGAACTCGCGCCCCTTCGGGCCCACGCTCGCGAAGTAGGCGCAGTCGTAGGACATCATCGCCGCCTGGCCCGACACGGGGGCCTTCTTCTCGATGAAGTAGGGGAAGTGCAGGTCGGCGAAGGCGGTCTCCGCGTCCAGGCTCTCCCTGACCTTCTCCAGCATCGCCAGGAACCTGGGCATCGAGAGGTCCTCGCGGTGCGCGTCGAAGACCTCGATGAAGCGGCTCATGTGGGTGCCCTTGAAGTCGTGGGGCAGGTCGGCGTAGAGGTTCACGAGGGCCGTCGTGTGCTGGACGGCGTTGGCCTTGTCCAGGAGCTTGATCGGGTAGCGGAGGCCCTTCACCCCCACCTTCTGGATGGGGATGCGGCGCTCGTCGCGCATGCTCTGGATGTCGACCATGTCAGGCGATGGCCTCGGAGAGCTCGAGGCGCCTGGCGGCCGCCTCCACCGTGTTCGCGAGGAGCATCGTGATCGTCATCGGCCCGACGCCGCCCGGCACGGGCGTGATGGAGCCCGCGACGGCGGAGGCGCCCTCGTAGTCCACGTCGCCCTTGAGGCGGTAGCCGTTCTTCGCGGACGCGTCCTCCACGCGGTTAACGCCGACGTCGATGACGCAGGCTCCCGGCTTCACCATGTCGGCCGTGACGAGGCCGGCCTTGCCGGCGCAGGCGACCAGGATGTCGGCCTCCCGGCAGATCTCGGCGAGGTTCCTCGTGCCCGTGTGGCAGACCGTCACGGTCGCGTTGATCGAGCGCCGGACGAGGAGGTTCATGAGGGGCTTCCCGACGATGTTGGAGCGGCCCACGACGACGGCGCGGGCGCCGTCCGTCCTCACGCCGGAGCGCTTGATGAGCTCTACGACGCCGGCCGGCGTGCAGGGCAGGTAGCAGGGCTCGTCGAGGACCATGCGGCCCACGTTGACGGGGGTGAAGCCGTCCACGTCCTTCTCAGGCGCTATCGCGGCGATGACCTTCCGCTCGTCGATGTGCCTGGGGAGGGGCAGTTGGACGAGGATGCCGTGCACCGCGGGATCGCGGTTGTACTCGCCCACGACAGCCAGGAGCTCCGCCTCCGTCGCGGAGGCCGGAAGGCGCCGCTCGAAGCTCTTGAGGCCGTTCTCCGCGCAGGCCTTCTCCTTCGCGGTCACGTAGGAGAGGCTCGCGGGATCCTCTCCCACGAGGATTACGCCCAGGCCCGGGACGACGCCCTTCTTCGCGAGCAGGGCCGCCTTGGCCTTGATCTCGCCGCGAATCTCCTCGGCCACTTTCTTGCCGTCGATGACCGTAGCGCCCATATTGCCCCCTTGTCGCGAAGGACGATGGCCAACTATAGCGAGGCCGCGGGCTTTTATCAACGTCCGCCCGCGCGTCGCGGCGGGGAGAAACGGGCCGGCACGCCCAGGGATCGCAACGCCTCCGGGCGGGTGCCCGAGAGGGGCGTCCGCGCGCGTCCCGGGATCGCAACACCTCCGGGGCGGTGCCGCGGAGGGCGCGGCCGCTGCCGCGGCGGGCGCGGCCGCTGCCGGCGCCCCTCGGGCCTGGCTAGCCGAGAAGGCGCTCGAAGTAGGCCTTGTAGCGCCGGGCCGCCTCGGCCAGGTCTTCTGGGGGCAGGATGAGGCTCGCCATGAAATGGGCCTCGCGCTCCATGTCGAAGAAGTAGCCCGGGTG
>ERZ795054.3960-NODE-3960-length-11218-cov-3.631013_pt1 | contig 11218 bp, 7 predicted proteins | sample MGYA00375138_ERZ795054 | MGnify/ENA primary metagenome ERZ795054 (study PRJEB30183, sample SAMN05720215) | anaerobic digester metagenome | isolation source: active sludge of municipal wastewater-treating anaerobic digesters | place: USA | collected 2014-12-23 ...
AATCAGTATAATCTGCACCATCTTCAAAAGTAAATTTTAATTGTGTTCCAACTTTTGCAATCGTAACATGATCATTTTGATTAACGCAAGATCCAAAATTAGCTGTCTGTGCAAAATTGCCGACAATACGTTCTTGGTATATATAAAAAGTAACCTGACCATCATAAAATGATATATCTGAACCTTGACCTGTCCATATTTGATACCAACTCATATATTTCCCAACATCATAACTATTTGGATTTTGTGGGGTCTCAAGTGTATGAAAATGTACTTCATAATAACAGTTTGCTGAATCTTCACTAATTTCTATTGTATCAATATCTACACTTTGCATATTAAAATTAAGTGTAGACAAACAAGTAAAATTATTATGAAAACATTTCATACGTAACACCCAATTAGTAAGAGGATTACCACTTATATAACTGGGGGTTATTCTTATTTTTAAATAATCCCCCAAAGTATAAGACGGTAAATGAATAACTCGTCTCAAATCACTTATGCCTAATTTCTTTGGAACTGATGTTAGATCGGAAACAACTTCTGTGCCAATTACCCAATCTTCAAGTATTTCAATTTCATTATTATCAATATCACAATAAATAATTTCTATTCTATCCCCTACTGTATATCCAGTAAATTTCCACGCAAAATCTGTTACTGTGCCATCGTTATCAAGATCAAATCTAACAACTTGTCCTGCCTTTTCAATATTATTGACTAAACAATTATACTGTAATTGATGAGTATAGTAAACACCATACGGACCTGTACTACTTGAACACGTAAAATTATTAACTTCAATTTCTGGCAAATTGATTGTCATATCACACCACTTTTGGCAAGAATGAGGTGTAGTAAAAACTTTTACTCCATCAATTACAATGTAACGAATTACAGGAATCCACGTACCACCAACCACAGGGATAGATTCTATTCCAATAAAGGGTTGATTGTAAACTATATCCGGGTCATTCCCAATACCTGTTGTAAATTGCACTTCACTATCAACATCGTCTAAATACCAATCAATAACATAGCCTTCAATGTCACAACTGGAAGCAGAACTAACATCAACCAAACTTCCAACTGTAAGAACTGAAGTAGTTCCAGTTTCATAATAATCGAATTCAAGTTCACACCCGCATTCGATCTTTTCTGCACAATTACAGTTACTTATCATACTTCATATACTATTTTTAGACGAATTGCAGTAGGTGTGCCTGTATCTGTTCCACTTGTTGATAGTGTTACTAAACTGCCTTCAGCTACATCATTGGTAGCGGATGATTCCATGGCAGTAAATACAGTTGGAGAATCATTTATATCCATATCATCACAACCTGTAATAGCCGTGGAATCTATTTCAAGTGAAAGAGCATCCATTGTACCCTGATCACATTTTACTATTGCTTTTGTGATTGTGTAAGCAAAAGCAGCGTAAATATCTATTTCAAATGTTTCCGCAATTCCGGCATTTACACAAAACTCAAAGTCGATAAAACGTGTCGTTGTTGGAGAAACAATTTCCACCCATTCACCATCTTTTCTTACATATTGATTTCCATCAATAGGTGCTTCGTAAACATGAGTATCAATTTCATCTTCTGTATGGTGATAAAATTCATCTAATGAATGATTACCTCCTTGTAATCCCTCAAGTTCATTGTGTTCTTTGTAACCAAAAGCCGCATCAAATATTGGTAACTTAACATGAGTTGGGGTTTCTCCTTCTACGTATAATATTACAGTTTCAGCTATGGATAAATCACTAAATGTAGAATACTCAAAAACCAATCTGTCATCTTCTGTTAATGTGAATGCTTCATTAACGATTGTATTCTTATATTTTGTAACAGTATTTGGAGAACCTATTAATTGATCAAAATAAAATAACGCTGTTTCTACACCTGCTAAATCTCTTTTATACACAGTAATACGAAATGATATTGTTCTTTGGATGGTTGCTTTTACCCATGTTTCAAAAAACCATCCACCAGAAGGAATCATTGTAGTTCCTGGAAAATTAAGATTAGTAATAAATTTCTTAATTACTGTAACCCCTGCACTTTCATATACCTCCGTACCATATTCACAATCAATAGGACTGGGGGATTCAATAGAAGCAACATCATAATCACCAGCATCATATTCATAATCACCACTATCCGCAGATTCAAGATCAGATTCTGTAAATGAATCTTCATCTTGTATATCAGCATTTTCCCAATGCATGAAGATAGGAATGCCACTTGGCGTTTCAGATTTTTCGATTATCTGTTTGAAATTAAGGTTTCGAGCATCAATTTCAACCTTAAAACCTTTATCAGTTCCAAAACCGATGGCTTGTTCAATTTCATATTCTTCATAAGTTGGTACGGTTGTTAATTTTCCAGCATCTGAAGCTGATAGATAATAATATTTACCCTGTTCAAATGTAAATGCAGCATTATTTATGTAACCATCACTCACGTAACGAAATACATCATCGGAAAGCACTTCATTTACTACACCTATTGCCGTTGCGTGCGCTATTGTGTCCGCTTGTGCTAAGTAATAGGTAATTGAACCATCAATTTCTTCTTCTGCACGAATTACATCACCAATAACAAATCCATGTCCCACCTGATATCCAGCATCAAGTGGATTTTCTGTTCCTTGGTATATGATAGCAGATTTAAGTGGAATTTCTTCATGCTCTTCATAATCATCCCCTATATCACCAATAATTAATTCAACAAGCTCTGCCTCTACTTGTTGTAGACGATAATCACGACTAAAACTATTAAATACATAATATTTACTCTGTATTTGAACAATATTATGAAATGTGATTAATTGTTCACGATCAACAATAGTGCAACGAATATAATTTTTATATTCACTACGGTTCATCAAAATATTACGTGCATAAATATCTGCTATCGCTAAATCTTTAGTTCCTCCATAAACATTCCACAATGCTGAACAATTATGATCAGTTGCTGGACCAAGTATTGCTGCAATCTCCCCCTTTTCTTTATTTATACTATCAAATAATTTTAAGTCAATTTCTAAGTCTTCATATCCTTTTATATTCTTTTGATATAATTGTACATCCTGCTTATTCGTAAATGGGTTGTATTCATCTACTTCACCCATTACATATTGAGTAATTTTAATATTTTTAATTGAAAATAAAACTTTTGACCATCTTTGTAATATCATTTCATTTAAGGAAATGGTACGCACAGATATACGAATATTATATGTACCACCTTCTGTGATTCTGAAATTATAGCCTGTGTATGAATTAAAGCCAACCCATATACTGCTTGTTAAAGGTGTGGAAACAAGATCGGAATACGTGCCATCTGGTTTTTTAACACGTATTTGTAATTCCAACATTTTACCTCCAGTATTACTACCTGAATATTCGTCTAATTTGTAATCAAAAGTTATTTTTATATACTCAATTTTTCCTGGTCGAATCGTAATTGTAAAATCAGATGCTAATTCAATGTATGGGCCTAATCCGGGGGATGATAAAGAATAACTATTATCACTCCAAAATTGTAATTCACCAGATGCTTTCTTTTCTGCATAATAAAATTCAGGATAAACATAAGATGCTAAAGCGGCTAAATCAACACCTGAAGCATCCTCTCCTTTATTTTCATTTTGTACGTAAACCATAATTGAACGCAATGGATGTATCTTTTGTAATTCAACGTATGGTAAGTATAATTTATCTGAAATATCTAAAATATTATCTGTTATAACTTCGGATTGATATGTTGGTGGCAAATATATAAGATTAGCATAAGTCATTTCAATACTATTTAATTCATGATAATTGGTTATATACCAACATCCATTGAATTGTTTTAATTTAGCATTGAATATTTTTAAAATTATTTCAATTACATCCCAACATTTGTTAGCTCGTAATTTTCCACTTTCCGAATCTTCCACTTCATAAAATCTACTGGCATTACAACACATTGTGTCTAATACGGAATGTGTTGTACCAATAGTAGTTTCAACAGTATTTACTTGAATTTTAACATATAAATTTAATTGAGTTTTTGATAGTGCATAATAAATATATTGTAACAATGTTTGTTTTCCTGTGTATGGTTCTTTATAATCGTCAAGAAATTCCATTTCTTTTAATTCTGACAATCCATCAGTAACTGATACACTCACTTCAATATAAGGTGGTTTTGTTTCAAACCTACGTGCCATATTCTCAGGTTTCAAAAAACCTGAAAAAACCAACTGTCCATTTACATAAAAATCACCATGCCAATCCTTGTACTCACTTTCCATTAGTGTGTCAATGACATAAATGTCCTCCCGTGGAATATAGAAATTAAAAATCAATTCTTGTCCCTGAATGATAGTCATATCCCACTCCCCTTTATCCCCTCCTCTGTGTGATATAGTGACCGGATTTTCTCCACCATTTTCTATGACATAAGAATTGGTATATCCCATCTTGTACAATTCCACAAGACAAGTTACTCCTTCTATATCCTTAAATTGGTGATATATCCTGTCATAATCACCACTTGCTTGATTTAATGGTTCCTTACAGCTCATTAATAAGCATTTTTGTATTTACGTTCAACTTCTTTAACTATGTAGTGTATATCCTGTCCTTTAACAACACCTTCAACTACAACATTCACATTTACCGTTTGTTTTTCAAAATTAGGTAATTTACCGGGAGGAATAACAGCTTCCCCAGACGTAAGCATAGCTGGGTATGAATCATTTTGATAACCTTGTGGCACAATTCCGCCTTGTGCCATTCCTATTGCCTTTTCTTCTTTTTTATTCATTGCAGCACTTATTCCAGCAGTTAAAGCAACTATGGCCGCACCTCCTATAATAAGAGAAGTTCCTTTTTTCTTAAAAGCCCAACCAAAAAGACTTGTACCCCCAAGAAGAATAAGACCAGTTCCTATTGCCATCATAATTTGACCTATCTTTTGTGCTGCACCAATTATAATTTGTAATAAATTTTTGAAACCATCTTTTACTCCTACCAATGCCTGACCAATACCTTCAGCGAGTCCTATGAATATATCACTTATAGCTGTTTCTAAAGTATTTAATATTTCAATAGTGCCTTGTAAATATGTGATTCCACTTTTAAGATTTTTAACACTTTTAACCCATTCTTCCATCTCTTTAGGACTAAATTTAGAAGTATCTACATCCATTTTCATACGTAATTGTTCACCTAAAAGAGACAATTTAGGTTCTAAGGAATCAACAGTTTTTCCAAGATATTCTATTTTTTTGTTAATATCTTCAAAAATAGTTTTATATTCATCTCCATTTCTAACATTTCTTTTTAATACTTTAGCTTGTTCATTTATTGTATCAACTAATTTTTGTTGTTCTGGTGTTAATGATTTATAAATACTTTTTAAGATATTTAAAAAAGCTATCATTCCTTGCAATTCAGCAGATTCATTACTAATAGCTTCCCCCATTAAATTTGCATTAGCTATTGCAGTTTCTTTTACTCCACTTAAAAGATTTAATGCCGTTGTATATGTTGATGTGATCATTATTTCTTTAGCAAAAGCATCTGTTTGAACATTCATCCAATCTTCATTTATTTTACTTAATTCTATTGAATATTCATTAGCTTTCTCTATGGTATCTAATACAGACTTTAATGTATCCCTATAAAATATTAATTGTTGAATATTTTTAGTTCCTACTAATTCATTAAAAATATTTTTATCTAACCCAGCGAATCCTTCTAACAAACTATTTACACTTTCAAACTTATCTTCCAATAAAGAAACTGATCCCGCATAATCTTTAAATAACTTTGCTTTTTGTTCAATTTTTAAAAGACTATCAGCATAATCATTGGTTATTCTTTGTAAATCTGTTAATTCTTCTTTTGTAATACCTAACGAACTATTTGCATCATCAAAACCTTTTTTAAGTTTTGGTTGCAAATCTGTGATTATTTTTTCTAATGTAGGTATTATTTTTTGTATATTAGGAATATTTTGAACTCTTTTATTTCCTCCTGCTGTCATTATTGCTTGTAATTGAGCATATCTTCTTTCTTCTTCTTTAGTTAATTTAATATTTTTAATTATTGCAAGATTAAATCTTGTGTATTCATCACTCCATCCTTGTACTAATGCTATTTCTTCTTTTGCTTTTTCTAATTTTTCTTGAGTAAGTTGAATTGTTTTTCTTAAATTACTTTGATATTCTGCTTCTTTATTTAAAGCATCTTCTCTTGTTTTACCAGTAGCATTACTTAAAGCACTTTTAACAGACTTTTCTTGTTCTATTAAAGATTGTGCTTGTTCAGACACATAATCAAATCCTTTAAGAATATCTTGACTTATTTCAGGAGTTGCTGATATACTTGCATAAAACTTTGTAATAGCTTTATCATATTCATTAATTTTTTTATCTAATTTAGATTGTGCAAACGTATTTAAAAGTTCTTTATACCCTTTTGCTCCCTCAGTCATCCAATCTGTACTAATATATGCTTTAAATTGTTCCCAAAGAGTAATTTGTGCTTTTGCTCCTTGTGCTAATGCTATTTCTCTTTGCTTTTGGTACTCCATTATTTCACCTAATAATATTTCTTGTTTATTTCTTGCTTCTAAAGCACTTATATAAGCATCAATAGCAGTCTTCGCACTTCCCATTCTAACTGCTTCTTCATCTATATATCCTAAATATTCTGGTGATATTTTATTAATTTCTTTTATTGCTTGTAATCTTGTTTGTTTTGACATATTTTCATTAGATGCAACAGATAAATAACTTGTAAGTACAGATTTTTCTGATTCTATACTTTCAGTTATCTTATCTGTGGCATCTTGTAAATATTTTTGTGCACCTGTTAATTCCTTTGTCTTATTTATCCAATTAATCAACAATGGTACACCTATCAACAATATTGCTAACCAATTATTCTTTAATATTTTAACAAATCCTTTAAGTGCTTTTCCCGCTACTGCAAGTACAGGGGACAAGGCAATTAAAGCCTGATTAAATTTAATTTGTGTGGCACGAAATAAGGATAATTTTGCAGTTGTAGTATTCACCACATTTCCATAAGATGAATATGCTTTTTCATAAGCAGCAACAATTCCTTTTTCATTAGCGGTCTTATTCCATCTACTTGCAATACTTTTTCTTCTTGATTGTAAAAAAGCCAATCTTGACTGTAAAATGTATGCTTTTTCATAAGCAGCACCAACTATTAGCACATCAGCAGCATTCTTTTTCCATGCAGCACTATTATTCATTATACTATTTGTTTGACTTCTGATGGCTGCGTCTTGTTGAAATATTGCTTTTGTATATTTAACAGTTTTTTCATAAAGTACACCTAATTCTTTTTGTATAGTTTTTATAAAACTCAAGAATAATAATATTGGGCCTGAGACTATGGCTATTAAATTTATCGCTGCAATAAAATCTTGCACAGGTTTTGAAAGTTTAGAAAATGAATCCCCAAAACTTTCTAACCAATTCCCTACTCTTTCAATTACTGGAAGTAATATTCTTGAAAATACTTCCCCAAGTTTAATTAAAGTTGCTTGTCCTTGTGCTACTGCTACATTCATTTTGAATTTCAATGTCTCAGAAGCAGCAGCAAAAGCATCATTTAAAGCATTTGTTGAATTTTTAGTATTTTCAAAAACAGAATTTACTTCATCTACATCCATTTGTAATAATGAAATAACACCCATAAACGCACGAATATTTGGAAATACTCGTGCCATAGCTTCTTCTCCAAATTTACTTGTTAAATCACCTAATTTTCTTAATGTAGTTAATAAACCTTCATTTTCTAATGAATTGCGTAATTCTTCTGCTGAAGTACCCATTCCTTTCAGGGCATCCCTTGTTTGTTTTGAAGGTTTAGTTAATGTAAAAAGAGTTTGTCTAAGATATACCGCAGCAGTAACCGCAGGCATTCCTAATCTTGTTAAAGCAGCAATAGCTCCACCTAATTCATGAAATTCTATACTCAATTTAGCGCCAATAGGAATAACTGTTGCAAATGCTCTGGTAAGTTCTTCTGGTTCACCTTTACCTTCTCTTACAGCCATTACCAAAACATTCGTAGCTTCGGCAGCACTCAAAGCCGAAGCCCCATAAGCATTCATAGCTGATGTGACAATATCAGCCACATTTTTAGTTTCGCCTAATCCTGAAGCTGCTGCTTTTGCAGAAACTTCAAGAATTTTCATAGATTCTCCACCTTTAAAACCAGATGAAGTAACATAGTAAAGGGCATCAGCAAGTTCATTAGCTCCTTTACCAACTGCACTTGACATATTCAAAAGGTCTTTTCCCCATGCTTTTGATTGTTCACTTGCAATTCCAACCAAACCTGTTATTTTTGCTATACTAAATTCAAATTTTGAAAAATTTGCTAATGAAGCACCTGTAATAATAGTAGCCGGTAAAGATGCAAATTGAGTTATTACTCTTCCTAAAGACATCATTGAAACTTGTGCCTTTTTAACAGTAGCTTCCATTAACTGAATTTCACGGACAGCCCTTTGAGTTCCTACGGTTGTTACACCGATTACAACTGACATTTGACCTAATAAACTCATTTTCTTTTATTTTTTAGGTATTGTTCTTACTCTTTTTGCATCTTTACCTTTACTATTTTCTTCTTTATCTTGTGAAGCCTTTAGTGCCATTAATATACTTCTCATTTCTTCAACACTTTGCACTTTTTCTTCACCATCAGTTCCACTCCAATTAAAAACGAAATCATCAAAATTTACTAATTGTGTTCCCTTTTTACCATAAGCCTGAATAAATAAATTTGTTATAGTCCAAGCTAAATATGATATATGGTAATCTGATCTCCATTTTCCAATCGGGTCTATCGTATTGTAAGCCTCCCATTCCGCAAGTTGATAACTTGTTAATTTCTTTAACAAGAAATCAGGATGAATTTCACCTAATTCTCGACAGAGTTGGAATTGGAATTGTCGGTCTGGTCGGCTTCTGAGTTTTTTAAGATTTCATCTTTTTCTTCTTGTGTTATAGCATTAATTCTTTGTGCAACCGCTACAATTTTTTCTATATTAGAAGCACTCATCATTTTATTAAGCATCCTATAATCTTCGGGTTTAAAAAGTAAATTACCGTCAGCATCACAAACAGTAACAACTGCTAATTTTGCACGAAAATCATCCAGAGTAGTTTCATATTCTACACCTTTGTTTTTGTTTCCTGACGGTTTTTGTTTTAACATGGACTGTTCCCATACGTCTTTTTCATGGCCTGTCATTTCACGTACAAATACATAACCTTTTGAAAGTTCAACTTTTTCAACTTTTAAATCATCCTTCTGAAGAAGGTCCTCTCTTGTTAATAATACTAATTCACTCATTTTGATTAATTTTTAAAATTTGTAATTTTAAATAATAATAACACTTGATTAGTGTAAAATTTAATTAATTAAGCTGATCCACTACCTGAATTTACCACTACTTTACCAGAGACTTTAAATGTCACATTTGCAGTAACTTTATCATCCGTAGGTATTTCCAATGGTAATTCAGTAACATACCCGCAAAACTCAAATGAAGTTTTTACAGAATCAGGAAGAACAATCTCGTAATAGTGAGGATCATCATCTTCAAAATCTGCAAATACTACGTCATAAGTAGTACGAGTAAAATTCATAGTCAACGAAACAGTCCCACCATCTCGAAAACCAGTAATAAATTCACGGAACCCACTTATAGAATCAAGAGAAGTTACATCAATAAAATCTCTTGTCATAGTAGGTCCTGAAATACTGTTTACTTCAGCGAGTTTCTCCCATACAGAGCCACTCCACCTTTGAAAAACAGTTCCAACACCTGAAATAGCATTACTACTACCTGCTACACATCCCATAATAATTAACCTCCTTAAATTTAATTTTTATCTACGTTGAATGTAGAAATTAATAATAAAACGCACCCTTTGATTTTTGTCGTAATCCAATAAAGCCGGACCACTTATACAACGAATCAAAGTATAGAAAGCACCATTCCAAGACACTTGCCCTTGTCCGTGGAGTAGATTTTTTATATTATAAATCATTTCCCATCCTTCCAAATAGTTATTAGCTCGTACCCTAATTTGAACCATTGGGTATTCATATATTTCATTTCTATCTAAAGTTAATTGAGGTGGCAGAGTGCCAATTTCGAATAATGTAATACAATTAAATGGTTCAGCCGGTTCTTTTCCTATAAATATAGGATATAAATCAATATTACAGCCCGGAGATGAATCTTCTTCTAAAGCAAATGCTTCAATCATTTCTTTTATATCTACAACCGTTGCATTCATATCAAGGCTTTTTTAGCATTAATACTGATTAAATAAAGCATCGCTTCTTTATCAATTTGAAGATGTTTACGAAACCATTCAGGACCTGATCCCGGTAAAGTCCAATGCACATTTTCATAAGGTGGTTCTGTCATTTCATGTACAAAATAAGCATACGGAGCACCTTCCGGTGGTTTTTGATCCATTTCATATCCAAATTTTATTACAGGACCTTCCGGTGTATCTTGAATATCTTTATACCAAGACCTACGAAGATTTCCTGTATCTTCAGGTGTCATAGGAGGTTTAGTATTCATATTGTTTTCAAGATAATCAACAGCCATATTTAAACCTTCCCTTGTACGACCATACAGTTTCATCATTTGAATATCAAATCCACGCATAACATTTTTCAATACTACTGTACGCATATTAATACCAAATTCATTAGTCATTGAAGCCATACGACCTTTAGAAGTAGGAATAAACCTTGCTCCACCTGCACCATGATACCAATTAGAACCTCTTCCCATCTTTACCAATTATTTGCCTTGTTCATATAACCAAGCTGTACGTACAAATTCATCAGTCTTAAAAACCATTGGTATTTTATCAAACCTATGAATTACATAAGCATTTAGAATACTTATTGGATTTGTGGTATCTGCACCTAAATTCTGTAACCCTGCCAATGTTCCAAGATACATATATCCATTCAAATCTAAATCTTGAGTAACAAGAACTGATGCTTTACAAACCAATAAATTTCCAGGATTTCCAGTTGAAAACCATCCTATATCAATTTCATTTTTATTTTCCCAACGACAAAGTATTTCAACAGGAGTATCAAATGTAAAACCACCGTAACCATCATTTGTAG
>ERZ795054.3961-NODE-3961-length-11210-cov-3.865173_pt1 | contig 11210 bp, 10 predicted proteins | sample MGYA00375138_ERZ795054 | MGnify/ENA primary metagenome ERZ795054 (study PRJEB30183, sample SAMN05720215) | anaerobic digester metagenome | isolation source: active sludge of municipal wastewater-treating anaerobic digesters | place: USA | collected 2014-12-23 ...
GAAAGTAATTTTATCCGGTTGAGTAAAATTAGCTCCGCTAATTTAAATTTTATTTGAAAAATAAAATTTTACTCAACTGGATTACTTAACAGGGTGAATTATTTGAATTTAATGAAATATATGAGCGCTACTATTACCAAAAGTGCAAATGCTGATGATATTTCCATTTACCTTATTTAGTAAAAATTGGCTGATAATGAACTTTTCGAATGATAGCGTTTTTTATATTTTCCATTACTATTTCTATTTTTAGCCACCTAACCAATTTTAAATTTTTATTTTTTAAAAATAAAAATTTTACTGAATAGGGTTAATAAATATGTGAACCGTTACTGAACAAGAATCTCGTCAGTTTTGAGTCCTTAATCCTGAATGAGTAAAGGAATGTCCTCGTAACCGTAATGGCTGTAAACATAGAGATAAGCACGCCGAGACCAAAGGTAAGTGCAAATCCCCTGATAAGGCTCGTACCAAGCCAGAAAAGAATTGCGGCTGTTATCATGCTTGAGATGTTTGAATCTCTGATAGATGTCCAAGCTCTGTCGAATCCTTCCTTAACCGCGTCAGAAACAGTTCTTCCTTTTTTAAGTTCTTCTTTTGTTCTTTCAAAAATAAGAATGTTCGCGTCTGTCGCCATACCGATAGACATGATTACTCCGGCGATTCCGGCGGCCGTCATCGTCACACCAAACAATTTAAATACTGTAAGGGTAAAAATAATGTAAATAGCGAGTGAGACAACGGCGATAAGTCCGGGCAATCTGTACCAAAGTATCAAGAATACTGCTACCGCCAATGTTCCCCAAATACCAGCCCTCAAATCATCATTAAGAAGCTTATTGCCCAGAGGGGCGCTTATATTCTGTGTTGACAATAATTCAATCGGAACAGGAAGGGCCCCTGAGTTTAATCTACCCACAAGGGTCTTAGCTTCTTCCCTTGTAAAGTTTCCGGAAATTTCAGCCTTCCCCGACTTTATTTCCTCCTTGACTACCGGAGCAGATATAGGCTGTCCATCCAAATAAATAGCGATTGTCTTACCAACATTTTCCTTAGTCAATTTTGCGAATAACGCCTCTCCTTCTGCATTAAACTCGATTCCAACCGTCGGGAAAAGGGAATTCTGCTGGAACTGCAATTCCGCGCTCTTTAAGTGTCTGCCGTTTAATTCTGAATCAACATAGTATGGATCTTTAACGGCAAGCTCCATGTTTATACCTGTAAGGTCAAACTGACCCGTCTCTTTAACCTTGGCCTGTGCCGCCTCGAACTTTTTAACTTCAGCCAAAATCGCGTCTCTCTCTGCTGCAGGTCTCTCGGTCTTGAAATCAAGAAGAGGGGTTGCTCCAATCATCTTAATCGCTTCGGCGACATCTGTTATGCCCGGAAGCTCTACAATAAGCCGATATTCCTTACCACCGCCCAGAGCACTTTTTTCCTCAACCTGGATTACCGGCTCAGAAACTCCAAAAATATTTACCCTTCTCTCGATAACATCTTTGAGTGCGGACATTGCGCTACTGACATCAGTAGACTCTGCTAATTTTGATATATCCGCTTTATAAATTAAATGAACCCCTCCCCTAAGGTCTAAGCCCAACTTAAATGGATACTTAGCAAAATAAGAGTCTTTGTTAACCTCTCCCGAATAAACTGCATATCCTAAAAGGATACCCACAAGCAACAATAATGTTGCCGATAATCTAGTTTTTAACATGAGGAATATATTACACGCGAAGACACTATTAATCAACCCGGCGAACAATCGGGATAACATTAAAATATAAGGTCAAATATGAGATTGTTAAAGGTTGTCGCGGGACCAAAGGTCTACAAGATTGCTAAAAAGCGCGGCCACAGTGACTGGCCCTACCCCCCCCGGAACAGGCGTAAAAATATAGCTTTTTTCGGCGCAGGCGGGGTCGGCATCGCCCATGAGCTTGCCTGAGGCCTCAGAAGTGCCAGCATCAACAATTATCACCCCTTTGCCCCCATTTGCATCGTCTACACCGGGAAGCATCTCCAGCTTCAAGACGCCCGGAACGCCAACACCCGTTATTATCAAATCTGCACCCCTAGACAATGTGGCAATATCCTGCGTGTCTTTCTTCGCGGTCATTACATTCGCCCCCTCGTGTTTAAGCCATGCGGTGATGGGTTTACCGACAAGTCTTCCTTGGCCCAGAACGAGCGCGGACATTCCTTCAAAATCTGATACACCGGAACGATTCAGAATTTCTTTTATGGCGCGTACCACCGGAGGCAAGAACCACTCCCCTCTTGAGAATAATTCGTATGACGTTGTGGCAAGAACATCTACGTCTTTCTGCCTTGGCACAGCATCCAATATTTTTTGAATATTTAAATTTTTAGGGAGGGGCAGCTGCACAACCACACCGCTGTGTGTAGAAGATATTTTCATCACCTCTTCTTCAAGCTTGTTCTCTTCTATTGTCGGTTCAAAAACAAAAAGATTAACTTTTACGCCCAAACTTTCCCCAAACGCTTTTTTCTTTTTAATGTATTTTTTTGAAACAGCATTATCGCCCACCAACACAATCCCGAGCGATATTTCTCCGCATTTATTATCAGCGCACAAAGAAGAAACACGCTCCTTAAGCGCAATTCTCATATCTTCAGAAATTTTGTTCCCGCTTATTATCATAGATTGTTTCAAATAACCAATACTGCCACATTTACCGCCCTCTTTCAACCCCCTTAGTCATTATTTGGTCAGGCGCTTCGCAACATGAGAATCGTCATAACGCAAAAAGGCAAAAATAATGAATGAGAGAACCCCCAAAAGGGCACCATAATAAAATGCCATTTCCGGACCAAATTTATCCCAAATATAACCAAAAATGAGGCTCCCAGGCAGAAGTGCGAGGCCGGTAAGGGCATTATAAATGCCGTAAGCCGTGGCCCTAAGCCTGTCTTCTTGGACCAGATCGGCCACGATTGCTCGCCCAACTCCGTCAGTAAAGGCGGCATAAATTCCATAGAAGGCAAAAACAAACCAGATAGCGAAAGATGAAGTAACTTTGGCGAAAAGAACATAGGCGACAGAGAAAATAAGCATTCCTATCATATAAGTATTTCGATGGCCTATTTTGTCTGACAGAGAACCGGCCGGCACCGACAGAATAGAGTATGTGAGGTTGAACACCAGATAGATTATCGGCAAAAGATGCAATGGGACCCCGATACCACTAGCGCGCAGAATTATGAGCGCTTCAGAAACTGTGCCGAGAGCAAAAATAGTAGATGCGATAAGAAAAACAATAAAAGGAACTCCCAGGTGTTTGAACTCAAATTTTATATCAACCTCTCCGTCCCTTTTCGCCCCGGGTGGAATTTCTTTAACGAAGGTAGCAAGCACAAGCACCGCCACGGCCGAAGCGACGAATGAGAGCAAAAACAAAACTCTATAATTATTGTTTATGAGCGGAAGTATTAAAAAGGCGACTACAAGCCCAACTGTAGCGCCTAGCCTATCCGCTCCTCTGTTAAATCCGAACGCCCTGCCGACATCACCATTTGAGACAGACGAGCTTATGAGCGCGTCTCTTGGGGCTTCTCTTGTCCCCTTGCCCACCCTGTCCACGAACCTGACGACAAGAACATGCCATGGGGCCATAGCCACGGCCAGTATCGGCTTCGCAAGAGCAGAGAGGCTATATCCAAAAACAATGAGGGCTTTCCTTTTTCTTATCTTGTCGGACAAACGGCCGGCAAAGATCTTTAGGATGCTCGCGGTCGCGTCAGCAAGCCCCTCTATGAGTCCCACGAACGTCACGGACGCCCCCAAAACGGTGGTCAAAAATATCGGGATGTATGAAAAAACCATTTCCGAAGAAACATCGTTCAAAAAACTCACCACCCCCATTGTGAAGATATTTTTGTTGAAACCGAGAATTTTCTTTTCTTCTTTTTCTTGCATCCCGTTTAGAAGCAGGTCGCGGTCTCCCGTGATTTCTGCCATTTATAAGTTTGTAAAATCAACTTCCCGCCAAAACCATGTCGCGTCATTCTTAAACTGCGACCGCGGCTTCTAACGGGAGCATAAGGCTAATTATAACAAGCACAAACCAATCGGCATAATCTTGCCCATAAAATAAAAACACCCCCATTTTGGGGTGTCTTATAAATTGTCTTCTTTTTTATCCTCTTTCTGTATCAAATAGTCATATCTACCCCTCTCTCCCAAGAGCGCCTCTTTGGCTGAATATAAAAGTTCAAATTTTAATTTCTTGGCCAGCTTGCTTCCATCGGCAAAGACCGGATAGGATAGATATCTCCAAATACCACTTTTTGAAGCCCCCTCACTGAAACGCGAACCGAACAAAGCCAGGAATAAGCTAAAGAAAAAAGCCGGTAATTTAAAGATGGATTTTCCGGTGTAAGACGCGATATCTTTAATATCCACAACATCCTCAGCAACAACATTAAACACTTCATAACCCTTGAACGGAACCTTGTTGAATACAAGAACCGCCAAAAGATCTAGCAGGTCATCCTCATGAACATACTGCAGTCCATAATTGCTGCCTGTATCAAACACGTAAGGCAAAACATCAAGCACTCTTAATACTGGCTCTCTTTGAAGTCTTAGCGACACGCCCATCGGACCGCTTATCATTCCCGGCCTAAGCACAAAAACGCTTTTTGTCCTATTAGATATACTATAAAGTTTTGCCAGAAGCGCCTCTGTCTCTTTTCTCAAAACAACATACGAATATTCGCTCTCTCTAAATATCTCCCCCTCCGAAAATCTTTTCTCTTCGTCGTTCGTTTCTTCGGCACCATAAGGAAGAATGGAGCTCAAGTAAATTATTTTTTTAAGCGGGAAAAAAGTAAAACAATACTTAAATATTTTCTCAGAGGCTTCAAAATTTTTAATGCTATCGGGATTTTCGTTCAGGTCCCAAGCAGTATGTATAGCAACATCAGGAACCGAGTCCTTGAGAAGTTCTTGCCAGCCATCCTTTGATAGATCGGCCTCGATCCACGTTATTTTCTTCTTTCTTTTTAAAAGCTCCGGCATCGGCATGGCGTCAACGGCTATGATTTCTCTAACATCCGGGGAAGAACAAAACAAATCGCATACCATCCTGCCCACATATCCTGCGGCGCCAAATACCAATATGCGTGATGGTATTGTATAAATATCGGCGTTAGAAGAGATTTTTATATTTTTTTTGGGTTTGACCATATGCTTTAACGTAAAACTAAAAACTAAAAACTAAAAGTAACATTTTAAAACTAAAAAATATTTTAAATTTTAAGATGTTATTTTTCACTTTTCATTTTACGCTTTTCGTTTCTCTACACTCCGCTTCGAGAAAGCAGAGTCTTAATTGTCTTAAGCGCAATCTCTAGCTCAAGCGCCAACGATCTGTTCTTTATATAATACAGATCATACGCTAATTTCTCGCGAGTCTCCTCTATGGAGTGCGGAGGCTTCTCGTGATGGATTTGCGCCCAACCGGAAAGGCCCGGTTTCACAAGGTGCCTCATACTGTAATAAGGGATCTCTTTTTCGTATAAATCTACAAGCTTAGGCAATTCGGGGCGAGGACCGACAAGAGAAACATCTCCCCTTAAAACGTTCCATAATTGAGGGAGCTCATCTATTCTACTCTTCCTAAGGAATCCTCCAACTCTTGTAATTCTCGGGTCATTCTTCACTACCCACTTGCCCTCGTCACTTACGGACATTGTTCTAAACTTTATGATATTCACGAGCCTGCCGTTTTTCCCTACTCTTTCCTGATAAAGGAAAACCGGCCCGCCATCATCAAGCTTGATTGCTAAATAAACAAAAGGGTAAAAGATGAGTGAAAATATGGCTAATATAAAGGATGTAACGAGATCAAAGCTCCTTTTTATAAAATCATATAAAAATCTCGGTCGATCGGGATTATTTTCTAAAAACCATTCATCATTCACACAAGAAAGTGAGATCTTATCAAAAAGACTCTCATAAACCCTCTCTGCGTCTATTATGTTGAAGTCTGACGACAAAAGTCGATAAATTATAGCGCTATTTTTGTTGTTGCCCCCGCATCTCAAATTAACAATTATGCTTCCGGACTTATTATCTCTTGCAAACTGAAAAATATTTTCATCCAAATTATTTAACACAATCGGGTTCATTCCGTAATTTTTATTTTTCAGTATCTCCTCCCCTATCTCTCGTATTTCATCCGAGTCGCCGACCAGGATAACGTTTCCAATCTTCGAGGAACGAACGAGGTCAAAAATATTTGTCCTGATGAAGATAACAAAAGCGGTAGAAAATATTAAACACAGCAAAAGATTCGTCTTTGGGGTCACTTCCGGAAAAGCGAAGAGATAGAAGAAAGTTAGAGCGACAAATCCGTTTATTACACTTACATTAAAAATTGCGGTCGGTAAACTTTTTTTAAGCGCCGTAGTTTGTTTGTCATAAAAGCCAAAGATGAAGAAAGATAACATCCAAAAACCGAACACCGGCAAAAAAGCAAAGAAATTTGTCTCAAATGAAGTAAGATCGGGGACCTGCTGATATCTTATAAACAACGCCACCCACAAGGCCAAAATAAGCGATAAAATATCGCCCAAAAGCAAGAATATAGCGTCTTTTTTACCTACTAATGTCATTTACCCCGTTAAATCAAAAAAATAATACCAATAAAACTTATTCACAGCACCATAACCTATTATACCCCATATTTTGGCTCTCTTCTTATTTATCTGGGGTTGGGACCATTTTAACCTAAAAAGTGTTATAATTAAAGCAAATACGTATATGGCCAAAAAGATTAAAATCATGTATGCCGTCACCAAGTCCGTGTTTGGCGGAGCCGGTAAGTATGTGCTCGAGCTGGCCACATCGCTTCCAAAAGACAAATATGAGGTTGTAGTCCTGTTTGGTGGAGCCGGAATATTGATAGACAAGCTGAAAAAAGAGGGGGTCAGAACAATCTCTGTCCCGTCGCTCGAAAAGGCGATAGATTTAGAGAATGATATAAATTCATTCAACGAGATATTGGAGATATTCAGAAAAGAAAAGCCGGACATTGTCCATTTAAATAGCTCAAAGATCGGAGGTATGGGAGCCCTAGCCGCCAGAATATCAGGAGTGCCGAAGATTATCTTCACCGCTCACGGCTGGCCCTTCAATGAAAACAGAAACGTCTTCTCAAAGGTTGCAATTTGGCTTGCAAGCTGGATAACGGTGCTTTTATCAACAAAAACAATTGTGATAGACGAGCACGACTTGAGGCAGGGAAAGCGCCTACCCTTCTGTAGGCACAAATACTCTCTAATTCACAATGGTATTAAGGCGTTCGAATACTTCGAAAAGGACGCCGCCAGAGATTATCTGGTGCAAAAAATAGGCACAGACCCATTTGAAGGGCGAATATCTATAGGCACGATAGCGGAATTGACCGAAAACAAGGGTATAAATTACGGAATTGAGGCAATTTCTATGCTTGCGCCCGCTCTCAAGAAAAAAATATCTTATACAGTAATAGGAGAAGGAGACAGCAGAGAAAAGCTTGAAAAACTCATCGAAGAAAAAGGCCTGAAGGGTAAAATCTTCCTCCCCGGCTTTATGGATAATGCTAAACAATATCTGGCGGCCTTCGACATCTTTATGCTCCCCTCTTTAAAAGAAGGACTGCCTTATGTTCTGCTTGAAGCCGGATATGTTGGGCTACCAATCATAACAACTAAAGTCGGCGGAATACCGGACATCGTCGGAGACGAAAAAACAGACTTCTTGGTGAGATCAAAAAGAGCTGATGCTTTGGCGAGGGCTATGACTGAGCTTATTGTTAACAAGAAAGTCAGGACGGCTCTACGCAAAAAAATAAAAGACAACGTAGTCGCAAGGTTCAACTTCGAACTAATGCGAGAAAAAACTCTGAAGGTATACGGGGCTTAATTTAGGCTGGTCCCAAAAACTCATTCTTCCCCGATAGGAAAGTTCAAACAACTTATAATCTGAACTTAGACATAACGCATGGAATTCGCCTGCGGCTTTTTATTACGGCCACTTAAATAACAACCTCCGAACTTCCTACGGGGCAGGCATATTATCTCTACGCTGGGCCGAGGAATTCATTCTTCATATTGTCCCTATGAGTTGCGCGGGAGTATTTTTTCATACCCATAAGTATTCCTAGCCCCCCAAACTCTGTGAGCAAGTGCGAACCTCCATAGCTCATAAATGGTATAGTGAGACCCGTGACGGGCAAAAGGCCGATATTCATGCCCACATTTATAATAAATTGGCTCATTATAAATATAGCAAAGCCAAGGCTATATAAAGTCTCGAAATTGGTAGAAGCAACAAATCCCACCAATAAAATCCTCCAAAAGATGACACAGAACAAGAAGAAGAGGGCCATGACGCCTATAAAACCCCACTCTTCGGCAAAGGCGGCGAACACGAAATCAGTCTCAAATTCAGGCAAAAAATTCAAACGTGACTGAGTGCCGAAACCGACCCCCTTCCCGAAAACCTGGCCCGAGCCGATAGCAATTTGCGACTGGAAAGCGTTGTAACCTGCCCCTCTTATATCTGACATCGGGTCCAAAAATGTGACGATCCTCTGCTTCTGATGCGGGAGAAAAACAAAAGCCCACAGGATTGCGAACGCTATTGCGCCTAGCGAAAATATCCACAATAAATGTTTTCTAGATACCCCGGAGACGACTATCATTCCAAACCATATCAAAAATATGATCATGGCCGAACCGAAATCGGGCTGGAAAAAGATAAGAACAAAAGGAATAAACATATATGTCCCCGATATAACAAGATGCTTTATGGAGGCAATTTCCATGTGTCTTTTAGAAAAATATTTTGAAAGAATGAGTATGAGAAGTATCTTTGTAAAATCAGCCGGCTGTATGGAGATGGACGCTATTTCTATCCAGCTTCTGGCTCCCTTAATCCTATTTCCCAAAAACAGAACCAAGAGTACTGAGCATGCAATAATAAACAAAGAGACTAGCAATTTGCTGTCTTTTAAAAACCTCCAGTCTATTTGGCTAAAAACAAGGAAAACAATAAAAGAAATTGCTATCCATACAACCTGCCTCTCCGCAAAATAATTGTCGCCGACAAAAGAGTTCATGGTCAAAAGGCCCGCGCCAAGTATGGGAATAAGGGCCAAGACCAATATCCAATCTACATCAAAAAAGGATTGGAAAAAACCTTTTTTATCTGAATTAAACATTATCTGTTGTTTGTGGAAACGTAATCTATTCTAGGCAAAACATCAACTCTTTTCCACTTCGCTCCAAAAGGCGCCGGCCAAGTGAAAGTGACCTGCCCTCTCGAATCTTTATTAATAGATTCAAGCATTGTATTGCTTACCGCCATCGCATTGTCGTTTTCATCATAAACGACAGCGGAAACCTCGATATTCTTTATGTCATAAGGCGAAGAGTTCACGATATCAGCATAAAGTCTCGGGGTATCACCTTCGACCATCTTCTCATTCTCAACAGAAAGCCTCGGCTTTTGTGAAATGTCCCCTACCCTGACCCAACCCTGTTCTTTTTTATTTTCGTTAAACTCAAGCTGCGCCCTGGCGACGGTTCGCTGGCCAGAATCAAGATTTGAAGAAAATATCAAAAATTTTTCATTCGGGTTTATAAACGTAGAGCCCCCCCTATCGGTAACGTGGACGTTCCTTTCGTCAAATACTGAAAATTTATAACCAAAAACAGGAATACCAAAAGCCCCATTCCTATTAACCACAAGCGAAGCCACATCATACTTTCCGTCGATAAGTCTAAAGGGTCTCGTCCACTCTATAGTTAAAGGAAGTATCTCGTTCTCGCAAATAGCAGAACAAGGCCCCCCACAATCGATTCCGAGTTCGCCTTGGTTTTGTTTGCCGTCAGAGCAACTTATAGGAGCCTTAACAAAAAAATAATAATACGCTCCTGCGATTCCACCAAAAATAGATAGCAAAAGAAAAACTATCAATAACTGCCTCTTAAGACTCCATGACATACAATTAAAATTATAAATTCTTAATTAACTTAATACTATCAAAAAATAATCCGTATAAAAAGAAAAGCCCCGTTTGGGGCTTTACGCTATTTAATTTTCTTACCGATAATTCGAGCAGGCTTACCGGGCTTGGCCTTTTTAGCGGGAATATGAATTGCAGGCTTAGCAGGCTCGGGTTCAATTTCTCCCATCAATCTAAACCTATAAATCTTTTGGGTCTCGCCATAACCGTAACCAAAGAGGATTATCTCCCCGATGAGGTCAATGCGATTCTTATATAATTCAAAGAATTCCCGGACCAACTCCTTGGCATGCTCAATAGCCTCATCAACAGAGTCGCGCTGGAATTTTCTATCAAATTCCCTGATTTTTGTGTCGGCGCAACTACCAGCTTCGTAACTGATTTCTCCCCTGAGCCTAAAAATCATTCCAATCTCCCCCTTTTTAATGTTCCTTCTAATATATTTAACACTAAGGACAATAAAAGGTTGCAAAACAAAAACACCCCCAGTTGGGAGTGTTTTTATATTCAGTGCTTTGTTCCGGCGGCTGGCTACTTTCCCCTCCATAAGAGTATCATCGCCACTAAGAGGCTTAACTTCTGAGTTCGGAATGGGATCAGGTGTGACCCTCTCGTCAAGCCACCAGAACAAAACATTGAATCGATTTTAAAGACTGCTTAGGGCAGGGATTCCCAAGAGGGAATCCCTTAAAAATGGTCATTGGGAGTGGAGAGTTTAATCCCCAGAACGGCTCTTTCGGAGAGCGACCGAGTTGAGCTTCAGCCCACTCACTAGTCGCTTTCACACAAAAGCCGTTCCTCCCCGTAACCAAAGTGGCGCCCCATAGAACGGCCTATCGGCATACTCCCAGTCCTTGGGAACGTCCACAGGGGCAAGAAAGCTTAAAGAACAATACCCTAAGCAATCTTCAAAATGAGATCTTTATATAAACAATGTGAGCAAAAATATACTTCGTGGCTTTCAAATTTCCTAATAAGAATCGACTAATTAGTACTCCTCGGCTGAACATATTACTATGCTTACACCTAGAGCCTATCCCCATCTTGCGATGAGCCGACATACGTCGGACATGGTCTTCTACCATGAGTCTAAAACGATTTCTAATCTTAAAGTCGGTTTCCCTCTTAGATGCTTTCAGAGGTTATCCAATCCAGACTTAGCTACGGAGC
>ERZ795054.3964-NODE-3964-length-11202-cov-6.533866_pt1 | contig 11202 bp, 6 predicted proteins | sample MGYA00375138_ERZ795054 | MGnify/ENA primary metagenome ERZ795054 (study PRJEB30183, sample SAMN05720215) | anaerobic digester metagenome | isolation source: active sludge of municipal wastewater-treating anaerobic digesters | place: USA | collected 2014-12-23 ...
TTTTTTATATCGCAAACGCTCTTGCGGTCATAACCGAACTGATACTCGTTCCGGTCACGGTCGTGATGATCACCCGCTTCCACCGCGCGCGCCGCGACCGTTTCAAGGCCGTCGCTGCTTCACTGATAAGCGCCGTCGGTATCGGCGTCGCATGCCTGGAAATAGCCTTTTCCCTCGCAGGCGGAGCCTATTCGCTTTTCGTCACCGCGTACTGCGCGCCGTTTTTTCTGCTGCTCTTCGTGATCATCTTCGCCAGAGAGCAGATGAAAAAGAACCTGGAGCTCGAGCTCCTGTACCGCAGGCTGAAGATCAATTCGAAGGGGGATGAGGGCTCGTCCCTGAACGAGGCCGCGAAGGAAAAACTCGAACGCGTCATGGATTTCATCAGGGAAAACTATTCCTCTGACCTTTCCCGCGAGGGGCTGGCCGCGGCAGTGGGCATGAACCCGAACTACATGAGCGGCCTGTTCAAACAGTACGCCGGGATAAAGGTGAACGAATACATAAACCGGCTCCGCATCGAGGACGCGCTGAAAAAACTCGAGGACCCGGAGGTGAAGGTCATCGACGTCGCTCTCTCGGTGGGATTCGAGAGCCTTTCCACATTCAACCGCGCCTTTAAAAAGGAGGTCGGCCGCACGCCGACCGAATACCGCGAATCCGCCTCCTGACCGACCGGGCCGGAACCATGCGGTCCGGCCCTCTCAATCGCTCATCTGTAAAATTGATAACGGTCAAAACGCCATTTCTGGGTTTTTGACCGGAAATGTCCGCCGAAATAACGTACCTTCCGGTCATGATTTCGACCAGGAGGTTCGTCATATGATCAGATGCGGTCTTTATATCAACTCTTCCTGAACAGGACGCCCCGAATCCTGACGTCCCTCGCCTCGATAGGAGAGGATAGGTGCGGGTGGATGTGAATACCTTCCCCCAGCCTGTCCCATCAAGGGAGAGGAGGATTCCCGGGCGTCCGTATCATGCCCAATCGCGGGTGATCATGGGAGTTTCAATCATTCAACATTAAAATGTAATCCACTGGAGGCAATACAATGAGTTTATGTAATATAAAATCGATCGGAGCGCCGGCAGTCATGGCCGCTCTGCTTTTGTCAATCCTTGCGCTCGCCGGCTGCGCGCGCAACCTGAACTATTCGGAGTACAGCCCGTCGGTCTCCGCCGACGGCCGCATGATCGTGTACCAGACCGACAGGATCGGGCCGGACAAGTACAAGATCTATCTCAAGTACAAGACCCTTCTCGGGTGGACGCCGGCCATACCGCTGTTGTTCGCCAATTCGGCGGTCGACGACGATGGCGCGCCGTTCATCACCTATGACCAGAACCGCCTGCTGGTTTCCTCGGACAAGGGCGGCGGCCAGGGCGGCGTTGACATCTGGATTTCCGAGCGCAGGGGCCCGGTATGGGGGAAACCCGTAAATCTGGGAAAACCGGTGAACTCGGCGGGATACGACGGGTTCGCGACCATATCCCCTGACGGAGAGAACATATATTTCGTGCGCCAGTGCCCGGACAAGAAGTGCGGCGGCAAAGAGTGTTTCGGACTCTATTCATCGCAGAAGGTGAACGGCAGGTGGGCGGAACCGCGAAGAATGCCCGCGCCGGTCAACTCAGAATATTCCGAGTTCGGGCCGATCATTCTGGCCGACGGAAGGACCCTGCTGTTCAGCTCGACCCGTCCCGGCGGCATGGGGGGATACGACCTGTACAAGACCGAAATGATGGACAACGGCAGATGGAGCGAGCCCGTGAACCTGGGCGAGACGATCAATACTACGGCCGACGACAGGCTGGCCAGCGTCCCGGCAGCAGGGGATATCATGTATATATCGAAGCCTGACACCAGGGGAAGATTCCGCATTGAGAAGGTCCGGATCCCCGAGAAGCTGAGACAGACCTCGGTCATGGCGGTAGCCGGGATCGTATCCGACAAAACCGATCCCGACAAGAAGCTTGAATCGGAGATCGTCATCACCGATGTCGAGACAGGCGAGGATTATGAGATTAAGAGCAACGCCGGCGACGGCAAGTACTTTATCATCCTCCACAGGAACAGGAACTACGACGTATCGATCAGGAGCGCGGGCTATCTGTTTTATTCGACCAGGTTCGACCTGAAAGACAGGGCGGTGGAGGCGAAGTACACCGAGCTGATCAGGGACATCGAGCTGTCTCCGATCACGAAAGGGGCCGTTTTCACCCTCAACAACGTCTACTTCGATTTCAGGAGCAGCGTTCTCAGGGAAGATTCACACTTCGAACTCGACAGGGTCGTTGCGATGCTGCAGAGAAATCCCGAGATGACGATCGAGATCGGAGGGCATACCGACGATACCGGAACCCCGGCATTCAACCTGAAGCTGTCGAAGGAAAGGGCTGGCTCTGTCGCGGGATATTTCGTGAAGCGGGGAATTTCTCAGAAACGGCTGGCTGTCAAGGGATACGGGATCGAGCGGCCTGTTTCGACCGGGACCGGCGAAAAGGCGCGGGCGATGAACCGCCGCGTGGAGATCAAGATATTAAAGCATGGGAAGAACGTATCATGCAGATAGATATGAAAATCAAGGAAGGCGTCGGCATCCTGTATCCTCCCGCCAGGTTCGATCTCGGGTGCTCGGTTTCATTTCAGGCTAAGATCGATAATGTCCTGGCGATGACCGACGGGCCGCTTCTCGTCAATTTTGAGTCGGTTGCCTATGTCAGCAGCGCGATACTCGGGGCCATCTTGACAGCGGCAAGGGTCTTCGGCCGGGAGGGCAGGCCGGTCGCGGTGTGTTCGGTAGCCGCGGGAGTCACGCGGGTGCTCGATTCCCTGGAGTTCTTCGACCTGGTGCCGGTTTACGGGTCGGAGGCCGCGGCGCTTGAAGCTTTCTCGTGCGTGCCCGGATGAGAAAGCGCGTCATTTGATCCGGCCCATGTGCTCGAGCACGCTCCTGAGCTTTTCCATCTCTTCGCCGTAATCCTTCCATTTGCCGGCGCGCAGACTGTTCTCTGCGCGCTGGTAGTGGCTGTAGGCCCTGCCGGCGAGGGCCCTGAGCTGCTCGTCCGCGCTCTCGTCTGAATGGAAATCGGCAGCGCCAGACCGGGAGAAAAGCGACTCGAGCGCCGAGGCCAGGTCGTTTTCCATGGCGATGCGGTCGGCGAACGACACGATGACCCTTTTCAGCTCCGGCATCTCGCTGCTTTTGGCCCTGAGATACAGCGGCTGAATGTAGAGGATGGATTCCTCGACCGGGATGGTAAGCATGCCGCCCCTGATCACCTCGGACCCCTTCTGGTTCCACAGCGTCAGCTGCTTCGATATTTCAGGGTCCTGGTCGATGCGGGCTTCCATCTGGAGCGGGCCATAGCTGAGCTTTTCCTTCGGCAGGATATAGAGCTTCAGCTCGCCGTAGTCGGGCATGTCGCACTTCGCGGTGAGAAACCCGATCATGTTGTTCTTCTGGAGCGGGGTGAACGGCAGGATGAGTATGAATTCGCTCCTTGACTCGTCCGGAAGCTTGGTCACCAGGTAGGTCCCCTCGACCGGCTGCTCTCTGTTGTCGTATACATGCCGCGGTATGTCCCAGGCGTCCTCGTTGTTGTAGAACACGTTGGGATCGGTCATGTGGTATTTCGTCAATATCGTGCTCTGGACGGTGAAGAGGTTCTCGGGATAGCGGATGTGGGTTTTCAGGTCTTCGGGCATTTCGGCCAGGTTCCTGAACACTCCAGGGAATATCAGCGCGTAGGCCCGTATTATGGGATCGTTCGCGTCCGCTATATAATAATCCATGGCGCCGTTATAGGCGTCGATGATTATCTTGACCGAGTTGCGCACGTAGTTGATCTTCTTTTCTCCGACATTGACCGGAGTCGAGTAGGGAAACCGGTCGGTCGTGGTGTACGCGTCGATCACCCAGAAGAGCCGTCCTCCTGATATGACCAGATACGGGTCGTCGTCGAATGACAGAAACGGCGAAAATGTCCTGACCATCTCCATGATGTTTCTGCGGTACAGCACCCTCGATTTATCGCCGATATTCCCCGAGATCAGGATGTTGATGTCCTGGAATGCGGCTGCGAAAAAAATCCGCCGCATCGCCGAATCCAGCGGGACCCCGCCCGTGCCGGCATAGGTCGTGTATTTGTTTTCCTCGCCCGAGGGATAGTCGAACTCGCCGGGCTGTATCGTCGTGCCGGTCAGCACGTAATCGTTCCGGTGTTCGCCATAGTATATTTCGGGCCGGGCCGGCTTGATGTCGATCTCGGAGCGGGGCGGGATGTCGTAGATGAGCATCTCCGGGAGCCCCTCCTCGGTGATCTTGTCGACCCTCGAGAGGACCAGGCCGTATCCGTGGGTGTAAATGAGATGCTTGTTCTGCCAGGTCTGGCTGTTCTGGCTGAGCCTCGAAAGGTCGAGCTCGCGCGCCGACAGGTTGACTGCGATTTTTCTTTTATCGATCACGTACCGGTCGATGTCGACGTCGTTGAAAAAATAATACGGCTTTAGCTCCTGTATCTGCTTGTAGGTCTGCCTGAGCGGGCGCCAGTCCCAGAGCCGCACGTTTTCCAGAGTGTTCCTGTTTTTCGTGATGTCCCGGTAGGTCAGGTCCCTGTTGTTGGCGAAGGGTATCTCCCTGACCCGGTCTATGCCGTACGCCAGCCGCGTGAACGCTATGTTGTGCCTGATATAGGGGGTCTCCTTGTCGAGCTCGTTGGGTTCGACCACGAACCTCTGCTGAATCGAGGGATACATGGTGCCCAGGATGAAGTAGGCCGGGAAGAGCGCGACGAGCACGAAAAGCGGCAGCCTGAAGCTCCGCTTGAAGATGTTGAAGAGGAGCAGGGCCCCCGCGATGAATGAAAGGGCCATCGCGACGTTATAGGCTGTGAGGTTCGCGTGTATCGCGGTGTATCCGGCTCCGAAAATCTTTCCGATCCGTGAATACAGCAGGTCGTACGCCTTGAGCCGGTAGCCGAACCCGTACAGGATCACCACCGAGGCCAGCAGCGATGAGATGTGGGCGCGCGCGAAAAGCGAGAACTCGATCCTGTTGCCGCTCCAGAGAATCCCCCCGTTGATCACGTGAAAAAAGACCGAAAACAGCGTGATGATGATGAGCGCGGTCATGAGCCACGTGTAGAGAAACGAATAAAAGGGGAGCTGGAACACGTAGAAGCCGATGTCCCTGCCGAACACCGGGTCGGCCGGCATGCCCTGGAACGGGACCGCGTTGCTGAACATCAGGTATTCCCGCCAATAGGCCGACGCGGCGCCTCCCATTATGAACCCGGTGAGAACCACGCTGCCGGCCAGAATCAGCAGCAGGGCCTTCCTGGGCGATCCGAAGACCGGGACGCGAAGGCGGTCGAGTATATTGTTCGTGAATATCCGGCCCTTGCCGCCCATGATCCGTATGAGAAGGAAATTGAGGGAGAAAAGGGCTATGAACGCTAGAGAGAACATTCCCTGGACCTCGAACTTCGTCATGAACAGCACCCAGAAGACCGAAACGCCGCGGTTGACGTTGAACCACTGGTAATCGGCATAGAAGTCGGCCGTCAGCGAGATGACGATGTAGGCCGCGATGATGATGGTCAGCGGGACGATGATTTTTTTGTTTTTCATTGCATTAAATCCTCGGTGGGGAATGTATCCAGCATATCCGCCCCGTGCCGGCCGTGCAAGGTTTTTTTGTTTGCCGTCAGGGTTTGAATTCGAGGATGAACCTGGTCCTGGCGCTGCGGTCGATCGTGATCACGCCGTCGATCTGCTTTGCGAGGATGCCCACGATCTGCAGGCCGAGACCCGGCGATGTCTCGAAATTGACCGATTCAGGCAGGCCGGATCCGTTGTCTTCGAAAACGACGCGCACGGTATCGCTGTTTCGCGCTACGGAGAGCGAAATCAGGCCGTCCTGCTTTTCTTTGAATGCGTGCTTCATTGAGTTGGTCAGCAGCTCGTTGATCATGATTCCGAGCACCGGCAGGTGCTTGATGCCGAGAACGAAATCCCCGATGTTCTTTTCTGTCGATATGACGCCCCTGTGGGGATACAGCCTTACTATTTCATCGACCAGCGGCGAGAGGTAGTCCCTGACCGACATCTCGCTCAGGTTTTCAGAATGATAGAGCCTGTCGTACAGCACCATCATGCTCTGTATGCGGCTGTTGGCGTCGCAGAGGATCGGGAACGCGGGCGTGTCCCGGACCGCTTCGGACTGCAGCGAGATCAGGCTCATTATGGTGTTCATGTTGTTTTTTATGCGGTGGTGCACCTCCTTGAGAAGGAGCTCTTTTTCGGTCAGCAGTTTCTGTATTTTTTGCTCGGCGAGCCTCGCATTCGTGATGTCGTGGTAGTTGGCCAGCACTCCCCTGATGTCCGGATCGCCGACCAGGTTCATGGCCGTCAGGTGTATCGTGCGGTAGCCGCCGTCTTTCATCTTGTACCGGTATTCCACGGTAGTCGAGGCGTTCTCCTGCTTCAGGAGGGCGGTGAAACCGCTCCTGATCCGTTCGACATCGTCCGGGTGGGCCGTTTCGGCGTAGTTCAATCCGACAAGTTCGGCCGGTTTCCAGCCGAAGATTTTTTCTATGTTGTCGCTCTTGTACACGATCGTGCCGTCGGCGTCGATGATCGCTATGACGTCGCTTATGTTGGTGACCATGGCGCGGAGCCTGGCCTCGCTCGATCGCAGGTCGCGGTCGACGCGCTGGAGCCTGAGCGTGGTCTGTATGAATTCTTCGTTGGCGGCCTCGAACACGTTGTTAATGGCGGTCAGTTTCTCGTTTGCATCCTCGAGCTTCTCGACGGTCGAGCCGAGCTCCAGGTTGAGCCTGACCAGCTCATCGTTTTTTTTCCGGATCTCGTCCTCGGCGTTCATGCGGTCGGTGATGTCTTCCATCATGCCGAGCTGGCGCACGGCCTTTCCCGATGAGCCGGGGATGAAGAACCCCCTGTCGCGCACCCAGACATAACCGCCGTTTTTATGTCTGAGCCGGTATCGCGTGTCCCAGTAGGCGCAGTTCGCCTCGGCCTCTCCCAGGCTTTTCAGGGTTTGATCCCTGTCATCGGGATGCAGCCAGCCTTCCCACTGATGAATGCCGCCTCTGCACTCGTCGGGTCCGTATCCGAGGATTTTTTCCAGCGACGAGGCCCAGAGGATTTCGCCGGTCCCGGTGCCGTAATCGTACGCAACCTGGCCCGAGGCCTCGACGATGAGCTTGTACCGGTCTTTCCAGTCGCGGACCAGCTCTTCGCTTTTCGTGCGCTCGGTGATGTCGATGCCCACTCCGACGAAAAAGTTGTCTTCCGGGCTCTCGCTTTTAACGGTTCTGCCGTGCCATTCGACCAGGCGCGTGTTTCCGGACCTGCTGACGATGCGGTTTTGATTGACCGTGTGAGTATGTTGAAAGGTGATTGCGTTGAAAATCCCGGCTACGCTTTGACGGTCATCCGGGTGAACGAACGTGGACAGATAGTCGGTGTCCCGGACTTCCTTGGGTGAATATTCGAGTATGTCGAGCAGGGCCTTGTTCATCATCAGGGTCTTGCCTGAAAAGTCGATGGCCACGATATATGCCGGCGATGTGTCGAAAAGGAGCCTGTTGAATCTCTGCTCCACCTGAAGTCTGCGGTTGACCTCCTCGGCCTTGTGTTCGGCGTTTCTGCGGTCGGTGATGTCGTTGAAAAATGTCATGACCGCGTTTTTTCCCATGACCCCCGACTGGATGGCGGAGACTTCGGCAAACCTGGTCCCGCCGTCTGTGCGAAGCAGTTTTTCTTCGGTAGCCGGGGCGTCATGTCCGTCGGCGAGTTGTTTTTGCATCCTCTCTATGACCAGCGGGCGGGAGTCGGGGTGCACCCGATCGAGAAGATGCTCGCCGATCGCATCATCGATTTTTCTATAACCGATGATATTCATGCCTGCGGGATTGATGTATGAAATGACGCCATGGGAATGCACTGCGATCCCGAATGGCGCGGCCTCGACCATTTTCCGGTACTGTTCCTCCTTTTCCAGTATCCGCTGATGGGCGTCGAACAGTTCGAAGGCCATTTCGATCGACGACTGGAGCACGAAATTGCCCGAGTTTTTGATGATGTAGCCGTATCTCGTGATTTCCCTGACCCTGTCGACGTATTCTTTTTCCGAATGCGAGGTCAGGAACACGATCGGGAGATTGCGCGCAGCCATTATCCGCCTCGCGGCCTCGGTACCGTCGATTCCCTCGCCGAGGTTGATGTCCATGAGCACAAGGCGGATTTCATCGTCTTCAAGGGAGATTTTTACCGCGTCCTCACCGCTGAAGGCCGGGATGACTTCGTATCCGAATCCGGCAATTATCTTCGTTTCGGCCGTCGAGGTGACGGTTTCATCCTCGACGAGCAGTATCTTTTTATGTGTATTCCCGGTTTGGCCCATTTAAACTAACGTTAACCATTATTGGAGTCCGGATGCGGCGCAACAGCTTTACAGATGGTATTATAGCATCATTTTGTTATTATGTATATCATTTTTCGGCGGGATTTTTTTATGCGTTATCGACTCTGCCTGGGGGATTAAAAATAGTATTGACCGGCGGCGGATATTTTGCTCAGAGTAATCCATGTTCACGCTCGATATGGTTCAGACGACCGCCCTCGCCGGGCTTGTCATTTTTCTGGGATACGGCTTGCGCAGAATAATACCTCCGCTGTCGCGCTACAACCTGCCGGCCCCGGTAGTCGGAGGCCTGGTGGTCGCGATCACCATGCTTGCGTTCAGAAATACGGGCGTGGACCCGGTGCGCTTCGATACGTCCCTGCAGGTTCCCCTGATGACGGCTTTTTTCACCACCATAGGGTTCGGGAGCAGCCTGACCCTGTTCAGAAAGGGAGGCTCGATGATCCTGGTATTTCTGGCGATATCGGTCGGATTCACCCTTGTCCAGAACGCGGTCGGGATAGCGCTTGCCGCGCCTCTGGGCCAGCATCCGCTGTTCGGCGTGCTCAACTCCTCGGCAACGCTTGTGGGCGGGCCCGCTACAGGCCTTGCCTTCGCGCCCCTGTTTGAAAAGGCCGGGGTGCAGGGAGCCGCGACCGTTGCCGTCGCCTCGGCAATGACCGGAATCATGTGCGGAGGCCTCATCGGCGCGCCGATCGGGACCTGGCTGATCGAACGGTTTCACCCCGGAAGGGCGGCAGCCGATACGAAGCATCAAGCCCCGCCGGTCGCGGCGGAGGTGCTCGAGGGCCAACTGCATGATCCTCCGCCTGCCGCGCCCGAAGGGGAGGCGATCGAGTCCTTCGCGCTCCTGAAAAACCTCGTGGCGATCCTTACCGCGATGTGGGCGGGGTTCTGGATCAGCAAAGGATTTGAGAGCGCGGGCATAACGCTGCCGGCCTACATAGGGGCCATGTTCGCCGGGGCCGTAATCCGCAATGTTTCGGACATGACCGGTGCGCTTTCCCTGTCCCAGAGGTACATCGACGATATCGGAACCGTGTCCCTCTCCCTTTTCGTTTCGATGGCCATGATGACCCTGAAGCTCTGGGAGCTTACCGCGGTCGCGGTGCCGATGCTCGTGATAATACTGGCGCAGGTGGTGCTGGTGGCGGCGGCGTGCGTGTGGCCGCTGTACCGGCTTTTCGGCCGCGACTACGACGCCGCGGTGACGTGCGCCGGGTTCTGCGGTTTCATGCTCGGCACCACGGCCAACGCGATGGCGAACATGGAATCCCTGGCCGAGCGCTACGGCCCGGCGCGGCGCGCCTTCCTCGTGGTTCCGGTCGTCGGCGCGTTCTTCATCGACCTGGTCAACGCGGTGATTATCACGACGTTCATAAATATTTTCAGGTGACGATGGTCATAGTCTTCTTAATCCCCCCCACACACCACCATTGGGGGGCTTGAAATACATGTATTATTAGAAAACAGTTTAAAGTCCCCCTCTGGGGGATTTAGGGGGCTCTTCCCAACATTCCGGAGAGAGCCATAAAATTAAAAGCCTTGCATGCAGGGCTTTTTTATGGTAAGAATTAATTATGAACAACCTTAAAAAATCACGTTTCTTAACTGCTTCAGGAGGAATAAATGATACGAATAGCAATCAACGGATTCGGGCGGATAGGAAGGCTCGCGTTCCGCCAGCTTTTTGAAGGCAGCGATGTCGAGATCGCTGCCATAAACGACCTGGCGAAACCCGAAATGCTCGCCTACTTGCTGAAATACGACAGCGTCCAGGGAAACTATACCCATCATACGATCGCCAGCGATGGAGATTCACTCCTCGTTGACGGAAAGAAGATCAGGATCTACAAGGAGCCGGACCCGGTGAAGCTGCCCTGGAAGGACCTGAAAATCGACATCGTGGTCGAGTGCACCGGTTTCTTCACGTCAAAGAAAAAATCGCAGGTTCATCTCGACGCCGGCGCGAAAAAAGTGCTGATTTCGGCGCCTGCGGGCGACGACCTGCCGACGATCGTGTACGGAGTCAACCACAATATATTGAAAAAGGAGGACACGATCGTATCGGGCGCATCATGCACCACCAACTGCCTGGCTCCCATGGCGAAGGCCCTGAACAATTACAGGGAAATCAGGACCGGTTTCATGACCACGATTCATGCGTATACCGGGGACCAGATGATCCTCGATGGGCCCCATAGAAAGAACGACTTCAGGAGAGCGCGGGCGGGCGCCATGAACATCGTGCCGAACACTACGGGCGCGGCAAAGGCCATCGGGCTGGTCATACCCGAGCTGGACGGCAAGCTTTCGGGGTCGGCCCAGAGGGTTCCGGTGCCGAGCGGCTCAATTACGATACTGGACGCCGTATTGAAGGATTCGACCGAGACCGTGACGCTCGAAGGTATTCATGAAGCAATGAAGGCCGCCTCTGACGAATCGTTCGGATACACGGAAGAAGAGATCGTATCGAGCGACGTCATCGGGATGCATTATGGCTCGCTGTTCGACTCCACGCAGACATATGTCGCGCGCAGCGGAACCGGAGTGTTCGAGGTCAGGGTCGTCGCGTGGTATGACAACGAGATGAGCTATGTGAGCCAGCTCGTGAGAACGCTGAAGCACATGGGAAAACTGATTTAGCGCCTTTTCCGGTCAGGAGCGTTCCGCCCGGTTCATGCGAGGCGGCAGCGTACCGGCAGGCAGGAAGAGCGCATCCGTCGACGGAGCGGTGACGGAGCGGAAGGCC
>ERZ795054.3968-NODE-3968-length-11188-cov-6.102668_pt1 | contig 11188 bp, 9 predicted proteins | sample MGYA00375138_ERZ795054 | MGnify/ENA primary metagenome ERZ795054 (study PRJEB30183, sample SAMN05720215) | anaerobic digester metagenome | isolation source: active sludge of municipal wastewater-treating anaerobic digesters | place: USA | collected 2014-12-23 ...
GATGCTGATGGTGAAGGCGGGCCCGGCCGTCGACGGGCTGATCGACGCCCTCGTCGCGCACCTCTCGCCGGGCGACGTCCTGATCGACGGCGGCAACTCCCGATTCGAGGACTCGGCGCGGCGGGCGGGGGACCTGGAGGCGCGCGGGCTCCTCTACGTCGGCGCGGGGATCTCCGGGGGGGAGGAAGGGGCGCTCCTCGGCCCGTCGATCATGCCCGGAGGCTCCGCGGCGGCGTGGCCGATCGTCGCTCCGCTCTTTCGCGCGATCGCGGCGCGGGCCCCCGACGGCTCCCCGTGCTGCGACTGGGTCGGGAGCGACGGCGCCGGGCACTTCGTCAAGATGGTCCACAACGGGATCGAGTACGGCGACCTGCAGCTCCTCGGCGAGGCCTACCACCTCATGGAGCGCCTCCTCGGGATGGGCGCCGCGGAGATGAGCGGGGTCTTCGACGGATGGAGCCGGGGCGACCTCGACAGCTACCTCGTGGAGGTGACGCGCGACGTCCTCGCGGCGCGCGACGCCGACGGACGCCCGCTCGTCGACGCGATCCTCGACGTGGCGGGGCAGAAGGGGACGGGGCGCTGGACGAGCGCCACCGCGCTCGAGCTCGGCGTGCCGCTCGGCCTGATCGACACGGCGGTCTCGGCCCGGTTCCTCTCGACGCTGAAGGAGGAGCGGGTCGCCGCCGCGAAGCTCCTCCCGGGCCCGGCGCCGTCCTTCGCCGGCGACCGCGCGGCGTTCGTGGACGACCTCGGGAAGGCGCTCTTCGCCGCCAAGCTCGTCTCCTACGCGCAGGGGTTCGCCCTGATGCGGGCGGCTTCCGAGAGCCGCGGCTGGGGCCTTCGCTTCGGAGGGATCGCGCTCCTCTGGCGGGCGGGCTGCATCATCCGGTCGTCCTTCCTCGACCGCGTGAAGGAGGCTTACGAGGCGGAGCCGGCGCTCCCGAACCTCCTCCTCGACCCCTGGTTCCGCGGCAAGGTCGGGGAGGCCCAGGACGCCTGGCGCCGGGTCGTCTCGGCGGCGGCGCTCTCGGGCGTCTGGGCTCCCGGCCTCTCGGCCGCCCTCGCCTGGTACGACGGGTACCGGAGCGCGCGCCTTCCCGCGAACCTCCTCCAGGCGCAGCGCGACTACTTCGGCGCGCACCGCTACGAACGGGTCGACCGCCCGCGCGGGGAGCTGTTCCACACCGAGTGGGGAGCCGGGAGCGGCTCCGGCCGGGACTGACCGGCCCGCTCAGCCGCCCGTCTTCAGCGCGGCGCGGAGCACCTCGCCGACGCTCCAGGCCTGGGCCACGCAGCCGCCCGCGCGGTGGGGCGGGTCTCCGTCGAAGACCTCCGGAAGCTGGCCGAGCCCCGGGCCGAGGAGGTGCTCGAGGAGGGGCGCGAGCCAGGCCGAGGCGCGCCGGCGGCTCTCGGGCGACCTCCCTCGGACGGCCAGGTGCGCGTCGACGAAGGGTCCGAGGAGCCAGGGCCAGGCGCTCCCCTGGTGATACGCCGCGTCCCGCTCCGCCGGACCGCCCTCGAAGCGGCCTCGGTAGTCGGGGTGAGCGGGGTCGAGGGTGCGCAGGCCGTACGGGGTGAGGAGCCTCTCCTCGATCGCGAGGAGCGCCCTCTCGGCCCGCCGACCGGTGAGGAGGGGCCTGTGGAGCGAGAGGGCGAAGAGCTGATTGGGGCGGAGGGAAAGGTCGCGCGTCCCGTCCGTTCCGACCACGTCGGCGAGCCAGCCGAGGCGTTCGTCCCAAAAGAGCGCCGAGAAGCTCTCCCGCGCCTGGTCGGCGATCGCGAGGAGGCGGGCCGCCGTGAACGCGTCGCCGAGGTCGGCGGCGTAGAGGCTGACGACCCGCAGGGCGTTGTGCCAGAGCGCCTGCACCTCGACCGGCTTGCCGGCGCGCGGCGTGACGACGCGGCCGTCGACCTTCGCGTCCATCCAGGTGAGCTGCTGGCCCGGCTCGCCGGACGTCAGGAGACCGTCCACGTCGCAGCGGATGCCGAAGCGCGTGCCGCGCAGGTGCCGCTCGACGATCTCGACGAGCAGCGGGTAGACGTGCCGCCGGAACGCGTCGTCCCGCGTCGCCTGGTAGTACGCGCGGACCGCCTCGACGAACCAGAGCGTGCCGTCGACGTTGTTGTACTCGGGCTCGGTCCCCTCGTCGGGGAAGCGGTTCGGGACCATCCCGCGGTCGACGTGGCGGGCGAACGTCTCGAGGACCGAGCGGGCCGCCTCGAACCGGCGTGTCGCGAGGAGGAGGCCGGGGAGAGCGATCATCGCGTCGCGCCCCCAGTCGGTGAACCACGGGTAGCCGGCGACGATCGTCCAGCCGTCGCCGCGCCTGGCGACGAAGCGGTCGGCGGCGCTCCGGAGGAGGCGCAGGGCGCGGCGGTCCGAGCCGGCTCCCTCGACCTTCCGCCGCCGCCGCTCTTCCGCCTCGGCGAGGTCGGAGGCGTCGGAGGCCGACCGGTCGCCGAGGGTCGCGACGAGCGCGGCCGACGGCCGCTCCGAGAGCTCCCAGCCGAACGCGACCGGCGAGAAGAGGTCCTCCTGGTACTCGAAGCCGCGGGCGCGGTCCAGCTCGTATTCGAAGCCGCGGTACCAGAAGAAGGTCTCGGCGGCGGAGGCCGCGTCGTGGGCGAGGCGGAGCGGCGGGAGACCGCTGACCGGCGTGAGCGTCACGGCGCCGTCCTCCCGGGCGAGCGCCGGGTCGCACGGCGTCCCGGCGCCGCGGAGGGCATGGTGGTCGCGATAGGCGAGGAGCGGCCGGACCTCCAGCCGGACGGGGAGGCCGTCGCCGGAGAGGAGCTCCCACGTCACGACCGCCGTCGGCTCGCCGTGCGCGAGGAAGAAGGTGCGGCGCAGGCGCGCGCCTCCCGCCTCGTACTCCCACGTCGGGAACGGGTCGACGCGGAACGAGCGGAGCAGCAGGTCGCCGCGCGGGTGGAGCTTGCCGTCCGAGTAGCGGTTCACCGAGAGGTCGAACCGCTCCCCGCCGACGACGAGCGTCTCCTCGAGCTTCGCGAGGAGGACGGCGCGGCCGGTCGGCGGCGTCGTGGCCGAGACCAGGAGGCCGTGGTAGCGGCGCGCGTTCCGCCCGGCCACCGTCGACAGCGCGTAGCCGCCGAGACCGTCGGTCTCGAGCCATTCGGCGTCGGGGAGGAGGGGGAAGCCGTTCATCGTCGTGGAAGTCGCGGAGGAACGTTACACCGGGTCCCCCCGGGCGCGCACCTCAACGGACCCACACGGTCGTCCGGAACGTCCGCTCGGGAGGCGCGCTCCGCGCCGTGGCGTAGAAGGCGACGACGTCCGTGACCCCGGTGCGCAGCGCCTCGAACGGGATGCGGACCGTCCCGTCCGACTGCTCCTCCGCCGGGCCCTTCCTGCGGAGGACCTTCTCGTCGACCTCCACGACGTACCAGCGCGCCTTCGACCCGGCGTCCACGGGGAGCTCGAGGAGCACCTCGTCGCGGGCGTTCGCCTCGAGCGTCTTCCCCGCCGAAGCCTCGGTGGCGAGCCAGACGTTCCTCCCCTCCCAGACGCAGCCGCAGCCGGCGGCCGCGAGCGCGGCGAAGAGCAGGAGCGCGAGGCGGCACGTGGCACGCATGGCGTCGATTCCCTCCGGACGGTACCGGGGCGATGCCGCAATCGTACGCCGGCGGCGCTCCGCAGGGCACCGGCTCCCGCGCTATCGTCGGGACCGATGACTCCGCCCGAGCGCCTCTCCTTCCGGCACCGCGTCGTCGCGGGCGACCCTCCGGGCGCGGCCGACCTCCTCGCGCGCGTCTCGGGCCTCTCGAAGGGGGTCGTGAAGGACGCGATGCGGAAGGGGGCGGTCCACGTCGGCCGCGCGGGGCGGACGCCGAACCGCCTCCGCCGCGAGACGGCGACCGTGCGTCCCGGCGACGTCCTCGAGATCCACTACGACGCCGCCCTCCTCGCGCTCGTGCCGCCCGAGGCGCGCCTCGTCCGCGACGCGACGCGCTGGTCGGCGTGGGACAAGCCCGCGGGGCTCCTGACGCAGGGGACGCCGTTCGGCGACCACGCGACGCTCCTCCGGCAGGCGGAGAAGGCGCTCGGCCGCCCCGCGTTCCCCGTCCACAGGCTCGACCGCGAGGTCTCCGGGCTCGTTCTCGTCGCGCACGACGAGCGGGCCGCCGCGGCGCTCTCCGCGCTCCTGCGCGAAGGGCGCGTCGTCAAGCGCTACCGCGCCGAGGTCCTCGGCGACGTCGCCTCCGCGCTCGGCCGCGAGGGCGTCGTCGAGACGCCGCTCGACGGCAAGAGCGCCCGGACGCTCTGGCGCGTCGTCGCGCACGACGCGGAGCGCGGCGCGACGACGCTCGACGTGACGATCGAGACCGGCCGTCCGCACCAGATCCGCCGGCACCTGGAGTCGATCGGCCACCCCGTCCTCGGCGACCCGCGCTACGGCGCCGGGAACAAGAACCGCGACGGGATGCGCCTCGCCGCGGTCTTCCTCGCGTTCGCGGAGCCGTTCACGGGGGAGGCCGTCGAGCTGGCGCTCGGGCCGGGCTGATCGCCCGGCCCCGGCCGGCCGAATCAGCCGGCGAGGACCTTCAGGTACCAGGCGGCGAACGCGGTCGAGAAGAGGATCCCCGAAACGCTCCACGCGGTCAGCGCGCGGGACGGCCGGTGCTCGGCCGGGACCTCCGCCGCGTGGATCGCCCGGTGGTTCAGCCACGCGAGCGCGGGAGCCGTCAGGAACGAGAGCGACGTCGCGAGGTCGACGAGGGCCTTGAACGCCGCCCCGCCCCGGAGCGCGTACCCGATGATCGCGAGGGAGCCGGCGGCCAGGACGAGCAGCGCGCCCCAGTAGGCCCGGTCGCGGACCGTCGCCTCGCCCGGGCGCTCCGGCCCGCGGAAGCGGGCGGCGAGGCCCGAGAGGGCGCGCGGGAAGCCGTCGGCGACGGTGAGCGTCGTCGAGAACATCACGGTGCCCGCCGCGAGCCCGATGAGGGGCGCTGCCCACGCGCCGAGGTTCCGCGTGTAGAGCGCGATGACCTGCTGCGCGAACGCCGCCGCGCGGTCGTCGAACGCCTCGCCGGAGCCGTACATGACCCCCGCGCCGAGGAGGACGAAGCAAAGCGCGAGGAGGACCGTGCCGAGGTACCCGATGTCGAAGTCGAGGACGGCCTCCTTCACCCGCGGCGCGTGCCCCGTCTGCTCGCGCCGGGCGAGCGTCCAGAGCGAGTGCCAGATCGAGATGTCGAACGCCGAGGGCATCCAGCCGACGAGGGCCACGAGGAACGCGACCGAGCGGGGGTCGGTGAACGCGGAGGCGTCGGGGAGGAGGGGGATGCTCCGCCACGGGACCTTCGGGAGGACGAGCAGCGTCGCCGCGACGGTCGTGAGCGTCAGGACGAGGACGACGACCTTGTTGAGCCGGTCCAGCCAGCGGTAGCGCCCGACGAGGAGGAGCCCGGCGCAGAGGCCGAGGAGAAGGACGGCCAGCCAGAACGGCGCCGGGAGCCCGAGGAACGGGGAGGACCAGCCGAGGAGCGCGGCGAAGAGAGCCGCCGTGACGAGCGTGACCACGGCCTGGACCGTGAACATCGTCCCGGCCGTCAGGACGGCGTAGAGGACGAGGGCCCAGCGGCCCTGGCGGCGGTACCCCTCGAGGAGGCTCGTCCCGGTGGCGGCCGCGTACCGCGGGCCGAACTGGAACGCCGGGTACTTGAAGAAGTTGGCTGCCAGGACGACGACCACGAGTCCGAGGCCGAAGCTCGCCCCGGCCCGGGTGCTCTGGACGAGGTGCGAGACGCCGACCGCGGCTCCGGCCCAGAGGAGGCCGGGGCCGAGGGCCTTCAGGAACGACCGTTCTTCGCCGCCCATGAATGCGGATTCTCGTCTCGGGGGAACCCCGCGACAACGTCCTTCGGGACGGCGAGGGACCGGTTCCGCCGAGGTTTGCGATTGCGCGGCGGCAAGCGCAAAGATCCGCGCCGTTCCGTTGAAGGGGAAGGCAGGAGGAACCGATGAAGGTGACGCTTCGGTCCGAGAGAGTCGTGTCCGACGAGAACGCGAAGAAGGAGACCGGCAGGGGCTTCGCCGGGTGGTGGACGCTCCTCGACGCCTTCGGAGGGCCGGCGAAGGGCCGGAGGGAGATCGGCAACCACCTCGTCAACGAGCTGAAGGTCGACCCCTGGTGGTCGGCGACGCTCCAGGTCGAATACGAGCGGCACAAGGGGCTCGTCGAGAAGGACGGCAAAGGGAAGGGCTACACGATCTGCGCCACGAAGTCCTTGAAAGCGCCGCCGGAGAGGTGCTGGGAGCTGTTTGCGACCGGCAAGGCGCTCGACGGGTGGTTCGGCCCGGAGAACGTTTTCGACCTGAAGCCCGGCGGCTCCCTTTCAAACGCCGACGGGAACGCCGCCGACGTAAGAGGGGTGACGCCGGGGAAGACGATCCGGCTCGTCTGGAAGGACGCCAGCGCGCCCGGCACGCCGGTGGAGGTGAAGCTCCAGCCGGCCGCCGGCAAGACGACCGTGATGGTGACGCACGACCGGCTCCAGACGCGCGAGGAGGCCGACGGCCTGCGCGCCGCGTGGGGCGAGGCGCTCGACAGGCTGAAGAAGCTCGTCGAGGCGGGCTGAACGTGTTCCGCCAGGCCTGCGCCCTCCTCCTCGACTCCGTGCCGGTAGCGCGGAGGCTCGCGCCGTAGCGGGGTCCGGAAGCGCGACCGCCTCAGAAGACCGAAAGAGAGGTCTTCGTCGTCAGCAGCTCGAGCGCCATCGTCCCGGCGAGGGAGTTGCCCTTCTCGGAGAGGCCGGGCGACCAGACCGCGGTCACGAACCGGCCGGGCATCACGGCGACGACGCCGCCGCCCACGCCGCTCTTGGCCGGGAGGCCGACGCGGTACGCGTAGTCTCCCGCCTCGTCGTAGACGCCGCAGGTCAGCATCACCGCGTTCACCCGCTTCACCTGGCGGGCCGTCGCCACCTCCTCCCCGTCGGCCGCGAGCCCGCCCGTCGCGAGGTACTGGAACGCGGAAGCCAGCTCGGAGCAGCTCATCGCGATCGAGCAGAGGAGGAAGTAGGCGTCGAGGACGCGGTCCGGGTCGTTCCTCAGGTTCCCGAACGACTTCAGGAAGTGGGCGAGGGCGCGGTTCCGGTGCCCGGTCGCCCGCTCGGCCGCGGCCACCACGGGGTCGTAACCTACGGCGGGGTTCGCCCCGGCGCGCCGGACGAAGTCGAGCACGAGGTCCTCGCCCTCCCGCTGGTGGCTGAGGACCATGTCGAGGACGACGAGCGCCCCCGCGTTGAGGAACGGGTTCCTCGGTATCCCGCGCTCGACCTCGAGCTGGACGAGCGAGTTGAAGGCCGTTCCCGAAGGCTCGCGGCTGACGCGTTCCCAGACGGCGTCTCCCTCGAGCCGCGTCGCGAGCGTCAGGCTGAAGACCTTGGCGATGCTCTGGATCGAGAACCGCTCCTGTGCGTGACCCACGGAGAAGGTCTCGTTCCCGACCGTTCGGAGGACCATCCCGAACCGGTCGCGCGGGACGTCGGCGAGAGGGGGGATGTAGTCCGCGGTCCGCCCCTGCCCGACGAGAGGCCGCACCTCTTCTGCGATCTCGGCGAGGATCCGCGCGTAATCCACGGGTCGATCTTACCGGCGGCGGGCGGGTCGGTCGCCTCGCGCGTCAGGCGTCCAGGGCGTCGGCGAGCGCCTCGAGGAGCCGCGCGCCGTCGCCCCGCCACGCGCTCCCGTGCATGCACGCGAGCGTCGCCGGCCGTGTCGCCACGAGGGGCGCGAGGAGCGTGCGGACGTTCCGCGCATGCGAGAAGTAGTCCATCGGCCTCCGGAAGGCCTCGGACGGCCCGAGGATGTCGGACGTCGTCAGGGGCGGGTTGTCCGCGCCCCCCTGGGTGAAGAGGTCGCCGCAGAAGAGCGTCGCGGTCGTCTCCTCGAAGAGATACCCGCACTCCCACGCGTGCGGGAGATGCGGGGCGTCGATCCAGCGGACGCGGTGCCGACCGAGGGGGAGCGTCTCGCCGTCCGCGAGGGCCCGCGGCGGCCGGTCGAAGGCGTCGCCGTTGATCATGGCGCTCACCCCTCCGGAGAGCGGCACCGCGTCCGGGGCCAACGCGAGGAGGGACGGCATCGACCCGCACTCGTCCGACTCGAAGTGGGAGTAGCCGACGAAACGGAGCCGTTCCGGCGGGAGGACGCTCGCGATCGCCTCGCGGACGAGCGGGAAGATCGTCCTCGGCCCGGTATGGAAGAGGAGCGGCTCGTCGTCCGCGACGAGGTACTGGTTGAAAGAGAAGCCGCCGGGAACAGCAGGGAACGGCGTGCTGATCCGGTAGATGCCGTCCGCGACCTCGTCGACCCGGGTGCCGGAAGCGGTGTTCGTCACGCCCATGTTTCCTCCTTCGTCCCGCGGCGGGCGCGGTCCGGGCCTCTGTCCGTGCGAGGTCTCTCGCGCGTCATCGCTCTCACGCCCCGTCGGGGATCTCGGCCTCGACGAGCTTTCCGAGAAGGACGAGCGACTCCTGCCAGCCCAGGTAGCAGGCTTCGGGCGGGATGACGTCGGGGATCCCTTCCTGCGTGATCTGAAGCTCCGTCCCGCAGGAGACCTTCTTCAGGGTCACGGTCACTTCCATTCCGCCCGGGAGGCTCGGGTCGTCGAAGGCGTCCGTGTACCGGAGCTTCTCGTTGGGGACGAGCTCGAGGTAGGTGCCGCCGAAGGAGTGGCTCGCCCCGGTCGAGAAGTTCGTGAACGACATCCGGTGGGAGCCTCCCACGCGCGCGTCCATCGAGTGGACCTTTCCGGTGAAGCCGTTCGGCGGGAGCCACTTCACCATCGCGTCGGGGTCGAGGAAGGCGCGGTAGACCCGGTCGGGCGGGGACTTGAGGACGCGGTGGAGAAGGATCGTGCTCGGCATGGCGGGCCTCCTTTCCGTGACGGACGCGCGGCTCAGCGGCGCGGCGTCCCCTCCAGGACGACGTGCGTCGCGCGCTCGGACGCGACGTGGCGGGTGCAGGCATACCCGAGCGCCCGGAGATCGAGGCCCGCGAGGAGCGGCTCCCCGGCGCCGAGGAGGACGGGGGCGATGGCGAGGTGGAGCTCGTCGACGAGCCCTTCCTTCAGGTATTGCCGGATCGTTGCCGGTCCGCCGCCGAGGCGGACGTCCCGCTCTCCTGCGGCCTCGCGCGCCCGCTCGAGCGCCTCGTAGATGCCGCCCGTCACGAAGTGGAACGTCGTCCCGCCCTCCATCTCGAGGGGGGGACGGGCGTGATGCGTCAGGACGAAGACCGGGACGTGGTAGGGCGGCTCTTCGCCCCACCATCCTTTCCAGCTCTCGTCGGGCCACGGACCGCGGACCGGGCCGAACATGTTTCGGCCGAGGATCCACGCGCCGACGTTCTCGAACCCTCGCGCGACGAACTCGTCGTCGAGCCCCGTCGTGCCGTCGTCGTGCCCGAAGACCTTCCGCCGGAACGTCCGGGTCGGGTAGGCCCACGCGTGGAGCTGGGCGCCCCCGAACCCGAGCGGGTTCTCGAGGCCCTGGTCGGGGCCCGCGCCGAAGCCGTCGATCGAGATCGAGAAGCTCGCGACCCTCAGCCTCGGCACAACCTCACCTCCATGGGGTGCCCGCCGGGGAGCCGTCCCCGGGAAGTCCCACCGCCGCCTGTCGTCCTGGTTGTTGCGAGAGTATCTCAGGAGGCGGTGACTGGAGAGGCGTGCCGTGCCCGCCTTCTGGCAGGGGGCGAAGCGGACCTGGCGGGGGCGGACGGCGTCGATGAGAGGGACGAACGAAAGGATCCCGACCGTCCTCGTGAGGGGCCGCGATCGCGTGGCACACATCGTGAGTGCAGAGTCGCCGGTGCAGCAGCACGTACTCTGAGCGAGACGACACCAGGGAGCCGCCGGCTTCGGCTCGGAGGAGGGCGGACGCCGGGGCCTTCGCGGAAGCCAGGACCTCCGGGGCCCCAGAAGCTCGCGACTCCAGCCGTCTCGAGAACGAAGGAGCGGATCGAAGTGAAGAGAACCGCGATCGAGAGGGCGCGCGAAGGGCGTGCTGCGGACGTGCCGAGTCGGGCCGGCGGGAAGGTCCTGCATATCCTGGCCCTGTCTTTCCTCCTGCCGTGTGCCCGTCTCCTGGGCGAGGAGCCCCTGACGGACCCACGCCAATGGATGGTCGAGCTCGAGGGGGAGAGCGTGATCGAGAGCTGGCTGAAGGCCGGCGAAGCGGGGCGGACGTCGGCCCTCGGCGCCTCCGTCTCTCGCGCTGCGGAGCTCGAGCGGGCGCAGGCCAGGGTCGAGGAGCTGATGGAGGTGCCGGAGATCGGCGCGCGCGTCCAGTACCGGACCCAGCGGGTCTTCAACGGCATCGCGGTCTTCGTCGACCCGTCGCGGGTCGAGAAGATCCGTTCCCTTCCGGGTGTGAAGTCGGTGACGCCTCTGGTCCTCCACACTCCGGCCGTTTCAACGAGCGTCCCCTTCCTCCACGTACCCGGCCAGGTCTGGCAGGCGCACGGGAACGCGGGGGAAGGGATCCGGATCGGGATCATCGACAGCGGCATCGACTACCAGCACGCCGCGTTCGGGGGAAGCGGAACCGAAGCGGACTACAAGGCCAACGATCGGACGAAGGCTCCGGACGCCTTCTTCCCGAACGCGAGGGTCGTGGGCGGATACGACTTCGTCGGGGACGAGTACGGGCAGGGCGCGCCGCCGAAGCCCGACCCCGACCCGATGGACTGCGGAGGCCACGGGAGCCACGTGGCCGGAATCGCCGCCGGCTCGGGCGTGCGGGTCGACGGGACGACCTATCCGGGTCCCTACGATGGGACGATCCCCTTCTCCTCGCTGCGCATCGGGCCCGGTGTCGCCCCGAAGGCGAGCCTCTACGCGCTCCGGGTCTTCGGCTGCTCGGGAGGGACGGGCCTCGTGACCCAGGCGCTCGAGTGGGCCGTCGACCCGAACAAGGACTGGGATTTCTCCGACCGGCTCGACGTCGTCAACCTCTCGCTCGGCTCCGTCTACGGCGGGGCGTTCGACAGCGCCGCGAAGGCCGCGGATGTCGCCGCGAAGGCCGGGGTCGTCGTCGTCTGCGCGGCAGGGAACGCCGGGGACACGCACTTCGTGACGGGCTCGCCCGGTTCCAGCGACTACTCGCTCTCCGTCGCGGCCTCCGTCGACTCGGGCGTGACGGCCTCCATGCTCCGGGTCCT
>ERZ795054.3969-NODE-3969-length-11188-cov-4.832121_pt1 | contig 11188 bp, 6 predicted proteins | sample MGYA00375138_ERZ795054 | MGnify/ENA primary metagenome ERZ795054 (study PRJEB30183, sample SAMN05720215) | anaerobic digester metagenome | isolation source: active sludge of municipal wastewater-treating anaerobic digesters | place: USA | collected 2014-12-23 ...
GTGGAGGGCAGGGGTACCGACTGGAGTACCCTCGACCTCAAGATGCAAGGGGTGTGGATTCCCTGGAACTTCAGGGGGAGACCTTCACCCGCATCGATATCCACGGGATGATGGAAGGGAAGCGATACACTGGTCAGCTGGCGGTGGACGACGACCTGCTGGGCCTGGACTTCAATGGGGAGGTAGACCTGGAAGGGGAGGTGCCCCGCTTCGACGTGATGGCCAGCGTGCACCATGCCCGCCTGGACCGGCTCACACGCAACGCATTCGGTAAGTATCTCAGTGCCAAAGGAGAAGTGATGCTGAACTTTTCCGGGGACCGGCTGGATCAGCTGGAAGGCACGATGGGCATCGAAGGCCTTGAACTGGCCGATACCGCGGAGCGGTTGCGCTGCCGATCCCTGTTGCTGAGTTTTGAACCCGACGACCGCAGGTATAAAGCCGTCAGGTTGCGTTCAGACCTTGCCGACCTCGATATTGAGGGGAGTTTCAGGTTCGAGGAACTATACCACGGCCTGGGATACAGCCTGCAGCGGCTACTCCCCACGGCCGGTTGGAAGGCGGCCATCCCCGCACCAGAAGTCGGGCACTACGCCAATCTGGAACTCACCCTCTATGAGACTGCGCCCCTCTCCGCCATCTTTTTTCCCGGGCTATACTTTGCGTTCGGGACCCAGCTCAACGCCCGCATGCTTGCTGAAGGTCAGGATTTGAACTGGCAGATGCGATCGCCTGAACTTTCCTTCAATGGGGTTGACCTGAGGGATGCCGAGATTTCCGGCAGCCTGCTGGAGGCGGGTGCCGGGTTGAAACTGAGGGGGAGCTCCCTGGCTATATCCGACAGTATAAAAACCTATGTCCCCACTGCGGATTTCCTGGTAACCACAGATTCGGCAGAGTTCGTGATCTCGTGGCAGGACCAGCAAGGGGCGACAACAGGCAAAGGTATGCTTCGCGGTTTCGCTTCTCTGCCCGATACCGCTAACCTGGTGGTGCGCCTGAGCGAGTCGCGCATACCCCTCGACAGCCTGTTGTGGACCTTCAATACGGATCATGCAATCAGTATTGACCCCCAGGGGGTGAGCTTCCGTAATGTTATGCTCAGTCACAAGCTGCAGATGATCCGGTTGAACGGCAAGCTGGACCGCAGTCCGGAAAGCCAGCTGGGGCTGCAGTTCAACCATTTCGATATACGGATGGCGCACCTGTTGCTTGAGCCCTATGGTGTAGAACTGGAAGGCATTATGGATGGCGATGTCACCCTCATGTCTGTCCTCGGGACCCCCAGGGGCTTTTCTTCCTTGAATATCCGCGATTTTACCTTCAACGGCGACCTGCTCGGCGATGCCCAGGTGCTGGCCGACTGGCAGCCCGACCTGAAGCGGCTCCGCACCGATACCCGTGTGATCTATCAGGGAAATGCAGGTCAAAGTGTCCCCCTTGAAGTCACAGGCTTCTACTATCCGGAACGTGACACAGGCAACTTCGATCTGAATATTTCCGTTAGCAACTTGAAGCTGAGTATATTGCAGCCCTATATCAGTACACTGAGCTCCAGGCTCTCCGGCTTTCTCTCCGGACAACTCGGCCTGAGCGGGACCACAGCCCGGCCGGTATTGGCAGGGCGGCTCACGGCCCGGCGCGCCGCCATTCTCATCGATTATCTCAATGAGGAGTACTCCTTTACCCATGACATCATCGTGAAACCCGACGGTTTCGTAGTCCAGGATCTCGAACTCTCCGATGCCCAGGGCCAGAAGGCGCTGTGCAATGGCGGGATATATCATGAGGGGTTCAGGGACCTGCGGGTCGATTTCAGTGTGGCACCTCAGGCATTTTCGGTGCTCAACACCACTCTCGCCCAGAACGAGCTGTTCTACGGCAGAGGAAAGGGAACAGGAACCGCACGGTTCAGCGGACCTCCCGACGACCTCCTAATGGATATCCGTGCCACCACCGATAAGGGTACCCGGATCCATATCCCCATTTCCTATGATGCCGAAGTGTCGGATCGTGGCTACATCACCTTTATTGATCCCCGGGCGAAGGCGGAGGAGGAGATGGCCGGACCGGCCAGTCTGAGCGGGATACGGATGAACTTCGATCTGACGGCCACGCCCGACGCGGAGGTTGAGATCAGCCTGCCTTCGCGCATGGGACAGATCAAGGGCAAGGGAAACGGGAACCTGAGGTTCAATATCGATACACGGGGCGAGTTCAATATGTTCGGGGATTATGAGATCAGCGAGGGCTTTTTTGATATGACCCTGCAAAACCTGCTGAGCCGCCGTTTCGAGATTCGCAAGGGCAGCCAGATCCGGTGGAACGGGGACCCTTATGCGGCCGAGCTGGCCATGGTGGCGGTATATAAAGTGAGGGCCAGCCTGAGGGAGCTGATGCCGGTTGGAGATTCCTCCGCGTACCGCCAGCGCGTCCCGGTCAACTGTATCATTCGTCTTTCCGACAACCTCCTTTCGCCCGGTATCCGCTTCGCCTTCGAGCTTCCGGAAAGCAGTGAGGAAGTCAATCGTATCGTTTTCAGTCAGATAGACACTACAAACGACGCCATGATGAGCCGTCAGATGATCTCTTTGCTGGTACTCAACAGTTTTATCTCTGAAGAAGGCAGCGGCAGCCTGGCGTCCGGGGTGAGTGCTTCCTCCTTCGAGCTGCTGAGCATGCAGCTGAGCAACTGGCTTTCCCAGATCAGCCAGGACTTTGACATCGGGGTACACTATCGGCCCGGGGACGAGATGACCAATGAGGAACTGGAGCTGGCCCTTACTACCCAGGTGCTCAACGACCGGGTGCTCATCAATGGCAACGTGGGCATCGCGGGTGAACGCAATACGTCCAATGCCAGCAGCCTGGTGGGCGATGTGCAGATCGAGGTAAAGCTTACGGAGGACGGGCGTTTCAGGGTCAAGGCCTTCAACAAGTCGAATTATGTGGACCTGCTGGACACCCGTGCGCCATATACGCAGGGAGTCGGGGTGTTTTACCGCAAGGAGTTCGATGAGCTGGAAGAGGTCTTCCGCCCCCGTAGAACGATAAAGTAGTTTTAGTCGAGATTCAGGAGATGCCCCATGCGCTCCTGCTTGGTCTTGAGGTAGCGGTAATTGTGGGGATTGGGCTGGATGATCAGCGGCAGGTTGTCCACGATCTCGAGACCATAGCCCAGCAGGCCGGCCCTTTTCTGGGGGTTATTGCTGATCAGGCGGATACGGCGGGCACCCAGTTCACGGATCATCTGAGCACCAATCCCGTAATCGCGCTCGTCTGCCTTGAAACCCAGCCGCTCGTTGGCCTCTATGGTATCCAGTCCGAGCTCCTGCAGGTGATAGGCCTTCAGCTTGTTGAGCAGCCCGATCCCACGGCCTTCCTGGTTCATGTACAGGATGATGCCTTTTCCTTCTTCCTCCACCAGGCGCATGGCCTGGTGCAGCTGGGGCCCGCAGTCACATTTGCAGGAGCCCAGCACGTCCCCGGTAAGGCAGGAGGAATGCACCCTGACCAGCACCGGCTCATCGGGCGTCCAATGGCCCTTTACCAGGGCCAGGTGCAGGATGTCGTTGCTGGTGTCGCGGAAGACCTTAAGGTCGAAGCTGCCCCATTCGGTAGGAAGGGCTACCGTTTCTTCGAGGCGGATGAGGCTCTCGGTCATGACCCGGTAGGCGATGAGGTCGCGTATCGAGATGATCTTGAGATCGAAACGCTTAGCGATCTGAACCAGTTCCGGCAGGCGTGCCATGCCCCCTTCCTCGTCCATAATCTCGACCAGTGCCGCGGCAGGTTTCAGCCCGGCAAGACGGGCCAGGTCTACGGCTGCCTCGGTATGCCCTGCCCTGCGCAGCACCCCTCCTTTCTTCGCCTTCAGGGGAAAAATATGGCCAGGGCGGGCCAGGTCCTCCGGCCGGGTGGCCTCCGCGGCCAGGGCCAGAATGGTCTTGGCACGGTCGGAAGCGGAAATTCCTGTGCTGCAGCCCTTTCCTATAAGATCAACAGATACCGTGAAGGCTGTCTCATGCAAGGCGGTGTTGTTTGACACCATCATCTCAAGTCCCAGCGCCTCACAGCGCTCCTCGCTCACCGGAGCACAGATCAGTCCCCTGCCGTAACGGGCCATGAAGTTCACGATCTCTGGGGTGATCGTTTCCGCTGCAGTAATGAAATCCCCTTCGTTCTCCCGGTCCTCATCGTCCACCACGATCAGTACCTTACCCTGGCGGATGTCTTCAATGGCTTCCTCTATCGTGTTCAGCTTCAGTTCCATAGGACCTGGATCTCTGGATGTGGTCAATTCGGATGCAAAGGTAGGCATTTCGTTGATAAGGTTCTAACAAGCCCTCCTTTACCGTTCGGAATCGCGCCCATCTTGCGTTACCTTTGTCCCCTTAACCATTTCCTAAATCCATGGCCCGTCGCATCCAACCCAATCCGGGGATCGTTTCCTTCCTTTTTCTGATCCTTGCAGCCCTTCACCTGAATGCCCAGGTTACGCTCACCCAGGCTGATATGCCGGCGGTGAACGACACTTTCCGGATCAGTACCGCTGTAGATATTTCGGGCCAGGACCCTTCCCTCACCGGGGCAGCTTATACCTGGGATTATTCCGGGCTCAGCGCCCTCAGCCAGACGCTCGATACCTTTCTTCCAATGAGCACAGTGCCTGCCCTTTATCAGCTCTTTTTCAACAACCCCCTCGACCCCAATAAGGCAAACCTGGCCCGCAAAATGCCCATGCTCAACCTCATTCCCGGCTTTGAGATCGGGGATGTATACGAATTCTACCGCAACAACGCGCAGAGCTTCAGTTTTCTGGGTTATGCCGGGGAGCTGAGCGGGATACCTCTGGCAGTGAAATACGACCAGCCCGACGTTTGGTACCGCTTTCCGTTGAACTTCGGTGCCCACGACTCCTCCCGCTCCGTGTTCAGCCTGAGCCTTCCGGGCCTGGGCAGCTTCTATTCCGATCGTAAGCGGTGGAACACAGTGGATGGCTGGGGACAGCTCAGTACGCCCTTCGGCACCTTCCAGGTCCTCCGGCAGCGCTCGGAAGTGGAGGAGTACGACAGCCTCTTCCTGGATACCCTCGGCAGCGGTTTTGGGATCCAGCGTCTGTTTACCGAGTACAAGTGGCTGGCCCAGGGATACGGGCTGCCCGTGTTGCAGGTAACGGCAGAGGGGCCGTTGGTGACGGTTACCTATCTCGACTCCGCGTTGGCCCAGGGGACGCCAGTGACCTACCAGGCGCTGGATCCGTGGGGTCTCCGGGTGAGTGTGGATCAGGAGAGCGGACAGCTCCTGCTCCGTATGCGGTCGCCTTTAGACGGACCGGCAGAATGCGGGCTCTACGACCTGGGTGGAAGGCGGTTGATGCAAGTCCCGCTGCACCTGGTGCAGGGGGAGAATGCACAGTCCTTGCGGCCGGACTCCCCCCTGGCTCCCGGGGTTTACCTGCTCAGGCTCAGTTTGGGAAACCGCTCCATCATGGAGAAAGTTCTGGTACCCTGAAAGAACTGCCTTCTCCTGACCCCAGGGCGAAAGGTCAGGGCAGTGGGAAATGCCTAACTTAGCCTTTCCTATGTCAACCAGGCCATTTACTGTATACCGTTCCTCGGCGGGTTCAGGCAAGACCTTTACCCTGGTCAGGCATTACCTGCGCCTGCTCATGGAGCATCCGCAGCATTTCCGTCACATCCTGGCCATCACATTCACCAACAAGGCAGCCGGGGAGATGAAGCAGCGGATCGTAGAAAGCCTGGCGGAGCTCAGTGCCCTGCACCCGGATGGACCGGTTGGTGGCATGGCCGGGGCCCTGGTGGAGGATGGGCTGAACCCTGATGTCATCCGGCGTTCCTCCACCCTTGCCCTGCAGTATATACTGCACGATTACGGGGAGTTTGCAGTGGGTACCATCGATAGTTTCATGCACCGGGTGATCCGGACCTTCGCCCGCGATATGGATCTGCCGGCGGGCTTTGAGGTGACCCTGGACCTGGAGGAACTTTCGGCCCTGGTGGCCGACCAACTCCTGGATAAGGTCGGCACGGATACGGACATCACGGGCGTGCTCCAGGACTTCCTCAGCTACCGCATAGGGGAGGAAGGCAGCGCCCAGCTGGAGAAGGACCTGATGGAGTATGTGCTCATCATGCTGAACGAGGATGCCCGCGAGCACCGGGAGATGCTGGCCTCCTGGGACACGAGCCGCTTTCTGGCCCTGGGCCGTATGCTGCGCGACAGGATCAGTGCCCGCTATGACTACCTGGGGTCTATAGCCGGGGAAGCCCTTGCCTGTGCTGACCGCTTCGGCCTGGAGGATCCCGACGTCTCGGGAAAAACCAAGGGTATCCTCGGGTTTTTTCGCAGATTGCAGCAGCGCGATTGGGACAAAATGTCTCCCTCAGGGGATACCCGCAAGTCCCTGGAAGCCCAAACCCTGGCACATCCACAGGCACCTGCCGCCCGCAAGGCGCTCGTATCCCAGGCTGAGCCCACCCTGCGTGCACTCGCCGGCCGTGCCCTGCAATACCTGGAGCAGGAAACCCGCTTTCACATGGACGACGCCCTCATATACCGCAGGATTTACCTGCTGGCGCTGGGAGGAGCCATACAGCGTGAGCTCACCGAACTGCGCGGGCGAAGGAACCTGCTACCCATCAGTGATTTCAATTCCCTGGTCGCCGGAGTGGTGCTGCGCGAACCCGTCCCTTTCATCTATGAGCGCCTGGGGGAACGCTATCGGAATTTCCTGATCGATGAGTTCCAGGACACCTCAGTACTCCAGTGGGTCGACCTGGTGCCCCTGCTCGAGAACGGCCTGTCCGACGGGCAGCCCTCCCTCCTTGTGGGTGACGCAAAGCAATCCATCTACCGCTGGCGCTCAGGAGATGTGAGGCAGTTCATGGCCTTGCCAGCGCTGGATCCCCTGGACAGGTACCCGTCGATGCGTGCCCGTGAACCCCTCTTCAGGGCAGGTTATGAGCACCGGATACTGGGGAAGAACTACCGTTCCAGCCCCGATATCATCGGATTCAATAACGCATTCTTCACCTTCGCCTCCGGCCAGCTGCCCAAGGAGGGGCAGGAAGCCTATGCCGGCCTCCTTCAGGAGGCCGGGGGACACGCTCCGGCAGGGGCGGTCATGGTTCGCTTCATCGAGGCGGACAACCGCAAGGGTAGAGACCAGTTGTTTCCCGAGATCATCTTGGGTCTGGTCAGGGCGGAGCAGGAATCCGGCAAAGCGCTCAGCGATGTCGCTGTTCTCTGCCGCACCAATGCTGAAACAGCCGGGGTCGCCGAATGCCTGCTCAGCCATGGCATTGGAGTGGTGTCGACAGAATCTGTCCTGCTGGGTGCCTCGCCCCGCGTGAATGCCCTGGCCTCCCTGATGGAAATCGTAGCCTTCCCGGCAGAACGCCTGGCTGCCGCGATCCTGGTGCGCAATCTCCTGCTCTGCGGGAGAGTAGAGGGAGATACTGAAGCCCACGCATGGGAGTGTATCCTCCTGGACCAGGGGACTTCCTCCGGTTCCGGGGTACTGTCCTGGCTCGAATCCCATGGCTTACTGCTTGATCCTGCCAGCCTTCAGCGACTTCCGCTCTACGACCTGGCCGAACACCTGCTGCGCCTTCTGGGCTTCGGCACCCTGTCCGATGTGTACCTGCAGTTCTTCCTCGAGAATGTGGATCAGTATATCCGCACCTACGACAGCAGCCTTCAGGGGTTTATAGGCTGGTGGAAGGAATTCGGGAGGCGCCGTTCAGTGACCGTACCTCCAGGGCTTGAAGCGGTAACCATATTGACAGTGCACAAGGCCAAGGGGCTCGAATTCCCGGTAGTGATCTATCCCAGCTACTCGACCAGCAGCAGGAATACCCGCTCAGAGCGTTGGGTTGAAACAGAGCCCGGGCGTTTCGACGGCCTCAGCGCAGGGTACATCCCACTGAACGATCAGCTGAAGGGATCCTCCTGGGAGCATTGTCAGGAAGAAGAAAAAGTCATGTCTTCCCTCGACATCCTAAACGTTCACTATGTTGCCCTGACCCGGGCCATAGAGCGTTTGTACGTATTGCTCCCCCTGCCGTCGGAGAATATGAAGGCTTCAGCCCTGCCTCGTATTCACGGCCTGATGAAGGAATTTCTGGTGCACCAGGCCAAATGGGTGGAAGGGAGAATGGAGTATACCTGGGGCAGTACCCCCATTCCTCCCCTCGTGAAGGACGACGGAAGCAGTAGCGGGCAGGAACCGGTCCTGGCCTCCTGCTTCGGCTTCAGCTCATATCCCTGGGACCACCGCCTGAAGATCAGGAGCAACGCCAGCCTGAGCTGGGATCCTGAGGCCGGCCTGGATCCTGTCTCCTATGGTCTTCTGGCCCATCGCGTGCTGGCCCGTGTGAAGCGGTCAGGAGATGAGGTGCTGGCCATACAGCAGATCATGGATGAAGGCACCCTGGATGCAGTCCATGCAGAGAACCTGGCGCTCAGGATACGGTCAATATTGGATCATCCCGCGTTGGAACCCCATTTCAGAGGGGTTGGCAAGGTGCTCAACGAAGCGGAAATCCTTCTGCCCGAAGGCCGGTCGGTGCGCCCTGACCGCGTGGTGATTTACGAAGGATCTACTGTACTGATTGATTATAAAACAGGGGTTTACAGAGAAGAGCACGAACTGCAGGTGAAACGCTATGCGGATCTGCTTCGGGCCATGGGGTATCCGAGGGTGCAGGCAATCCTGGCTTATCTTCCTGATGCCCTTATAATAAATGTGGAAGGATGAGCGAAATACGACAACCTTGTCCCTGGCCAGGCCAGGATCCGCTGATGCTGGAGTATCATGATGAAGAATGGGGTGTTCCGGTCCATGATGACCGCAAGCATTTCGAATACCTGGTGCTGGATGCCTTCCAGGCGGGACTGAGCTGGAGGACAGTGCTTCACAAGCGGGAAGCCTTCCGGGCCGCTTTCGCAGGCTTCGACCCGGAGGTCGTGGCCTGCTTCGGACCGGAGGATGTGGAACGATTGATGGGGGATGCCGGAATTATCCGCAACCGTCAAAAGATCCTGGCGACCATAAACAATGCTCGTTGTTTCCTGCGCCTGGCGGAGGAACACGGATCATTCGACGCCTGGATCTGGCAGTTTACTGATGGCCGGACACGGCTCAATCATCACCACACTTTGTCAGAACTGCCAGCACGAAGTCCGGAGTCGGATCGTATGAGCTCAGCACTTAAGGTACTGGGATTTAAGTTTGTAGGGTCAACCATATGTTATGCCTATATGCAGGCGGCCGGCATGGTGAACGACCACCTGACGAGCTGTTTTCGTTGGGGACAAATTAATTCGGATTAATATATTGTAAAACAAAACATTAGACAAATACATTTTAAGCATTGATTCTATTTTCGCGGATTTTCTGAAATCGGACAAAAAGTTAATATATTTGTAAAAATCGTAACCAAATCTCCTTCCATATGCCAAGAACTACACTCACCATTGCAGAGATCGACGAGCTGTTGGTAGCGTATCGGTCCAGTCTTAAAAAGATGCGTTTCGAGCTCAACCAGCTCACCGACACCATCACCGCCCTTCAGGAAATGAAGAAAGAGCGGCAGGAGGCCAAGGAAGCCAAGGTTGCTGCCAGGGCTGAAGCCAAGGCTGAGGCCAGGGCGGCAAAAAAGGCGGCCAAACCGGCGGCGAAGAAGGCGAAGCGTGGGCGCAAGCCCAGCCGTACCAAAGGTTATCGGCTCAGTAGCTGGGATAATTACCTGGTCGAGCTCATCCGTGAGAACGGCAAGCCGATGACCAGCGCCGAACTGCTCGCCATGGCCGGTGCCAGGGCCGCTGAGAATAAGACCGCCTTCGATGAGGAGAAAATGAAGGGAAAGATCGCACGCAGCCTCCAGAAGCTGGCCAACAAGCGTGGCGTGCTGGGCAAGGCTTCGGCCCGGGGCAAAGGATTCACCTATGGACTTGGCGAATGGTTCTTCGCCCGCTCAGGAAGGCTCAAGAAAGCGTTTGAGGTATAAACTGGGATAAGGTACCGGGTCCTGATTTTTTTGCGACCAGGCCATCGGCCAACCAATAAACACCGGCTGCTGAACCCCGGACCATCGGCTCTGTCGGATGGGACGTTCAGGGATCAGCAGCCGGTTTTTTTTTGATGTACCCCAAGGTCTGGATCAGGTTGCCAGGGAAGCCTTATTTTTGCGTCACCAACATCGAAACAATGAATCGAAGCACATTCATCCTGCTGCCAGTCCTGCTCCTTACCCTGTTCGTATTGACTCCCTCCTGCAAGAGTGACGATCCCCCTGTTGAGGTGCCCACCTGCACCGACGGGATCATGAACCAGGAAGAAGAGGATGTGGATTGCGGAGGCCCCTGTCCCCCCTGTGAGGTCATGGGCATGTCCGCCTCTATCAGTGGATATTCCTGGGTGGCACAGAACATCAGCGCATCATACTCCGGTGGCAAGCTTACCATCACCGCCGACAATAATGTTACGCCCCTGTGGCAGATCGTTCTGGTCCATGACGGGCCGGCTACCCCAGGCACATACAGCCTCAGCACCCAGTCCAGCCTGGCCCAAATGGGGAACCCTTACACTTTCCAGAGTGGAAGCATCACCATCACCAAATTTGATACCCAGAACAAGGTTGTGTCCGGCACCTTCACCATGACATGCCAGAGCACATATAACGTGAAGGTGGAACAGGGTAATTTCACCATTCTGCCCTATAACTGATCCTTCCATGAGCCCGGAGGTTCAGCAGATACTATCGGAGCTTTACCGGCAATGGTGCGGCGAGTTTCCCTCCGGCCTACAACCCCTGCCCGGATCGGGATCAGCACGCTCCTACCTCCGCGCACAGGGCTCGGCGGGATCCGTAATGCTGGCACACAACCCCTCTGCTGAGGAGAATGAGGCCTTCTTATACCTCAGCAGGCACTTCCTGGAACAGGACCTCCCCGTTCCGCGTATCCTGCATATCGCTGAAGACAGGCTCTCCTATATCGTGGAAGACCTGGGTGATACCACGCTGTTCAGCATTCTGGAGCGCAGTCGTGGTGCAGCACAGTTCGAACAGATTATCCGGCCCCATTACCGCAGGGTCATCGAAGACCTGATCGCCTTTCAGACCCGTGGTGCCAGGGGCATCGACTTCTCCCGCTGTTACCC
>ERZ795054.3970-NODE-3970-length-11183-cov-4.559669_pt1 | contig 11183 bp, 7 predicted proteins | sample MGYA00375138_ERZ795054 | MGnify/ENA primary metagenome ERZ795054 (study PRJEB30183, sample SAMN05720215) | anaerobic digester metagenome | isolation source: active sludge of municipal wastewater-treating anaerobic digesters | place: USA | collected 2014-12-23 ...
CTCTTCTTCACCGACCTCACCCGCAATCCCTATTTCACCCAGATTGTCCTCCTGCAGGCGGGGGTCTGCCTTATCGTGTTGCTGTTCGTGGCGCTGGCGGTGCGCCGGGGGGGCTTCGTTCTTTTTCCCACGCGGCTGGACGTCCCGCTCGCGGTGCTGTTCCTCTGGGCCGTGGTGACGTGGGGATGGTCGTGGTGGACCCATCCGCCGTTCCGCCTGCCGGTATGGAACGAGGGGAAGCGGGTGCTCCTGTTCCTTGTGTGGAACGGCTTGGCGGCTTACGGGATCTCGGCCCGTTTGAAAAGCGAGGAGTGGGATTCCCGGTTCCGGCGCATCTTTTACGTGGTCGGCGTCATCGCCGGAGGGTACGGCGTTCTGCAATACATGGGACGCGATTTCATCTGGGCCACCGCCCTCAATCCCTACAACGGCCGACCGGTCTCCACGTTCGGCAACCCCAACTTCCTCTCGTCCTATGTGATGATGTTGTTGCCGTTGAGCCTGATGGACGGGTTCCGGGCGAAGACCGCGGGGAAGAGGCTTTTTTTCGGGGCGGTGTTCCTTCTTTTCGCCGCGGCCGTCGTGTGCACCATGACCCGTTCGTCCTGGATCGGGTCGGTGGCGGCGGTGGCGGTCTTCCTTTGGTTCGCCCGCCGATCGCTGTGGTCCCGCCGCCGTTGGCTGGGGCTGGTCTTCGGGGCGGCCTTCCTCGCCATCGTTTTCTGGCCCAGCAGCCCGTTGGCCGGAAAGTCGCAACGGCCGGTGGACCGTTTGAGGGAACTGGTGGCGGGCGTGACGAAGGAGAAGTCCTACGGATCCTGGCACCAGCGGCTCATGATCTGGTCCTGCGCCTGGGACATGGTGAAGGAGCGACCCGTCGTCGGCAAAGGGTTCGGGTGTTTCGAGCTGTTCTATCCGTTTTACCAGGGCCGGTACTTGTCCGACCGGGTCTTCACCGTTTTTCGAACCCACGCCAACAACGCCCACAACGTGATCCTGGAGATATGGTCCCAGGCCGGCACGGTGGGGATGGGGCTTTTTTTCTGGCTCTGTCTGCTGAGCGCCGTGTTCGTATGGAAACGGATGCCGGCCTTGTCCGAGGAGGGGGGGCTGGAGTTGGGGGCGGTGTTCGCCGCGGTCGTCGGGATGATGGTGGACAATTTTTTCGGGAACGTGTCCGTTTTCTTCGCGGTGCCGGCGTTCCTGTTCTGGTGGCTGATGGGGTGGCTGGGGCGGACGGTTAGCCCGCCGGAAACGAGGACGTTTCTCGTGCGCCGGCCGCTGGTGTTGGCGGCCCTGTTGGCGGCGACGCTGGTTTCGGCGGGCGGGGCGGTGTCGGCCTACCGCGCCTGGCGGGCGGAGATCGCCTATTTCAGCGGGTTCAAAAAGTCGAAGCAGGGGGACGTTCGCGGCGCCATCGAGGCCACCGAACGGTCCCACTCGTACCGTCGATGGGAAGTGAACAACAACTATGAGCTGGCCAACGCCTACGCCCGGCAGGCGCGCTGGGCCATGGATCATAAACTGGCGCAGGAGTCGCGGGTGTTCTCCGAGAAGGCCCTGTGGGCCTACGCGGAGGCGTTGTCGGCCAACGCCGGATACGACGAGATCTATTTCAACCGCGCCGCGGTGTTGAATCAGATGGAGAGGATCCCGGAGGCGGTGTTGAATTACCGGATGGCGCTCCTCATCAATCCCCTTTCCGTGGAGGCCTACCGGGCCCTGGGGAACCTTTTTTTGACGAAAGAGGGTTATTTCACCGGGGCGGAGGACCTTTATCAAAGGGCGCTCTTTTATTTCCCCAGGGACAAGGAGTTTTGGAACAACCTCGGTTACGTGTACACGCGCCTGAAACGGTACGAAAAAGCGCAGGACGCCTACGCGAACGCGTTGAAGCTGGACCTGCAGTTCGTGTTGGCCGCCAAGAACCTCCAATTCACGGTGAAGGCGCTGGGACAGACGGACCATCCGCTGTTCGCCGTGCCCCGTCTCTGGGGTGAGGTCGAACGGGCCGTGGCGGCGAAGCGGTGGGAAGAGGCGTTGAGGGCCGGCAGGAAACTGGAGGCGCTGGTGCCGGAAAACACCCGCGTGCGCCTGATGCTGGCGGACGTGTTGGCCCAGAGCGGCGGGCACGCCGGCGCGATGGACCAATATCGGCTCGTCCTCTCCTGGGAACCGGGGAATTGGGAGGCCCGCCGGGGACTGGCCCGGGTCTCCGTCCTGGCCGGCCGAAAAGCCGAAGCCGTCCGGATGTTCCGGGAACTTCTGGCCGAACGGCCGGGAGACAGGGACGTGACGGACGCTCTTCGAGGCCTGGGGGAATCCGTCCTCTCGAAATAAGCGCGCCGGAAGGTCGTGTTTACAGTGAAAATCTTATCTTGTAGAATCTTTTCGCGCATTTTTAACTCGAAAAATTAGAGGAGAAAAAGCATGTCGGGTCATTCACGTTGGGCAGGCATTAAACACAAGAAGGGCGCTATCGACGCAAAGCGCGGCAAAATTTTCACCAAGATCGTCCGGGAACTGGCGGTGGCGGCCAAGACGGGCGGCGGGAACCCGGAGAACAACCCCCGTCTGCGCAAGGCCATGGACGACGCCAAAAACGCCAACATGCCGATGGACAACGTCAAAAAAGCCATCGCCCGAGGCACCGGCGAGATCCCGGGCGTGACGTACGAAGAGGTCACCTATGAGGGCTACGGCCCCGGCGGCGCGGCCGTTTTTCTGACCGGCACCACCGACAACCGCAACCGCACCACCTCCGAAATACGGAAGATTTTTTCCTCTCACGGCGGCAACCTGGGGGAGTCCGGGTGCGTGGCGTGGATGTTTCAGCCCAAGGGCCAGATCCTGGTGGAGAAGAAGGCCTGGCCGGACGAAGAGAAGCTGATGGGGATGGCGATCGACGCCGGCAGCGAGGATTTTCAGTCGGACGAGGAGAGCTACGAGATCATCACCTCTCCGGCGGATTTTGAAAAAGTGCGCGGTGTCTTGACGGCGGCCCAGGTGCCGCTGGCCGCGGCGGAACAGACCCTGTTGCCGCAAAATTACGTGCCGCTGAGCGGGTCCGCGGCCGAACAGATGCTGGCCCTGATGGACGATCTGGAAAACCACGACGACGTCAAGGAGATCTACGCCAGCTGTGACATCAAAGAATAGGGATGAGGGCGGGGACGGGCGCGCGGGGAAATGAAAACGAGGTTTGTTTTTTGACGCCGCGCCCGAAAGCTCCGGCCGCGTTGTTCCGTTGAAGGTTTTGGGGATCGATCCCGGCATGGCCACCACCGGGTGGGGCGTCGTGGAGAAGGGGCGGGACCAGCGGTGCCGCGCGGTGCGTTACGGCTGCATCCTCACTCCGGCGGCCACGCCCATGGTGGAACGCCTTCAGGCCCTGGCCCGGGGACTCCAGCGATTGATCGACGATGAGAAACCGGACGTCGCGGCGGTGGAGGAGCTTTTTTTCGCCAAGGACAGCCGAACGGCGGCCAACGTGGGCCAGGCGCGCGGCGTCATCCTGTATGTCCTCAGCCAGAGAGGTCTCCCGGTTCATGAATATAACCCTCGCAACGTCAAAATGGCGCTGACCGGATACGGCGGCGCGGATAAATCCCAAATGCAGAAAATGGTGCAGGGTCTTCTTTCGTTGAAGGAAATGCCGAAACCCGACGATGCCGCCGACGCGCTGGCCATCGCCCTGTGTCATCTGAACACCCAGCGGTTCGCCGACGGTCCGGCGGGGGCGGTTCGGCCGAAGACGGGGGAGCGCCCGTGATCGCGAGCCTGCGGGGAACGCTTCTGGAAAAGAACGCCGAGGGCGCGGTGCTGGAGGTGGCCGGCGTGGGATACTCCGTCCTGCTGAGCGAAACGGCGCTGGCCGAACTTCCGCCTTTGGGAGAGGAGGTGCTCCTCTCCATCGCCGAATCGGTGGGGATGTACGGCGGCGGCGTGACGCTCTATGGGTTCCTCCGCGTCGAGGAGAAAAGGCTTTTTAATGTGCTCCGGGAGAACGTGCCCGGCACGGGCGCCAAGAAGGCCTTGGAGTTGATGGACAAGGCCTTGAAATCTTTGCCCGATTTCCGTCGGGCGGTATTGGAAAAGGACACGCGGGCGCTGGTGTCTCTGTTCGGTTTCACCCGCAAGACGGCCGAAAAAATGGTCGCCGGGCTCGACGGCAAGATGGAATCCCTGCCGATCTCCCGGGGGGCCGGCCCGGCGGGGATGGCGTCGTCGTTCGACGAAACGATCCAGGCCCTGGTGGCGTTGGGCTACAAGGAACCGGCGGCCCGGCAGGCCGCCCAGACGGCCCGCGCCGCCGTCGGCTCGGAGGCCGCCGCCAAAGATCTTGTCCGCGAGGCCCTCCGGCACCTGTCCGGGCGCGGCGGATTATGAAAGGAAAACCAGACGAATCGATGTCCGAAAAAAAACCGGATGCCGCGGCCCTGACCCCCGGCGCGTTGCCCGACGAGGAAACGCTGGACGTCACGCTCCGGCCGCAGGCGCTCGACGAGTTCATCGGCCAGAACAAGCTGAAGGAGAACCTAAAGGTTTTCATTCAGGCGGCGCGCAAACGGAACGAGCCTTTGGACCACTGCCTTTTTTCCGCGCCGCCCGGCCTCGGCAAGACCACGCTGGCCCATATCATCGCCAAAGAGTTGGGGGTGAACCTCCGGCAGACGTCGGGTCCGGTGCTGGAGCGGGTGGGGGACCTGGCCGCCATTTTGACCAGTCTCGGCGAAGGGGACGTGTTCTTCATCGATGAGATCCACCGGTTGAACCATGCGGTGGAGGAGGCTCTGTATCCCGCGATGGAGGATTTCGCTCTGGACATCATCATCGGCCAGGGGCCGTCGGCTAAGACCATCAAGTTGTCTCTGCCGCGGTTCACCCTGGTGGGCGCCACCACCCGCGCCGGGCTCTTGACCGGGCCGCTGCGGGAACGGTTCGGCATCATGGCCAACTTGGATTTTTACGAGGAAGGGGACTTGGCGGCCATCGTGGAACGCTCCAGCCGCATCCTGTCGGCCAAGACCGAACCGGCGGCGGCGAAAGAGATCGCCCGCCGTTCGCGCGGCACGCCGCGCATCGCCAACCGGCTCCTGCGGCGCGTGAGGGATTTCGCCGATGTGCGCCAGGACGGCCGCATCACGCCGGAAATTACGCGCGGGGCCTTGGAGGCCCTGGAAGTGGATGCGCTCGGGCTGGACGCGGTGGATCGGAAGATCCTTTCCGCCTTGATCGATAAATTCGGCGGCGGACCGGTGGGCATCGACACCATCGCCGTGGCCGTCAGCGAGGAGCGCGACACCATCGAGGACGTGTATGAACCCTATCTGATCAAGGCGGGGTTCCTCCTCCGCACGCCCCGCGGCCGCGTGGTGACGCCCCTGGCGTTTTCCCATCTCGGCAAGACGCCGCCCAAATCTTTTAAACAGTCCGATCTGCTGTGACGACCCGGCGGTCGGGCGAGTCATGAGAGAGATTTGACCGAATCGCCTCGCCCCCGTTCCTCTCAGCAGTTCGCCAAAAAAACTATGCCGAATCCTGGAAAAACGCTCGTCTTGTGGGGGGGCGTCATCGCCTTGCTCGGCGGTCTCCTCCATCTGCTTCCGAAAATCCCCGTCCTCGGCCGCCTGCCCGGCGACTTCATGATCAAGCGGGAGAACTTCACGTTCTATTTCCCGCTCGCGACATCCCTCCTGATCAGCGTTCTCCTGTCCCTCCTCCTCCGGTTCTTAGGGAAAAAATGATGTTTTGGTTTGGGCCCTCCTTCGTCCGTTTCTTGCGAAACTCCGTTGTGTTGGGGACGATGCTGGCGGTGGCGTTCGGGAGCCTCCGGGGCGGTTCCCGGCCGCCGGAGACGATCCGCATCGGCATAATGACCGAAACCGCCAGCGTGACGATGGGGCCGGGGGCGTTTTTGGTGCGCGAAGGGGCGGACGGGAAGGAACACCGTCTTTCCTGGGGCGATAAATTCGAGGTGCGCGTTGCCGGGCACGGCGTCCTTTTGGGGACGAAACTTCTTTCCGGCCCCGTCGTTGTGCAGCCGTTGACCCCCGATGCGTTCCCGATCCTCAACGGCCGGTCCTATCATGGCGGGTTGGAATTCCGCCGGGCCCCTTCGGGACGATTGACGGTCATCAACGAGTTGCCCCTCGACGATTACGTGAAGGGCATCTTGATCCATGAGACGTCCCCGGTGTGGCCGTTCGAGGCGTTGAAAGTTCAGGCGGTCATCAGCCGGAGTTACGCCCTGAACACGCGCGGCCGGCATGGCAAAGAAGGATACGATCTTTGCGACGAGATCCATTGCCAGGTCTATGGGGGGCGGGATTCGGAACGTGAAATCCCCAACCGCGCCGTGGAGGAGACGCGGGGGGAAGTGCTCACCCATGAGGGGAAAATCATCAAGGCGGTTTTTCATTCGTGTTGCGGCGGATCGACGGAAAATTCGGAGAACATATGGGAAGGGCCGGCCCTGCCGTATTTGAAAGCGGTGCGCTGCCGCTGGTGCCGGCGAAGCCCGAGATATAAGTGGGTCGCCGAGGTCCGCTTGGACAGCGCCGCGCGGAAACTGGCGGCCGGCGGGTCGGACGTGGGAAATATCCGGATGCTGCGGGTGCTCTCCCGGTCACGTTCCGGCCGGGCCTACCGGGTGCGCGTGGCGGGCTCAAAGGGGGCCGCGGAACTGAGCGCGAACGCGTTCCGGATCCTTTTGGATGGCCGCGTGGTGCGGAGCACTTTTTGGACGGCGGTGTCCCAGACCAGGGATTCATGGCGGTTCGACGGCAAGGGGTGGGGGCACGGCGTCGGCCTTTGTCAGTGGGGGACCAAGGCGATGGCGGATGCGGGGAGAAATTATAAGACCATATTGCACTATTATTACCGCAACGTGAAACTGGAGAGACGGTGAGTTCGCTGAAAGGTCTCGGGGAGCCGGAGAAACAGGATCCGCCGACGGCCGGGGACGCGCTTCTTGCCGTTTCCGGCGGCCGCACGCTGGGTTTTGCGGAGGTCCCGAAAGAGCGCATCGCGCAGTCCCCGCTCTTGCGGAGAGACGAGGCGCGCCTGATGGTATTGGACCGGAAAACATCGACGTTGGCGCACCGGAAGTTCTTTGAGATCCTGGAATTTTTCCGGCCGGGGGACGTGTTGGTCTTGAACGATGTGCGCATTTTTCCGGCGCGGCTCTTCGGGCGCAAGACCACCGGGGGCAAGGTGACGATGCTCTTGTTGAGACGTTGTGCGGGCGGACCGTCGGGGGAACGGTGGACCGCGCTCCTCACCCCCTCGTTGAAAGACGGGACGGCGGTCCTTCTGGAGGAAGGGGTTTCCGCCCGGGTGGAAGGGAAAAACGAAACCGGGGAGTATGTCCTTTCTTTTTCCCGGGACATGGTTTCCTACGCCGAGCGTCGCGGGGCGGTGCCTCTGCCGCCGTACATCCGCCGGCCGGCGCCCGTGCCGGAGGAGGTGGACCGCCGGTATTATCAGACGGTGTATGCCCAATCCGGTTTCGATGTCTCCTCGTCGCCGTCGGCCCCCGCCGCGGTGGGGGCCGTGGCCGCGCCCACCGCCGGGCTCCATTTCACCGAAGACCTTCTCGAAAAAATCCGCCGGCGGGGCGTGTCGGTGGCCGCGTTGTGTCTGAAGGTGGGCTGGGGCACGTTCCGGCCCATTGGGGGCGGCGATTACCGGCAACATCGGATGTTGCCGGAGGAATATTTCGTTCCGGAAGGAACGGCCTCGGCGGTGAACGAGGCCCGCCGCGCCGGTTCCCGGGTGTGGGCCGTGGGGACCACCGCGGTCCGAGCGCTGGAATCCGCCGCGGCGCCGGGCGAGCCGGAAAGCGGGGCGTCGGCCCGGCGCCATGTCGTGCGGGCCGGCGGGGGCGAAACGGACCTGTTCATCCATCCGGGATACCGGTTTCGTGTCGTCGACGCCCTCATTACCAATTTCCATATCCCCGGATACACGCCCCTCCTGATGGCCGCGGCGTTTGCCGGCGCGGATTTTCTGCGGCAGGCCTACGACGAGGCGCTGCGCAAGGACTACCGATTTTATTCTTATGGAGATGCGATGGTGATTTTGTGAAACGGATTCCGGCTTTCGCGGGGGCGCGCTTTCGACGGTTCGTCGGCGTCATGGGCTTTTTCCTGATCGGGGGGCCGGCCGGCCCGCTCGCCGCCGCCCCGAAGGGGAAGGTCCCTCCGCCGAGGATGCCGACGACGCTGGAAGAGATGTTGTCCACCGTGGGGATCTCCACGTCGGACGTCGGCCTTCGGGCGGACAATCTGCTCCAGCCCTACATCCCTTCGGTCGCGGCGGAGACGCTCGTCCGTCCGATGGAGAACGTGCGGAAAATTCAGGATTGGGCCGAGGAGACATTGGAAGATCAGGCCTCCCCGTCCGACTTTTTGAACAGCGCGGGCCGGATCCTCGAAGATCGTCCCGCCCCGACCCCGCTCCGGCCGGCCGGGGGCTTTCTTTTGGAAAAGTCCGAAGACGTGCCGGAGTGGCTGCGCGTGCCGCTGAACGATTTTTTGGTCGTTCTGTCTTCCGCGACGGTGGCCGTGAACGAAGTCAATTCCGTTTTTTCGCCGGAAGAACGCGCCGAGTGGGACGGTTTCGTCGAGGAACTTTTCAGCGATTCCGAAAAAACGTCTCCGGAAGAGCCGGCGGGAGGAGAAACCTCCGTGGCCCGCCGGATGAGACGGGTGGAGAGTTTGGGTCGGGTCGATCGAACCGAATACCTTCGAGCGGCTCAGGGGATCGCCCGGGCGTTGGAAACGTTGAAGAAAAAGTTGTATGCGGCGCGAAGCCGCTGGCTGGAGGTGTCGACTCTGCGTTTCCGCACGCCGGCGGGGTGGGTGACGCTCGGCGGCGTTGAGGACGACATGTATACCGCCGCCGACGACGATGTCCTCCTTCTCGATTTCGGCGGGGACGACGTGTATCGCGGCCGGCCCGCCTCCGGCGACGGCCGGGTGAGCGTGCTGTTGGATTTTTCCGGCAACGACTCGTACGCGGCCACGGTTCCCCACGCGCTGGGCGCCGGACATTGGGGCGTCGGGCTCTTGTGCGACCTGGCCGGAGAGGACGTCTACCAGGGGGCGCGTTTTTCTCAAGGCTGCGGCGTGTTCGGCGCCGGCGTGTTGGTCGACGAGGGCGGCGGCGACCTGTACAACGCCCTGCAAGTTTCGCAAGGCGCGGCGTTCTGGGGATACGGCTTCTTGTCGGACGCCTCGGGAGACGACGCGTATCGCGTGGACCGGATGGGACAGGGTTTTTCCGGCATCGGCGGTTTGGGACTGCTGGCGGACGGGCGAGGCAACGATCAATATCTGGCCGGATATTCGCGCGCCGACCCCCGCGAGGCGGGGGTGTTCCAGACCCTCTCGCAGGGTTTTTCCATCGGGCTCCGGGACTACGCCGGCGGGGGGGTGGGCGCGCTGCTCGACGGGGCCGGCCACGATTTTTATAAGGTGGATTATTTCGGCCAGGGGGCCAGTTACTGGTTTTCTTTCGGCCTCCTCTACGATCGCGACGGCCGCGATACGTACGTCAGCCGGCGATACAGCCAGGGGGCGGGGGTGCATTCTTCCGCCGGGTTGTTGATGGATGTGCGGGGCGACGATACCTATCTGGCCTGGGGCGGCGCGCAGGGGTTGGGCTGGGATTTCGGCGTGGGCGAGTTGCTCGATGAACAGGGCAACGACATCTACAGCGCGGATTGGGGGGCCCAGGGGAACGGCGGCAAGAGAGGGCTGGGGTTTTTCGTCGACAACGCCGGTTCGGACATCTACTATGTGAAAAAAGAACACGGCCAGGGGTTCGGCGATTGGGACGCGGAATCCGGCGCGGCCGGGTTCGGCCTGTTCGCGGATATTTCCGACGGCGCGGACCGGTATCCGGACCCGTCCCGGGAAGGGGGGGTGTGGAACGGCGAACGATGGGGCGTGGGGGCGGACCTTTCCAGCGGAGCGCTTCGGGGTCTGAGCCTGCGGCGGGACGTGCCGCGGTTCGTCGACGCCTCGGCGGCCCAGGAAAAGGAGGAGCGAAACGTCCTGGAAGAAAAGTTCGCCCGTGCGTTGGCTTCGAAGAATGCGGAATGGAAGACCGCCGAGATGTTGGATCTGGCCGGACATTGGGGACTCGATACCGCCACCCCGGAGCGGGCGCGCCGGTGGCTTTTGGCGGCCTCCACGGGGACGATGTTTCCCGCCGTCACGGCTTCGTTGGATTGTCGGCAAACCTCGGGATACATGGTGCAGGAGGAGATTTACCTGCGGTTCGGCGCCGTCGGTCTCGATGCGTTGTCGGCCCACTTGGCGGCCATGTCCGAGGAGGCGGTCGCCTCCTCCACCGCGTCGGCCCGGACGAAACGATTCGGCGTCTATTATTTGGGACTGACGGCTTCCACCCGGCCGGTCGCTTACCTGGACGGGCAGCTGGCTTCTTCGGCGTGGAGGGACCGCGCCTCGGCGGTGTTGGCTCTCGGCCGAATCCACGACGCGCGCCTCCGCGGACTTGCCGCCGAGTTGGCGGGGTTCCTGGGGAAAAAATGGATGAGCGGCAAGGAGAAAGTCGAATTCGAGGAGTGGGTGAAACGCGTGGGGTATCGGGACCGGCTGAAGTTGATTTTTAACCGGCAGCCGCTGCCTCCGGCGGTTTTTGAGAAACTCATGGAACGGTCCCCGGTTGTGAAAGGGTCCGAATGGGAGAAGCAATGGGCGCGGTTCCTCTGGAAGGAACGGAAATTTTTGGCGAAAGAGGCGGAGGCGCGTTCCGCGCTTTTTCCTTCCGCATCGTTGACGGGAAAGATCGTCGCGCTGCTGTCGGACGGCGATCCGTCGGTTCGCCAGGCGGCGGCGGTGGCGTTGGGGTGGATGGGGGACAAGACTCTGGAGTCCTCGGCGCGGGGAGACGAGGCCGAGGGGGTTGTTGGCGACCGTTTGGGTCAATCGCTGGCGGATCCCAGCGCCAAGGTGCGCATGGCCGCGGCGGCGGCTTTCGCCGCCATGTCGCCCTCGTCTGACCGCGTGCTGGAAGCGGTTTTCGCGTCGTCCGTTCCGGTGGCGCGCGCCGGGGCGTTGGAGGCGTCGGCTCTCCGCAAGAGCCCGTTTCTGGACGACCTTTTGAAGGCCGCGCTGAAGGACGCCGACTGGTCTGTGCGCTGGCGCGCCCTG
>ERZ795054.3971-NODE-3971-length-11180-cov-19.781753_pt1 | contig 11180 bp, 9 predicted proteins | sample MGYA00375138_ERZ795054 | MGnify/ENA primary metagenome ERZ795054 (study PRJEB30183, sample SAMN05720215) | anaerobic digester metagenome | isolation source: active sludge of municipal wastewater-treating anaerobic digesters | place: USA | collected 2014-12-23 ...
CGCGGAAGGCGTAGGTCTGGGCGTTGGTGGTGACGTTGTCCTCGTCGCCGACGACGACGATGCTGACGCGCACGCTGATCACCTGGGCCCAGTTGACCACGCCGCTGGCGCGCGCGTAGCCATCGGCCAGACCATCGGCGTTGTTGTCGATCGCGAACACGAGGTCCATGTCCTCGACGTTGTCCACGAGTTCTTCCACCACGCCGGAAGCCGACCGATAGAGCGCAGGGCGGCCCAGCGCGTTGTTGCCGATGAAGTAGTGGACCTCCAACACCCGCATCGCCTGAGGCCGCAGGTTGGGGCTGAGGTTCTCGACGGACACGCCGGTCACGTTGCCCGCGGTGCCGCCCGGTCCGGCACCGGTGGTCTTGAACTCGATGACCTGTGGGGTCATCGCAGTCGGCGGGTTGTTGGTCACGCGGAAGAGCATCGAGTGCTGGCAGCTGCCCACCATGACGATGTCGCCATTACGCAGACCCATGGCGTTGTTCTGCACGGTGATCGTGCGCGCGGCCTGGTTGTGGTTGGTCACCGGAGCGGACTGGTTGGCCACGCGCATCAGCTGCAGCACGTCGCCGCGGGCGCGCGCCACGCTCGTGGGGTTGGTCCAGCCAGTGCCGTCCTCGAAGGCGGCGATGCCGTCGGCCGCCGTGTTCAGAACCACCGCGGGCGTGGCCGTGATGTTGAACAGGGTTTCGTCGTCGGTCGACAGGCTGCGCGAGCGGCACCCCAAGTAGCTCGTCTGGCGCAAGTCCCGCACCAGAAAATCGACTGCGAAGCGCCCGCGCTCCTGGACGGCGGCAAGGCTCTCGCTGGTACGGAAAGAGCCGCGCGACCCGACGTAAACCACGATCAGCGCGGCCAGGATCACGAGGCCGATGGTCATGCTGACCATCAGTTCTATGAGCGAGACGCCGCGCTGGCCGCGGCGACTGCGGGTCAGTCGTTGGTGTTCCATATCCGGGTCACGAGGGTGTAGTTGGCGTCGGTCGGGCCGCCGGCTCGGCTGTCGTCCCATTGCACGGTGATCGTCACGGTGCGGTTGACGGCATCGATGGCAATGGCGCCGTCCCCGGCAGGCAGGTTGGCCAGACGCGCCAGCCACTCGGCGCGATCGCGGTCGGCCACACTGGTGCCGGTGGGCGCTGCGTCGGTCATAGCGATATCGTAGGTGCGCGCGCCGCCCAGGTTGGCGCGCATGCGCTCGGCCATGTCCTCGGCGAAGGTTGCCGCCTGCGAGCGGTAGAGGGCGCTCTGCGATGTGCGCAGCGAGTTGGCCTGCAGTCCGGCCAGTCCCAGCAGGCCGATCGACAGGACGACGATGGCCACCAGGATCTCGACCATGCTCAGACCGCGCTGGCGGTATGCGGTGCTCGGGAGTTGCATGGCGGGCCTCATGGATTGGTGCAGCTTGTCACCGCCGCACCTTCCTTCTCGGGGATGCCGTCGCCGTTGCTGTCGAGCGCCATGCGCACCCGCCCGGTAGGCGAGACGAGCAGGGCGCGCGAGCGTGACTCACTGCCGCTGACGAGGTCGGTGCCGTGGCAGATCACGAAGACGCCGCCGGCGGTCGTCAGGCGCCCCGTGCCGTCGAAGGTCAGCCGGTCGGGGATGGTCGTGCCCGCGCGCAGGGTCATGGGCTCCGTGAAGGCGCGGCCGGCGCGCAGCAGTTCGTCGCCCACGTCCTGGGTGCCGTTGCCGTTCGTGTCCAGGAAAGTGTTCCAGCCCTCCGACCAGTTGCCGGCGGCACCCGCGTTTCGGCCCACCGTGACGGGCAGGTTGCGGCGGATCGCCTCGCTGCGCGCGAACTGCAGATGAGCGTTCACTTCATTGACCGCGGCCGTGAGGCGGCTGCGGATGAGAAAGGACTGCAGGTTGGGGATGCCGATGCCGGCCAGCACGGCGAGCAGCGCCACGACCACCATCAGTTCGATGAGCGAAAAGCCGCGACCGCCCCGCACAGGGGGCGCCTTGTTCGAATACAGAGCAGCGATTGATTTCACGGTCGGGTCGGACGCGCGGTCCGGAAGTCGCCTCGGGCCGGAGTATCGCGTCACGCAGCCCCGATCTCATCCCGTGAAGGCGCGGGCTTTCCTGTGATGCCGACGGATGCCCCGCGGCGACCGATGACCGGTCGTCCGGTACAGGGGCGTGTCGGTCGTCCGCGACAGACAAAGCGATACGCGTCGTGACACTCGCCTCGCTGGAGGCTGCGCTTCGCGCGCGCGTGACGCGCAGCGCAAGGCGCGCCCGCCCGAACGGATGACGCAAGAAAACGGGCGACCCCTCGGGCCGCCCGTTGCGTGCAGACCAGGCGCGCCGCCGCGACGGCGCGCCCGCTGCCTGGCGTCAGAAGAACGACGCGATCATCAGGCCGGTAGCCACCGCGGTCACCGTCGCCACCACGCCCGGGATCATGAAGGAGTGGTTGATGACGTACTTGCCGATCCGGGTCGTGCCCGACAGGTCGAAGTTGATCGCCGCGATCAGCGAGCCGTAGGTCGGGATGAAGAAGTAGCCATTGACCGAGGGGAACATGGCGATCAGGTTGGGCGGCGCGATGCCCAGCGCGATGCCCAGGGGCATGAGCGCGCGGGTCGTGGCGGCCTGTGAGTAGAGCAGCACCGACACGAAGAACAGCACGGGCGCGAAGGTCCAGGGGTTGGCCTTGGCGATGTCGCCCACCGCGCCAATGATCACGTCCTTGTGCGCGCTGATGAAGCTGTCGCCCAGCCAGGCCAGGCCGAAGATGCCGATCACCGCCACGATGCCGGCGCGGCAGGTCGGGGTCTTGACCACCTCGTCGACGTTGACCTTGGTGAAGAACAGCATCACGGCCGCGATCGCGAGCATGAAGACCTCGAGCACGGTGGCCATGCCCAGCGGCTTGTCGGCGCCGGGCAGGGTGCGCAGCGTGGGGAAGAAGCCCATCGCCACCACGAGCGCCACGCCGGCCAGGAAGATCAGCGCCGAGACCTTGGCCTTGGCGGCCAGGGGCGGGCGCTGGGCCACCGCCACGGGCGGGGGAACCATGCCGGCCTTGAGGCGCGCCTGATACTCGGGGTCGTCGGCGAGGTCCTTGCCCAGGTACATGGAGACGATGCCCGCCACGATCACGCCGGTCAGGGTCGCGGGCACGCAGATCATCAGGATCTGCGCCAGGCCCCAGTCGGTGTAGCCCTTGGCGGCAAACAGGCCGATCAGCGCCGCGGTCGCCGCCGATACGGGCGAGGCGGTGATCGACTGCTGCGAGGCGATGGTCGCCACCGCCATGGGCCGCTCGGGCCGGATGCCGGCGCTGTGCGCCACCTCGTAGATCACCGGCAGCAGCGGATAGACGATGTGCCCCGTGCCCGCCAGGAAGGTGAAGGTCCAGGTGGTGAGGGGCGCGACCACGGTCACGTGCTTGGGGTTGGCGCGAATGATCTTCTCGGCCACCCGCACCAGGAAGTCGATGCCGCCTGCCGCGTCCATCACCGAGGCGGCCATGATCACCGCCAGGATGATGAGGATCACGTCCACGGGCGGCGAGGTGGGCGCCACGCCGAAGACGAGCATCAGGATGAGCAGGCCGACGCCGCCCCAAAGGCCCAGACCGATGCCGCTGTAGCGGGCACCCATCCAGATCGCGGCGAGCACGACCAGAAACTGAAGAACGATGGTGAATGTCATGGTGTGTCGGGCGGTCGCGGCCACCCATCCTTCCTTCGTTGTCGACCTCGTGGGTCGGGGTTGCGTTGCGCGCCTTGTGAGCGTGCTACTAGCGGACGAAATCGGGGTTGATCAGGTTCTCGAGACTGAACATCTCGTCCCATTGCGGCTGCGTGAGCAGCTTGCGTTCCGTGACGACGATCTGGTGCAGTGACTTGCCCTGCGTGTAGCCCTCCTTGGCGATCTCGGAGCACAGCTTGTAGCCGAGCATGGGCTTGAGCACCGTGACGATGCCCAGCGAGTTCATCACCATCTCCTTGGTGCGTTCGCTGTTGGCCGTGATGCCCGCCACGCAATTCACGCGCAGGCTGTCGACCGCGTTCTCCATCACCTTGATCGACGAGAACAGCGCGAAGGTGATCACCGGCTCCATCACGTTGAGCTGCAGCTGGCCGGCGCTGGCGGCCAGCGTCACCGTGACGTCCAGGCCGATGACCAGGAAGGAGGCCTGGTTGACCACTTCCGGGATCACCGGATTGACCTTGCCCGGCATGATCGAGCTGCCTGGCTGCATCTGCGGCAGGTTGATCTCGCTGAGGCCGGTGCGCGGCCCGCTGGCCAGCAGGCGCAGGTCGTTGCAGATCTTGGTGAGCTTGGCGGCGGTGCGCTTGAGCACGCCCGAGAGCTGCACGTAGGCCCCGGTGTCGCTGGTGGCCTCGACCAGATCGCCCGCCAGGATGAACTGGATGCCGGTGATGTCCGACAGGTGCCGGGTCGCCAGGGCCGGGTAGCCCGGCGCCGCGGTGACCGAGGTGCCGATCGCGGTGGCGCCGAGGTTGATCTCCTTGAGCAGTTGCTGCACCTCGCGCAGGCGCTGCACCTCCTCGCCCATGGTCGTGCCCCAGCCGTGGAACTCCTGGCCCAGCGTCATCGGCACCGCGTCCTGCAGGTGGGTGCGGCCCATCTTCAGCACCTTGTCGAACTCCTTGGCCTTGGCGAAGAAGGCGCCTTGCAGGGCAGTGATCGAATCGATGTAGCTGTTCAGGCGCAGGATCAGCGCCAGGCGGAACGCGGTCGGGTACATGTCGTTGGTCGACTGCCCGTAGTTCACGTGGTCGTTGGGGCTGCAGTGCTCGTACTCGCCCTTCTTGCGGCCCATGTGCTCGAGCGCGAGGTTGGCGATCACCTCGTTGGCGTTCATGTTGGTGCTGGTGCCCGCGCCGCCCTGGATGAAGTCGGTCACGAACTGATTGCGATGCTTGCCGGCGATGAGCTCGTCGCAGGCCCAGATGATCGCGTCGGCGATCTTGCGGTCCACGACGCCGAGGTCGCGGTTGGCCATGGCGGCGGCCTTCTTCGCGTAGCCCAGGGCCTGCACGAAGAACGGCTCCTCGCTCATGGGGATGCCGGTGATGTGGAAGTTGTCCTTGCCGCGCAGGGTCTGCACGCCGTAGTAGGCGCTGTCGGGGATCTCGCGTTCGCCGAGGAAGTCCTTTTCGATGCGGGTCATGAGAGGCTCCTTGTGGTCTTGGGGGCGGCCTGGTCCTGAAGTCGGACAAAGCCCGCCCCGCCACACACGCGGGCGGAAGGCCTGCGTGTGCGGAGAAGGTGGTTCATGGGGCTGGCCGGGTCAGGCGGCCTTGATCGGGATGGACCTGGGTCGTGACGCCGGTTCGGCCCCGCCCTTGAGTCCCTGCTCGGCCATCTTGCGGCGCACGAAGGCGATCTGCGTGCGCAGCGGCAGGTCCTTGGGGCAGAAGTCGTGGCAGGCCAGCAGCGACATGCAGCCGAACACCCCGTTGTCGTCGCCGACCAGCTCGTAGAAGTCGGCGTCGGTGCGCGTGTCGCGCGGGTCCAGGCGGAAGCGGGCGATCTTGTTGAGCGCCACTCCGCCCACGAAGTCGGGGCGCATGCGCACCGTGCCGCAGCCGGCGATGCAGCAGCCGCACTCCACGCAGCGGTCGAGCAGGTAGATCTCCTCGGCCAGCGCGGGGTCCATCGCCTCCTCGATGCGCGTGAGGTCGATCTCCTGGCTCTTGAGGTGCACCCAGGTCTGCATGCGCTCGCTCATGCTGCGCATCCACTTGCCGGTGTTCACCGACAGGTCGCCGATCAGCTCGAAGGCGGGCAGAGGCGCGAGGGTGAACTCGTCGGGCTGGTCGCGGGTCAGGGTGCGACAGGCCAGCCCCGGCTTGCCGTTGATCATCATCGCGCACGAGCCGCAGATGCCGGCGCGGCACACGAAGTCGAACTGCAGGCTCGGGTCCTGCTTGTCGCGCAGCTCGTTGAGCGCGATGAACAGGGTCATGGAGTCCGACTCCTCGAGCTCGTACACCTGCATGCGCGGGTGGCTCGTGGGGTCCTTGGGGTTGTAGCGCAGGATGCTGATCTTCAGCAGCCGATGCTTGGTCTTGGCGTCTTGGCTCATGGCTGCGTCCTCATGCGAAGCGTTCGTCGATGCGCTCGTTCTTGCCGCGCAGATCCTCGGGTAGCAGGTCCGCGTAGGGCATGAGGGCCCGCTGGATCGTGAAGCGGTCCGCGCCCTTGGCGGCGAGGTCCTGCCGGATGCGGTCAACCTCGGCCTGGCGTTGCGGCGTGGCGGGGTTGTCGACGTAGTTCTTCGCGCCGTAGCCGCGCCAGCCCGGGGGCAGCTCCATCTTCTCGATGGCCAGCGCCTCGTAGCTGAGCGTGGGCAGGGTGTCGGACTCGTTCTTCCACGAGGCCAGCGTGCGCTTGAGCCAGTCGGCGTCGTTGCGCACCGGGAAGTCCTCGCGGTAGTGGGCTCCGCGGCTCTCCTTGCGGGTGGCCGCACCGTAGGCGACGGTCAGTGCCAGCTTGAGCATCTTCTGCGTCCGGTAGGCCGTCATCAGCTCGGGGTTGGCGCCGGGCTGCGAGTCGCGCACGCGGATCGCGCGGCTGCGGATCAGCAGCTGTTCGAGCTCGGTCACGGCGTCCTCGAGGTCCTGGCCGCGCCGGAAGATGCCGACCTTGCTGGTCATGATCTCCTGCATGCGGCTGCGCAGCGCCGTGGCGTCCTCGGTGCCGCCTCCCTTGCACAGGGCGTCGAGCTTGGACTGCTCGCGGCGCACGAAGTCGTAGACGATCTTGGTGGGGATGTCGATGCCGTTCTCGGGCTTCTCGCAGAAGTCGGCGATGAACTCGCCCACGATCATGCCGGCCACCACGGTCTCGGCCACCGAGTTGCCGCCCAGGCGGTTGAAGCCGTGCATGTCCCAGCACGCTGCCTCGCCCGCGGAGAACAGGCCCTTCATCTGGCGGCTCTGTCCGGTGTAGTCGGTGCGCACGCCGCCCATGGTGTAGTGCTGCGCCGGGCGCACGGGGATCCACTCCTTGGTGGGGTCGACGCCCAGGAAGTAGTGGCAGATCTCGTAGACCTCGCGCAGGTTGTGCTTGATGTGGTGCTCGCCGAGCAGCGTGATGTCGAGCCACAGGTGCTCGCCGAAGCGGCTCTTGACGCCCTTGCCCTGGGCGATGCGCTCCTCCATGCGGCGGCTCACCACGTCGCGCGAGGCGAGCTCCTTCTTCTCGGGCTCGACGTCGGGCATGAAGCGGTGTCCGTCGGTGTCGCGCAGCAGGCCGCCGTCGCCGCGGCAACCCTCGGTGACCAGGATGCCGGCGGGGAAGATGCCGGTGGGGTGGAACTGCACCGCCTCCATGTTGCCCAGCGTGGCCACGCCGGTCTCGAGCGCCAGCGCGTGGCCGATGCCTTCGCAGATCACCGCGTTGGTGGTCACGCGGAAGAGCTTGCCCGCGCCGCCGGTGGCGATCGCGGTGGCCTTGGCCACGTAGGCCATGAGCTCGCCGGTGGTCAGGTCGCGCACCACGGCGCCGTAGCAGCGGCTGCCGTCGTGGATCAGCGCAAGCGCCTCGACGCGCTCGTGCACCGGGATCGACTCGGCGATCGCGCGGTCGGTGACGGCGTTGAGCATGGCGTGGCCCGTGCCGTCGGCCACGTAGCAGGTGCGCCACTTCTTGGTGCCGCCGAAGTCGCGCTGCGCGACCAGGCCCTGGGCCTCGCCGCGCTCGGTGATCGTGACCTTCTCGCCGTTGATGATGACCTGGCGGTCGCCCTGGCGGATGCGGCTCCAGGGCACGCCCCAGGCGGCGAGCTCGCGCACGGCCTTGGGCGCGGTGTTGACGAACATGCGCACCACGTCCTGGTCCGCGCCCCAGTCGGAGCCGCGCACCGTGTCCTCGAAGTGGATGTCCTCGTTGTCGCCCTGACCCTTGATCACGTTGCCCAGTGAAGCCTGCATGCCGCCCTGCGCGGCCTTGGAGTGCGAGCGCTTGGCGGGCACCAGCGACAGGATGATCGCGTCGTGGCCGCGGCGCTTGGCGCCGACTGCCAGGCGCAGCCCGGCGAGGCCGCCGCCGATCACGAGCACGTCGGTGTAGATGACCTTCATTGCTTGTCCTCCTTGAGCCAGCGCGGCCACCAGGCCGGCGGTTCAGCCTGGGGCGGGTTGCGCAGCCAGGCGGGTGTGTAGACGGCGTCGGGGGTGGCGCTGACCTGGTAGCCGATCTTCATGTAGGCCGCGAACGTCAGCAGGCCGAGCGCGAGGAAGAAGGCCGTCAGCGCCCACTTGACCTTGACCAGGGTCTTGCGGGTGGCGTTGGCGTCCTTGCCTTCGAAGATGCCCCACTTCACCACCACGCGGTACAGGCCGATGCCGCCGTGCAGTTCCACCGCGAACAGCAGCACCAGGTACAGCGGCCACCAGCCGGACCAGAAGCGCGTGCCCGACTGGTACGGGCCGATCGCGCCGGGATGCATGAGCATCTGGTACAGGTGCGGGAAGGCCAGGAAGAACAGCATGAAGCCGGTGACGGCCTGCACCCACCACAGCGTCGTGTCGTGGTGGTGGATCAGGCGGTACTGGCCGATGAAGGCGCGGTACTGGCGGTAGTTCGCGGGGAACTTGCGCATCGCCAGGGCTGCGTGCAACACGAACACCGCGGCGATGATCCCGACGATCACCGACACGATCCACGGATGGGCGCGTCCGAAGAAGAAGTAGCCCTCGAAGGCCTTGGTGATCGTCCACATCGCGTCGTAGCCCAGCAGGATGCTGGAGACGAAGAACATGTGGCCCCACATGAAGAGCGCCAGGACCAGGCCGCTGGCGCTTTGCGTCACGTCCATGAAGGCCGGCCAGCGGCTCTTGCGCGGCACGTCGGCCAGGCCGACGCCCGCAATGACTACGGATGCTCGACTCATCGAGATTTCTCCGGAAGGTAAGGACTGCGCGTGCCGCGTCCCCGAGGGGATGGGAGCGCCAAGGGCGGCGCCCGCGCGGCGGCTGACGACACGCTAGGCGCTGCAAGCGACGGCCGCTTTGCGGGCCGTCAATCCGGGAGGAATCAGCGGGGGGGCGCGATCGTGAAGTGCCCCACGCGGGCGAGCACGCGCGAGGCGCGGCGCCGCCGCGGCGTGAGGCGCGAGCCCACGCCGTGGTCCAGGGCGCGGGTGCGCATGGCGATGGGATGCTGAGCCGCGCGGCCGCAAGACGCGGCGCCACCCGCCGGCTCTTCGCTGGGGCCGTGGAAGCAGGTGGCGTGGTTCGCGGTCATGGAGTGTGCCGACCCGGGGGCACCGGGCTTACTGCGCGGTCGGAAGAATCGCCTCGACTCCGGGCCCGATGGGAATCCCCAGCGCGAACCAGGCGAGCATGAATGCCGTCCAGCCGATGGCCATCACCAGGGAGTAGGGCAACATCATTGCCGTCAATGTCCCGATGCCGGCGTCCTCGCGGTACTTGCGGGCAAACGCCACGACCATGGGGAAATACGCCATCAGCGGAGTGATGATGTTGGTCAAGCTGTCGCCGATCCGATATGCCAGCTGCGTGGCCTCGGGCGCGATGCCCATGAGCATGAACATGGGCACGAACACGGGTGCCAGCACCGCCCACTTGGCCGAGGCCGATCCCATCACCAGATTGATCAGCGCCGCCATCAGCAGGATGCCCACCATCAGCGGCATGGGACCCAGGCCCAGCGACTTGAGCCCCTCCGCGCCGTTGACCGCGGTGATGAAGCCCAACTGGCTCCACCCGAACCACGCGATGAACTGGGCCGCGAAGAAACTCAGCACGATGTAGTAGCCCAGCGTGGACATCGAGTCGGCCATCGACTTGGCCACGTCGCGGTCGTTCTTGAAGGTGCCCGCGCCCAGGCCGTAGGCCAGGCCCGGCACCAGGAAGCCGGCGAAGATCACCGCCACGATGCCGTTGAGGAAGGGCGAGGGGATCACCGTGCCGGTCTTGGGGTCGCGCAGCGGCGCGCCCTCCGGCACCACCGCCCAGGCGATTAGTACCGCGAGCACCAGCGCCGCGATCGCCGCCCAGCGCAGGCCGCGCTTCTCGGCCGCGCTCAGAGCCGCGCTCTGGGCGCTGTCGGCCTTGCCCTTCCAGGGGCCGAGTTGCGGCTCGACGATGCGGTCCGTCACCCACCACGCCAGCAAGGTGACCACGCCCGTCGAGGCAGCCATGAAGTAGTAGTTGGCCGCGGCGTTCACCGTGTAGGTGGGGTCGACCAGGCGCGCGGCCACCTCGGTGATGCCGGCGAGCAGCGGGTCGAGCGAGCCCAGCAGCAGGTTGGCGGAGAAGCCGCCCGAGACACCCGCGAACGAGGCTGCGATCCCCGCCAGCGGATGGCGGCCCGCCGCGGCGAAGAGCATCGCCGCCAGCGGGATCAGCACCACGTAACCCACGTCCGAGGCGAGCGAGGACATCACCGACAGGAACACCACGGTGGGCGTGAGCAGGGTCCGCGGCGTGGCCAGCGCGAGGCGGCGCAGCAAGGCCGAGAGCAGACCCGAGGCCTCGGCCACGCCCACGCCGATCATCGCCACGAGCACCGTGAACAGCGGCGGGAAGTTGGCGAAGTTCCTGGTCAGGTCGGTGACGATGCGCCGCAGCCCCTCGCCGTTGAGCAGCGACACCACCTCGATGGTCTTGCCCGTGGCCGGGTGCACCACCGACCAGCCCGCCGCCGCGCCCACCGCCGAGGCCACCAGCACCAGGCCGCAGAACATCACGAACAGCGTGACGGGATCGGGCAGGCGGTTGCCCGCGCGTTCGATCCAGTTCAGCCAGCGTTGACTCATGCCCGGAGGCGGCACAAGGGTGGGGTCGGTCGTGCCGGTCATGCGGTGGCTTCCTTGGGGCGATGGGGTAGCGACCGCTCATGGCCCGGCGAGTTTCCGGCGGCGTCACCGACCCTGACCACGATCAAGGCCGGCGCGCGCTTCGGGGTAAACGCGGGTCCCGACTTGCGCGGCGCGGCGCTACGCACGCGCGAGCCTGGCGTCGAGCCAGGCCTCGAACTCGCGCGCGGGCAGCGCGCCGCTCACGCGTTCGAGCAGTGCTCCGCCGGCAGCGTAAAGCGCCAGGGTGGGAATGCTGCGGATCGCCAGCGCGGCCGAGATCCGAGCATTGGCGTCGGTGTCGACCTTGGCGAACACCAGCCCCGGCCGGCGCGCAGCGGTGGCCTCGAAGACCGGGGCG
>ERZ795054.3979-NODE-3979-length-11163-cov-5.907184_pt1 | contig 11163 bp, 10 predicted proteins | sample MGYA00375138_ERZ795054 | MGnify/ENA primary metagenome ERZ795054 (study PRJEB30183, sample SAMN05720215) | anaerobic digester metagenome | isolation source: active sludge of municipal wastewater-treating anaerobic digesters | place: USA | collected 2014-12-23 ...
GACTGCATCTGGCGCATGAAAAAGATCCAGATGCCGATGAGCAGCAGCATGGGAAACCAGGAAATCAGGATATTCATGTACCAGGGCGCGTCCTCGACGGGCTTGGCGGACACCCGCACGTTTTTCTCCCGAAGCAGGGGCATGAGCTGCGCGTCTTTCGGCATGTAGGTCTTGAAGGTTTTGCCGTCGGCGAGCTTGCCCGTGACGTTCTCGCCCTGAATGGTCACCTCCGTGACCTGCCCCTTTTCCACCTGACCCACAAAGTCGCTGAAGATCAGCGTCCCCTGAACGCTCTTGGGCTGGTTGAAAAGATGATAGAGAAGAACAAACACGAGGCTGATCACCAGCCAGAGGGCGATATTTTTCTGCAGTGGGTTCAATCGAATCGTCTCCTTACGGAAAAGGCTTGTATAACGGTTTTTTCTCTACATGAACCGGAGCTTTATTTCAAATTATTTCTATTTTCAGGATTTTCTTCACCCTGTCGGTGATCTTCACGCGGTCACTGAGCACGAAGCCGACGACCCAGAGCACGGAATGCGCATCCGCGATCAACGGAGTCCGCTTACGCATGAGAAGGGGGATTTTGCGGTCGATGAACTCGTCTTTCAATTTTTTCGTTCCGTCCATGCCCAGTGGTCGGATTCTGTCCCCCGGCCGCGGGAAACGGAGGGTCAGCGGCAGAACGATGCAGTCATAATCCATAAACACGGTTTGCCGGCCGTCAAAGCGGACAGCCGGTCGTTCCGCGAAAGAAAAGCGGAAGCGCAAAGGACACCCCGGAAGATCGATGACGCCGGGAACGGGGACATCGAGGGAGACGGTCGGCCCGACATTCTCCGCAGGATCGGTCAAGGTTCCTTCATCGGATTCGGTGCACGCGCTTCGCCTGGCGCGCCGCCGGCGTTGAACGATCACGACCTGGTCATACTCGCGCCTGATCTCCAGGTTGAGCGGCAGATGCAGGAATCCGCTCGCATGCTGAGACGCCATGAAATCCCGGACCGCCTGAATGTGAATGTGCCCGACGCCCCGATGGGCTTTGGCACATTTCAGCAGGAGGTTCTTGATCAGCCGGTTCTGAAGGGCTTCGTGCAGGCGCAGCCATTCCGGTATGCTGATCCGGATCTCCGGGCCGGCTGAATCGCTCCGGACGATCCGCCGGTCGTCACAGATCCGGCGGACCTCCCCCTGCAGGAAGTCGTCATCCAGCCTCATGATCTCCGCCGTGCGGCAGAGGTTTTCCTCGATGCGGGGATTGTAGCCCTCCTTCAATTCCGGCAGCAGCCGGTGACGGATCCGGTTGCGCAGATAGCCGGTTTCCACATTTGAATCATCGATCATGAAGGGGAGACCCTTCGAGCGCAGGAAGCCGACGATTTCGTCCTTCGACAGTTCGATGAGCGGCCGGATATAGAGGCCCTCGCGCACCGGCAGCATCCCCTTCAGGCCCTCGGCCCCGCTGCCCCGCAAAAGATTCATCAAAACGGTTTCCGCCTGATCCCTGCGGTGATGCCCGAGGGCGATTTTGCCGGCCCCGTGTCGGCGCCGCACCTCCTCGAAAAAACGAAGCCTTTCCTCGCGGCCCGCCTCTTCGACGGATTTCTTCCCTTTCCGGCAGATGGCACGAATGTCCAGCTTCAGGCATTCGCAGATCAGGCCCATTCCCTCGCCGGCCCGGCGGACAAACGCTTCTTCCTCGTCCGCCCGCGTCCCCCGAAGGCCATGGTTGACGTGGGCCACAAACAGGGTCAATGCGTATTTTTCCCGAAGACTCCGCAATGCCTCCAGCAGGGCCATGGAATCCGGCCCTCCGGAAACGCCGACGACGACCCGGTCGCACGGACTCAGCATCCGGTATTTTTCGACCGTCCCTTCGATTCGTTTCATCACATCGAGCGGCATGGCTTGTCAGGTAAAGAGAAGAGGCAGTTCTTGAAAATGCCCAAAGCACAAATCGGGATTCATTTGCGTCAGGATCGTCCGGTCCGTCAGCCCCTCCAGGAAGGAACAGCTCAGGATTCCCGAATTCCGGGCAAGCAGGATGTCGTTGATTCCATCCCCGATCATCACGGTCCGCTCTGCAGAGGCGCTGAAGCGCTCCAGCAGCGGATAGACCAGCCGGGCATCCGGTTTGATGTGGGGCGTGCTGTCCGCGCCGAGGATCTCGTCAAAAAAAGACGTTATACCCAGCCCGTCGCTGATGGCACGGGCAAAAACGTGCCGCTTGTTGGTCAGGATCACTTTGTTCTTGCCCTGAAAATGGCGCAGCGCCTCCGGAACACCGGGATACAGAACCGTGCTGTCCAGCATATGCTCGCGGTAGTGTTTCGAAAAGGTATCGACCGCCTCGTCGAGGCGCCCCTGCATTGCCGGTCCGAGCGACCGCTCGATCAGTTTCCGGATGCCGTCCCCGATATACCGGAGAATGATCCGCTCTTCAATCACGGGCAGTCCCAGAGATTGCAGCGTATGGTTGACGGAACTCGCGATATCGCTCCCTGAAGCGACAAGCGTGCCGTCCAGGTCAAAAATCATCAAATCCACCGGTTTCACAGGATAACATTCAACCCTTTCTGAAATCTGCCGGGAACTATAGTAAAAACCTTCTTCGTTTACAACATAAGATCCTGTCTCAAGACATCTCCGGTTCGGCGTGCAGCCATCTTTCTCCCGCAGATCCTTCTGACACCTTTTGATTGACGGAACATCGCAGTTCGTGATAGAAGTGTCTCACCGCTTGGATCCGGTGCGGACTGAGACGGAATGGTGGATGCAATCATCCAATCGGGTCATGACCTCAAGCCTTCCGGTGTCCGTCCGGAAGGCTTTTTTATGAAAAGGAGGGCATGGGGACCGCTATGGGTCAAGCTGCCGAAAATGAGAGCATTGCCATCCTCGGTCTCGGAAAAGTGGGAACGGCGGTCGGCCATTTGCTCAAATCCGCCGGCTACCGGATCGTCGCCGTGTCGGATCTGTCGGCAGCCGCCCTCGAAAAAGGCACGGCCTTTACGGGCGGGAAAGCGTTCGCAAACCCCGCGGAGGCCGCCGCGCAGGCGACCTGCATCATCATCACCACCATGGACGACGCCATTGCACCTGTCTGCGCCGAGATCGTCCGGCACGGCGCCGTTGAGCCTGAAGACAAGGTCATCCACATGAGCGGCGCCGGGGGGCTGGACCTTCTGGCGCCGGCAAGGGCGGCGGGCGCCGCGGTCGGCAGCATTCATCCCATCCAGTCCTTCGCCGACGTGGCGGGCGCCATTCGCAGCCTGCCCGGCAGCACGTTCGGCATCACCGCAGACGGCGCGCTGAAGGATTGGGCCGTCGCCATGGTCAAGGCCCTGCAGGGCGTCCCCTTCTTTGTCCCGGAACCGGACAAGCCCCTCTATCATGCTGCCGCCTGCATGGCTTCGAATTATCTCACGGCGCTGATTCACATGGTGGAAACGGCGTACCGGACGCTGGGACTCTCACGCGACGAAGCGCTTCGCGCCTTCTGGCCTCTCGTGAAAGGGACGCTCAGCAACATCGAAACCCGGGGCGTCGTCGGGGCACTGACCGGCCCTATTGCGCGCGGTGACGCCGGAACCATCGAAAAGCACCTTCGGGTCTTTCGCGCCGATCTGCCCGATCTTCTGGAGCCATACTGTGCCCTGGGACTGATCACGGTCGGGATCGCCCTGGAAAAGAAAACCCTGTCCCCGGACAGGGCCGAATCGATTCAAAAACTTCTCAAAGGAGGTTTACGGGATGAGCACGCAGGGAAAGCTGAATAAAATCACGACCGCTGTTATCCGGGAAATGAAGAAGAAAAAGGAAAAAGTCGCCATGCTGACCGCCTACGATTACGGCACCGCGGCCATCATGGACGAGGCGGGGATCGACATCATGCTGGTGGGCGACTCACTGGGAATGGTGGTCCTCGGTTACGAGAGTACGCTGCCGGTTACCATGGAAGACATGATTCACCACACCAAGGCCGTCTGCCGGGGCACGAAACGGGCCATGGTTCTGGGCGACATGCCTTTCATGTCATACCAGGTCTCGGTGGAGGAGGCCGTCCGGAATGCCGGACGCTTTCTGCAGGAGGCGGGCGCGCATGGAGTAAAGCTGGAGGGCGGCCGGGAAGTCGCAGAGGTCACGAGACGGATCGCATCCGCCGGGATTCCCGTCATGGCCCATCTCGGGCTGACGCCGCAGTCCGTCCACCAGTTGGGCGGCTACAAGGTGCAGGGCAAGGGCGATGCGGCGGCGAAGCGGATCATGGAAGACGCCCGGATCCTCGAAGAGGCAGGGGCTTTCGCCGTCGTGCTGGAATGCGTTCCCGCCCTTCTGGCCAAAGAGATCACCGATTCCCTGACCATCTCCACCATCGGCATCGGGGGCGGGGTTCACTGCGACGGGCAGGTGCTGGTCGTCAATGACATGCTGGGGATATTCGACCGCTTCACGCCGAAATTCGTCAAGAAGTATGCAAACATGAACGTGCAGATGAAAGCGGCGGTCACGCAGTACATCGACGAGGTCCGGATGGGCCAATTCCCGGACGATGCCCACTCCTTTTTGTGAGCGCCGCGGCGGTCGCACGGTTTGAAACAGTCCGGTTTCCTGTCCACGCCGCGGGAGCCCGGTTCGGTCCCGAACGGCATGGCCGGCGTCCTTGCCGGTCCGGAAACATCCGGCCGTGAATGAAGCGCCCCGCCGGGCAATGCGCGCGAGGCCGACAGGCCCGCGTCATTTCTCGTAGTAGACGACGCGCGCCTTCGCTCGCAGGTTTTGCAGCAGCGTGTCAAAGGCTTTCTGCTGCTTCTGCTGCGTCAGGACAGCGGAAATTCTCCCTTTCGTCTCGTCATCCAGCTTCAGGGTTCTCGAGCTGTTCTTCTCGAGAACCTGGATGATGTGGTAGCCGAAATCCGTTTCCACGACCGGTCCGATCTCGTCCTTTTTCTGGGAAAACGCGGCATCCTCAAAGGGCTTAACCATCTGCCCCCGAACAAACGTACCCAGATCGCCGCCGGCCTGTTTGCTGGGGCAATCGGACTGGTTTCGCGCGACTTCCGCGAAGTCCGCCCCACCAAGAATCTGTTTTCGGATATTTTCCGCCTTGTCCCGCTTTTCCGCCCTGGCCTTGTCATCATCCTCGGGTTTCTTTCCCACGAGGATGTGCCGGACACGTATCGACTCCGGGACTTTGAGCTTGGCTTTGTTTTTCTGGTAGAAAGCCGAAATTTCCTTTTCGGTAGGTTTGGCTTTTCCTTCCGCGGTGGCCAGAACCAGCTTGTTGATCTGCAGGCCGAAGCGGATCTGTTCGTTCATCTGCTCCCGGTTGACCTGATTCTTCCTCATGAGTTCCTCAAGGCTCATGTTCTGGGGCAGGCTGTTTTTCAAGCGCTCGACCGCCTCACCGACCTCCTGTTCCGTGACCGTTATTTTTCGCCGGTTCAACTCATCGGTCAGCAGCATGCGGATCACGAAATCGTCGATCATCTGTTTTCTGACCCTTTCCTTCACCTGCTGAAGCCGGTCGGCGGGGATCTGATCCTTCAACTGGGTGAGGCGCTTTTGCACCTCCGCATCGAGCTGCCCCTGCGTCAGTTTCTTTCCATCCACTTCCGCGATGAGATTGGTCGGCACGGCCGGCAATACAGCCGCCGGATCCGGTGTTTGGGTGGGCGCAGCCGACGGAGCGGCCGGCGTTGAATCCGTCTGAGGCGCTGGCGCCGACGCCTTCTCCTCCTTTGGGGTGCATCCCGTGAACAGGCCGAAAATCAGGCCGGCTGCCAGCAGAATGAAGCATGTGGCTTTCCTGGTCGTCATGGACCATCCTCCAAATCATTGATCCGGGGAGAAGTTCCCCTGGCGCCATGCGTTATCTGAAAGCGCGGCACAGGTCAAGGTAAAACCGGCGAACGGGACAGATGCCGCAGGCTGTGAAGGATATTCAACTGCTCTTCCAGTGTCGGCGTTTCCCGGCCTCCGATATCCCCGCAGCCGGGTTCGTTCATGAGCTGAAGGAGATCTTTGAGCGCCCTGAACATGTCCATGGGCGGAAATGCATTTTCGGTGAGATCATGAACGAGCTTCAGCGTTTTGAAGCCGTCGAACCAGACATGAAAATGCCTGGACAGGTCACCGGCATGGCGATGGTTCCGGCGAATGCGCGGCCATGCCTCCTGAAAGCGGTTTCGCTCCAAAAAAGACCGCAGCCGGGGATGGATGTGCGCTGCTTCGTCGAGGATGCGCTCCGGATCTCCATCCGCGCCGCCGGCCATCAGTGCCAGCCATCGCTTCAGAATTTCAAAGATGGCGGGATGGTAGAGCAGATACTCGTTGCGCCGGTTTTCCAGAAACCGGGCGACCCGCTGCCCCGTGCCGAAGGGGACGCGGTGCGATGTCCTGGCGGAGGGGTAGACCGTCGTGCCGGCAATCCGTCCGATCCCGTTCAGCTTTGCGAGCTTGTTCAGGAAATAGAAGTCCTCACCCGCCTCCCGCCTGTTCATCCCCCGGACCGCGGCGTATCCGTCCGCCGTACAGATCATCGTCGAACCGATGGTGTGGAAGGCATAGGGCGAGCAGGCGTATCGCAGGCCCAAGGCGTAGTAGCGGAGAAATATTTCATAACAGCAAATGGCGGCGCGAAGCTCGGGGTCGCCCTCTACGGGGTGTGCGTACTCGACAACGGCGCCGCTGTTTCGCTTCATTTCGAAAAAACGGCGCGCCGCGGACAAATAATTCGGTTCGACGCGCGTGTCCGCATCGAGACAGAAAAATAGCTTCACGCCCGGTCTGCCGTAATCCAGCATCCCGAGGGAGGCATCCATGCCGAGTTTCCTGGCCATGCCGACACCGCCGCGGGCCGGCATCTCCAACCCGGGCGAGGAGGCGTCCAGACAGGCGAGATTCGGACAGGTCCGGCGGATCGTTTGATCCTGTGCAGCCATCGTTCGGTCCACAGAGTCCTTCGCCGCCTGACGCCCGCAGATCAGCCGTTCCAGACGTTCCAGGGTCCGTCGATTCTGATCGATATCCTCCTGCCGGGCGATTCCCGGTTTCCGGTTGTTGACCACGCAGAGGACCAGCGTCCGCTCCAGGTCTGCCGGCGAATTGGCGCAGAGGGAGATCAAGGTGTCGAAAAGCGACCACTCTTCCGCCAGCGCCGGTATGACCACCGCCTGATCGATCCCCGACCGCACCGCGGTCGCAACGAGCGGTTTCCCGGTCTCGCCGCAGCGCTCAAGGTAACGGGCAATGTTTTCGGGTATCGTCCTTGCGGGTGTCTTCATTGCACGGACGATCTGACGATGCGCATGATCGCGGCCGAATCCCCGCTTTCGACCCAGTGGATCCGGATCCCCCTCCGTTCCATGCGCCGGAACCAGGTTTCCTGCCTTTTTGCGAACTGGTGGATCTTCGTTTCGAGCGTCCGGCACATTTCGCCATAATCCATCCTGCCCTGCAGGTAGAGGCCGATGTACCGGTACTCCAGCCCGAAGTAAAAAAGCCTCTCCCAACCGATGCCCGCATCGCGCAGCATTCTGACTTCCTCGATCATGCCCGCGGACAACCTCCTGTGCAGCCGGTCCGTGATCCGTTGCCGGAGAACCGCCCGGTCCCAGTGAATGCCGATGACCAGCGGCACGATCGGGGGGCGGGATTCCGGGGGTGAGTCACCGTCCGCATGCTCGGCGATCTCGATTGCACGGATCAGCCGGGCACGGTCCTTCAGATCGGTTGTGTTGTGCGCCGCCGGTCGTCTGCTCAGCAGGCGATGCCTCAGTTCATCCATGCCCTGCCCTGCCAGTTCCCGGCGGAGGTCTTCGTTTTCGGGAACTTCATGCATCCCGTAGCCCTGGATGACCGCTTCGATGTACAGACCCGTCCCCCCTGCCATCACCGGCAGAATGCCCCTCCCGGACAATTCGGAGAAGCACCGGAAGAATCGTTTTTGATAATCGAAAACGCTGAAATCCTCGTCGGGGTTTACGATATCGATCAGGTGATAAGGCACGGGAAGCCCGTCCACGCAATATTCGTCCGTGTCTTTGCCCGTCCCGAGATTCATCCCCCTGTAAACCTGGCGGGAATCCGCGGAAATGATCTCCGAACCGATATCCCGCGCCAGCCTCGCCGCCAGCGCCGTTTTGCCGGAGGCCGTCGGACCCAGGATCACAATCAGATTGATTTTCATGCGCTCAAATTGTCTTGTAATTGATTTTCAATCCATATAGGAATGTCGCATGAGCACCAGCAAAGGCCTTGATCTGGGCAGGGAACCGATTGTCGCCCTGCTGCTGAAAATGAGCTGGCCTTCCATCACGGCCATGCTCGCCATGGCTGTAGCCAACCTGATCGACAGCTTCTGGCTTGCCAGGCTCAGCACCCAGGCGCTTGCCGCATTGACGCTCTGTTTTCCCATCCAGATGCTTTTCGGGGCGGTCGGTGTCGGCACCGGGGTCGGGGCCGGGTCCTTCGCGGCAAGAATGTTCGGAGCCGGCCAGATCGAAAAGGCCCGGCGGACAGCCGGTCAGGTGATGCTGCTGTCGATCGCGCTGGGCGTGCTGACCATCCTTTCCGTCCTGATCTTCCATGACGCCATTCTGAGAGGATTCGGAGCGACGGAGGACATCCTGCCGCTGGCCAGGCAATATCTGGTTCTGATCGTCTTCGGCTCGCCCTTCCTGTATTTTCTGATGATGGCCAACAATCTTCTGCGCGCCGAGGGGAAGCCGCTTTTGTCCATGTACGTCGTCCTCACGTTTGCCGCCGTCCTCATCGTGCTGGAGCCTTTCCTGGTCTTCGGCTGGTGGTTTTTCCCGAAGCTGGGCATTGTCGGGGCGGCCCTGGCCGCGGTCGTCTCGCAAGCGGCATCGGCTGCCCTGTCCTTTCACTTCCTGAGGCTTGACTCCTCCCGATATCGCCTCACCTGGCGATTCCTCGCACCCAGCCTGTCCATCTGCCGTTCCATCTACCAGACCGGGCTGCCGTCCGTGAGCATGAACCTCGTCGTCAGCGTCGTCATGGTGATTTACAACCACGTCCTGGCAGGCTTCGGTCCCATGGCCCTGGCAACGCTCGGACTCTGTTTCCGGATCAACGGACTGGTGACAATGATCCTGTTCGGCGTCGGCCACGGGGTCATGCCGATGGTCGCCTTCAGCGAGGGCGCGGGCCACCACCGGAGGCTGGTCGACACGGTCCGGGTCGCGGTGCGCTGCTCCGCTCTCTTTGCCCTCATAAGTTCCCTGCTGCTTCTCGCTTTTGCCCGTCCGATCCTGGCCGCCTTTTCAAGCGACCTGGAACTGCTGGAAATGGCCGTGCCGGCCCTGCGGCTTTTCATCTCCGCGCTCGTTCTGATCGCTCCCTCCATCGTCTGGATCAACATGTTCATCGGCCTCGGCAAGGGCACGACGGCCATGCTTCTCATGTTTGCGCGCGACGTGGTCCTGCTGATCCCCATGCTGTTCATCCTGCCCCTTCATTACGGCCTGACCGGCGTCTGGCTGGCCCAGCCGCTCTCCACGGTCCTCGCTTTCCTGATGATCCTCACCGTTTCGCTGAAGCAACTTCGAAACCACCTCGCAAAAATCACATAAAAAAACGCCCCGGCAAATTGCTCTGCCGGGGCGTTGCAGGAAATCCAACGGAATTATAGCGGCTGGACGTTTGCAGCGGCCGGGCCTTTCTTGCCCTGCTCGATATCGAAGCGGATTCGCTGACCTTCGTAAAGCGTCTTGAATCCCGCTCCCTGAATGGCGCTGTAATGGACAAACACGTCCCCGCCCTCGTCATTTTCGATAAAGCCGAATCCCTTCTTCTCGTTAAACCATTTTACCTTACCTTCTGCCAAAGCCCTTCCCTCCTTTCTGATTTTTTCAACGTTGGACATCAAGCATGGCAGAAATAAAAAAAGCCACGCGCAACTCGCTTCGGCAAGCTGTTTGTGGCTACTCTTTTAAACTGCAACTCTCTGACACCCAACTGTCCTTTGCCCCGCGGACCATGAATCTTAGCATTTACAACCGTTTGGAATGCGTTGATCCGACAAGTCACGACTTGCATATCACTGAATATTTTCAAAATCAAGCTTTTTTTCGGCACAATTAAGAAAATGTCATGGCATTCCGTAAAAGACACGTGAAAGCGAACACCCGATTTTCCCGAGTTTAGAAATCAGGCTTTCAAATATGCAGCGATCCCGTTCTTTAACTCCTGTTCTTTCATAAAATAGAAATGATCGGCGCCGCGCACCAGTTCGAGGCGGCATGCGAGGATGTCGACCAGGCGCTTCAAGGACTCCAGGGAACAGAACTGATCGCGGTCCCCGCAGACCACCAGGCCGATCCGGCCGGCCAGCCCCGACCAATCGAAATCCAGAAAATCGATCGGCGGCGAGACGAGGACGACATCGGAGATATCCGGATCGCGCTTCATCGCCCTGGTCGTGATCCATGCACCGAACGAATAGCCTGCGAGGACGATCTTCTTCTTTCCCTCGTTTGCAAGAAACGCCGCTGCCGCAATCAGGTCCTCCTGTTCCCCTCTCCCTTCATCGTACACACCGTCGCTTCGGCCGACACCGCGAAAATTGAACCGCAGGGTGGAAAAGCCGCCCGCGAAGAAGGCCTCCACAAGAGCCTCCACGACATTGTTGTGCATCGAGCCGCCCATCTGGGGATGAGGGTGCGAGATCACGACGCCGTTGCCGCCATCGTTTGCGGCATAGAGACCCTCGATTTGAATTGCACCGGAGCTGAAATAGATGGACTTTTCTATCATGTAATCTCCTGTTATCCTCTGATTGAAAACGATAAACGCGATTGTTTACAACGATGCCAACAGATGGCATGCGGCGAAACGTCCCGGACCCCGGTTCTCCAGAGGCGGCACGATCCGGTCGCAGGGATCGAACCGGAACGGGCAGCGGGGATGGAAGGCGCAACCGGAGGGGGGATCCAGGGGGCTTGGAACGTCGCCGCTCAGGATCATCCGCTCTTTCCTTTCGGCCGGGTCGGGAACGGGAATCGCCGAGAGCAGCGCCTGCGTGTAGGGGTGGAGGGGGGTTTCATAAAGGTCGTCGCCGCCGGCCTGTTCGACGATCTTGCCGAGGTACATGACCGCCACCCGGTCGCTCATGTGGCGGACCACGCTGAGGTCGTGGCT
>ERZ795054.3980-NODE-3980-length-11163-cov-4.662495_pt1 | contig 11163 bp, 15 predicted proteins | sample MGYA00375138_ERZ795054 | MGnify/ENA primary metagenome ERZ795054 (study PRJEB30183, sample SAMN05720215) | anaerobic digester metagenome | isolation source: active sludge of municipal wastewater-treating anaerobic digesters | place: USA | collected 2014-12-23 ...
GCACCGGTGATGCCTCCGCCGACAATAACCAGGTCAAACTTATCAGGCCCCCCTTCTTCAATATACCTTTTAAGCATAATTGATCAGTCAGTTTAAAACGACGCTGTAAGTTAGTCGAAAAAGCCGAAAATACTCATGAGGCGGATCATTTCCTCCCCCGGAAAAAAGTTTCCCCGCTGCGAGTCGTCGCGCAGCGGGGAAAACCGCAACAAATGGGAGGCGGGAAGAAACTGATCCTCACCATTGCAGAAATACCTCACGGGCAGGTCGCCGCAGGCGCTTCGCCCTGCGAATTCTATGACCTGAACAGCTTGTACCTGGCCGAGACAATCATCAGCGCCGCCAGCAGCACAAACAGCCCGATATTACCGGCAAGGAATGCGTAATCCTTCATTGCAAGCAGGAAGAAGATGAACACATATAGTCCAGTCAACAGGCCGCTTATCAGCAGCGTCATCCAGCCCTTCTCAAGCAACGACCTGAAGAAAAAGGTGAGCAGACCGATTGTGGCCACCGCGGAGATGAGGTAGGCGGGGTTGAACCCGATGTGCTCACTCAGCGCGGTCAGAAGCGAGAAGAACATGATAAGAGCAAGCGCCACAAGCAGATAATAGAATATATGTATTCTCTGTGACGACCGCAGTTCAATGATTATAAGCACCAGAAAGGTGAGGGCTATGAAGAGCAGTCCGTATTTTGCGCTGCGTTCTGCCTTGGTGTAATGGTCCGCTTCCAGGATCAGGTCAACACCAAAGGCATCGTCGGCAGGGGTATAACGCTTACCCTCCCACACCTGCGGAAAACTCCTGTTAAGATGAGTAACAACCCAGCTGGCTGTAAATCCGTTGTCTGTCACGTCACGTTCTGCCGGCAGGAAATTCCCTGTAAATGAGGGCGCATTCCATTTAGATGAAAGGGCAACCTCTGTGTTTCGCCCTACAGGAGAGAATGCCACGCTGCTGCTTCCGCGAAGGCCCAGTTTCAGTCTGAACTCCCCTCCGGCTTCTGCCAGTTTCGAAGGGTCGACTGCATACGGGAAAGAGATTCCCTTGTCAAACAGATCAGTCTGTCCGGCACCGGGGATTGCGCTGATGACCTTTCCTGCTATGGAAAGCTCTGCCCTGTCACTGATACCTTTATTGTCGGAGACGCCAAGGGATATATAAGCCTTGTTCCACTCCCATGTGTAATCGTTGAGATGTTCATATCCGGCAATTGTGAAGGTTCCCGATATCTCCATGTCCGAGTCATAGACCACGGTCTCATAGATGCCCCTGTACCTCATCTCGGGCTCAAGCACACCGTTGACCCTTAGTTCATCGGGCAGGATGTGCATTGTAGTGGTTACGAACGAGCCGTCATTGGCAACGACACGCGTTCCAGGCACATTCAGGACCGGGCCGGTTACAGTCTGAGCCGATGCCCACAGGGCACCTATCTCGTTCCGGGCTGTCTCTGCATTCGCCGAACGCTCCCTGATCACCTCCATAATCAGCGCAAGCGGGATGAGCAGAATAATGCCCATTGCTCCGATGAGGACCATCTTGATGGTCATCGATTCATACCATTTTTCCTGTTTTAAGTTTCCTGTTTCCATGTTTATTGAGTTGATTAAAGTACTTTGCGTTTCAAAGTCTGTATATAAAAAAATTATTGGTTTCTTATCAGTTCCTCGAGGGCTTTCAGGTGACTGCTGAAGCTCTCCATACCCTCTTCCGTAATTGAGTAGCTGGTATTGGGCTTTCGGTTTATGAAGCTCTTTTCCATCCTGACATAACCGGCCTCCTCAAGAGCCCGCAGATGGCTGGCGAGATTCCCGTCAGTCACTGCAAGCGTTTCCTTCAGGCCGGTGAAGTCCATGCCCTGATTGACCGCCAGCACCGACATGATGCCAAGCCTGACGCGGCTCTCAAAGGCCTTGTTGAAGTTTGCAAGTATCTGTTTCATCCCCTGTATCTGAGATGCATGAACAGGCCGTAGCAGATGTGGATCACACCGAAACCTGCGGCCCATATTATTATTGTCCACTGAGGAAGGAGGAGGCATGCCAGCCCTGTGACAACCTCGAGCACTCCGAGCCAGTGTATCTCCCCGAAGGTGAATTTCCCTGCGCTCATCATAGCTACACCATAAAATATAAGGGTTGATGCCGCCGTCACGTTTGCCGGCACGGTTCTGACTGTAAACAACACAAAAAGACCACCTGCGGCAAGAGGTATCAGTAGACTTATAAGCATCCGCCTTGTCACCGGTGTCCAGGCTTTAATCCCGCTCCTCTTCGCCTTGCGCGAAGAGAGGATGACTGCTCCGGAGAAAGCCACCACCAGGACCACTGCCATTGCTGCAAACAGTTTTGCTGCCGGTGCCGTTCCGGCTTCGCCGCCCGCCAGGGGCCTGAGGTACCAGTCGGTATGCGGACTGTTCCCTGTTATTATCAGGTGTGCAATAATGGCCCCGGCAATACCGGCCACTCCTGCAACAATACCTGATAAACCGCTGAGTGAGAGAAACCTGGATGATTCCTCCATGAGCTTGCGGATAACCCTGATATCCTCCAGGGGCTGGTCTGACTGATTATTCATTGTATTTTGTAGTACTTTGCGCTACAAAGTTAAATAACATTTTAAATTGCTGCAAGAAAAAGTGTGAATTTTTTTTTGTGCTCGCTAAAAAAGGGTGATGACAGCCCTGAAGACAATCTTTTCAATAAAGCTGCATCTCATACTGCACCCCCTCAACCGGGTATTCTCCGATAGTAAGTGAATCCTGGGTAAATGAAAGGGCTCCCACTATCCCGAGCCCGTTGGTTACATTTGTATACACCGGTACAGGTTCAGCAAGCGGATTGTCCTGTGTCTGCTCATAAGCCGAGTATGACTGCAGGAAAAGATAGAGATCCCTGGTTATTGAGTTTAACCTGAAGAGTGCGAGGATAAACTCATAATACTCAGTCCTGACATCCATTCCGCTGTAAGTAAGACTGAGAGTATACTCCCTGCCGCGAATAAGCTCATCATTGAAGATAAGGTATTCATTCTGCAGGTACATGCCAAAAAAATCATCCTCCTTCACTGGTGTTATGATCGGATCGTTAAGTGCGCCATAGCTCAGGTCATCTGCCCTGATATAAACCTTTTGTTCAGGATCAAAAGGCTGGCTGTGATCACCGTAATAGATACCAAAACGTGCCGGTGCCGTGAACCTGTAGTAGTTGTCCTCGTCAGCCGGATCGCGGAATCGCAGTTTTACATTCATCTGCCTGAAGCCGTAACCTGTATCTGCGGAACTTGTGTCAGCCAGCTCGATTTCTACCGGGGCGGGAAGGCTCGTCTCTCCATAAGCTGTCCTGAAGCCCGGGATCTGTACCTCGATACGATATTTATGCCCGTACTCAGGTTTGCTGGTCTGTGAGGTGTATATCGAATAGGGGCTCACCGGCGCATCATCATTCCCTGATTCAGAATCCATGTATGCGAGCGTCTCCAGTAGCTCGCCGTCGCGGTACACCCGCACAACGGCATCCCTGATCTGTTCCGGCTCCCACGGCACCTGGAAAACGGAATGGCTTACGGACACTGATACCGATATAAGACTGTCAGGTTGAAGCAGGGCATATATGACCGTCTTAGGCTCCGTCTCCGGACCTTTGTAGTCTATAACAGTCTCGCAGGAGACTATGGCAAGGGCAGTCATCGCTGCAGCCACAAAAGAGTTTACTATCCTGATGATCTTCATGGCCGTCAGAATTTATATGAATATGAGACTGACGGTATGATCGGAAAAACGCTGATCTTCCTCAGTTCCGGCTTGCTGTAGTAACGCATCATTCCGGGGTTGGCAGGATCAGGTTCCTCAATCCACCTGGTACTCCAGTAAACAAAGAACGGATTAAGCCGGTTGTAGGCATTGTATACCGAGAAACTCCATGTACGCAATCCGTGTTTCTTCTGTTTGTGCAGGTTAACACCCAGGTCGAGCCTGTGGTAAGCGGGCAAACGATAGTTATTGCGCCCCGGAAAATCAGTTATATTGTCATACCATGAACCACGGGTGTAGAGATTCCCGGGAGGGTACTCAGATGCACCCAGGGTGGCAGCTGTGCCGGTTCCGTAAACCCAGACAAGGCCAGCATCAACCCTGTCACTGAACTTATGGGTCAGTGCCAGGCTGACATCATGCCTTCTGTCATACTTTGCGGGGAACGTCCTTCCGTAATTAAGGTTTTCGAACTTCCGTTGAGTCCATGAAAGAGTATAGCCTATCCAGCCTGTCAGTTTTCCATAGCTCTTTTCAATCATGAACTCTGCACCGTAAGCCCATCCCCTTCCTTTTTCAACCTTTGACTCCCACCCTGAGCCAGTACCTCCGAAGAAAGCTCCCTCCTTATACTCGATCAGGTTATCCATGGTCTTGTAGAATGCCTCCACCGTCACCTCAAGGTCTCCTGGGATAAGGAACCCTGAACCTATTGCAACCTGGTGCGAGACGGGGGGCTCATATCGCCTTGTAACCGGTAGCCAGAGATCTGTCGGCAGGCTGATGGCGGAGGTGGTAAGCAGGTGAACGAACTGGGCCATCTTGCTGTATGAAAGCTTGAACGACAGATCATCGGTAGCCATGTACCGGAGCGAGAGCCGCGGCTGGAAGACAAAATAATTCGTGTCCTGAACATTGAAGTATGACAGGCGCACCCCGGCATTCATCTTCAGCCTTGACGTAAGGTCTATGTTATCTTCGGCATACATGACGAGCTCATTGGCCCTTACCTTCATGTCTCCCACGATAGTATCCAGCCCCTCGCCGGGCTGCTGCGTACCATACCTGAAGGTTGTAACACCTGGACTGAAGTGGTGGAAAGTATAGCCTGTTCCGAACTTGACCGAGTGCCGTGTCGACAGGAAATAGTCGAAGTCGATCTTCGCCCCTACATCTTCTATCCCGGAGAAATACCTGAAGTAATCCGTTTCCTTTACATGTGAATTGAGTTCCTCGGCAGATGATTCAATTGTCACATCGAAATCATACTTGCTGTAGGTGATTGTTGTATTGCTGAAAAGTTTATTTGTAATCAGATAATTCCATCTCAGGGCAGTAATTATGTTCCCCCACCCCAGGCCGTAGCTGTCTTTAAATTCCATCCTCATGTCAGGCTCGCCCTCGTAATTAGGTCTGTATGTGTTCCTTGAATAAGCCCTGTCACGGCCGAGGTATGAGCTCAGGTAGAGTCTGCTCTTCTCAGAGAACTTATGATTGATCTTTGCATTGAGGTCATAGAAGTAATAACCTCCTGTAGTCTTGTCTTCCTGTCCCTGGTTGTATTTCATGATGAAAGGCCTGGCCAGGACGTCATAATATGTACGCCGGCCAGAGATCACGAATGAGGTTTTGTCTTTTAATATCGGCCCCTCCATTGAAAGTTTGGAAGAGATAAGCCCGACAGCTGCATTTCCGTGGAACTCCTTTTCATTGCCTTCCTTCATGCGTATGTCAACCACTGACGAGAGCCGTTCGCCGAACCGGGCGGGGAATCCTCCCTTGTAAAGCTGGACAGACTTGACCGCGTCCGGGTTGAATACTGACATAAATCCGAAGAGGTGGTTGGCGTTGTAAACAGGTACCCCGTCGAGCAGGAACAGGTTCTGGTCAGGGCCGCCGCCGCGTACGTAGATGCCGGTGGATCCTTCGGTGCCCGACTGTACGCCGGGCAGCAGTTGTATCACCTTCAGCACGTCGGCCTCGCCGAAGATAACAGGCAACCTGAGGAATTTCTCGACGGGTATGTCTATCATGCTCATCTGGGTGCTTTCGATCTTTGTCCTTCGGCCGGAGGCCGTTATGGTTACCGCGTCAATCTCGCTTGATGACATCCTGAGGCTGAAGTTGATTACAGTGTCGCGTGAGAGCTGCAAAGCCACGGTATCAGGGCTGTATCCAAGGTAGGATACGATCAGTTCAGCCCTGCCTTCCGGGAGCGGGAGGCTGAAGAAACCGTAGCTGTTTGTAATTGTGCCGGTGAATGAGGCTCTTTCATAGACCGTGGCGTCTATCATCCTTTCGCCGCTGAGGGCGTCTGTTACGTAGCCGCTGACAATTACCCTCGGGGTTGTTGCCGGGGAGCCGGCTGCACTCCGCTGTGCCTTCAGTGGCAGGGCCAGGACGAATGCTGCTAGTGCGGTACAGAGAAGGATGCGCATATGGATCAGAAGCCGGTTGTCTCTTTCAGGAATTTCCGGACGGCCCTCTTCTCCTCGAATTCGAGCATGCCGGTGGGAAGGCGATGGGTTATTCCGGTCTTCATGACAATCCTTACAGAGTTTTCGTCTGCCAGTATCTCATCGATCTCATGAATCGGAATTGTTATCCTCAGGGGTTTTGTATACCATGAGATTGTCAGTACTCCTTTATCGATTGTCAGCCTGTTGACCATTGTGCCGAAGTTGAGGGTCATGAAACCCAGGCCCAGCAGCAGCAGGGCAACAATCTGGATCCAGAATGCCCACGCTTCTTTGTCTCCCGTAATGATTATGACAATGACCATGACCAGGCATACGATTCCCAGGTAGCGGTAGATCCGTTCATAAAGAGAGTTCCGCAGTACGAGCTGTTTCATTACAGGAGGATTATCAGTGTAAAGATATGAAATTCTGCTGACGGGCAGAAGGTGTGTTTTGGTGTCAGCCCGGTTATTGAAGCAAGATTGCGGTAGAAAGAGCTTTACGCGGGGGAGAATGCCTTACAGTCCTGTATTTTCTTTAAGGAATCTGCGTGCGGCTCTGCGTTTGTCGGCGTCCATGAGTTTGACGGGCAGGCGGATTGTGTGGCCGTCTTTCATTTTAATGCGGATATATCGCTTATCCTCGGTGATCTCTGTGATCTGGTCAATGGGGAGATGTTTTTTAAAGATTTTTGTGTTCCATCTTACTGTGAGTATGCCGTGGTCAGCCGTGAGGCGGTTGATCAGGGCGCCGAAGTTCAGGGTAAAGAAGAGTATTGCAGCCAGGATAAAGAGCACCACCATTATCCAGAAGACGGCTCTTTTGGGGCTGTGCATGAACAGTTGCAGGCCCACGGAGAAGAGCAGCAGTCCTCCGAGGAAGCGGAAAACATATTCCTGTGCCTTGTCTCGAATCACAAGTTGATTCATCGGGGGATTGGTTTGTTGCAATGCTAAGTTATAAAAATCCGGGGAGGATGGCAAGGATGCAGGTATGTTTAAGTAAATGGAGCTCTTAGCTTTTTGAATCAGGGAAGAATTTTGTAAAGAAGACCATTACGGCAGCGGTCATAACACCTATGATTACTGAACTCCGCATATTTTCGCGGAGATTTTGGCGAACCGTACCCTCGAACAGATCGAAAAGGGAAAGAACCAGGATACCCATTATAATCATGATCACTGACACTAGGACGAATCGAAGGAGTTTGGTTTTCATAGGAACAGGCATATTTTGTTATTTGGGGTCTTTTTGTCTCAGTTGAAGGAAGAAGGAGAGGCCTGTCAGTATTGCCACAATCATGGTTCCTGTCATAGCAATCCTGCCGTATGAGCCGGTAAGTGGTTGTGTGAGCATTACAGCTGATCCGGCAAGGCAGATAAGGCTTAAGATTAATCCTGCTCTCAATAACTTCTTTCTTCTTGTTGTGCTCATGTCATATTATTTTTTTTGTGATCTCTACGTAATCTGGTAGAAAATTCATCCCTGTTTTGCCTGTAGAAGCTGTATGCTATTCCTTGAGTAATTATTGACACAAGCAAAGTTATCTCTTCACCGTAATTCTCAGACACGGGAGTATTGAAAAAGACCACAGCTATCAGGTATAGGATGAAAAAAAGACAGACCAGACCTCTCACTTTCCATTAAGTGCATTCTTTTCAATAGGAAAGGAATTATGATCAACATAATCATAGTCATCTTGAGAAACCATAATACCTGCAAGTATGCCTTTAATACCAAAAAGAAAAACTGTTTTCATATTTTGAGGTTTTAACCGAATAAACGTGGATGATTACTCTTTAGTGGTTCAACAAATTGGACACCCTTACTTCAGACTTTTGCATTGTCTCCAGGCAGTTATCATTATCAGCCCTGTTGGAGGTTCACAAATCTGGTTGGTTTTAAATCCCCGATAGACACAGATTATAGATTGAAGTTAATAGATTATAGCCGGAGTGAATCACAAAAACTAATATGATAGCGCCTTCTTTTCTGTATCTTCCCAAGTAATATGCTAATGCCAAAATAATTCCCGCAAGAAACGTAATGAAAATGTAACTAACACTGTATGTATGGCTCAGTGCAAATGCCGCGGAGGAAGCTATGACTGAAATCCAAATGTTCTTCCGTGGTCTTTTAATAATCTTACAGATAATTTCAATAATTAACGACTGAAAGAGAATCGTTTCTATGAGCGGAGCTACTAAAATGGCAATCAGCAAATCAAGAATGACGCTATTGGTTTCCAGGGAGCCTGTCATGTCGGGTACAGGCAAAAAAGTGGTAATGATGCCCAGCAGCACTGAAGGAAACAAGAATATCAATATGAATTTAAATGCCGGAGCCTTGATCAAATAATTGACAGATAAAGTTTGTTTTAGCCGCCTATACACTTTTTATGATTTTCGATTTGATATAATGATATGATATAATGTAAATAATTAGGAGGTCTAAAATAAATTGAGATAATTCAATTGTTTGATCAACCAGAAGAAATACTACAATAAATTGACTGACAAAATAAGAAATAATTGTTGATAGAGAGAAACAAGCCATCTTGATAAAACTGCTATCTCTGAACTCAAGCTTATCTCTGGATAAAACCATAATAATTAAACCCAAATTAGCAATCCCAATTCTAATATTGTTGTAGAATTCATCTTCCTTCAGCTCAAAAAAGCTAAGAAATATTGAAATAATTACCAAAGCTCCACCAAGATACTTGAATTTGAAGGAGAATAACGCAATTGTTAAGACGCTCTGCTTTCTAGTATTTCTAGATATTATAACAGAGACAATTGATATTACTGATACTAAGGTTATTAAGATAGCTAAATACATGTTTCTTAATAAATCATGAATATGAATTGGTGAGCTTTCATTGTCAAATGAAGCTCACCATTCTACACATATGACGATCGACACAAAATAGTTATTGGAAGTCTACAAGAGCCTTCTGAACTGCTTGACCTTCTGGAGTGCTTGAGTAACTATTACAGATATCTTCAACGAGATCAAATATGGCACCTAGTATTTTCCCGGTCCATTTCCATGTATCACCACCGCCATTAATGGTTAACATTTCTGTTCTGTCTAATGCAATTAATTTCATCTCTCTTCTTGTTTAATTATTATAACCTTCTTCGTATCCTTCTTTAAAGTCTTCGAAACACTTTTCAAGACCCTCAGTAACAGCCTCTTTAGCGAGCATGATAAGATACGCATAAAAAATTCTCGTCCATCCCCCTTGAATTTGTTGCATCTCCTCCTGGTCCAGTTCCTTTACCCCAGGCAAGGTCAGATTCACTGTTTTTTCCATGATTCATTTGCTTTAGTTTCACACTTAAAATATCCATTTAAGGACAATGTCAACAACTAAGTTCCGCCTGTAGCGTCCGATAAAAAAGGACTCTGCCGGAAAAGTTACCACCGGTCAATTGTTTTTCCTCCAAATGATTTAGAGCTCGCATAGAGCAACTTACATTAATTTCAAATGGCTCAGTATAGAAGAATGTACATAGAGATTTTGAATAGGAAATTGGAGCGCCCCTTGATTTCAACTCATCAATCATGTCATACAAGGTGGTTCTACTTACACCTAATTGATGGGCAAATTCTGATGGAGTGCCAGTTGCCTGCCTGGTAAGCATTCTGTGCATCCTGCCTATCCTATCTAGGTACTCAAATACTTTCATGATATCAGTATGTTTTCTTGCTCATTACGGTAATCCAATAATAACCCCTGATGCTTCAGCATCTCCAGAAAAGAACCATCTGACCCGACTAGCTCAGCAAAAGTCCCGCTCTCAACTACCTGGCCCTTGTCCAGTACGTAGATTACATCAGCTCTCCTGATTGTTGAAAGCCTGTGAGCTATTACCACAAGCGTCCTGCCAGATCTGATGAATTCGGACAGAGTGCCCTGAATGTGACTTTCAGTTATAGGATCCAATGAAGAGGTAGCTTCGTCCAGAATTAAAATCTCAGGATTCAGATACATAGCCCTTGCTATGGCGATAAGCTGACGCTGTCCACCGGAAAGCTTGGAGCCATGCTCTCCCAACATTGCATTAAACCCTCCGGGCAAACTCTCAATGAATTTCGACATACCCAAATTGCTGCATACCTCCAGAATCCTGTTCATATCCGGATTCAGTTCAGCAGGCGCAATATTCTCAGCAATAGTTCCCGTAAATAACTCAATTTCCTGAGGAACACAGGCCATCGCCTTTCTAAGTGAACGATTAGAAAAATTTGCGATATTATTATTCCCGATTCTTATGCATCCTCCATTCAAGGGATATAGCCTGTGCAGCAACGAAATTATGGTTGTCTTTCCTGAACCACTCTCTCCGACAATAGCTGTAAAGGTACCTTTCTTAATCGTCAGATTGAGCGATTCAAATATTGTTGCTCTGGTTCCGTACCTGAATGAAACATTTTCAAATTGAATGTCTCCTATTAATTGTGGCACCAAATCGATCTTTCCGCTGTCTTCTTCAGGGTCGAGATCAAAAATCTCGAAAAGCCTGTCAGCTGCTATCCGGGCATCCTGCAAAGTCCTGTTATAATTTATTATTCCTGATACAGGACCTGTAAAATATCCGATGATTGCATAGAACGACAATAACTCTCCGGCCGTGATGTGAGTCTTTATCACATAACCTGTACCTATCCACATGACTAGAACGGTAATAAATTGAGTTATGAGAGAAGAAGAGCTGGATGAAAAGATTGAATTCATCCCTGACTTATATACGCTCTCCAACACTCCAACAAATCTGGATTCTGTCTTTAGATTTGCTATATCTTCAAGCGAAAACCTCTTGATGGTGGCAGCACTGCTGAGTGACTCCACCAACTGAGCCTCCAGATCGGCTGACTTCTCCATTACAATACGCTGGGTCTTCTTATTTAACTTATTGGAAACAAAGTATATAATATAGTA
>ERZ795054.3985-NODE-3985-length-11153-cov-6.912146_pt1 | contig 11153 bp, 8 predicted proteins | sample MGYA00375138_ERZ795054 | MGnify/ENA primary metagenome ERZ795054 (study PRJEB30183, sample SAMN05720215) | anaerobic digester metagenome | isolation source: active sludge of municipal wastewater-treating anaerobic digesters | place: USA | collected 2014-12-23 ...
ACCGTTACGAGGGAGAGTTCAAGGACGACAACATGCACGGAAAGGGGAAATACTTTCACAAAAGCGGAACGATCACCGAGGGCAACTTCGAGAAGGGGAAATACCTGGGCAAATGACCCTCTATGCTTCCAGGATCATCGACATCCTGGCGAACAGTTTCCGGTTGAACAGTGCGCCCTCGAGCAGGCCCCGGTAAAGGTAGCCGGAACGCCTTGCTACCATTTCATCCTCGCTCACCGGGGCCTCGTCCTCGCCCAGATCGTAACCCTCCGTTATCGTATGGATGACCCTCTGGGCGGTGAAGCTGACCAGATCTTTGATCCCCGACTTCGATTCGATGATACGGTCGCTCTCCGCCAGCTTGGTGAGGATGTAATCGACCTTGCCCTGGTCCCTCCTCTTCGCCCGCATCTCATGTACGAGCTTTTCTGAAAAGCCGGCCGCACGCTGCAATACCGGAATGATCGAATCGACCTCCCTTGACATCTTATCGATCTTTTCGGCAAGCGCATCGCGCACACCGGAACGCAGGCCCTCTGATGAACCGTCATTCTCCGCGGCTGCGAGGATGCTTTTTATGGAAGCCGCGATGTCGCGGGATGGCCCCGGCAGGCGGATTTCTTCGGAGCGCACATGCCTGATTCCCGGCAGCACCGCCCCGCCGGCGCTCGCATTGATGAGATCGGCGTCGTTTCTCTTCTCGAACCACGACATGAATATCACCATTTTCTGGTTGGTCTGAACGCGTCCGCCGCCGATTCCCCTGACGAATATCGGAGGAAGCGCCGTAAGCTGCCGGCGGTTGAACATCTCCGCGGTGCCGAGCCTCCCTGTGCGCAGATGGACCTGCTCGTCGAGGTACGATCCCCTGGCGTGCGCGTATCCGCCGGTGAAGGCGAGGTCCTGCCCGGTCATGATCACCGGCGACGCGCCGAGCTTTTTCGCGAAGTCATAGGCGTTGGTTGACACCGATCCGCCGTGGGAGAGCTCGGCCCTGGCGCCTGAAATCTTCTCTATCCATTTCATCATCTCGAACGCGATCCCAGCGGTCACCGCCCTCCCCCTGAAAAGCCTGAAGGTCGCCGGGTGCACGGTAGGGTCGGTCACGAGCACCGTTTCGGTCGGGCCAGTTCCCTCGAAGTAGCGCGCATTTATGACCTGCGGATCCACCGCGAGGCAGAAATGCGGTTCAATGCCGGCCCTGACGAGTATACGGTACGCGGTGTCGACGGCCACGATCAGCGCACTGTCGCGGTTCCGCCTGATGAAATCCATGCTCATGTGAAGAGATGGGCCGGCGGCCACGACGATAGCGGGGATTCCGGTGAATTTCCCGTAGAAAATCCCGGCGTCGGGACTATCGATGAAACGGCCCAGGTTGCGTGCGATGTTCGAGCTCCATATCTTTTCGAATTTCGCGAGCGTCGCGATGTTCACTTCCTTGGTCGAAACGAACGAACGCGCGAGCCCGGTCGCGCTCGCGTAATAGTCGGGGTCCAGCTGGTGCGATCCCCGGTGGGTGATGAAGCTGACGCGCTTGGATGATTTGCCCCTGAGCATTTCGGCGAAATCGTCCTCGCCGGGGGTTACCATGACCACAAGCCTCGGATCGGCGAGCGCGGCCGAAAGGTCGCGGTGGGCCAGCGCGGCCCTGATCATTCCCGGGTTCTTCTCGACTACCGCGAGCACGGCATTGTCGTTCATTCTCGAAAGCAGCACCTGGATATGGTAGGCGAAGCCGAATCCCATCACGACGATAAGGTCGTAGTCTGAAGGATCGATTTCGCTGATGAAGCGTTCGGCCTCCTTGACGGGATCGAACCTGCTGTGGACCATGACCTTCTTTGCGCCCCTGGCCACCTGCGGGACGCGATCGCCGGACCCGGTCTCCTCAGCGGTGATGGTTTCATCGTCGGGCACCGCAGCCAGGAGGGAGTGGAGCTCCGGGTTTTTTCCTTTCAAAACAGAGAGGTTTCGTTCAAGCAGGGTCATTGCGTTTGTTTCATGTATAGAATTATCGTTTCTTTTCCGGTAAACCGTACGCCCGACGCCGGCTGTTGGTCGTACACTTTTCCCTCGCCGGAAATCCGGTACTCGACACCGCGCTCCTTCTGTAAAGTACTCAGAGCTTCAACGGCTTCGACCAGGTCCATGCCGCGAAAATCGGGCATGACGGAGCCGATAGACGGCCTCCGTTCTCCTGGTTTATGTATCGGAACTTTCGCATTCATAGACCCGTTTTTTACTCCCAGCACGGGAAGCACCGTGTCAATGATTCTGGAAAAAGCCGGGGCCGCAATGGTTCCGCCGGAAAGCCGGTCAACCGGATCGTCGATGAATACCAGGACACAGATTTCGGGCCTGCCGTAGGGCGCAATCCCTATGAACGACGATATGACCCTGTCGGAATATGCCCCGGCCTGGCGGATGAATTTCTGCGAAGTGCCGGTTTTTCCCGCGGAGTCGTAATACACCGAGGCCGCCATCCCGCCGGTACCGTGCCGGACCACCGACCTCATCATCCTGAGAAGATAATCCGATGTGGCCTTCGAGACCGCCCTTCCCCTGGCCCTGGGATAAAAGCCCTGGATGATCTCACCCGACGGATCCTCCACGGCCTCGATCAGGGCCGGAGCATTGAGCACCCCTCCGTTGGCGATTGCCGAAAACGCCGCACCGAGCTGCAGCGACGTCACCGAAATTTCCTGTCCTATGCAGATCGAATACTTCGAGAGGCCCGACCATTTTACAGTCGGCCGCAGTATCCCCTCGGTCTCCCCCGGCAGATCTCCGCACGATTTCTGGCCGAAACCGAAGCGCCTGAGCATGGAATACAATTCTTCGCGTTTCAGGTCCTTCACGGCCTTGATTATGCCGACATTGCAGGAGTTGCTTATTATTCCCTCCATGTCCAAGGTGCCGTGGATCCCGGTGCAGTTTATGGTCGCGTCTCCGATATCGACGCTGCCCGCGCAGGTGTAATACCTGCCCGGGACAAGCCTTCCATATTCGACGAGCGCGGCCAGAGAGATGATCTTCATGGTCGATCCGGGTTCGAACGAATCGATGACAGAAAAATTCCTCCTCGCGAAAGCCGGATACTCGTAGTACCTGTTGGGATCGAAGTTCGGATAATGCGCCAGCGCGAGAACCCTTCCGGTCGCGACTTCCATCACGAGCGCCGCGCCCTGCCTGGCGCTATGCCGCCTGACCGAGGCCTCGATTTCGGCCTCGGCGACGCCCTGAACGAAACGGTCGATGGTGAGCCATACGTTTTTGCCGCGTATGAGCGCGTAATCGGCGTCGCTCCCCGCGTCGACGCCTTTGGCCATGAGCAGGTCGTCATGCCCGAATTCGATGCCCTCGAGGCCGTTGTTATCGATGCCCGCGAAGCCGATGATGTTCGAGGCGAGGTTCCGGTTGGGATAGACCCTGAGGTGTTCGTTTTTGAAGTACAGCCCCTTAAGGCCGAGCGACCTAACCTGCTCGGCGGTGCGGTCGTCGAGCTTGCGCCTGAGCCACACGAAATGCCGCTTTTTGCCGAGCCTTTCCTCGATTTCGCGCGACGGCAGTCCGATGATCGGCCCGATCAGGCTCGCTACATCGGCCGCGTTGTCGATTTCCATCGGATTAGCGAAGAGAGACCGGCTTTCAATGGTCATGGCCAGGATATAACCGTTGCGGTCTTTGATGGCCCCGCGCCGTATCTCGGGCCTGGGGTTCGAATCGATCAGTATTTTACCGGAAAAATGGAGGGATGCCAGCTTCCCGATGAGAAAAAGGGAGGCCAGGGCAAACAGAACGGCGCTTATATAGACTCTTCTCCTGAATATGCCCTGGTCCATTATCCCTCAGCCATCGGGGCGTGTCCTGCGTTTACATCACCCGCTGACCGGCCGGATCAGCGGATCAATCCGAAGCGCGAGAAGTCGAAATTCAGGACCTGGCTGGTGTTCCAGTACAGGATAAAGGCCCTGCCCTTGATTTTTTCTATCTCAAGGTACCCGAAGTATCTTCCATCCTGGGAATTCTCCCTGTTGTCTCCGAGCACGACGACCTTTCCCTGCGGGACGACCCCGTCGATTTCGTTTTTCTCTCCCCCGAAATTATACCATCTCGTAATGCCCTTGGTATAGGGTTCCTCGAGCTTTTTGTTATTGATCCAAACAGAACCCTCTTTGATCTCGAACCTGTCGCCAGGAAGCGCTATGCACCTCTTTATGTAGTCCTTGTCCTGCTCGTGCGGCGGCCTGAAAATGACGATATCGCCACGCTCAACACCTCTTATGCCCAGGCAGGAAAGGTGCAGCGACTTCTCCATACCGAACATCTGTGGAATGATCGGGCCATAGGTGATCTTCTCGACGAACAGATGGTCGCCGATCTGGAGAGTGTCCTCCATTGACCCGGTAGGAATATAATACGCCTGGACGATGTACTGAATGATGTGGACCGCCAGAACAAGGGCCACGACGACTGCGTCGACGAATTCCCATATCTTGCGGTAATTCTTTGTCCTCTTCGGGGCCATGTCCTGGAAAGCGGCCAGGAGCTTCTCACGGTCGTCTTCGGCGAGCAGCATCAGCGGAAAGGATATCCTGTCATATTTTTCCTTGATGACCAGGTTGCCGAGAATATTATGCTCCAGATAGGTGATTGATTCAGTGCTTATCCTGTAGCCATTCTTGCTGTCGTGCACGATGATTTCAGCCGGAGCGACGCTGATTTTTCCCCCGCTGAATTTGACATACTTGATGATATGGTTCGCGACCCTGGCCAGGAGGATAAATGTGGCGAGGCTGCCTATGAAATACACGGGCGTGAAGGGCGTCTTGACGAACGGAAGCGCCACGGCCAGGAATTGGGTCGAATATATGAACAGAATGAGGTAAAGCAACCGCTTCAGGAAAAAAACGGCGGCTTCCCGGCCTGCGATTACCGAAAATTCCGCGGGATTGATCTTTTCCTTGTCAACGCGAAGAAACTGAATCATGAATTTCTCCAGTCTGAATTTAATTTCATCAGCCCGGGCCGGGCGGTAAACAGATCATGAAAACAGCTCATGTTTGCCGGAATCGGCCGTTTGCGGTTGATTATTCGCCAAAAATTGAATAATTGTACAAAATTTATTGCATAAATAATTGCATCTATATAAAATAGGCACAATCAAGTGTCTACAATTTTTTTACAATGAAATTATTTACTGAAGCGACAAAAAAACTCTCACCGGAACAGCTACAGGATTTATCGTCACATTTCAAGCTAAAAACCATAAACCCTGCTACGCTGAAAACCGCCCTGCTTTCCCCTGTCGGAATAGACTCCGTTCTGCGGACGCTCAATACCGACGAGCTGAAAGTCCTCAGGTCGGTGTACCAGCACGAGGACGGCATCAATTACGGCGAGATCGACAAGGACCTCAAGCTCGGGATACATAATATTGAAAGGATCACGCGGGTCCTCATGCAGAAACTGCTGATCTATACGATCAAAAACAGGCAGCTGCTCAGCAACAAGCTCGATAAAGTATACGGGATCGAGGAGATAGCGCCGTTCATACATATTGAAAACTCTTCTTTGATAAAAGAAAAGCTGAAAAGCTGCGCCGATCTCGCCCTGACGCATAACAGGGAAATACGCGCAGCCCAGTACATGGGCGGCGAAAAAACCGTCAGGCTTCTGAACATGATGACTCTGGCGGGCGGGATCGTGACCCTGGATGAAGCGATAAAGAAGGCCGGGGAAAAAACCGTCAACCAGTTGATTCCGGAGCTCCAGAAAAAAGGGATCCTCGACGTTTACCAGTCGATCGAACCGGAATTCAGCGCTTACCTTATTCTTGACAGGCAGTATTTTTTCTCGGCCCTCAACGAGGAGGCCGAAAAAATAACCGCACCGGCGATCCAGAACGGCTACACCGCCGTGCTCAACATATTCTACGCGTTCGACACCATTTCGACCTTCGGCTTGTTCCTTACCAAACAGAACGAATTCAGAAAAATCGACAAGCGGCGTATAATCGAATCAATGGCCTGGATCAAGTGCGGCAAGGGTGAGCATTATTCCCTTGAAAAGACGGCCGAGATGTCGCTGTTTCTCCTGAACAGGCTCGACTGCCTCACCGTTAACAAGGACATCATCACCGTTTCCCTGCGAAACATCAAAAAAGACATCGAAAACCCCAGAAAGATCCTTTTCCGCATAATCAAATCTCTCGAAAGCCCGGCGGACGAAACCTCGATCTTCCCCTGCCCGGTGGATCTTCCCGAGCCCATGATACTCCAGATCATCCTGAAAATTTTTCACGAGAGGCCGAAACTCGCGAGGAGCGCGGTCATAGCCCTCGCGCTCGCCATGATCTACTCGCAGAAAAAAAAGCCGCTTAACGAATGCATGAAGCAGAAGGAGAGGATCTGCAAGGAAATCGAGAACACGCTCGTACTCTTCGTCATTCTCGGAATCGTTGATTACCATCACGGCATCTTCATCGTGTCCGAGCCGGGAAACGAAGCGCTCCAGATGCTTTTCAAGACATACGCCCCGCCGAGGCAGGAGAAGCCGCAGAAGTGCGTGTATATCAACCCGGATTTCACGATACTGATTCCCACGCACGAAATCAGCGCGCTGAGCCTCTTCAACCTGCTGGCTCACTCCGAGATAGTGAAACAGGACGTACTGCTTCACGCCCTGGTGAGCAAGGCGTCGATCGTGAGGGCGCAGAAGAGGGGGATGTCGCTCCGCTGCTTCCTGGACGCTCTCGAAAAACACTCGAAGAACCAGATACCGCAGAACCTGAACTTCCTGCTGAACGAATGGTCGACCCAGACCATCAGGATCGATATTTCCCTGAGCATTCTGCTGAAAACGAGCCACCCGTCGTTCATCGACGAGCTCTACCTCGGCAAGATGAAAGAGGCGATCATCGAAAGGATATCGGACACGCACGTGATCATCTCGAAAAAACACATAGATGACGTGATAAAAACGGCCCAGAAGAAAGACGCGGTGATAAGCCTTTTCATGGACAGCGAGGAGGAAAGGGACGATTAATCGGTCGTGACCAGAATTTTCCTCGGGAAATCCCAGTCCATGAATTCCTGCAGAGCCTTGATTGTCTTTTCCTGCACAAAGTAAAGGTTGTCATTGAGGCGCACGAGCCCGCCCTTGTAGTGGGTGTATTTCATCTGATGGTCGACCCATCCGACAAGCTCGACCTTTTTCCAGTTCGTCGTGGTCCTGAGGACCGGAAGCTTTCTCAGGTGCAGCTCGCGTATCTGGCCGTCTTTGACCGCATCAGACAGTATTCTTTCCCATTCCATAAAAACGCTCCATCAGCCCTTTTTGTCCGATCGTTCTTTCAACCTGAGCAGTTCTTCCTTGAGCTTTTTATTTTCCAGGGAAAGCCTGTTATTGATATCGATCTGGTTTTTGAGTCCGTGGTGGAGCTGGATGGCTTCCTGCCTTCCAAGCTCGGCGACGCTTTCAACCGCATTGATAATATCCTGAGCGCCCTTCAGCTCGACGGCGGAATAATCGATGACCGATCCCTGCGCTTCGATGACGTCCCGGGCGTCGAGGAGCTCCTTCCTCCGAAGGTCTGAAAGCATCTCCTCGGCCTTGATCCTGCTCTTCATGTCGAAATAGTCGCTCTGCCTGAGCAGGGAGAAATCCTTGATCGCCTTGTTCAGCCTGTTCTGCTCCCTCATCAGGTTTTTCTCGTAATGGAGGATCTTCTCAAACGCAGCCTTTTCTTTTTCAGACTCGAATATGTTCTTCCGGTTGATGTCCATAAGCCCTTCGTAGGTCTCGATCCTGCTCTCGGCCTCCATGGATATGAACTTCATGATCTCGCGGTAACGCTCTACGATGACCGATTTTTCAAGCAGCAGGAGGAACTCCCTGGGATTCACCGGCCTCGAAATGAATTCGACATGCATGAGATTGACTGAAAGGTGCGATGCGGGGGTTATTTCTTTTTTCGCAAGAAAGACGAACTTCAGGCAGCTCTGCAGCCTCGAATCCGCCGAAAGAGACTCCAGAATATTCCCGGCCGGCTCTTTGATTATATCGACAATGACGATGTTGATTTGTTGATCGTTTATGTTAGCGTCCTTGATCTCATCGCCATTCAGAACTGAAACGCCGAGCCCGATGCTCCTGATCGCATCGATCAGCCTTTCGTTCTCATTATTGTCCTGATAATACCAGACCGTGACTTTTTCCATTGCAATTAACCCGGGATAACGTTCTGGAAATACACTAACCGGCGTTACAGAAATAATACAACAATTTTTTGGGATTCCCGGGAGAAATCTGCCCGGATATGATTTTCACACAGAATATTTACTCTCAATCGGCTTTTTTTCTTTCGTTTTTTTGACAAACAGGGCATAATATATTATAGATAGAATCAAGAGCCGGCCCGGATCACTGAAAAAAGTACTTGAATTAGCCCCCATATTTTTTTTGCTTGTCCTATCACATGAGAATACAAGGATTATGAACTGATGAGACTGGCAAAATTTATCATTACAGCGGCGATCTTTCTCGCAATTATCGGGCACAGCCAGAATGTCTTCTCCTGGGGACTGTTCAACCTCTTCTCGGGCGGTCCGTTCACGCCTGAAGGGCTCGAATCGGTCATGAATTTCGACCCGGACAAGGACATTCTCTATCTTCCCCGAATAGGGAACAAAAATATCTTCGAGTCAATGGACGACCTTTCGATCTGCAGGAACCCAGAAGTGAGAAAATACATCTATATCTACCTGACCAGGGGGCGCGAGTACTGCATCAGGTCGATCGAGCGCTCGCATATCTACGGCGGCATCATCAACGAGATATTCGCGAAGAACGGCGACATACCGGACGAAATCGCGCTGCTTCCGCTGCTCGAAAGCGGATTCAATCCGAATGCAGTGTCCAGAAGCAAGGCGGTCGGCCTCTGGCAGTTCGTGGGCAACACGTCCCGGCCGCTGGGCCTCAGGACCGACAAGTGGATCGACGAGCGCAGGGACATCGAGAAATCCACCGAGGCGGCCATCCGCCATCTGCGCAACCTCCACCGCATCTTCAATTCGTGGGAGCTTGCGCTTACCGCATACAACGGCGGAGCGGGCCACGTGGCCCGGGCGATCAAGAAGTCCGGTACGCGCGACCTGCAGGAGCTCATCGCCCGCGGAGCGCTCTCGAAGGAATCCAGCGAATACCTGCACCGCTACATCGCGCTGGTCCTGATCTACAAAAACCAGCGCCTGTTCGACATATACGACGAAATCGCCGTACCCGAAATCCCCCGCACCGAAAACTACATGGTGAAATACCCCGTCAACATCAACCGGGTCTCCGAACTCGCCGGCACCCCGAAAAAGGTCATTGAAACGTACAATCCCGAGCTGAACCGCTCGGCGATCCCTCCCTACGCAAAGGACTATTCTCTCAGGCTGCCGGCCGAAGCGAAAGACAGGCTTAAAAGCCGGGAGGAGGATCTGTACCGCGAGCGCGTGACCAATGTACGCACGCACCGGATCCGCAGCGGAGAATGCCTGTCGGCGATCGCCCGGCTCTACAACGTCAATACTGTCCGGATCATCCGGTTCAACGCCATAAGAGACCCCGACAGCCTCAAGGCCGGGGACATCCTCTACATACCGTTCTGACCGCTCTTTTTTATCACGTCCGCCTCTAACCAAAAAAATCCCATAAAAGATTGCAAAAAAAACGTCCTGACCCCAGAATTGGCGCGCTGCAGGGTTTAATCGACACCGGAGGAAACACATGTTAGGCATGCCAAGCGGCTGGGAGCTCATCATCATAATCGCGGTCGTCATCATTCTGTTCGGCGGCAACAAGGCCATCGACAGGGTCCGCGACCTCGGCAAGGACGTCTACAAGGTCAAGAAGGAAATCGACGACCTCAAGGACATCAACAAGTAATATCACAGGAGCATCCAAGTGGACATATACAGGATTCGCGGCGGCAAAAAACTCGAGGGAGACGTCAGGATATCGGGCGCCAAGAACGCGGCGCTGCCGATCATCGTTGCGAGCCTTCTCGCCGACGGCGAGACGGTGCTCAAAAACGTTCCCGACCTGCAGGACATACGCACCATGATCAAGGTCGTGAACTGCCTCGGCGCACAGACCGATTTCGACACTGCGAAAAACGTCCTTAGAATACAAGTGACCGGATTGGACAACAGGGAGGTCCCCTACGAGCTGGTCAAGACCATGCGCGCGTCATACTATGTCATGGGCCCCCTGCTCGCCCGGGCCGGCGAGGCTGATGTTTCGCTTCCCGGCGGATGCGCGATCGGCGAGCGGCCGGTCGACATCCATCTTGCGGGATTCGAGGCGCTCGGCGCGACCATAACCCTCGAGCACGGCTACATCAAGGCGAGGACCCCGGGCCTCGAAGGCGCGGTGTTCACCATGAAAAAGGTTTCGGTCGGCGCCACGGCGAATCTGCTGATGGCGGCGGTGCTCACGAAGGGAAAGACCGTGCTCGAAAACTGCGCCATGGAGCCCGACATCGTCGACCTCGGGGAGTTCCTGGTCAAAATGGGCGCAAAGATTTCAGGGCTGGGAACCGAGCGCATCGAGGTCGAGGGAGTGAAGAAGCTGAAACCGGTAAACTATGAAATCATGCCCGACCGGATCGAGGCCGGCACCTACCTCATTGCAGGGGCGATCACCCGGGGCAGGGTCCGGATCGTCGGCGTCGCGCCCAGACACGTCGAGGCCCTGTGCCGAACGCTCGCCGAAATGGGCTTTGCGATCGAGTCCGGAGACTCCTGGGTCTCGGTCGCGCCGTCGAAAAAACTCAAAGGGACCATAATCAAGACCTCGCCCTATCCCGGGTTTCCGACCGACCTTCAGGCGCCGGTTATGGCGCTCGCCACGACCGTGGACGGGATCAGCGTCGTCATCGAGACCATATTCGAAAACCGGTTCACGCACGTGCCCGAGCTCAGGAGGATGGGCGCGGACATCACCATCGAGGGGAACTCGGCCATAATCCGCGGCGTCAAGAAACTGTCGGCCGCGCCGGTAATGATGTCGGACCTGCGCGCGGGCGCGGCGCTTGTGTGCGCGGCGCTTGCGGCCAGAGGCGAGACCGAGATACGAAGGATATACCATGCGGACCGCGGCTA
>ERZ795054.3989-NODE-3989-length-11149-cov-4.051920_pt1 | contig 11149 bp, 10 predicted proteins | sample MGYA00375138_ERZ795054 | MGnify/ENA primary metagenome ERZ795054 (study PRJEB30183, sample SAMN05720215) | anaerobic digester metagenome | isolation source: active sludge of municipal wastewater-treating anaerobic digesters | place: USA | collected 2014-12-23 ...
GCCGTGGCGAGCTCTGTCCCCGCTGTTGCGAGCTCTGTCCCCGCCGTGGCGAGCTCTGTCCCCACAGGCCTTCCAGCCGGGAACCCCCAAGCCTCACAGCTGGGAAACTCGGCCTCCCTCGCTTGACCCCCCGCGCGGGGCCCCGCTAAGCTCGCCGCACCATGGTGCGGATCGACACGGAACTTCTCTCGAACCGACGCGTCGCCGAGGGCTACTTCGAGCTCCGCTTCCGTTGGCCCGCCGCGGCGGGCGCGCCAGTCCCGGGCCAGTTCCTGACGGTCCGCGCGCGGGAGGGAAGCGATCCGCTCCTGAGGCGGCCCTTCGCCTTCGCCTCCCACGACGGGACGCGCGACGAAGCGACTATCGTCATCCAGGAGCGGGGAAGCGCGACGCGCGCTCTCGCGACGCTGGAGGCGGGAGCGAAGCTCGACCTGCTCGGCCCCCTCGGACACGGCTTCGCCTTCCCGGAACGGGGGACAGAGCCCGTGCTGGTAGCGGGCGGCATCGGCGTCGGCCCCATGCTCTTCCTCCGCGCCGCGCTGGACGCGGCCGGCGTCTCGAGCCGCTTCGTGCTCGGAGCCCGGACCGCGGCCCTGGTGCCGGAAGCCCTGCTGCCTCGCGGCGCGGGCGTGGAAGTCCGCACCGACGACGGCAGCCTCGGCGCGAAGGGCACGGCCGCGGACGCGGTGACGGCCCTTCTGCCGGAAGCCCGAGCAGCGCTCTACGCCTGCGGCCCCGCGCCCCTGATGGCGGCCCTGGACCGCATCGCCGCGGAGCGCGGCTGGCCCTATCAGGCGGCCGTCGAGGAATGGATGGCCTGCGGGGTCGGCGCGTGCATGGGCTGTGCGGTGCCGCTCAAAGGCGGCGGCTTCCTGCGCGCCTGCGCCGACGGACCCGTGCTCGACGGGAGCCTGGTAAAATGGGACTGAACGAAGCGACGCGCGCGCCCGGCGGCGCGGCGCAGGAACCCTTCGCCCCGGACCTCTCCGTCAGGATCGGCCCCCTCGTCCTGGCGAACCCCGTCGGTGTCGCCTCGGGCACTTTCGGCTACGGCGAGGAATACGCGGCGCTCCTGGACCTCGACACGCTCGGCGCCCTCTACACCAAGGCCGTCAGGGTGGAGCCGCGCGCGGGCAACCCGGCGCCGCGCCTCGCCGAGACGCCCTCAGGCCTGCTCAACTCCATCGGGCTCGCGAACCCGGGGCTCGAGGCTTTCATCCGGGACAAGCTGCCCGCCCTGCGCGCGCGTCGCTGCGCGGCGCTCGTCAACGTGGCCGGCGCCACGGTCGACGACTACGTGCGCGTGGTCGAAGGCATCGAGGCGGCCGGCGGCGTGGACGGTTACGAACTCAACGTGAGTTGCCCGAACGTCAAGTCGGGCGGCATGGCCTTCGGCACCGACCCCGCCCTGGTGGCGCTCGTCACGGAGTCGGTCCGCCGCGCCACGAAGCGCACCCTCGTCGTCAAGCTCTCGCCGAACGTGACGGACATCCGCGAAACCGCGCGCGCGGCGGAAGGCGCGGGCGCCGACGCGGTGTCGGCCATCAATACCCTGGTCGGCATGGCCATCGACGTGAAGGCGCGGCGGCCGCGACTGGCCATGAAGACCGGCGGCCTCTCCGGTCCCGCCGTCAAGCCCGTCGGCGTGGCGGCGGTCTACCGGATTTCCCGCGCGGTCAAGATCCCGGTCATCGGGCTCGGCGGCATCATGACGGCCGAGGACGCCCTCGAATACCTCCTCGCCGGCGCGGACGCCGTCCAGGTGGGCACCGCCACCTTCGCCGACCCGGGTGCCGCGTTCCACGTCCTCGAAGGGATCGAGGCGTGGATGCGGGAGCACCGCGTCGCCCGCGTGTCCGACATAAAAGGCCTCCTCGAAGGATAGAACCGCGGAGACGCGGAGAAGCGGAGAAGCGGAGGAGAGAACGGAGAGATGCGTGACATCGGATCAAATCCGAATCATCCATCTTCCGTTTCTCCCTCTTCCTCCCAAGCTCCGTGCCTCCGTGGTTCGCCAATCTAACCAAACCCTAACAATCCGCTGACGATGGCCTCACGGGGCTCCGCCATGTTTACGCCCGCCGGGGGCGGGAACGCGCCCGGACGGAGCACCGGGCGGACGCGGGAAAGCGGCGCCTCCTCCGAACGCCTTTCCCGACAACGGAGGCCATCGTGAAGAAATCGCTCGCCATCCTGCTCCTCGCCCTCGTCGCCGCCACGGCGTCCGCGCAAGCCAAGTATCCCTGGGTCGCGAAGGTCTCGGACGACCCCGACAAGCTGCTCCCCGGCGTCGATCCCGCCAAAGCGACCGGCGCCATCGTCACGGCCGGTTCCTCGACCGTGTACCCGGTCAGCGAATACATCGCGGAGATCTTCAAGGAAGACGGCTTCACGGGGCAGGTGAGCATCGACTCCATCGGCTCGGGCGCCGGCTTCGAGCGCTTCGCCAAGACCGGCGAGACCGACATCGCCAACGCCTCCGCCCCGATGCCCGCCAGCAGCTACGAGGCCGCCAAGGCCATCGGCCGCTCCCCGATCGAGTTCCGCATCGGCACCGACGCCCTCGCGGTGGTCGTGTCGAAGAAGAACACCTTCGCGAAAGACGTCACCCAGGCCGAGCTCGCGCTCCTCTTCTCGAGCGCCGTGAACTGGTCCGACGTCCGGCCGAGCTGGCCGAAGATGCCGGTCAAGCGCTACAGCCCCGGCACCGACTCCGGCACCTTCAGCTACTTCGTCGAGCACCTGTTCAAGAAGGACAAGGCAAAGCTCCTGGGCGCGAAGAACCTCCAGCTCTCCGAGGACGACAACGTCCTGGTGCGCGGCGTCGAGGCCGACCAGTACGCCATCGGCTACTTCGGCTTCGCCTACTACCTCGAGAACCGGTCCAGGCTGAACGTCCTGAAGATCGACGGGGTGGAGGCCAGCGCGGCCACCGTCGACGCGGGGACCTATCCCCTCGCCCGCCCGCTCTTCCTCTACTCCGACGCGAAAATAATCAATGAGAAACCCCAGGTGGCCGCCTTCCTGACCTACTACCTCTCGAACGTCGACGAGGCGCTCGAGGCCGTCGGCTACTTCCCCGCCCCCGACGCCGAAATCAAGGCCGCGAAGCGGAAGCTGCTCGAGGCCATGAAGGGCCGCTACTAGCCACATGCACGAAACCTTCCCGGACGCGCGGACCGGCCGCTTGAGCCTGGCGAAGCGCGCGCGGCCCGTCGAGGCCGCCATCCGCGGCCTCCTCTCCGTCTCGGCCGCCATCTCGGTGCTGACGACCCTCGGCATCGTGGTCACCCTCGGGACGGAGTCCTGGGGCTTCTTCCGCGAGGTAGGCATCCTCGAGTTCCTGGGCTCGCTCGAGTGGCAGCCGGTCATCGGCGACTTCGGCATCTGGCCCCTGTTCAACGCCACGCTGACGACGAGCTTCTACGCCATGCTGGTGGCCCTGCCCCTCGGCCTCATGGTGGCCATCTACCTGGCGGAGTACGCGAGCGACCGGGTGCGCGAGACCCTCAAGCCCGTCCTCGAGGTGCTCGCGGGCATCCCGACCGTGGTCTACGGCTACTTCGCGCTCGCGACCGTGACGCCCTTCCTCAGATCCCTTTTGGGGACAGAGCTCGTGGGCGTCTACAACACCTTCTCGGCGGGGATCGTCATGGGCATCCTGATCCTGCCCCTCGTGAGCTCGATGTGCGAGGACGCGCTCTCCGCCGTGCCGCGTTCGCTCCGCGAGGGCGCCTACGCCATGGGCGCCACGAAGCTCGAGGTTGCCACGCAGGTGGTGGTGCCGGCGGCCTTCTCCGGCCTCGCGGCGGCCTTCATCCTCGGTCTTTCGCGCGCGGTGGGCGAGACGATGATCGTGGCGCTGGCCGCGGGCGCGGGACCGAAGTTCACCCTCAACCCCTTCGAGCCCGCGGAGACCATGACCGGCCATATCGTCCGTATCTCGGGCGGCGACATTTCCTACGACTCCATCGACTACCGGAGCCTCTTCGCCATCGCGCTGGTGCTCTTCCTCGTCACCCTGGCCCTCAACAGCCTTTCGCGCCGCATCGTGGCGAAGCACGGGGAGGTCTACGAATGAGCGCCGCGAAATCCCGCGCCGCCACCGACGCGCGCGGCGACGGGAGCTTCCTCCCGAACCTCGGGAAGCGCCAGGCTTACGGCAGGCGCTGGGCGGCCGCCTTCGCCGCGGCCACCATCGCCGCGGTCCTCGTGCTCGGCGCCCTCGTCGCGAGCATCGTCAACGACGCCTTCGGCCTCGTGGCCATGGAATACACGGTCGACCCCGCGACCCTCGCGCCGGGCGGCGACATCGAGAAGCTCTCCGACGCGGAGCTCGTCGCCGCGCTGGAGGGCAACCTGAAAAGCCGCCGGCTCCGCGCCCTCGGCAACGAGAAGCCGCTCGCCGAACGCGAGCGCGCCGACCTGCTGGCCCTGGTCGAGGACGAGGTGATCGGGTGGGAAGTGGTCGAGACCTTCTCGCTCGCGGAATCGCTCCTCGGCCGCGCCAAGGTGGACGCCTTCATGGCCGCGGAGCACCCGGAGGCGAAGCTGGTCTTCCGCTCCTGGGTCAACGCGCGCTTCCTCGGCTCTTCGCAGTCGGCCACGGCCATCGACGCGGGCGTGCGCAGCGCCCTCATCGGCACGCTCATGACCATCCTCATCACCGTGGCCACCGCCTTCCCGATCGGCATCGCGGCCGCCATCTGGCTCGAGGAGTACGCAAAGGACAACCGGTGGAACCGCTTCATCCGGGTAAACATCTACAACCTGGCGGGCGTCCCCTCCATCATCTACGGCATGCTGGGCCTGGCCATCTTCGTGCGCGCGCTCGAGCCAATCACGAGCGGGGCGGCCTTCGGCGCCGTGGCGGACCCGACGGGAGCGAATGGCCGGACCATCCTCTCGGCGGGGCTGACCCTGGCCCTGCTCGTGCTGCCGGTGATCATCATCAACGCGCAGGAAGCCTTCCGGGCCGTGCCGCGCACCCTGCGCGAATCGGGCTACGCGGTCGGCGCCACCAAGTGGCAGGTGGTGTGGCACCATGTCCTGCCCGCGTCCTTCGACCGCGTGCTCACAGGCGCCATCGTCGCGGTGAGCCGCGCCATCGGCGAGACCGCGCCGCTCGTGGTGGTCGGCGCGTCGACCTTCCTCACCCAGGACCCGACTTCGGTCTTCTCGAAATTCACCACGCTGCCCATCCAGATCTACCAGTGGACCGCCCGGCCCCAGGAGGATTTCCACAACATCGCGGCCGCCGCGATCCTCGTGCTGCTCGTCCTGATGCTCTCGCTCAACGCCTTCGCCATCATCCTGCGGAACCGCCTCCGCGCCAAGAAGAGGTTCGCCTGAAATGAAGAGAGACAGCGCCACCGATCCCTTCGACCTCGCCGTCGAGACGGGCGAGACGCCCTGGGCGCTCGAGACCAAGGGGATGAGCGTCGACTACGGCGCCTTCCGCGCCGTGAAGGACCTCACCATGGGCTTCGAGAAGCGGCAGGTGACGGCCATCATCGGCCCTTCCGGCTGCGGCAAGAGCACCGCGCTCCGCGCCTTCAACCGCATGAACGACCTGATACCCGGCTGCCGGACGGAGGGGCAGGTGCTCTTCCACGGCGCCGACGTCTACGCGCCGGAGGTGGACCCCGTCAGGGTGCGGCGCTGGATCGGCATGGTCTTCCAGAAGCCGAACCCCTTCCCGAAGAGCGTCCGCGAGAACATCCTCTGGGGAGCCCGCATCAACGGATACTCCGGCGACGAGGAGGAGCTCGTGGAGGGCTCGCTCCGCCAGGCCGCGCTTTGGGACGAGGTGAAGGACAAGCTCGACAAGTCCGCGCTCGCGCTTTCAGGCGGCCAGCAGCAGCGGCTCTGCATCGCGCGCGCCGTGGCGGTCAAGCCCGAGATCCTGCTCATGGACGAGCCGACGAGCGCCCTCGACCCGATCTCGACCTCGCGCATCGAGGACCTGCTCGAGGAGCTCAAGGCCCGCTACACCATCATCATCGTGACGCACAACATGCAACAGGCGGGCCGGGTCTCCGACCGCACGGCCTTCATGCTGCTCGGCGACTTGATCGAGTACGCGCCCACCAAGGAGCTCTTCCTCAACCCGAAGGACGAGCGCACCGAGAACTACATTTCCGGCCGCTTCGGCTGAAGGCGGGGGAGGGAACAGAGCATGCATTCGCGCATCCAGTTCATGGAGGAGCTTTCGCGCCTCCACCACGACATCCTTTCCATGGGCACCCGCGTCGGGGAAAACCTCGCCAAGGCGCTCGAGGCGCTCCGCTCCGGCGACGCCGCGCTCGCGGACGAGGCCCGGGCGGGCGACGGCGCCGTCGACGCCATGCAGGTGACCATCGAGGATCGCGCCGCCGTCCTCATCGCCACCCAGCAGCCCGTGGCCGGCGACCTCCGCGAGCTCGTGGCGGTCTTCAAGCTGACCGAGCACCTGGAACGGATCGGCGACTACGCCTCGCACCTGGCCAAAGCGGCCAAGCGGCTCGCGAAGGAGCCCTACCCGCGCTCACTCGCCCCTCTCGAGAGCATGGCGGAGCTCGAAATAGCGATGATCCGAGACGCGGTCGCGGCCTTCCTCAACCGCGACTCGGAGCTCGCCCGCGCGTGCGCGCTGAAGGACGACGAGGTCGACGCCAGCCACAAGGCCTTCCTGGAGGAGGCGCTCGACTTCGTCCGCGAAAATCCTGAAAAGGCCCAACAGGGCATGCGCCTCATCCGCGCCTCGGCCTGGCTCGAGCGCCTCGGAGATCATGTCACGAACATCTGCGAGGCGGTGGTGTTCATGGTCGAAGGCCGGCACGTGGAGCTGAACGAGTAGGGAAACACGGCCGCGTCCCGTCGGCGGGGACAGCGCGTCCCGGCGGAGGGACAGAGCCCGTTACGGCGTGCCGGCGGGGCTCCACGCGTCCCGGCGGCGGGGACAGAGCCCGTCCAGCGCCCCGCGCGGGGACAGAGGCCATCGAGCCCCACCGAGGGGGACAGAGCCCGGGCGCAGCGGGCGGCTCCGCGTGTCCCGCGCGGGGACAGAGCTCGGCGCGCGCTTGCGGAGCCGCGCCGCGCCCGGCATCATGGAGGACGTCGGAGGGACGCAACATGGGCAAGGCGACGATACTCGCCATCGAGGACGATCCGGACATCCGCGAGCTGCTCGCGTACGCCTTCGGCAGGGAAGGCTGGACCCTCGTCGAGGCGGAGAGCGCGGAGGAGGGCCTCAAGGCGGCGCGCCGCTCCAAGCCCGACCTGATCGTGCTCGACGTGATGCTGCCGGGCATGGACGGCCTCGAGGCCCTCCGCCGCATGAAGGCCGACCCCGAGCTCGCGCCCGTGCCGGTGATCCTCGCGACGGCGCGCGGCGAGGAAGCGGACGTCGTCTCGGGCCTCGAGCTGGGCGCCGACGACTATGTGCCCAAGCCCTTCAGCCCGAAAGTGCTCGTGGCGCGCATCAGGACCGCCCTCCGCCGGGCGGAGGCGCCCCGCGACGCCGCGCCGGCCGGGCCGCTCCGCGTCCACGGGCTATCCGTCGACGCGGAGCGCCACGAGGCGCTCGCGGACGGGGTCCCCCTGGATCTTTCCGCGACGGAGTTCGCCCTGCTCGAGCTCCTCTGCCGCAGCCCGGGCCGCGTGTATTCGCGGCAGCGCATCATCGACGCGATCAAAGGCCCCGACTATCCGGTGACGGACCGCTCGGTGGACGTGCAGGTGCTCTCGCTCAGGCGCAGGCTCGGGGACAAGGGCGAGCTCGTGGAGACGGTGCGCGGCGTCGGCTACCGTTTGAGGGCCGAGGCGTGAGGCGGCGCCCGCTCGCGGGCCGGGTCGGCGCGGCCCTGTCCCTGGCCGCGCTCGCGGGCGTGGCGGCCTTCGGCGCGCTGTCCTTCGCGGTATCCCGCTCGGTCTACGCCGACTCGAACCGCTTCGCGCTGGCGGAGTCGGCGCGCGCGCTCGCGAACCTGGCCCCGGAGGCTTTCGCCGAGCCGGCCCTGGCGGGAGCCTGGGCGGCCCGCGCCGCGTCGGGTTCCGGCTTCCGCCTGACCCTGGTCGCGGCGGATGGTCAGGTCATCGCCGAAACGCGCGCCGACGCCGCGGCGATGGAGAACCACGCGGACCGGCCCGAAGTGGGGCAGGCCTTGGCCGGCGGCTCCGGCTGGTCGACGCGGCGTTCCGCCACCACGGGAGTCGAGACGCTCTACGCGGCCGCTCCCGTCCTGCGGGGCGGCTCGGTCGTCGGTGCGCTCCGGCTTTCGTTCGCGGCGCCCGAGCTCGCGGCGCGGCTCGCGCCCTTCGCGCTGGCCTTCCTGGCGGCCGCGGCGCTCTCCGGCGCCGCCTGGGCGCTCGCCGCGCGAGCCGTTGGCAAGGCCCTCGTCGCGCCGGTGGCCGCCCTCGCGGCGGCCGCGGACGACTGGGCGGCTGGCAGGCTTTCGCGCCGCGCCGGCCGCGCCGGCATCCCCGAGCTCGACGCGCTGGCCGGAGCCCTCGACGGCATGGCCGCCGAGCTCGACGCGCGCATGCGCGAATCGGAGTCCCGCGGGCGCGAGCTCCTGTCCATCCTGGACGGCATGGGCGAGGCGGTGCTCGCCGTCGACGCCGGGCTCCGGGTGCGCAGGCTCAACCCCGCCGCCCGGAAGCTCCTCATTACCGGCTCCGGAACGGACAGCGCCGGACGGAGCCTGCTCGAGGCGCTCGGCAGCACCGCGCTCGCCGATCTGGCCTCGTCCTGCGTCGGAAGCGCGGAGCCGATGGAAGGGGAACTCCAGCTCTACAGAGGCGAGCGGCGCCACTTCCTCGTGTACGCCGCCCCGCTCGGAGCCCCCGACGGCCGCGTGGAAGGCGCCGTGCTCGTCCTCAACGACATCACCCGGCTCCGCGCCCTCGAGCAGGTGCGCACCGACTTCGTCGCCAACGTCAGCCACGAGCTCCGCACCCCGATACAGCTCGTCAAGGGCTTCACCGAGGCCCTGCGCGACGGCGCCGTCGACGACCCGGCCGAGGCGCGCCGCTTCCTCGGCATCGTCTCGCGGCACGCGGCGCGGCTCGAGGCCATCATCGACGACCTGCTCAGCCTCGCACGGCTCGAGCAGGCGAACGGCGACTCCCTCGGCATCGGGCGGACCAAGGTCCTGAGTCCTATCGCCGACGCCGTCGCCGCGCTCGACTCGCGTTCGCCCGGCTCCGGCTCGCGGGTTTCTCTCGAGTGCCCCGAGGGCCTCGAGGCGGACGTGAACCCGGGCCTGCTCGAGCAGGCGGCGCTGAACCTGGTCGACAACGCCCTCAAGTACGCGCCTCCGGACACCAAGGTGGAGCTGTCCGCCCGGGACGAGGGCGACCGGCTCGTCATCGAGGTGGCCGACCGCGGACCCGGCATCCCGTCCAAGGATGCCGAGCGCATCTTCGAGCGCTTCTACCGCCTCGACAGGGGCCGGAGCCGCGAATCGGGCGGGACCGGACTCGGGCTCGCCATAGTCAGGCACATCGCGCTCGCGCACGGCGGCACCGTCTCGGTCCGCCCCCGCGCCGGCGGAGGCTCGGTCTTCCGCCTCGAATTCCCCCTGCGAATCAAAGACGAAGAGAACCACGGAGGCACGGATGAGGTCGCCTGCGCGGAGCGCGGGCACTGAATCATTCCACTCCGAAAGCGGAGCGAAGCGACGCAGGAACGGAGATAAGAGGGAGAACACAGGGATGAGGGTAAAACGGATTTGGGATGTTCTTGAATTTTCACCTCTCCTCCATCTTTCCTCCTTTGCTGCGCCGCTTCGCGTCGCTTCCGGAATGAAAGGGATTGTCGCGCGATTATCGCGCGCTACCTCATCCGTGGTTCAATTCCTCGACGGGGCTCACGGGACGTAGAGGCAGGCGGTTGCGCGGCCCTCCCGGTCTACGGAGACAGTGAGCGCGAGGCCGGGAGCCAGGAAGCGCCGCACGCCCGGCGGAAGGTACGCCACAGCCTTCCCGTCTGCGTCCGGCGCGAGGGAGGCCCCAGCCGGGCTTTCGTCGACGAACAGGCCCGGCAGGCCGGCGAGGGCGACGGGGAAGAGCTCTGGCGCGTCCAGGTCGGTCACGCGGAAGGCGCCGTCCGCCAGGCGGGCCGCCACGAGAGCGGGCTCGAGCGTCCAGGGATCCGGCAGCCTGGACGAAACCTCGCGCTCCAGCCGCGACCAATCCACGGACGCCGCAAGGCGCCTGTCGCGCGCGGCCAGGATGGCGCAGACGCTGGCCGCCCAGCCGCCCGCCGCCGAGGGAGCGAGCGTCCCGCCGGCCAGGCAGTGCGGCCAGACCGAGCCGAGGGGCCTCAGCGGCAGCGGATTCCCGGCGACGGCCGCGCGCAGGAATACGGGCAGGACCTCCGCCGTCCCGACCTCGAACTCCGCGGTGCAGCCCGGAGCGAGCCAGGCCCGGAATCCGTCCGCCTCGAGCTTCCAGCCGGACACGGTGCCGCCCGCGGCCCAGGCCTCCGGCAAGGGGGGCGCGACGAGGTCAGCCCGCCCGGGCGGGAAGAGGCGGCAGCCGGCGAGGATCGCGCAGGCCGTGGCTAAAAGGAGAAATGCACGAGCACGGTATCGCATGACGGCCTACCGCCCGCGCGATGCGCGACGCTTGCCGCAGGGAGCGATTTCGCTCATACTCTCCCGCATGGACGCTCCCGCCGCCTTCGCCCGCTCCCTGGAGGAACGCCTCGACGCGCGCGCAGGCCACCTCGACCGACTGGAGCTCAAGAAGCTCCGCGACGCCTTCAAGCTCTTCCAGACCGCCTTCCAGGGCATCCATGCCGTCCTGCTCCGCAAGGGAGTCATCCAGGAAGATCCGTACAAGTACGAGATCAAGATCTCCGAGGTCGGCGTCCCGAGCGAGAGCCCCTTCACCGAGAACGAAAAGCTCGAGGCCATGAGCATCCGCCTCTCGCAGTTCGAGAGCTACCTCGACTTCCTCAACAACTACTACCAGTTCTCCGTCGAGTTCCTCGGCATGGGACGCATCAAGCGCCTCCTGCAGCTGACCCGCTACTTCAACTTCACGCAGTTCACCGAAACCTCGAACCAGCTCAACACCCGCTACTTCGCCGAGATCGTCGCACAGGTGCGCAAGGGCTCAGACCAGCTCTCTTCGGGCATACTCGGCGAGGCCCTGCTCCAGC
>ERZ795054.3993-NODE-3993-length-11139-cov-3.038434_pt1 | contig 11139 bp, 9 predicted proteins | sample MGYA00375138_ERZ795054 | MGnify/ENA primary metagenome ERZ795054 (study PRJEB30183, sample SAMN05720215) | anaerobic digester metagenome | isolation source: active sludge of municipal wastewater-treating anaerobic digesters | place: USA | collected 2014-12-23 ...
AGATATAGAAATATAATCTCCAGCAAGAACTGCATTAGCTGCCGTTGCCGTAGCCATTGGTACACTTATAGTTATTCCTGAACTATTTGCAGTCATATTAGCACCTTCTATACTAGTATTTAATCCAATAAAATTACTACCAGCATCACTCTGCATTGCAGTTGTAAGATAATTTGGAACTCCAATATTCAATCCATTTGATGCAAGTGTTCCAACTATATCAGATCCAACTGTACTTACTGATGTAAAACCAGTTCCTGCTCCACCAGTTCCTGCGGCTGCTCCTATAATTGTAAAAGTATTTCCATCTTGAGATAATGTAATGTTGTTTCCTCCTATTATATTAGCAGTTCCAGACGATATTAAGGTTAAAGTTCCAGCAGTATTACCACCAAGACTTATGTTATTTCCTCCAGGAGTTACAGATACCGATGCTGTTATTGTAGTAGAATACCCATCAACAGATGCACCAAAAGACACTCCATTAGAATCCAAAAAATCCAGAGAATGTTCTGGAAAATGTAATGTAAGACCTGAAGTATTGCCAGTCATTGAAGCAGATCCCCCAGATATAGAAGTATTTGTTCCTAATCCAGGTCTAACAGAAAGGGCCAATCCATTAGAAGAAGAGCCTATTGTAATATTAGTTCCTGAGGCAACCCCATGTATATGTGTACTTGGAGCTGCTGTGGTTAAAAATGTATTAACTAAATAAGAAGTTGCATATTGAGTACTATTCCCAATTGGAATATATTGAGAGTGAGTATGATCAGATTTAGCCGCTGTAAGTAGAAAATCTGGAATACTCAACGACCATCCTGCACTTCCAATTGTTCCCCCAATAAAACCAGTAATAGAGGGTGCTTCTCCATGATTATGTGTTGAATGAGCTGCGGTTGTTAGATATGATCCTGAAGATTGTAATCCTGTAACGTGAACTGTTGTACTTACTCCATCTGTAGAGAGAGAAATATAACTTCCTCCAAATACAGCATTAGCAGCTGCGCTGGGGGGAGCCGCAGATAATGTTAATCCGTTACTTAAACTTGTTCCAGATAGATTATATAAAGCTAAAGCTCCATGAGTATGAGTGGATTCAGCCCAATGAGGAATACCAGAATATAAAATATCTCCACTATATCCAAGAGTTATTGTTGAAGAATTATTAAAATCAATGTTTATAGTCTTCTCCATAACTAAATACCTTTATAACGATTGTGTTTTATAAGTATCTTGGTATATAATGAATATAGATAATCTAACTCATCATTAGTAAAAATAGTTGGATCTTCTTCTAAAGAAAATACAACATTGCATATTAAATATAAGTGATCCAGATATCCATCTATAGGTTGACCAAGATCTGTTTTTTGTGAAATTACTAAAGATAGCTTAATAGCAAGATCTTTACAATTAAGAGTAAAAGTAGTTATACTAGAACTAGTCCAGATCATAATATAATATATTAAGTAGACCAGATTTCATTAATACTACGAGCATCTAAGAAATCATTGATCTTTGTTGTTAATGTTGTAAATTCGGTTTCTCTTCCAAGTTCTGCTGCCCAAGTAGCCGTTCTTAGCATTGCTATTGTAAGAAACTGTAATCTGTTTTCCTCATAATCAAAGTTATCGGGATCTATTAACAGTGGTAATTTTGACGCCATTAAATAAGATTCTGCTAAAAATCCTTGATTACTTACATCACTTTCAGCTACTCCATTATAAATAACAGATAGTGTAATTTCATAATATCCGTCTGGAAAATAGGTACTATTTAAAGCAATTCCACCATTTTGAAGTTTATCTGGAGTTACTACAAAATAAGAATTTAAGGAATCACCACATAAATTAATATATGTGCCATCTATTCCCATGTCTTCATATAAAGAAGCTCCTGTAGGAGTATATGTATAAGTATCTCCATTGTATTCTACTGATAAAGTAAGAGATAATTGATTTACAAGTAGATGGCTAAATAAACCACCATATACGGTTAAATCATATAATTTGAAGCCAGTAGCATCGGCTTCTTCTATAATTTCTATAACTAATGCCATTATTTTTAAAATTTAGTATTATCCACACGACGCAACCAACCACGAAGAAACACCTCTAACTTAGGTTTTTTAGCTGCTAAATTCATATAAAATATCTTCCTTCTTTTTTTAAATTTATCTACTATTTCAGGGCCATAGTCGTTTACTTCCTTAGTAGTAATAGGGCCTATAATTCCATCATCAGTAAACCCAACTAATCTTTGTAATAATCTGATAGACCACCTAATACCTGCATTTATTCCAAAATCAAATACTTGCAATATTAGTTCTTCGTTTTTTAGTCCTTTTAGATTCATAGGAGTCCAATAATCTCTATAATATAAATAAGTGGCTCTTTGTATAGTCATGTTTTTAATATCCTCATCTGGATAAAATTTTTTAGCTATACCAAAATTAGTCTCTCCTCCAGGATCATTTATATTCCAAACATAACCACCTTCATTACGCAAGATTATTGGCATACATTTTTTAAAAATATCTGGATATGCCATGATAATAGTTTTTGCAAAATTAAAAAATTACTTTCTAAAAACCTAATTTAGAATTAGAAATTATCTATCAACTTCTGATATATTATATATTAAAAATAATGGGGGAAGATTTCCACCCTCCCCCATTTAATATATAAACCTATATATAGTTATGCTGTACTACCATCTACAGATGACAGAACAGTATCGAATGCTTCAGCAGCAACTATACTAGTTTCACAAGCAATATTAATTCTCCAGGCAGAAGCAGGAGCTTGACCAGAACCAACATTATGATATGCAGCATTACCTACTGTAAAAGAGAACATTGCATATGTAGTACCAGCAACTGCACTTTGCAGATACTGAGTCTGAGGATATCTGGATACTTCTCTTGTTTTATTCTGGAACTGTGTATACATTTCCTGAGCAGCTACTAACTGATAAGTTCCACGACCTATAAAAGGCTGTACAGATTCTGTAACAGTTGCAGTTTCAAAATTTTCATTAGGAACAATATCAAAACTAACCACAAATGGAGTATCTGTAACAGGATTAAATTGAGCGTCAGTTACACTGATGCCCGTGAATTTAAGACCCCAGTTACCTTCAGTTACGGTACTTGCATGATCATGATCTGCATTAGTTACTCCTTGGAAAGGCTGATCTAATTCATATATACGAGCAGCACCAACTCCAGAATTGTGAGCAACAACAATATAACAAGGATCTGTAACAGCATCTCCATTATTTTCAGGTTCTTCAACCCTTAGAATAGAACCAACAAGAATACTTGCGGTATCATTATCTCCAGATGTAAAGTATTTAGAACCATTCTGTAACGAAAGATTGTCCAAATCAACTAACTGAGCACCTGCATTAACTCTTTCAACTTTTGCAAATTTATAAGGTTGACGACTAAGAACCTTTGTAGCTTCTATTGCAAGACCGGCAGCTACTTCACTCTGAGTCGCAGAGGAATCGCTTTGATAAGGAATAGTAAGCATTAAAGGGCTATTATTAAGCATTCCAAAAGTATGATTAAGAACAAGTCTTAATGAGTAATAAGTATTATTAGCTGCATCCAGGGAACCAGAGGTTCCATTATATCCAAAATATGTAACTTGCTCAACACGAGCAGTAGTTGCCATATAAACACGAGGCCCATATAAATCTTCTACAGTAAACCTTGGACTCTTATTAAGAACTCCCAACGAATTCCTATGAATAAATTCATACTCTACACCAGCTTCCAAAGCTCCTTCTTCAAGAGTATGATCTGTACACTTGAAAAATCCCCCAGAATTATTAGGAAGAGCCGCAGGAGAAGCTGCACCACCATTAGTTACTGAACATACATAAAGTTCAGTTTTAGAATCTTCAAACATTTTATTAATGTATTAAGTTAAACAAAAAATTTATTATAAACCAGTTGTATGGATACGGAAGGTAACAAATGCCCTAATAACACCAGCAGCTGTTCCTGGTTGTGTCCAAATAGTTCCGCTATAAAGATTAATACTAGCAGCCTGAACTAATGGTATTCCAGCAGTTGATAATGGATACAGAACAACAATTTTATCTTCAGCAGCACCAATTAAGTTTGCACTCGTAACAGCTCCTGTAACAGCAGTTGACCCAACTCTTACAACAGTGTCATTACCACCACCAGTATAAGCCGCAGTATCAAAATCATATACTAATACAGCCGATACAAATTCTACAACAGAAGTAGATGCAGGTAAATATATTGGAGCACCATCTGCATGATTAAGATCATTAGCAGCATTACCTACGATCTGAGCCGAAGTTATTGTAACTTCTACAGTTCTAAGGTTAGTAGCTTCAACCATACCATCATATAAGCCAACACCTTCTATATTTACAATACCAGAGTCTCCACCATATACAGCAGAAACACCACTAATAATACCATCACTAGGAACAATAGAATTAAAAGCATCTACAAGTTTATTATACCAATAATCATACACCGGAAAGAAAGGTGGATGATCCACGAAATTATCTTTCGTTAATCGTTCTAAAGCCATTTTATTTTTATATTAAATTAAACAATCTAAATTAAGGTTTATTAAATTCTGCTAATGCTAATTGATATCCCTGTGCATCAGTTATAGACATTCTTGCTAGCGTAATTGCTTCCTGAACTATATCAGAATGGATTCCTTCATTTAAAACACAATCATGTGTAAAATCTATTGGATAATTATCAGGATGTTGTACTCCTATTACATAATATCCAGAAATTAATGATCCATCTGTTATAAAGACTGGAATATTTTCATATTGCAATACCCAAAAACCATCAACTGAATTTGGAGTTCTAAAAGGATTTTCAAGATTTTTTCTATAAAAATCATAGTTTATTTTTATAAGTGGAATATTATCAGAAGAACTTGTTGTAGCATATTCATCTAATATCCAGAAAAAAGTTGAATCAAATGCTTTACCAACAGGAGGTGTTATATTTAATTTTCTTGCAAAAGTTCCATCAGTATTTTTAAAATGTGTATCAAAAATGAAAGAATTATAACTATCATCTTTTACAAGAACTTCAATAGCAAGTTGATTAAAAGCATTTTTATTTATCCCATCGTTTAATATACGTCTTACAACCTTTCTCTGGGCTGCAGTAAGTATATAACCCCACTCAGTATTTGTAAATCCAGGAGCATCACTACTATTAATTGATTCATATAGTAGCTCTGCTTCCCTTCTCATTTCAACAAAAATCATTATTTAGAAACTTTTATTTGTGCAGCAATTTTTAAATATATATCTGCTTTTATTTCTTCAGCATTTGTTAAATATGATACTAACTCATCGTAAGTATAAGACACTCCTTCTCCTGGAATATCATATTTATTTCGTGCAGATTTTATTATTGATCCTGCTCGTATCCCCTGTAAAATAAAGTTTTTAATTTTAGCAGAGGGATCGTTCATAATCTTAAGAGCTAAATCTATTTCATTCTCTATAATCTTTCTAATTTCTTTTCTAAGCCAGTCTTTTTCTGCGTCTTCTGGAACATGCTCCATTTTATGTTTTTCCATATAATATACGCCAAGAAAATCTTTCATTGCTTTAGAAGAGTTTTGGATACTTCCAAGATATGTAAAAGCTTCAATTGTTTTATTTGTATCTGTTTGTTCACGTTCTTCTTCATATCCTTCTTCAACTAATGCAAACCTATATTCAGGTCTACTTGTTCTTTTCTCCCAATCAGGAGCTACATGTGGTTGTAATTTTGTAACTCTATATCTGATATTATCAAGAGGATCTGATAAATTAAAAACATATCCTTCATGCATAAGATTATAATCTTTTATAACCTTTACAAAAAAAGTATGCCAGAAATTATCCTTCTTCTTGTTAACATTTAAATCTACATCAAGTTCTTCTTCAAAAAACTTCTTTTCTTCTTCACTATTAAAAGGATTCACTAATGCTCCCAATTTATTCTTAGGTAATTGGAACCAGTTCCCAGCTCCCTCATATTGAAAATATGCAACATGTTCAGGAGATGTAATCATTTTACCTCCTCTAACAACTGGTTTTAAAAAGACTTTTTTATTCTGTAAATACCCTTTTTTAAATGCTTCTTCTTTACTAATTGTACTCATTTCTGTAATCTTTTAAATTAATAATTAACAACCTTTGCCTTTGCCTTTACCTTTGCCTTTACTCTTTTTAGCCATAATTTTAAGTTTTAATTAGATAGTTTTGGAGGGTTGAAGAACTCAACCCCCCTAACTATCAGGATTCTTAACGAAGAATGGAAGGAAGAATACGTGCAGTTTTCTTAGGATTGGTAATTTTAACTCCACCAATGAATCCCTTAAATACGGAATAACCATCAACAGAAGTTGCCATCATCCTAGGATCAGTACGTTTATTATATGGTGAGAAAGGATCTCTTAAGCCGGGTATATAGCCGAAAAATTCTTCTTCGTCCTTAACACTGACTTTAGAAATATTCGATTCTCCATTAGTAGTACCAACGTCAAATATCTCATATATTCTTGAACTGGCAAGTCCACCATCAGGATGTAAGAGAGTGTTTGGATAACCATCTTTCATTGGATCAATGGTAAGTTTAAATTTAATACCATTAACACCAACGTAATTAAGAAACTGTCCCTCATCAAGTGTAAGTTTACCCCCCTCAGCCCTAATATTAAAATTAGCATCAAGATAGGTAATTGAGTTAGCTTTGTTCACAGCGTCTTTATGGAACTGATATGCACCATATTCTCCGGTGGATATAATAAATTCCCTTTTATCTTCAGGAATTTTACCATATGACATATCCATAGCAAAGTCAGTAAGCATATCAAGAGAGAAGGTGTTATAAGTCATAAAGTTACCATACTCCATTTGCTCATAAAGACCATACCCAGAACGAATTACGTTTCCACTTTCTCCTGCATGACCGAAAGTACCATCTGTGAGTTTGTTGGATTTTCCATAACCAATAAGACGAGCCTTATCCCTTTCAAATTGTACATAGAAATCCCAACCAAGTTTATCAATCCAACGGGTCTGTGTTTTACCATTTTGATCTATAAAGGCAAATGCCAGAGGCTTATTTTTACCTTTTGAAATCATATTACCAGGAACTTCATAATTCTTACGAATCATTGAAAGTACGTTTTCCATCTGGTAAGGAGCAGTGTGATGAACACCATTACCTCTCTTAGAGAGTTCCTGTTCAACCATACCAAATAATTCAGACCACATTGTATTGGCAGCCAAGTCGTCAGCGAGAACCCAAAGGGTATCGTCACCAGTGAAAAGCTGAACCCTATACCTCCAGGTATTACCAAACTGTACAGGATCTTCAACAACCCTAAGTTGATAAACTTCTGGTTTATCTCCAACAATATGAGAGGTAGCTTCAAAATATCTTTCAGCAAACCACATATAGAAAAATCCCCTATGAAGACCTACCTGAGCAGCGTCTGTAACAAGGGTAGCTCCAAGAGCATCAGTAGTAGCCTTTACTAAAGGAATACTACGTTCATCTGATCCTTGAAGAAACCAACGATAAACAACATCATCATTGATATATTCAGTAGGAAGACCATTAATAAAAGACACAAAGTTATCTGTACCAACATTAAGTTCATACAGACGATTCATAGTCTTACTTATAATTTCTGGTTCCTGCATACCTAACCAACCAAGATGCGATTCCCTCGTTAACCCACTCCAATATTTAGGATCAACAATTTGTAAAGGTGAAATTTTATTCATATTTATTTAAATTTAAAGCAATTTTATTTTCCAAAAATTCCCCTCATGGACTCTATATTATCACGAGTTGTTTTTTCTTGCTCAATATTAAGAGTAACATGATTCCCAATAGAAGATCCAGTATTCTTTTTAGAGCTTAAAACTTTTTCAAGTTCAGAAACTTCCTTTGTAGTTTTTGACATGCTTGCTTTAGTCCAAACTTTTCCTTTTTCAAAAAAGCCAGTTTCAAGAAGATATGCAAGTTTAGAATCAAAAAATATTGGATCTTCTGCTCTTTTAGCCCAGAGAGAATTTGTAATGCGTCCCTTTGAATCTCTTACCTCTTTTGTAAGAGCTTCATACATTTTAGTTTTGGTCTGTTTATTGATACCCACTCCTGGAATTACATCTTCCATAGTGTTTATAGTGTCTTTTAAACTATCCATAATACGTTTATTTTCATCAGCTTTAAGTGCAGCAATTCTGTTTGCTTCATCTTCTTCTGCTTTAAGTTGCTCCTTAATAGCTGATTTCAGAGTACCTAAATATTCTTTTGCGTCTTCTATATCATCGCCCAAGTCTATGCTACTCTGTACCAGACGATTAATCTTAGCGTCTGTCATTGAAGTTGTAAGTTTAAAATAATCAGTCATTACTTTCTTACGCAACTCCACATTTTCTTCTTTCGTCAGTTCGTCTTCTTTAATAGACTCAAACTGAGTTTTTAAATCTACTAAACTACTGGCAGTATCAGCTGGAACTCCTTTTCCAATAAGGGTAAGGTATTCTTTATATCCTGTATCAAGATCCTCCTTAGCTGCTTCAATATTCTGTTCTATCTCTTCTTTGATAAGATTTCTAAGTGCTGTTGCTTCACCAACTTCTTTCGTCTGTTTAACAAAATCAGCCTCATCAAAGGAAGAAATAAGCCCCTGCTGCACCAAATCCTTAGCAAAGATTACAGTAAAAGGAGCATCAGAAGTATCATTAGTAGATTGTTCATTGGTGGCAGGGGCCTTTTCCTTTTCATCATGATTTTCATCTACTTCCTCTTTAGTCTCTTTATCTGTTTCACTAAGAACCTTATTAATATCTAACTTAGATTCCTTTACAGGTTTTTCTTCTTTTTCAGGTTCAGGCTCAGGCTTGTCCTCTTTATCCTCAACCTTTGTTTCTATAGCTGGAATAGACTCTAACATAGAATTTATATCTAAACTTTTATCCAATTCCAACATGTCTTCAATACTCTGATCAAATACTCCTTTTGCCATAACTGTAATTATTTTTCAAAAATACTGCATTAATATATATTAAACAAATTTATTAGTAACTTCTTAATTCTGGTATAGCGTAAACTACATTTTCTTATAAGATCAACAACTATTTTTTAGTAGATGTTGCAGGTTTATTAGCTACTTTTTTCTTAATTTCAAGTTCTTTATCTTTCTGAGCTTCTTTAATCCTATTAGATCTTTTAAGTTCTTCTAATTGCTCTCTCTTAAGTTGTGTGTCGGCATCGTCAGTGTCATATGTAATACTGTTTTCATTACTGAAATTCTTTTCTTGATTTTTTTCAGCTACAAGTAACTTAACTCTATTGTTTTCGTCAATCTCATATTTCTTAAGATCTCTATCTGCTTGTTCACTATTCTGTTGAGCTTCAAGTTGCATTTGTTGAGCTTCAAGTTGTTGCTGTTGTTGCTGTTGTTGCTGTTGCTGCAATTGCTCCTCAAAAGCTTCAAATTTACGTTGTAATGCAGCAGGATCTTGAGTACGATAAAGTTCCATGACCATAGAGAGAGTTCCTCCATTCTGCATGAAAGGTTGAACAAGGGCTTTAAGTGTAGCCATCATATCCTTATCAACAGCAGAGTTGGTAGAGTAAATACCATATTCAGATTCTTTAAACATCTCCCCATCAAAATCAAGAACAGACTGACTACCATCTGCAAGTATAAATTGTCTTTTAAACTTCTGGTCTTTCCAAGCTACTTTAGCCGTTTCTATATAAGCTTCTATAGCTCTATTTATAAAATCGTCATGAATACTGAAATATTTTGCAGTAGAAAGAGAGCTTTGTTTCACACTTCTCTCAACACCTCCAACTGTTTCACGACTTTCCACAGCTCCTTTTCTTTGTGGTGTAACTCCAACTATATCTGCAATTCTATTTTCAAGAAAAGTAAGTATTCCAAGAAGATTCTGAATAACAGAGGGATCGCCTATTTCAACACTACCAGAACCACGGTTCATATTACCAGCAAGTTTACCTAATGAGGCTCCTTTCTTTCCTTCATTAAAATCATCTTCAAACAAGATCTTCATCTGATCCATATAAAACAAGAATTGATCCATGGTAAAATCGCTTGGTATCATACTTGTAGAAATTCTTGCAATTTTACCTTTGTAAGTTTTTAACTCTTCCCAGAGTTTATGCATGAAGAAATTATAGGTAAGTTGATAGCTTTTTCCAAGACTAACAAAAGATAATGATCTTGAATCGTTGGTATTAAAAATATTACCTACTATACCAGGAGAACATTTACTTGGATTATCCATTGATCTGAATTGTACTGGTCTCGGCCCCATACGCACATATATATCATCTGCTAATTTTGTTGCTTCATTCCATTCTCCTATCCAGATCCACTTAATATTTTCTTTTTCATCTTCGTTAAGAGGATAATCCTCATCTACATATCTTTTTTGAATATCTCCATCTTCGTCTACAAAAGTAAGAATACCTACCTTCCTCATTCCCTTCCAAAGAACCCGTAATTTTCTAGCATTTCCAAAGGTATCAAAAGACCCACCAAATGCATTGGTAGCTTGAACGCCCCCAGTAATTATATTACCTATTCCCCCCTGTTGCATTATCCAGGAAGTTAAGTCTATAGGTTGATTTATTAAAGTTCTGTTAAATAGTTTATTAGAAGCCATAACGTTGTAACTGTATCCATCTTCTAATTTTTTAATCTGAGAATCTTTCAACTCCTCATGATATTCATCAATTAACTGTCCTACAGGTACATAAGATAACTCAATAATTATATCTGAATCTTCTATACGATAGGAATTACCTCCTCTTATTGTAAAAACATTAAGAGGATTCATTTTCCTTAGAATGGGTTCACCACCAGATATTTCTGTACAAATTATTTCTTCACCCTGAACTAGTAAATCTTCAAAGCACTTACTAAACTTCTCCTTCATATTCTGGTTTATATAACCATATTGAATAAGTTGTGAAGCCATTAATTCCCTTCTATCCCTGTAATTAAATTTCATCCATTTTGCCTGAGCTTGTATAGCAGCAGAAGCCTCTTCTTCAGAAAATTTATTAGCTACAATTCT
>ERZ795054.3995-NODE-3995-length-11130-cov-6.155124_pt1 | contig 11130 bp, 13 predicted proteins | sample MGYA00375138_ERZ795054 | MGnify/ENA primary metagenome ERZ795054 (study PRJEB30183, sample SAMN05720215) | anaerobic digester metagenome | isolation source: active sludge of municipal wastewater-treating anaerobic digesters | place: USA | collected 2014-12-23 ...
ACGTCCTGCGGTTCACCCATTTGTTGGATGACCCCGTCCTTCATGACGACGATTTCGTCGGAAATCGACATGGCTTCTTCTTGGTCATGGGTGACGAATACCGTCGTGATTCCGGTTTCGCGTTGGATCCGCTTGATTTCTTCGCGGGTCTGCAGGCGCAGACGGGCGTCGAGATTGGAAAGCGGTTCGTCCAGCAAAAGGACGCGGGGACGTTTGACCAAGGCGCGGGCGATCGCAACGCGTTGTTGCTGTCCGCCGGACAATTCCTTGGGTTTGCGGTCAAGCATCTCTTCGAGACCAACGAGCTTCGCCATTTCCAATGTCCGTTCTTTGGCTTCTTTCTTTTCCACCCGGAGGTTCTCCAGAGGAAAAAGAATGTTCTCACGAACGGTCATATGGGGATAAAGAGCATAGTTTTGGAACACAAGGCCGATTCCGCGTTTCTCCGGGGGGACATCGGTCATTTCCTCGTTACCGAAAAAGATTTGCCCTTCCGTCTGCCGCAACAGACCGGCGATGAGATAAAGCGTCGTCGATTTTCCGCAGCCGGAGGGTCCGAGAAGCCCGATGAGTTTTCCCGACGGGATGACAAGATCGACGTGATCCACGGCGTGAACTTCTTTTCGGTTTTTGCTGGTGAAAATTTTGGTCAAATTAGTCATTTTGATTTCCATACTCACATCTCCTGGGTAGGTTTCTGAACATTTCATTATAGCATAGAAACGACAAAAGAAATATATAATTTTGGTTATACACTTCTTTCGTCGGGTTAAGATTCATGTCGGAAAACGCAGGATAAAAAAAAGAGCATTGCCTTCGTAGAAGGCAAGATGCCCTTTTCTTACTGTATCATCAAAAGATACGTGACGGCTCCCGTTACGTTCGACCAGAGATTCTGGATGATTCCCTGTGTCCAAAGGTAATAGAAAACCGCGCCCAAAACGCCGAGGACGACGAATAATTTGATGAACTTTTTGATGAAAACAAAAAGGCCGATGACCGCAAACAGAGCCAATCCGACCAATATCGCCGCTTGCAGCCAGACGCTGGTCAAATTGTTGAAGAAGTTGAGAGCCATGTCGCGATAGGTTTCAATGTATCCCTGGATCGTTCCAAGGATGTCCGTCGCCAGCAACAGCCCGCGTGCCAATACCATGGTGATTCACCTCGTTTTTCTTTACTACCTACGTAGTAATATTATACCACACTATGAAGAGACGCAAGAACTGTTTTTTGGGTTTTTTCAAAATTCGCGGCGGTTCTGGATGGCCCGGTTCAAAGTGACTTCGTCGGTGTATTCCAAATTGGCTCCCACCGGAACGCCGTAAGCGATTCGACTTACCACCACATCGACATCTTTGAGGACGCGACGAATGTACATCGCGGTGGCTTCCCCTTCTTGGGTGGCCGATGTCGCAAGAATGATTTCTTTGACGGTTTCGTTCTCGACTCGGGCCCAAAGCGATTTCAAATTGAGTTCGTCGGGTCCAATGCCGTTCAGCGGGGATAAATTTCCATTCAAAACGTGGAAGAGTCCGCGGTAGGTTCCCGATTTTTCAATCGCAAAGACATCTTTGGAAGATTCAACGACGAGCAGAACAGAAAGATCCCGATGAGGATCCGCACAAATAGGACAGGGGACGGTTTCGGTCAAATGACCGCAGACCGGGCAACGAACAATTCTGGCTTTTGCGGCCACGAGGGCTTCGGAAAACCCGCGGACCGAGGATTCTTCCAAACGATTCACAGTGAATAAGGCGTATCGCTCCGCGGTCTTCCGCCCGATCCCGGGATATCTCATGAATTCCGCAATCAAATCTTCCAACGGTTTGGGTAGATTCATCATAACATCCCCGCCAAATTGACTTCTTGGGTCAAAGCGCCCATCGTTTCTTCGATTTCCTTGTCGACTTTGGAAAAAGCATCGTTGAGGGCGGCGATGATCAGTTCTTCGAGCATTTTTCCGTCGTTCACATCTACTTCGTTGTGTTTAATATCGATGGAAATCACTTCTTTGGTCCCTTTGACCGCCACGCGGACCACGGACCCTCCGGATTGCCCATAAAAAGTGGAAGCGTTGATTTCCGCCTGAACCTTTTTGAGATCCTCTTGCATCTTCTGCAATTTTTTTAGGACTTGCGAGTTAAACATGCGTCGGCCAGCCTTTCCGAAAAATCATTTTTTGACTTTGACCAAGTCTCCGAAGAGATTGACCGCATCGGAGACCACTTTGGGCTCGGATTGTTCGACTTTCTCTTCGATCACAGCCGAAACATCGCGAAGATCCGGGCAAACGATCGGGGACAGCCGGATATTCCGCTTGCCTTGTTTCCATGCATTGATGAATTCATCAGAAACTGATTGAAAAACGTCCGTCGGCAAGGCAAGAAAATCAATGTCGCGTTTAAATGCGTTTTTGAGAATCGCCTTTCCCAAGCTTTTTACCGCGGGCGTCATCAGCCGGTTGCAGATGGACGCGGTCGGGAAGGTGATGATGATTTTGTTTCCCGAACTCGCGACCAATGTGCCAGAACCGATCAGATTGGCATAAGTCGCCAATTCCGGAGAGGCATTCGCTCCGCGGACCAGGTTCCAACGATCGATCAAAGTGTTTTTGTCCTCGCGATTTCCTCGGTTCAAAACCTCTTCGACGAACTCAATCGGATAGGTTCTTGACAGGTCCGAGCAAGCGGATTCGGAAAGGGCGGGAGATGGATTCGAATCGGGAGAAACGGGCCCGGGGGAGGGAATCGTTGGCTCGACCGAAGGGGATACACGTTCTTGGTTGACACGCTCTTCGATGGTGGGGGAAACCGCGCCGTTTTTGGCTTTCTCAATGATCGAGGTGGTTTCTTCGATAGACGGTTTGGGCTGAGGGGGGATCGGGGAAAGAGGGATTCCTTCGGGCTTTTTTTCATAAAGATCCAAACGTTTTTGGAAAGACTCGATGGCTTCCAAAAGGCGGGATTCGCTGGCGGGTTCGTCGTTGGTCATCTTGATGAAAGCCAACTCTAAATAGAGGCGGGGGGAATTGCTCCACTTGATATCGTTTTGGGCTTTGTTCAATAAGTCCAAATAGAAGAATAATCGGCGATTGTTCATCGTGGAACTGAGTTCCAGAAAATCCGGGTTTTGATAGAGGCTGGAGGTGTTTTCCGTCATTCCGACATTTTTGAAAACCAGAATGTCACGCAGAAATTGAATCAAATTTTGACAGATTTTTTGGACTTCTTTTCCGCCGACGATCAATTCGTCCATCGCTTTGATGGCGGCCGTTGCATCAGAACGGCGGAGTGCCGAAACGATTTCCATCTGTTTTTGGAAGGAAACCGCGCCGCAGATCTGGTTGATGTCGTCGACCGTGATGACATCGGGATCATAGGCATACGCTTGATCCAACATGCCGACCGCATCGCGCATCCCGCCATCGGCGTAGATGGCGATTTGTTCGATTGCGGCTTCGTCGATCAGGATTTTTTCCTTTTCGACGATCTCTTTCAACTTCTTGATAATATCTCGGACGGTAATTGCTTTGAAATCAAACCGCTGGCACCGGGAGATTATGGTCAAAGGCAGTTTTTGTGGTTCAGTCGTGCAAAGGATAAAAACGACATGGGCGGGCGGCTCTTCCAACGTCTTAAGAAGGGCGTTGAAAGCCCCGGGCGAAAGCATATGGACTTCGTCGATGATATAAACTTTGTATTTTACGTAGCCCGGAAGATATTTTACCTTGTCGCGCAGTTCACGGATTTCGTCGACGCCGTTATTGCTGGCGGCGTCGATCTCGATGATATCGCTGATGGACCCGTTTTGGATTCCGAGGCAATTGGGACAGGCATTGCAGGGGTTTTCGATGGGGGCGTGTTCACAATTTATGCCCTTGGCAAAAATCCGGGCAATGGAGGTTTTGCCGGTTCCACGAGGCCCGGTAAACAGATAGGCGTGGGCCACTTTACTGTTTCTCAAAGCGTTCTTCAAAGTCGTCGTGATGTGTTCCTGTCCGGCGACTTCATTGAAGTTCGTGGGGCGATAGGTGCGGTACAACGCTTGATAACTCATGGTTTCACCAACTTTTCTCGGCTGATTTCCCGGATTAGTGCGGGAGTGGGGTTAATGTAAATTTTTCCTCGATTCGCATCAAGCAGAACCAAATCGTCTTGGCGAACCTTTTTCGTAATGTCGAAAGAGACCATTCCCGGAAGCGTTTTGGTTCTGGCAATATTCCCGGAGTGTTGATCATAAGCCCCTTCGGCGGAAACAAATCCCGCAATGGAATCGGGGTGACAGTTGACAAGGATTGAAGGCTTCATTTTGGGTATGATGAGGATCCTTGGTTCGGAGAACCGAAGGGCGTGTTCGTATTCTTTGTCGGAAATGGATGAAAGCACTCGATCGGTCGCATCCTCGATATCAACGATCCGGTTTCTCATATAGGTGTTGTCGATTGTTTCGAATTGAGCAATGATCGTTTTGGCGGCCTGACGATAAGCCTCATATGCGCTTTTTCCTTCCGCGATCAAACGGAAAGCGTCTTCTAGAAGCAACGGATCATTGACCATCAACTTATGGGCTTCGAAAATCAGGGCCACACTGTCGGGGTAAAGAATTTGCGCGGAGGAAATGGTTTCTTCGAGATCCACAGTGCTCTTTTTCAAAGACTGTTCCAATAGTTCTTTTTGATTTACTTGTAAATCAAAATAGAAGGGGTGCTCCTCGGACGAAATCCATATGTGTGCTTTTCCCAGAGCGATCCCGGGCTGTATTACGAGTCCGTTGAGGATTTCCATACCGATGTTTCACCCGCTTTCATTATACTTGATTTTCGGGGTTTTTTACAGGGTTATTTTGTTTCTCTGTCTGTTGATCCCTGACATATCCGATGACATATTGAATGGCTTTGAATTCTAAAGAGCGTTTTTCGAATTTCTTCTCCAAGCGATCCAGTCCGATGGGGCCGGATTCTCCGTTTTGAAAGATAAAATATGCGGTTTTTACGGCGTCTTGAAATCGTTCGTTTTCCTGAAGTCGCCGAAAGTCTTCCAACAAAAAAGCTTGGGAATTTCGCATTCTTTCGCCCACCGCATCAAGAAACAACCCATAATAATCCACTTTTTTTCGTTTGTCGCGGATTTTTTGCATTAAAACGTCGCCGCCCCAATAAATTCCGGTGAAAACGAAGGGAATCAAAAGGTAAACCCAGATGTTTTCCGGGGCCAGTTTGCCTTCCATAAAGTTCAAGATCACATAGATTCCCATGAGAATCAAGGAAAAGAAAAAAAGAACAAGATAGTGGGTTTTCGTTTTTTTGACATTCTTCATTCGGATCACCTAAAAGTATTATACCCCAAAACGTTCCGGCATGATAGAATATTCATGGTGATGAATCGTGGTTTATGATACCATCGTAGGCATTGCAACGCTTCAGGGAATGAGCGCATTGAATATCATCCGCGTTTCGGGATCCGAAGCCATTTCTGTTGTCAACGCCGTTTTTAAAGGAAAAAACCTGAATGATGTCCCCTCACACACCATCCATTACGGGCATATCGTCGATGAGGTCGGGGTGATTGATGAAGTGATGGTTTCGGTTTTTCGCGAACCGAAATCCTTCACCGGAGAGAATGTCGCCGAAATCAGCACTCACGGCGGCTCTTTGATCCCCAACAAAATTATCAGTTTGCTCATCGAAAAGGGCTGTCGTTTGGCGGAAAACGGAGAATTCTCTCAGAGGGCTTTTTTGAACGGTCGGATCGACTTGACCCAAGCGGAAAGCATCATGGACATGATTTCTGCCAAAACCGACGCCCAGTTGCGTTTGGCCACCAAGGGGCTGCAAGGCGAAATCAAGGATTTGATCCGTCGGGTTCAGGATGACATTTTGGATCTTCTTTCCCAAATCGAAGTCCAAATCGACTATCCCGAATACGATGATGTCGTTCATTTGACCCAAGCGGTTTTGCTACCTCAGCTCAACGTTCTCCAAGCGAATTTGGATACATTATTGCAAAAATCCAATACCGGAAAGGTCATTCGTGACGGTATTCGGACCGTCATCGTCGGAAAACCCAATGTCGGAAAATCCAGCCTACTCAACCGTTTGTTACGGGAAGAAAAGGCGATTGTCACCGAAGTTTCCGGAACAACCCGGGACTTAGTCGAAGGGGAATGGAATTTGGGGGGCATCCTGCTGCGACTGATCGACACGGCCGGAATCCATGAAACGGCGGATTTGGTGGAATCGATTGGCATCGGCAGATCCAAAAAAGCTTTGGAAGAAGCCGATTTGGTGCTTTTGGTTTTGGATCAAAGTCAAAAGTTGACCAAAGAAGATCTTCGGCTTTTGGATTGGACCCAAAATAAACCCCGCATCATTATCGGAAACAAAGTCGATTTAGGAAAAAACGTTGACTTGACAGCGGAAAAAATGATTGACGTTTCGGCGTTAACGAATGTCGGAATCGACACTTTGGAAAAAGAAGTGAAGCGAATGTTCGTGGACGAAAAAATCTTCGCAGATCACGGGGTTTTGCTTTCCAACGCCCGACATATCGGGAAAATCCGGGAAGCACGGTCTTCACTGAACGGTGCCATCTCTACCTGTGATGCGGGCCTCCCCGTGGACTTGGTGGAAATGGATCTCCGACAAGCTTGGGAACACCTGGGGGAAATTACCGGCCAATGCGGGGCGGACACTTTGATTCATTCGTTGTTTTCCAAATTCTGTTTAGGGAAATAAAGGTTTCACGTGAAACAAAAAGCGACGGGCCCGCACGTTTGACGATTCGGGCCCGTCGTTTTCATTTGAACCACACAAAACCGTGATAGAATGGATCAATAATCATCGAGAAAGGTCTTTTCCTTCTCGTCGTCATGATAGCCGAGGATGCATTTCAAGTTGACATTTTCCGCAGACCGGAAAATGTTGATATCGATATTCGGCTCGGTTTTCCGCCATTCCGCGATCCAACGTTTGATTTCTTTGCGTTTGGTGTCCTCTATCCCATCGGAAATTCGGCATCCGCATTTCAATGGTTCAATATGGCAATAGCGAATGTATCGTAGAATATCGGCCTCTTTGCACAAATACATCGGTCGAATCAGTTCGATTCCTTCGTAGTTCTCCGATCGGATCTTGGGCATCATCGTTTTGTAACAACCGACGTAAAACATATTCATGATCGTTGTTTCGATCACGTCATCGAAATGATGACCCAGTGCCAGTTTATTACACCCGTGCTGTTTGGCGATTTTATAAAGGAACCCCCGGCGCATGCGGGCACACAGGAAACAAGGACTGTCGGCACCCATTTTTTCGTTCACTTCGAAAATGTTGGACTTTTCGACGATGATGTCGATTCCCAATCTGGCGCAATTGTCCAAATGATCCTTCATGGCCTCTTCGCGAAACCCCGGATCCATTGTTAAAAAAACGACATCGAAATCGACGTTTCCGTGGCGTTTGAACTCTTGGAAAAGTTTGGCCAAAACCAGGCTGTCTTTCCCACCCGAAATGGCTACGGCGATTTTATCGCCGGGGTTGATCATTTCATAACGGAGGAGGGCCTTACAAAACTTGGAATAGAGCGGCCCTTTGAACTTTTTGATCAAACTGCGTTCCGCCCATTCTTGAGAATTGATTGTTTCCATTTTCTCACCCCAGGTCATTCATATTATACTCGAAAACCAAACAAATGTAAATGTTTCGGTGACTGAAAATATTTGAAAATAATTTAAAATAATTGTTGATAATCGAAAAAGTTTTTGATATAATAGTAAATAGAACAAAACAGGAATATAATGGAGGTTGAACCTATGGCGAATTTCATCTGGGCGTCGAAAAAACCCCTTGATGAACTGGCGACACTGTACGGTTCGAACATCACCCTGAACAAATCCGCAACCGCCTATTTTGAATCGGCTTACGTGGTTTTGGTGGGGTTGGATCCCGAAAACCGACAGATCGCGATCAAACCATTGTCGAAGGAAGATACCCTGAGTGGTTTCATTCCCGAAGACCAATGGCACAACATCACCGTCAAGTCCAGTTATTCCCGCATCTGCAACAAGCTGTTTATGCAGGAAGTCGGGGAATTGCTGAATTTGTCGTTTGAGAACAACCAGTCTTACAAGTTCAAAGCCGTTTGGAACGAAAAAGACAAGGCTTTGATCATCGATCTCAAAAGGAGAGAGGTGTGAACATGATCGTCACATTAATGGCTCCGGAAGTCATCGCCGTGCTGATCTGGGTGGGCATCATCCTGTTGACGGGTGCCATTGAAGCCGCCACGATGGATCTGACCAGCATCTGGTTCGCGGGCGGCGCCCTTGCCGCTTTGATCGTTCTGCTGTTTGGGGGCAACATTTATATCCAGATCGGCGTTTTCATCGTTGTTTCGGCAGCGTTGCTGCTGAGCCTTCGCCCGCTTTTCTGGCGCTATTTGAAGAAAAACGACATCAAAACGAACGTCGACCGTTTGATCGGAAAAATCGCCATCTGCACTGAGAAAATTGCTCCGGACGAACACGGAGAAGTCAAAATCGATGGCAAAATTTGGACCGCCATCGCTCAAGAAGAAATCCAAGTCGGCGAGAAAGTTGAAGTTTTGGCCATTGAAGGCGTGAAACTCGTGGTAAAGAAACCAGAATGAATGCAGGATTTTTCAAAAGAGCTTTATCTACATTGATTGATGCTTTACTCGTCGTCGCCGTTGTTTATCTGTCTTTTTTGGTTCTTGGACGAACCATTTTACAAAACCAAGTCGATCACTTCGATGAGCTCTACGGCGCCTACGAAGAAATCTCCGATGCGTACTATGCCGAGTTGGGAATCTTGTCCGACCAATACAACGCTTCCGTCGAACTGGCTAACGGAGACGAAACACTAAAGAACCTTGCATACGACACCTATGTTGCGGACAAGGCCGTGTTGGATACCCAATATTCCATCGACATCGAACCTTACAACGTCCCGATTTCCCTCTATTTTTGGACGTGCATCCTTTATTTCGTGATTGGATTTATCGTCATTCTGTCGATTTACACGGTTGTACTCACCGGGAAAACGTTGGGCCGGAAGATCTTCCAAGTTAAGCTCGACGGTCCTTCGGTCAACCCGCTTTCGGTCTTTTTCCATGACATCGTGTTTAAGTTCCTGTTTGTTGTCTTGACGGTTATGATCAGTCCCTATATCGGCGTCGCTGTGTTGCTTTTGACGTTGATGATCGATTTGATCATGATTTCGATGACCCCCAAGAAAACCACGCTGCGGGACCGCTTGCTGAAAATGTCAGTCGTCAAAACCGGGTATGGCTATTAGGATTCATGGTAGGAGGGATCAGCATGTCGGTCATCTTCTCGGCCATTCAAGACAATCCGTTGGATTTGCTGATTCTTGGCCTCTTCGGAGCGCTGATCGTCTATCTTTTGACCCGCTTCATGATCATTCCCAAAAACAAAAGCTGCGTCATCGAACGTCTTGGGACTTACCTTCGGACTTGCGGCCCGGGGATTCATTACCGGTTGCCGTTTGTCGATCGATTGCGGAAAACCATTGATTTTCAAGGCAAAACGGTCCACATGATTCCAACGCATCAAATCATCAAGACTTATGCTTGGCCCGAGGTGTTCACCAAAGACCGCGTGTCCGTGGCTTTGAGTGCCAAGGTAAATCTGCAAATCTCCGACCCTCGGTTATATGTTTACGGGGCATCCGCCCCTCCCATTCTCGTCGAACGGCTCATGGCTCAGGCGATTCATGGGTTATTCGTACAGTATGAATGGGGAGAGATTCTGACCGATTCCTCCGCGATTCACTATCGGCTTCGGGAATTCCTGCAAGCAAACGTGAATCCTTGGGGAATTCACATCAATCGGGTCGATTTGGGCAAAATGACGCCCAAAGACCTGTCTCGTCCCGCCGTTTTCCATTGATAAAAAAAAAAAAATAATTAGGAGGAAAAAAATGTTCTACACTTTATTGGAACCCGCTCAGACTTTCGGATTAGTCATGTTCCTCGTTTTACTGGTCATCATTATCATTTACCTCGGATCCAGAGTCCGCATCGTTTCTCAAGCCAACCAATACATCGTTGAGCGTTTGGGAAAATACTACACCACTTGGAACTCCGGATTCCACTGGTTGGTTCCTTTCGTGGACCGGATCAAAAGGACGTATCGGCCCAACGGATCCCCGGATGAAACCATCTCTCTGAAAGAACAAGTTCTTGATTTTGCCCCGCAAGCCGTTATCACCAAAGATAACGTGACCATGCAGATCGACACCGTCGTCTTCCTGCAGATTACGGACTCCAAACAGTATGTTTACGGCGCGGAAAATCCCGGCTTGTTGATTGAACACTTGACGGCGACCACCTTGCGTAACATCATCGGTGATCTGGAACTGGATGAAACCCTGACCAGCCGCGACTTAATCAACGAAAAAATGCGCAAGATCCTTGATGAAGCCACCGACCCGTGGGGTATCAAGATCAACCGGGTCGAAGTCAAAAACATCGTCCCGCCCAAAGAAATTCGCGAAGCGATGGAAAAACAAATGCGTGCCGAACGCGAACGCCGCGAAGCGATTTTGATCTCCGAAGGCCGTAAAGCTTCTGCCATTCTCGAAGCGGAAGGCGAAAAACAAGCTGCCATTCTCCGCGCGGAAGCGAAGAAAGAAACCCAGATCCGCGAAGCGGAAGGCCAAGCCTCTGCCATCCTTGCCATTCAAACTGCCACTGCCCGCGGCATCCAGCTCATCAAAGAAGCCGGCGCCGATCATGCTTATCTGACTCTCGAAGCTTATCGTTCGATGGAGCGGGTCGCCAACGGAAACGCCACGAAGATCATCATTCCTTCGGAACTTCAGGGAATCGTCGGCTTGGCTTCCGGATTGCTCGAAGCCGTCAAAACCGAAAAGAAATAACCATTACGATAACGATCGGTGCCCAGGAAGGGAACCGATCGTTTTTTTTTACGGTCGAATCACGAAAGTATCGATCACGGAGACACGGTCCGGATAAAACGTGACCCAATCGCTTCGATCTACCATATAAGAGGTTACTTGAATCGACGATCCGGTGATTTCCACCCATGGAATCACGGGGTTTTTTTCGTCATATCGAAAGGCAACTT
>ERZ795054.3998-NODE-3998-length-11120-cov-6.621871_pt1 | contig 11120 bp, 10 predicted proteins | sample MGYA00375138_ERZ795054 | MGnify/ENA primary metagenome ERZ795054 (study PRJEB30183, sample SAMN05720215) | anaerobic digester metagenome | isolation source: active sludge of municipal wastewater-treating anaerobic digesters | place: USA | collected 2014-12-23 ...
TCCTCAACGCCGGACTCGACAAGCTTTTCTTCACCGGGTCTGTTGCGGTCGGCAAATATCTCATGAAGAAGGCGTCCGAGACGCTCACACCCCTCTCGCTCGAGCTCGGCGGAAACGACCCCATGATCGTGTGCGAGGACGCGGATCTCGAGCGAGCAACGAACGGCGCCGTGTGGGCCGGCCTCCAGAACGCGGGCCAGTCGTGCGGCGGGGTCGAGCGTATCTACGTGCACGAAAAGGTCTATGACCGGTTCATGGACATGCTCGCGGGAAAGGTCGAGTCCCTGCGGGTGGGGTACGACACGGATTACAACATGGACATCGGCGCCATGACAACCGAGCGGCAGATCAGGACCGTCAAGGCCCATATCGACGACGCGATGGCCAAGGGCGCGACCATTTACGCCCGGTCGAAATCGCCGAAGAATTCCCAAGGCCAGTTCATTCCCTGTACGGTGCTGGCTGACGTCGATCATACCATGGATGTGATGCGCGACGAAACATTCGGGCCGGTGCTCGCTGTCATGAAGGTGAAGGACATCGACGAGGCGATCGAGCTTGCCAACGATTCGTACCTCGGCCTCACCGGTTCCGTGTGGTCCAGGAACTGGAGCAGGGCCGGGAGGATCGCCAGAAAAATCCAGGCGGGAGCGGTCACCGTCAACGATCACCTGATGAGCCATGGCCTGGCCGAGACACCCTGGGGCGGGTTCAAGCAGTCGGCCATCGGACGCTCCCACGGGGACATAGGCTTCGCCGAGATGACCCAGCCGCAGGTCATCGTGAACGACATCCTGCCGTTTGTGAAGAGGGACTTCTGGTGGCATCCCCACAGCAGGGCCGTGTACGAGGGGGTCAGGGGCGTCGTTGAATTGCTCTACGGCCCGGGTCTCGTACGCAGGCTTCGCGGGGGGATGAATCTCATGAAGGTGTTCTTCAGGACATTCACGAGCTGGAAATGAAACTGATTCAGAAGCATGCTGCCGCCATGAATTAAGCACCGGGCCCCTCCAGACGGAGGGGCCCGTTTTCGTCTGGTGCTGCACACCGCCCCGCAAAAAGCCTTTCGAGCATTTGACTTTTTTATGTACCGGGTGTACAATCATACATTGTATTTCACCGACTCATGCCTGTTTTCAGTACCAATGGAGGGATCCATTCATGGGAATTTTTTTCCCTGGGCAGGGCTTTTCGAGAATTGCGTCATGCGGATCAAGCCTTGCCGTTTTGTATTCATGGAAACGCCCGGCCTATGCGCACGTGAATTCGGATACCGGATACGTTTCGGTTTTTTACACGCGCTACCATCATGAAATTCTCCTGTTCGCCTCGATCGTCGTGCTTCTGCTTATTCTGGTTCTGGGCGCATTATTGTTTCTGACGCTTCGCAAAAAGCGCGAGCTGCGAGACAGCGAGGAAAAGCACCGGCTCATGATCGAAAACAGCCACGACATCATTTACATCATAACGGTCGGCGGCGTCTTTACCTATGTGTCTCCTGCATGGCAAACCCTGCTCGGAAACGCCGCAGATGCGATAATCGGAAAGAACGTCAGGGATTATGTTCACAGCGATGACGTCGGGGCGTGCGAGGCCTTTCTCGAAAAAGCCGTGACGACGCGCTGCCGGCAGGAAGGGGTCGAATACCGGGTCAGGCATGCCGACGGCTCGTGGCGCTGGCACATGTCGAGCATCGTGCCCCTGTTCGACAGGGACGGTAACCTGACCGGGTTCCAGGGAATAGCCAGGGAAATACACGACCGCAGGCTCGCAGAGGAGAAGCTGCGTGAGAGCGAAGCGAACTTCCGCACCCTTTTCAACACGATCCGGGACCTGATACTGGTGGCCACGCCGGAGGGCAAGATAATTCTGACCAACAAGGCATATGAGGACAAGCTCCTTTACACGGCCGATGAATTCGCCGACCTGTACGTGCTCGACCTGCATCCGCCCGACAGGAGGCGGGAGGCGCAGGAAATCCTGACCGCCATGTTCAGGGGCGAACGCAGCAGCTGTCCCTTGCCCCTGGCTCGCAGGGACGGGGTTCTGGTCCCGGTAGAGACGAGGGTGTGGTCCGGCAGATGGAACGGCCGGGACTGCATTTTCGGCGTAAGCAAGGACCTCTCCGCGGAGGAGGAGGCGCAACAGCGCTTCGAGCGCCTGTTCCGCAACAATCCGGCGCTGATGGCCCTGACCGACATCGAGCGGCAGCGGTTCGTGGACGTCAACGATACCTTCATCAGGAGGCTCGGTTTTTCACGCGACGAGGTCATCGGCAGGACCTCGGACGAGATCGGCCTGTTCATCGACGGTAAAGACAAGCAACGGGCCGCCGACATGCTTTTCAAGACCGGGCGCCTGTCGGATTTCGAGCTGCAGGTGCGGCGCAAGGACGGCGTGCTGGTTGACGGTCTTTTTTCAGGGGAGATCATCGTAAGCCAGGGGAAACGGTACCTGCTCACGGTCATGATCGACATCACCAGGCGCAAGCTGGTCGAGGAGGCGCTGCTTGAGAACGCAACGCGGCTGCGCACCCTGAGCGACAATCTGCCTGGCGGCCATGTATATCAGGTCGATTTCGGAGAGCATGGAGAGCTGCGGCGTTTCACCTATATCAGCGCCGGTGTGGAGAAAATGCACGGCCTGACCGTGGAACAGGTTTTGAACGACGCCGGGGCCCTGTACGGGCAGATGCTCGACGAGGACCGGGTCTTGGTTGCCGAACTCGAGGCCCGCGCCCAGGAGACCATGTCCCTGTTCAGGGCCGAGGCCCGGTTCAGGCTCCCGTCGGGAGACATCAGGTGGTGCCTGCTCACATCTGCGCCGCGGCGGCTCGCCAACAACCACCTGGTGTGGGACGGCATCGAGATCGACATCACCGACAGAAAGCGCGCGGAGGAGGCGCTGGTCAGGAGCGAGGAGCTGTACCGGTCGATACTGACCGCTTCGCCGGATGACATCACCATCGTTGACCTTTCGGGCAGGATCACCGCCGGATCGCCCATGGCGGTGAAAATGTTCGGATATGCGAGCGAAGAGGAAATCCTGGGCCGGGATGCGCTGGAATTCATCGTGCCCGAAGACAGGGAGTTCGCCAGAACGAACCTCGCGAGAAGGTTTAGGGGCGGGAGCCCTTTGGGCACGGTTGAATACCGGGGGCTGCGCGCCGACGGCAGCCTGTTCGACATGGAGGTCAACGCCGATCTCATCCGCGGAAAGGACGGGAAGCCGACCAGCATGGTTCTCATCGTCAGGGACGTCACTGAGCGCAAGCGAATCGAGAGGCACCGCATCGCCCTGAACAGGCTCTACAGGAAGCTGCTGGAGGTCGGGGACCTCGATATTAAACTTTCCTATATAACTGAAGAGGCCGCTCTGGTATTGGACGCTGACTTTACCGGCATATGGATGATCAGGCCCGGAGACTGCTGCGACAGCGGCTGCCGTTTCGCTTCGGCGCAGGACGGGTCTTATCTCTGCACGGATCGGACATCGTGCATGCATCTGGCCGCCAGTTCGGGCCGACTGGCGGGCAAGGAAGGCGGTTTCGGGAGGCTCCCGGTCGGTTCATCGACCATAGGCAGGATCGCCCGGAGCGAGTATTCAAGCTTTATAACAAATGACCTCATCAACGATGAAAGGATATTGAACCGCCAAGAGGCCGTAAAGGCCGGGCTGGTGTCTTTCGCCGCCTATCCGCTGGTGTCTTCGGAAGGGACGCCGGTCGGGACCCTGGCCCTTTTCAGCCGCAGGCCGATACGTCCCGACGAGGAGGGCCTGCTCGAGAATTTCGCATCCATCGGCTCGCAGGTGATCATCGCGGGTATGGCCGAGGAGGCGCTCAAGGAGGCCAAGGAGGCGGCCGAGATAGCGAGCAGGGCCAAGAGCGAGTTTCTCGCCAACATGAGCCATGAAATCCGCACTCCCATGAATCCCATACTGGGCCTGGCCCACCTGCTGCAGCAGTCGGATCTCGGCGACAAGCAGCGCGATTACGTGACGAAAATCCAGGAGTCGGCGCAGCTGCTGCTCGGGATCATCAACGATATCCTCGATTTTTCGAAGATCGAGGCCGGGCGCCTCGAGATAGAATCGGTCGCGTTCAACCTCGAGACCGTGCTCAGGAACGTGTCGAACATGTTCTCGCGGCCTGCCGAGAACAAGGGGCTCGAGTTCCTGTTCAGGGTCGAGGCGAACGTGCCGCTGGGCCTGGTGGGCGATCCCCTGCGCATACAGCAGGTCATCATCAACCTCGCCGGCAACGCGATCAAGTTCACCGAACGCGGCACCGTGATGCTTCGCATTCTGGTCGAGAGTCCCGCGGATGAGAGCGGCCGCGGTGTGTTGCGCTTCGAGGTGTCCGACACGGGCATCGGCCTCACTGCGGAGCAGATACAGCGTATATTCGCCTCGTTCACGCAGGCGGATTCATCGATCACGAGGCGTTTCGGCGGCACGGGCCTGGGGCTGACGATATCCCGCAGGCTGGTGGAGCTCATGGGCGGCGAGATCGGGGTCACGAGCGAGCCGGGCAGGGGAAGCACGTTTTACTTCACGGCGCCCGTTTCGGTGAGCGGCGATGTGAACCAGCCGGCCATATCGCCCGACAGCCTGCAGGGCATACGGGCGCTTATCGTCGACGACAATTCCTCGTCGCTCGAGGTATTCGAAGGCTACTGCCGCTCGGTTGGTATCGATCCCGTCTGCGCGAAGTCGGGTCTCGATGCGATAAACATCATGAGGGGCGGCGGGAAGGCTTTCGACCTGATCATCATGGATTGGAAGATGCCGGGACTCGACGGGATGGACACCATCAGGCGCATCCGGGAGGACGGCCTGATGCCGCGCGCCCTGTCGGTCATCATGTCCTCGGCGTACGCCATGGAGGAGATACGGGAGCAGGCCGACGCGCTGGGCGTGGCCGGATACCTGCCCAAACCGGTGTCGATATCGTCGTTCGTCGACGCGCTTACGGCAATCATCGCCGGCCGCGAGCGCGCATGGTCGCCGTCCAGGGCCAGGCCAGACACGAGGGCGATGGCGCCCTATGCCGGCAGGACCATCCTCCTCGTGGAGGACAACGTGATCAACCAGCAGGTCGCGATGGAGATACTCGGGAACGCCGGGCTCGGGGTCGTACCTGCGGGCAACGGAAGGGAGGCCCTCGAGCTGCTGAACGAGCGCAGGTTCGACCTGGTGCTCATGGATCTTCAGATGCCCGAAATGGACGGCTTCGAGACCGTCAGGGTGATCCGATCGGATGACCGCTACCTGAACCTGCCGATCATAGCGATGACCGCGCACGCCCTGAGCGGGGACCGCGAGCGCTGCCTCGAGGCCGGGATGAACGACTATACGGCCAAACCGATAGACCCCGAGGCCCTGTACGAAACATTGCGGCGCTGGCTCGTCCCGTCCAGGCTGGCCGAGGGCTTAAGGACTTCCGGAAGGCCCCGGTCGGGAAGGGCGCTGCCCGCCGAGCTCCCGGGAATCGACATCGACGACGGGCTGGGCCGGCTCGGCGGGAATGCCGACCTGTATCGGGAGATCCTGCTCGATTTCTGCGTGAGATACGCAGAGGCGCCGGCTGAAATCGGCAGGATGCTTGGCGCCGGAGACTCCGGCGGAGCGGCCCGGCTCATCCACACGATCAAGGGCACGGCCGGAAACATCGGGGCCAGGGGCCTCCAGGACGCCGCCCTGGGGATGGAGAAGGCGATCAGGGAAAAGGACGACAGCGTGCTGGCGCGGGCGTCCCTTGCTCTTGACCGGGAGTTCGGAAAGGTGCTTTCGTGCAGGCGCATCCTCGCGCCCGGCGGCGCGCACGCGGCGCCCAGGCCCGAAAAGAGCGCCGGCCCGGCGGAGCTGAGGGAGATACTCGTGAGGCTGCGCGGCCGGCTCGCCGCGAGCAGGTTCGATTCGCTCGGCGTGTTCAGGGAGCTCGTGAAGGCCGGAGGCGCGCTGCCCGAGAATGAATTAAACGAGCTTGGCGCGCATGTTGACCGGTTCGATTTCAAGAAGGCGATCGAGGTAACCGACCGTCTACTGGAAATTGTCAGCCGATGAGGGACGTCAGTTGGTGCGGATCTCGATCTCTTTCCACATGTCCCGGCTTTCCATGCCCAGGCGCCAGAAGCCGATGGAGTCGGTGAATTCGCGGTAGAACAGGAACTTTTCCATGATCGCGTTTATGTCGTCGCAGTACACGGTCACCTTCGACTTTCCGCCGAACCTGATCCTGTACCCGGTCTCGGGAGAATATTCCTTCGAGGCGTTCTTTCTGCTTATGAGGTCGTCGATATGCTCGGTTTTCACCGACTTGCTTTTTTTGATGCGCTTCGTGACGACCACCGTGCGCCCGGGTTTGCCGCTCTTTGCTCCCTTCGCCTGCTTGTTCTTCACCCTGACGCGCTTCGTGACCTTCGTTTCCTTCCAGGACCTGCCGTACAACGGGATTCCCATGACGAGCCTGTCGGCAGGGATCTCGGTTTTCGCGTAGGCCATGATGCTCTTGCACCATGAAAGCGAGGCTACCGGCCCGGGCTTGCTCTTGCTCCAGTGCTGGTCATAGGCCATGATGTATATGCGGTCGGCCACGGCGGATATGGCGGCGTAGTCATAGGCGTCGTTGACCTTTCTCGTCTTGGGGGGCAGCGCGACGCTCAATACCTTGCCCGGCTCGAGGCCGGATTTTATCTCCCCCAGGAACTCGACGAAATTCGACCCGTCCCGGGACGCAACGGCCTCGAAGTCGATCTGCACGCCGTCGAATTTCTTCGACAGCTCGACGATGTCGCCGACGAGAAGCCCCCGCGCCCCTGTCGATGAATCGAGGACGCGGCGCATCAGTTTTGTGTTCCTGAGGTCGGCGATCACGATGTGGATGCGCCGTCTTTTGCCGTTCAGGTCGGGCAGGGAGGGGGGATTCACGTTCACGTTTACCCTGCCGCTCCTGCTCACTCCGCAGCAGAAGTAGCATACATCGGTCACCTGCTCGTCGCCCTTGAAGGATTTCTCGCAGTCGCGCATGAGGTATCCCCATACCTCCCGGAACTGGACCGGGGACTGTGACCTAACCGACTCTGCGTCGCTTTTGCCGGGGGATGTCGGTTCGATGGTGTCCGCCGGTATGGAGTCGATGCGGTCAAGGGGCTGCGCTGAAAGGCCCGAGGGAACGGACGCGGTCATGGCTGCGAGGATCAGGGACACGAACAGTATTTTTTTCATTTGATACCCGGACACGGAATTACGGTCTATATTTACTTATCGGGTCTTTGGCCCCGGACCGCGTATAAAAATTACAGAGAATATATCCTTGATTTTTTATCACGTACTGTCAACACTATATCGAATCCGTATGAAAACTCCCGAGCTCAAAATCATCGGCCTGTGCATGGCGCTCATGGCGCTGGGCCCCATGCATGCCGGGGCGCAGGCCGAATCCGCCAGAGACGCGGACGACGTTGTCCCGGTATATCTCGTGAACAGCGCGTTCCACACCGGGTTCATCTTGGAGATGAGGTATGTTCCCGATGGCCTGATCCCCGCGCTGAAAGACCTGGGCCCGTACCAGTACGCCGACATAGGCTGGGGCCAGGAGGAGTATTACCAGAACCCGGAATTCACCGTGGCCAAGGCGGCCAGGGCCCTGTTCATCCCGTCCACGAGCGTGATCAGGATCGAGGGGTTCAACGTATCGGTCGACGACGTGGTGCACTGGTCAGATCAGGGAACCAGGATCGACATGGACCGCGCGTCGTTCATCAGGCTGTGCGTCTTTATCCGTGACGCTTTCACGCGCGGTGAAGACGGAGGCCCGGTAATCGCGTCGAAGAGCGCGGGAGGGGCGGTGCTGTTCTATAAATCCAACGGGACCTACCACCTGTTCAACACCTGCAATACCTGGATAGCGCTCGGCCTGAAGCGGGCCGGATACCCCATATCCCCGGTGGGCGTGTACACCGCGCACGAGCTGTTCAGGCGCGCCCGGAAGTTCGGCGTGGAGATGAAATAAGGCAAGATGCCCTCACCCCCCGGCCCCCTCTCCCGCAGGGAGAGGGGGAGGTAGAAATGTTTCTATTTGATGAAGCAATATCTGAAAGTCTCTGGCAATTTCTGCATTTGATACCCGTATAAATCTGATATTTTTCCCTTCGATAAGATATTGTCGAAGTTCATCATAGTCATTTTGTCTCCGGTGCACTGGGCCGTCGATTTCTATGGCAAGCCGCAATTCATGGCAGTAGAAATCCACGACAAATCCTTCAATCACATGCTGGCGCCTGAACTTCAAGCCTCTGAAGTTCCTGTTTCGAAGAGCAGCCCATACCGTAACTTCTTCAGGAGTGGATTCTTTCCTGAGTCGCCGGGTGAATAGTTTTTTAATGTGATGCATTATGTTTTCGTTCAATAATCCCGTAATATGAATGACATATATGACACGACCCCCTCTCCCTCCGGGAGAGGGGGAAAGGGAGTGAGGTCATCAGGAGACAATGCTCCCGGCCGGGATAGAACGTGAGACGGAGCGGTGACGGATCGGAAGGCCGGGTGAAGGGAAGATGCCCTCATCCCCCCGGCCCCCTTCTCCCGAAGGGAGAAGGGGGTGGAATCCTGTTGCCCCGTGTCCCCGGCGCAGCTTTCTTGTATCCGCCCCTTCATGCGCTTAAGCTGCCCCCTGCCCCCCACAGGGGGCACGCATGAATTACCATCCGTGTGGTCTTTCATGTACCGCGAGATAAATAAATTGTGACCCGTCATCCCGAGCCTGCGGGCCTTTGCGTTATATGCTTTCTTCTGGTTCCCATCGAGGCCCTGCCATGCGGCCATTGCCTGCGCAAAGCGCGCGCGGTTTGACTGCTGCTTATCGGTGCGCGGATTGGGAGGCTTTATCCATATCCGCATCACGGTCCTGCCGAATCTGGTGTAGATGACCATCCCGCCCACGCTGCCGCTGAGTGATGTTATGATGGGGTTCAATTGTGCTGTCGCCATGATGGGCCTCCTGCGCGTCAAGTTGTGCGATCATTATATAGGCAGCGGGAGGAAGGATTTGTGACAAAAAAATGGGGAAAAGTCAGGACAGGATTTCGGGATTGCCGGGATCGGGAGTGGGAATGCTCAATGGTTATAGTACTTCAATCAGTATTGGCGGTAGATATAGTTCTTGACCGGGTGTGCGAAAAAGATATTTTGATGATATGGATAAAGCAAAACAATGGATACAACAAGCACTATTGGCCTGACTGACGCGACAGTCTACCCGGATGAACAGGTTTTGCGAAGCGTACTCGGAAAATCTTATGACGCTTATTGCCGTCTATTGAAACTCTACGACGATTATGAAATGGAATATACCTGGAGATATTATAGAGACGGCAGGGCGTGGCTGTGCAAAGTCCAGAAAAAGAAGAGGACGATCGTCTGGATGTCCGCATGGAAAGGATACGTGAAAGCGACGATATATTTTCCTGAAAAATATATTGATGAAATCTACAGGCTTGATATCAGTGAAGAAATGATTCACAGGATAAAAAACACGAAAAATACGGGGAAATCAAAGCCGTGTATTTTTGAGATACGGAACACGGCAATTCTGAAAGATATCGGCAAAGTAATAGAGTTTAAAATTGCCGCCAAATAACATTAAATACACCCGAGGCGCCCCATGAAATCCTTCATCCTCTATACCGGCTCTGCGATAAACCTCATGCTCGCGCTTTTTCACATGACGTTCTGGAAGATGCTGAACTGGGCCGGGGAGCTGCCGAAACTCTCGAAAGACAACCAGGGCATACTCCAGACCGCGAACATAATCATCATCGCCGTCATCCTCTACTTCGCGGTCATGTCGTTCATCATGGCCAGGCGCGGCAAAACAGGCTTCTACGGCAAGTCGATCATCGTGCTGATCGCGGTGTTTTACCTGATACGCATGATCGCGGGATATCCCTTTTTCGGATTCAATTACGGGGAGCTCGCGATCTGGGTCGTGTGCCTGATCATCGCGGCAGGATACGTTTCGGTGCTGTTCATGGACGGTAAACGCGGGGTGTAGGATGGCGTACTCAGGAGTGTGCAGGCTGGCCTTCCTGAAATAATTCATTGACAATGGTTTCCCGTGTATATATCGTGTATACGGGAGAGGAGGCTGCGTCATGATAAAAAAACTGATCCGGCACGGAAATAGCTCGGCCATAGTAATCGACAAGCCCATAATGGAACTGCTTAACATCGATAGCGGCACGCCGCTTGAGATGACGACCGACGGGAAAAACATAATCATTTCTCCGGTAAAATCAGGGAACAGGTTGAACCGGCTCGGCAAGTCCCTCGATAAGATCAACACCAGGCACAAATCGACCCTCGAAAAGCTCGCCGAATGAAAAAACGGGAAATAGAATTCCTGTCGCTCGCGGAGCTGATCGAAATCCACAATAATCAGATCGGATTATACGGCGGAGAATACGGCATTCGCGATATTTCTCTTTTGAGTTCGGCCCTGTCGATGCCTCTCGCCTCTTTTGACGGCCGCTATCTCCATGACGGGTTGTTCGATATGGCGGCGGCGTATATATACCATATATGCCAGAATCATCCCTTTATTGATGGGAATAAACGTGTCGCGCTGGTCGCAGGCCTGTTGTTTCTTGATTTCAATGGAGTTGAAATTCGCGATCCCCATGAAGAATTATATCCAATGATGATGAAAGTAGCGTCCGGCAGGGGTGACAAAAAATATATCGCCGGAGTCCTGAAAAAACTGGCTGTTGAATGAGGGGCGAAGCCCCTGCATAATCATCCCCCCCGTTTAATTCTTGACTGCCGGGCGGATTCGGGAGATGGTAAGGACGGGCGGATCCATTCGTGATTATTGATCAACAACACGGGTTGATGCATCGACAAACGCACTGCCGATTACGATCCAGGGGGCGCAATAATGAAAAATCTCGCCGCTTTCTTCAAGATGGCTTCACTTTCGTTTCTTCTGCTGACGTGCGGCATGGCGTCCGGGGACAATGCCGTCGAGAAAATGAACGATGCCGAGAAGAAATACCTGGACGAGTCGTTGCAGAAAATCACGCCCGATCTCACCGTGAAGCAGCTGATCGCCATTCTGG
>ERZ795054.4003-NODE-4003-length-11108-cov-9.638198_pt1 | contig 11108 bp, 10 predicted proteins | sample MGYA00375138_ERZ795054 | MGnify/ENA primary metagenome ERZ795054 (study PRJEB30183, sample SAMN05720215) | anaerobic digester metagenome | isolation source: active sludge of municipal wastewater-treating anaerobic digesters | place: USA | collected 2014-12-23 ...
CAGAAAAATCTATTTCCGGAATATATATTTTCACATTAATTTAAATTTATTTTGTGTAAACAGAATTTTCTCCATAAATGGCATTCAAATTCTTTGCTGTTTGATTAGAAATAAATAAAATATTGGTAATTATCGATTGTCTAAAATTAGTTTCATGACTTCCATAAAAATTATAAGGATAATAATCAAAAGTTCTTAAATAAGAAATCAATTCTTCTATTAAGCATTGGTGAGAATACGTTGGAATAAGATTAACTTCTGCAAAAATAAAATCAATTTTTTCAGTAATTAACATTTCCTCACAACCTTGTAATGCTTTTAATTCAAATCCTTCAATATCTAATTTTAGAATATCTATAGAAGGAATATTATTTTCTAAACAAAACTCACTAATGCTGATAACTGGCACATTAATTTTAGTATATTTTCTTGCCAGATGAGATGAATGAAAGTCATTAGGTTCTAAAAATGAAGAAGTTCCTGTATTACTGTTTTTATAGAATTCCAATTCTCCTTTTTTATCACTTATTCCTAAATTAAAAGGTAGAATTACATTCTTCATATCATTTAAACTTGTGGCTAAAGTTTTGAAAACGGATGGATTTGGTTCGAAAGCATATATTTTCGAATTTTTAAACTTTTTAAAAAATTGATAAGACACAAAACCAACATTAGCACCCCCATCAAAAATAACTTTAGGCTCACTTTTCAATTTTCTATATAAAAATTCAAGATCATCAAATTCGTTTTTAACCAATTTTCTTTTTTCACCATTTAGTCGCATTTTTATTCTTCTGAAAAAATTTTTTCTAAGTAAAAAACGAGAAATTATATTTTTGTAATACATAAATTAGTTATAAAAATTTAAAAATTGTTTTTTTTGATTTTCAATAGAAAATTGAATCTTAACTCTTGAAATAGCGTTATTTATAATTTCTTTTTTTTGAAGTGCTGATAATAGTAAATAGTTATTAAATACCTCCGCTAATTCTTTCGGTTTTCGCATAGGCACAACCCAACCAGTCTCATTATTTAGAACATTTTCGTTTAATCCATCGGCATCACTGACAATACAAAAAAGTCCCATTGCCTGTGCCTCTAAAACCGCATTGCAAAAACCTTCTTGAATACTATATTGTAAATAAACATGGCTTTGTTCCATATATTTTTTCACCTCCTGATGTGCAACTTTTCCAACAAATATAACATTTTCAGTTAAACTTAACTGGTAAACAGCAAATTTCAAACGTTCCGTTTCAACTCCATCTCCAATGATTGTAAATGTAAATGGAATATTTTTATTTTGTTTGAAATAAGCTAAAGCTTCCAAAATATATTCTAATCCTTTTTTCCAATGTAAACGCCCAACAGTTAAAAAACGAATAGGTGTATTAAAATCCAAAGGTGTTTTTCTGTTGAAAGAGTCAAAATCAATAGCCGGTGTTATTTTAAAAATTGATTGTTCTGAAATACCATTTCCCATTAATGTGTTTTTCATCTCATTAGAAAGCACATGATACCGAACATTCTTAGAAAACAATTTTTGATAACAATTTATATGTTTGGTTGGATAAATATATAAATCAAAACCTCTGAAACTAATTGCCATTTTTGCACCTATAGCTTCGGCTACATTCTCTCTTTGTATGGCCATAGTGCCAAAACCAAAATGAAGCCAATCTAATTTGAAAGGTAGAAAATGACTATTAATAAGTACTGTTCGTATTGCGTTTTTTAATGAAGTCTCTTCTTTTCTTGTGATTTTATACAAAGAAAATGCTGACTTAAAATTTGAAACTATATTCCAAGACATTTTAACTAATTCGAATAAGAGTCTAAATTTTATAGTGAAATCGGGAGCATATACAACTCTGGTTAGATTGTATGAATGTGACAATTTTCGGTTGGCAAATAAAATTACTTCAAAACCATTTTCCTGAAGTCCTTTAATTTTAGAAGTAAAGAAAGTCTCCGAGTAAGTCGGAACATTAGGCAAAACCAGTCCAACGCGTTTATTTTGTAAATTTTGTATCACAACTTATCATATAAATTTTGCATCTCATTAATCATTTTCTGTTCAGAATGATTTTCTTCAATATATTCCCGGGCTTTAACAATCATTGTTTCTCTTTGAGCATCATTCAATTTAAGTGCTGCTTTTACTGCTTTTGCAATCGCTTCCGAATCTCTGGTTGGAACTAAATACCCGTTTGAATTATCTTCAATCACCTCCGCCATTCCCCCACAGTTTGTAGATATAACTAAAGTTCCTAAGGCCATTGACTCTAAAACTACATTTGCAATCCCTTCTTCTACACTTGGTAATAATAAAATAGCTGAATTTCTAATTTTATCAATTACCTCTTCAAAAGACAATTTTTCTATAAATAAGATATCGTCATCTAATTCCAATTGAGCTTTCTGAAACTGCAATTCTTCATTTAAATCTACTCCAACAATTGTATACTTAAATTTAATATTTTCTGCTTTTAAAATTCGCATCGCATCTAATGCATAATTATATCCTTTTTTCCAATGTGAGCGACCAACTGAAATAATTTGAATTTCTTTATCTTGCCATTTTGAAATTCTAAACTCAATTTTATTTAAATTTAATCCACTATAAACAACGCTTGTCTTTTCTTTGGAAACATTATATTTTAAAGCTTCTTCTGCTATTGCTTTAGAAACTGCGTGAAATCCATCCACTAAAGGAAAATATTTTTTATAAATCTCCGCATATTTAGGTTCGCTCACTGGAGTATAATTAATATGAGCTCCTCTGAGGCTGATAACCAATTTCATGTCAAATTCTTTTACCCAAACCCAATCAGCAATTCCTTTTGCCCATTGCAAATGAAAAATATCAGGCTGATAATATAGTATTGGGTAATACTTCATTTTATCAAAATAAGTTGATCTATTTTGAACTTTTAATAAATTATCTAATCTCCTTTTTTTTGAATTTTTTAATAAAAACAATAAAACAGAATATTTTATAAGCTGTAAAAATTTACTCCATCTGCCTGAATATCCAACAACTTGTATATTTTGATGTTGATAGGATATTTTTTTTTGAATTGAACCAAAAAGCAAAATGGTATGCCCTGCGTCTGCTAATCCCACTATTAATCGGTCAATGAAAGTAGGCGGAGGAAGTTCACCGGTATATATCGCGATTCTCTTATTTTTCATTTCCTTTCAATTTACAAAATAAGGATAACGTTAAAAGTGTACTGACGGGATGAGAATATAGTAACGGATTTTTTGTTTTAAATTTTGTGTAAAATTCATGCACTAATTCAGAATTAATGAAAGACCTAAATTCGTCATTTTCAAAAAGCCACTGTTGCAAATAAGCATCATTCGAATCTCCAAAAAATTGGTTTTCATAATTATTTCTAACCGTATTTTTAGTAATCCATTCCCTTTTTATCTTTTGAATGATAAGATACGGGATGTTCCAAGGAGAGTGATTCCATTTATAATTATACAAATTAAAAGGTCTTTGATCTTGCCATGTTATCTTAGCCAATCCTGGATTTCTTAATTTTATATACTCAATTTGTATTTGTCTGTTTGCCAGATACTTTTCAGGAACAGAACATATAAATTCACACATTCTATTATCAAAATAAGGCAATGTTATAGGTTTAACAGCTTCAAAAAAAGTTAAGTTTACACCAGTCCAACGAGGAGCCCAATACAAACTTTTAAAGGCTCTAATCTGAGCATTCGCACTAGTAGAAATATTAATTTGTTTATGTAATAGCTCAATCCTAGTTCTCAAATAATCTGCAAAATCACCTTCAATATTCCAGCTTTTCCACAAAGAGACTGCCAATTCCATTCCTCCTTTTTTCAAAACTTTTTTATAGAGAATATCCACTTGTTTTTCAAAAGACAAATCTTCCGGAACTTTCATATCATCAAACAAAACATCGCCCCAATGGCCCAAATTAAAAACATCGCCCATTGTTTGAAATTTTTCCAAAACAGCAGCTTGACGAGGATGAGTAAATTCAGTATAACAACCATTAATTTCTGCAATATGTTCAATGTTATTCCACAAATACCCTTTTGGAATGATCCACTTTTGAAAAGGGAAACCACATACCTTGGCTATTTGCTCAGCATATTTTGTTTCATTATGTCCATTTTCAAATTCATAACTATAGGCTTGAACATTTTTCTTTAAATAAGCAAGTGCAGCTGCCTGGGTTCTACTATCTAACCCTCCTGATAAAGGAAGAATTACTTTTTTATTCCCTACCTGTTCCTCAATGATTTTTTCGAAAAGTAATGCAAATTCAGAAACTATTTGAGACAAAGGTCTTTCTTTTGGCGTATAATGCCATTTAAAATAAGGATTACATGACTCTACTGAATCGTTTAACTCATTAAGAGCATACTTTGAAGCTGGTTTTAGAACTTTCTGTTCTTTAAAATAAGTATCATCATCAAGAAAAAAACCGGTAGCTGCAAAAACACAAATGGCTTTTTGGTCAACAAAGTCTTTATTTCCAAAATATGTTGATTTAGAAGGTATTATATCTGTTTTTATTGATTTCATCAATTAGAATTAGCCATTTTTAAATAAAGTTCTTCATGCTGTTGTATGAATTTTTGCATTGAAAAATTTTCAACACAAAAATTTCTTAATTTTTGACCTAATAAATTTCTTTCCATTTCTGACATAGAATAGATTTCTTTAATTTTAGCAGCAAGAGCTATTTCATTACCTTCTTCAAATAATAAGTTAGAGAAATCTTTTAAAACATAATTAATACCAGGAATATCTGAACCTAACACGGGCAAACCTAAACTCATAGCTTCAAGTAAAGCAACAGGCATTCCTTCCATTTTACTGGAAATTACGTATAAATTTGCCTTTCTTGTAAAAGAACGAATATCTGATTGTTTCCCCAAAAAACGAACTTGATTCTCCATTGCTAAATCAACAACAAGTTGCATTAATTCTGAGGAATAAGAATTCGTGTTATCACCAACTATTTCCAACTGTATAGTTGGATTTGATAAATAATTGATAGCTTTAATTAGAACTTCTATTCTTTTTACTGGCACTAAATTAGCGACAGTAATTATTGTAAACTTATTTTGATTATTTTTTTTATCATTTGACAAAGAATTAAAAAAATCAGTGTCTATTCCAAAAGGAATGATTTTTAAATTTTTACGAAATGGAAAAAAGCGTAACATTTCAATATTCGTTGCGATAATATAATCAGATAAAAAACTTCTTATTTTCCAATGTATATTACCCCAAGACATAGCTTTTTTGGTATAAATAAATTTTGCACCGGCAAATTTTGCTGAAATAACCTCACTCCAATCACTACTCCAATGCCAGGAATGTACTATTGAAAAATGATTCTGTTGAATAAATTTTTGATAGGGTTTAATTCTACTCAACAATGTAAAATAAGGTCTATATGATTTTGTAAAATCAATGATATGAATTGGCACGCCCAATAATTCAACCTCTTTAAAAAAATCTCCTTTTGAATTTGAACAAACAATGGCTACTTCAAACTTAGATTTGTCAAGATGCTTAACTAAATCATAGACTACTCTGCCGCTACCAGCAGTATTAAAGTTTGGGATTGTATATAAAATTTTAATTTTATTCATTGAAAAAATTAAACGTAACGGTATTGATGAATAGTTGATGAATTTAAAACCCTATGAATATCAAATAAAAATTGAATTATTTTTTTCTTGTTTTTAATTGGTAAACCCATCATAATCTTTAAAGTAAATAATTCAATTTTTTTTAATTTACTATTTGTTAGCATTTTAGAAAGATTTAGCAACTCTAAAGCTTCTTTATTATATCCTAAAATAATAAGTTTCGAAGCTGAATGAAAAATTCTTTCAGAAAGCGGTTCGGCATATAATTTATTTTCTATTAATTCAACATCTTTAAGTTGATTGTAAAGATATAGATTTAGCTCAACGGAATTTTTTACTAATCTTTCAATTTTCGAGGAATCCTTGTGAGCATTTGACAAATGAGAAATAGAATCATCAAAATTGATATTTGTTACAAGTACATTTTTAAAAATTACTTTTCTATTACAATTGAGAGAAACATTAAAATCATGCAAAACATCTTCACCATTAAAAAAAGCTAACCAATAGTTACCTTTAGGATAATTCCATAAACATGAAGATGTGTGCCATTTTCTGACTTCTAAAGTACTAATTAATAAGTCATCGACTTCTGTTCTGTTAATTTTACCTTTATGAATATAAGATGGATTATTATTAATCATGCTTAATCCATAGGTCATCACTACATCAGGATTTTTGCTTAGCAATTCTACTTGGAGCATTAATTTATTAGGCAATAGTTCATCATCTGAATCTAAATACTGAATATACTTCCCTTTGGCTTTTTCTAAACCATATTGTCTTGCAAGTCCTGGTCCTTCATTAACTTTATCAAATAATAATATATTTATATCTTTATTATCATTTATAAAATCATGAATGCTTTCATAGGAAACACTCGATCCATCATTTATGATTATAATTTCAAAATATTTATAAGTTTGATTTAAAACTGACCGAATAGCCAATAATAATTTTTCAGGATCATTATAGGTAGGTATGATTACTGATACTAAATCCATAACTTAATTTTTGTATAATAAGATACCTCTGTTCGTAAATAGAAATAAATTCATAATAAATATATTAAAAACAAATTTTTGAAAATTCTTGTTTTTAATAGAAATCTCATTTTTAAACCAAAATTTTATCATCTTCCATTTTTGTTCGAATGAACACGATGTAACGGTCAATTTTAGCAATCCAACTATTTTATTAGAAAAAAAAACTTTACATTCATCATCTAAAATATCGCTCTTTTTAGCTAAATAATAAATTTTTTTTCTGGCCAAAAAATCAGATTCAATTTTAATACAGTCACCTTTTTGAAACTCAGAAGAAATATTTTCATCATGATGTCTTATCAACACCATTGATTCTTCTATTGTTTCATATTTTTTAACGTGAAATAATAATCTTGAATATAATTCCCATTCCTGTGCCCTAAATAACTTTTCATCAAATAATTTATGGTTTATTAAAAAATTTTTACTCCACAACGGACTACATATTCTCAACGTCAAATTACCTAATAAAAATTGTTTAAATGGCTCTTCATAAATAGCGGTAGTTTTCTTGTAAATGATTAATTTTTCTCCATCACTACTGCTTTCAAAAAAATCTAATGAACAAGCCACAAAATCGAGATTTTTTAAATCGAATTGTGAAACCTTTTTATTTAAATGTTCTGCTAACATTATATCATCACTGTCAAACCAACATATATATTCGCCTTTACTTAATTCAAATCCGTAATTTCTGCAAGCATTAGCTCCTTTAGGTCTATCATTTGGTCGAGAATAAAATTGAAATCGGCTATCTAAATCTACATATTTTTGAACCACCTGTTTTGTCAAATCAGTACTTCCATCATCTACAATAATACACTCCCAATTTAAGTAAGTTTGATTCAAAATACTGTCTAAGGTTTCACTAATAAGATGAGCTCTATTATAGGTTGGAATGATAATAGAAACCAAAGGTGCCTCAATAGTTACGTCGGTAAAACTGTATTTTTTAAAGTCCGGCATAAATTTTTATCAATTGGTCTCCCAGTTTTTTTGAAGTATAATTTTCCTTTACAAAATAGTGACCGTTTTCTCCAACAGTCTTTCTTAGTTCCTTATCAAAATAAAGTTGCTCTATTTTTGCTACAAATGTAGGTATATCTGTACTGTTTATCAAAAATCCGGAGCTGTTATTTAGCAATCCATATTTTATACCTCCAACATCTGAAACAACAACAGGAACTTTTAGATATTGAGCCTCTTGTATCACGAGACCTTGCGTTTCTGCTCTACCTGATTCCAAATCTGTTATACCGGGAAGCAGAAAAACAGCAGATGACGCCAATAATTTAAAAACATCCTCTTGCCCCATTTGCCCATGAAAAAAAACTATTTTTTCTAATTTATTTTGTCGAACATAACTGTGCAACTCCTCCTTTAATTCCCCATCACCAACCATATGAAGACAGCAATTTTTAATGCCTTTTGAATATAAGCTTTCAACAATTTTAATAGCTTGTAGTGGCCCTTTTAATTCAATAAAACGACCAATAAAAATAACCGGAAAAAGTTGCTCATTCTTTGGACTATTCAGATAAGACTTTAAATATTCTTCTTTAAACCCAACCGGTAATATAAACAGGTTCTTTAATTTTGGATTTATTTTTAATACAATTTCTTTTAAAAAAAGGGTGTTTATCGTATAAGCGTTGAAACATTCAAAAATAGGCTTATATAATGTTTTATATTCTTGAATTCTGGAAGGAGTTAAATCAGAGCCATGAAAAGAAAGAACCAATTTTGAATGCTTTATAATACCTAGAGAGCTTAGCTTAGAAATCTTTTTACCATTAAAACCAAAATGACAGTGTATGATGTCAAAATGTTGGTTTAACATGAAAATTGGCAAATCATACAAAACCTTTATTTTTGAAACTCCGGTAGAAAATTGAAAAGGATTAAAACAACTTAAAATTAATTTGTAATTAATTTTAAATAAATGCACAAAAAAAAAATTAAACCAATAGAAAACAATTTTTATTATGCTTTTTTCATTTTTAAAATGAAAAAATGTACATTTTTCCAATTGATAATCTTTATATATTTTATGTTGAATGTCTATTTTACTTTTGTTATATGCAAAAACGGTTACCTGAAATCCACGGTCAATTAAATCTGCAATTTGATTAATAATAAAAGTCTCTGTAACCGAAGGAAAACTGGTCACTACAAATAAGATTTTATTATTCTGCTGATTAAATTCCATATTTTACTTTTAAAAAACCGAAACCTCTGTTATTTCAATAATTTATATCCTTTTCCCGTTAGTTTAAACACAAAAAAACCAAACACAATTACTAAGCTATCCCATAGTGCTAATAGCTTTGCATTTTCTATCAAAACTTTTTGTAAATAAATAAATTGCATTTCTTTATTGTTTTGTACCAATGAAAATCGGAGTATTTGTTTATATAGATTCCTAAGATGTTTTCTGAAAATTTTCACATTCCCTACTTTATTTTCCTTTATAAATTGTAAATGTTTCTTTCTGATAGAAAATGCAATTTCAACTTTCTCAGGATTCAAATTTATAATATTTGTTTTTAATGATTTCTCGTGTTGTCGATACAAAACTAAAACGTCTTTTATAAAAACAATAGTCGGTTTTTTATATAACATTCTTAGGTTAAAATCCCAATCAATTAAAATCCCTAAAGATTCATCGAATAGTTGAGTTTGTTGCTCTAAAAATGTTCTTTTCCACATTGGCCCGCAAACATAAAAAGTTGTTTTCCCAGCAAAATAATCTTCAATTAAATTTACACTTTCAGGTTTATTTATTTCTAAATATTCTCCGGTTATTAAATTGGTTTGTTGAACTCGAGCAACAACAAAATCACTTTCCGATGTGAAATTTTCTATATAAGATTGAAATGCATTTGGCAATAATAAATCATCACTGTCTAACCAATAAATTAAGTCTCCTTTACAGTTTTCGTAGCCATAATTTCTACTTGCCGCAGAACCTTTTAATCTATTTTCAGGTCTTTTCAACAAATGAAATCTGGTCTCTTTCTTACAATAATTTTGGACTACCAATTCTGTTTTGTCTGTTGAACCATCGTCAACTACAAAACATTCCCAATTGGCATAAGTTTGACTAAGTATACTTTCTAATGTTTCTCCTATTAGAGTTGCTCTGTTGTAAACTGGGATGATGATGGATATAAGTGGCTCATTCATGGATTTCATTTAAAAACAAATCGTCACTTAGTTCATTTTCAAAAAAAGATTTATTCTTTTTAATTTTTTCTAAAGACCAATCCCACCAAGCTAACTTTTCTAATTTTTCAATTACTGAAGGTTCAAAACGATACCCTATCACTTTTGCCGGTGAACCTGCAACTATGCTATAGGCAGGCACGTTAGCAGTCACAACACTATTTGCCGCAACAACGGCCCCATTTTGTATGGTAACACCCCCTAAAACAACACAATGTGTTCCAATCCAAACATCATTTTCTAAAATAATATCTCCTTTAGTTGTCTTTTCATTGTCCCATTTTTCTTTAAAAATGTTTTGACCAATAAAATAGCTAGTCACCTTTTTAAAATTATGATTATAGGTTTGAAAAGAAACATTTCGTGCAATTGAACAAAAGTTACCAATTTTTATTGTTCCTTCTGAATTTGAAGTTAAATCAAGATTTGGCCCCCATAAAGAAGTATTTTTTCCAATTGTTACATTACCTGTAATAGCACATTTATATAACCTTGCTCTTTTACTGATTGTAATATTTCCACTTAAATTAACTTCTTTTATAATTGAGGAATCAGCAATTATAATGTTGCCGTCAATACTACTGTTTTCAACTATAACATCAGTAGCTATAATTGTTTTACCGGTGATTTTTGAACCAGTTATGAGTGCGGATTTATCCACAGAAACAGTTTCTGAAACAACATTATTATTGTTTAAAATACGTTTTAAATTATTTATTATACTACTTTTAAAACTCATTTTTAATCAAATAAATTAAGCAATTTTAAATCATTTTGTGCTGAAACATCTTTACTAAATTGAGCCTTGTTTTTAATACTTTTTCTTAAATCTTCCGAAAATTGTAAAGAATTAACATCCAAATATACAGCCTTTTGAGCTGAAATTAAATCCTGGAAAGATAATTTACCAATCTCATTTAACAAAACAGTAAAAACATTAAATAAATAAGCTTCAATGGCTGTTCCTGAAAAATGAGTGATATGCAATAATGCATTCGATAGTATTAAAGGTAACGGATCGTTTGTTGCCGCATCGATAGTTACCAAATGTAATATTTGTTTATTTTTCAAATACATTTTTATTGCATCCATTTCGTTCAATTGTCTTGGGTGCAATCTGATAAACCAAGGAATAGGATTCTCCTTTATAAAATTGATTATTGACTCGGGAAACAGTTGCTCCAT
>ERZ795054.4007-NODE-4007-length-11104-cov-6.737804_pt1 | contig 11104 bp, 7 predicted proteins | sample MGYA00375138_ERZ795054 | MGnify/ENA primary metagenome ERZ795054 (study PRJEB30183, sample SAMN05720215) | anaerobic digester metagenome | isolation source: active sludge of municipal wastewater-treating anaerobic digesters | place: USA | collected 2014-12-23 ...
TGGCCGACCTCGCGACGAACGTCGCGGAGGAGACGATCTTCATCGCCGAGGGGCTGGTCATCAAGCACCAGGGGACCCGCCCGGAGGAGCCGGCGGGGCGCTGAGGAGGCGGAGCCGGCGGGCCGGGCCCGTCAGCCTCGCGCGAAGGCGAGCAGCGTCTCCTTCACGCGCGTCCCCGGTCCGAGCAGAGCGACCACCGCCCGGGCGTAGCTCGCGAGCTGCGGCGCGTAGAGCGCCTCGCGCTCGGCGCGGACGGCCGGCGTCGGGAGGCGGTCGGTCTTCCAGTCCACGACGACCCAGCCGTCCTCCTCCTCGAACAGGAGGTCGATCTTCCCCTCGACGAGCGGCGCGTTCTCGAGCGCGTCGTCGCGGAAGAGGATCGGCAGCTCGACGAAGCGCCGCCGAGCGGCGCGGGCGCGGGCGACGACGGGGTGGTCGATCAGGCGCTCGACGAGCCGAACGGCCTCGGCGCGCGCGGCCGGATCGAGCGGAAGCGCCGAGGTCGCGACGGCCTCGGCCGCGGAGGCGGGGGGCATGTGCGCGGGGTCGAGGAGGGCCTCCATCGCCTCGTGGACGGCCGTGCCGAGGCGCACGGCGGCTTCGTGGACCTCGTCGCGGCGCTCGAGCGACGGGAGGTCCTCGGGCGATCCGGCGTCCTCGCCGTCCGGCGGACGCGGCGTCCAGGGGGCGTCCTTCTCGCCGGAGCGGCGGAGCGGGCGGGTGGCCGTGGCCCGGGCCCGCGCGAGGCGGGCCTCGGCGGCGGTCCTCTCGGCGTCGAGGTCGACGGTGAACGCCGGGGCGGGCGCCGTCCTCGGAGACGGAGGCGTGGAGACGTCGGGCTCGACCACCTCGACGAGGGGGGCGAGGCGCGCAGGGAGCGGCTCGGCGAACGCGATCGGCGCGAGGAGGCTCTTGCCGATCGTGTCCGACACATCCCCGGACTTCAGCCGGCGGCGCCTCCGGAACCAGGAGAGGACGAGCGTCCTCTTCGCCCGCGTCAGCGCGACGTAGAGCTGCCGCTTCTCCTCGGCGAGCTCGCGGGCGTCGTCGAGGAGCGCGATGGAGCGGAACCCGGGAGTCCGGACCGTCCGCCCGCGCATCGACGCGGAAAGCGCGAGCGGCCTGCCGGGGCCGGTGTGGACGAGCGTCCGGCGGCCGGCCGTCCGCTCGCGGTCGCGGAAGCCGAGGCTCGCGACGACGACCGTGTCGAACTCGAGCCCCTTCGCCTTGTGGAGCGTCATGAGGCGGACGGCGTCCTCGTCCTCCTCGAACGCGCGCGGCTCGGAGACCTTCTCCTCGAGGCGGAGCGCCAGGCGGGCGACGGCCTCGCGGAACGGGAGCCCCTCCGCGTCGAGCGCGCGGGCGAGGACGAGGAGGCGGTCGAGGTTCGCCGCGGCCTGGAGGGGGTTGACGACGGCCCCGTTCTCGACGGCGGCGAGGGCCGAGCTCGACGAGAGGAGGTCGAGGAGCGTCTCGGCCAGGGGACGCGCGTGCCGGCGCGCTCGGAGCGCCGCCAGGGCCCCGAGCGCTTCGCCGACGGGGCCGTCCGCCGGCGCGGTCGACGGGTCGTCGAAGAGGGTGCCCGCCTCGGAGGCGTCGAGGAGCTCGACGTCGGTGAGGCCGAAGAGGAAGGACTTCAGCGCGGCGACCGTGGAGATCGAGTCGGCCGGGTCGTCGATCGCGCGGAGCGCGGCGACGACCGCCGCGGTCTCCTCGCGCCGGTAGAAGCTGACGCCCCCCTCGAGGACGGCCGGGATCCCGGCCCCGCGGAAGACCTCCTGGTAGAGGTCGATCGCGTCGTTCGAGCCGAGGAGGACGGCCGTCCCGCGGAAGCCCCCCTCGGAGCAGCGCGAAAGGAGGAGGTTCGCGACGGCGCGCGCCTCCTGGAGCTTCACCTCCGCGTCGAGGCCGTCGTCGCCGCCCTCGGCCTCGGCGGCGGACCTCCCGTCCTCGCCGCCGTCGTGGAGGTCGGGCACCTCGGGCGCCGCGAGGAAGAGGACCCGTCCGTCGTCGGGCCGGGCGAGCTTCTCCGGGTCGGGCGCGAACGCCGCGTGCGCGACCTCCCAGGGCGCGCCCGGCGCAGGTTCGAACACGCTCTCGAAGAGGCCGTTCGCGAAGTCGAGGATGCGGGGCGAGGAGCGGAAGTTCGTGACGAGCGAGAGCCGGTCGGAGGAGGGGAGGCGGTCGGCGACCTGCCTGTAGACCTCCACGTCGGCGCGGCGGAAGCGGTAGATCGACTGCTTCGGGTCGCCGACGAGGAAGAGTGCGGACGGAGCGGGGACGAGGCCGTCCCAATGCTCCTCGTCCTGCTCGCCGTCCTGGCAGGAGATCCGGAGGACGATCTCGGCCTGGACCGGGTCGGTGTCCTGGAACTCGTCGACGACGAGGTGCCGGAAGCGGTCCTGGAAGTGCTCGCGGGCGGCACGCGAGGTGCGGAGGAGGTCGCGGGCGGCGAGGAGGAGGTCGTCGAAATCGAGGAGGCCGCGCTCGCGCATGCGCGAGGCGAGGCGCGGGAGGAGCCCGCCGCGGATCGAGGCCGCGACGCGCGCGAGGAGCCTCTCGTCGGAAAGCGACGCGAGGCGATCCGGCAGCTCCTTCCATTCGTCCCGGAAGGCGTCGGCGAGCTCTTTGAGCCGGCCCGCGTAGACGCCGCGCTTGCCGACGCGGAAGTCGACCTTCGTCTCGAGCCGGGCGGAGGCGAGGCCGTCGAGGTCGAGAGGGAGGAGCGCACGGACCTCCTCGACCGCGGAGCGGAGGAGGAGCGCCTTCGCGTCGGTCCGGAGGTCCGAAGGGAACTCCTCGACGGCGCGGTCGCCGGCGTCGGCGAGGCTCGCGAGCTCGAGGCGAAAGTACGGAAGAGGGTCGTCGGGGATCGTCCCGGCAAGGACGAGCGTCCGCTCGGAGCGGATCGTCCGGGCGAGGTCGCGGAGGGTGTCGGGCGAGAGGCCGCGCCGGAGGGCGTCGGTCACGAAGCCGCCGGCCCGGGCCTCCTCGTCGACCCACGCGGCGAAGACGTCGTCGAAGAGCTCCTCCGCGACGCCGTCCTCGGGGACGACGAAGTCGGGGTCGACGCGCGCCTCCACGGGCCGCTCGCGCAGGAGCCGGGCGCAGAACGAGTGGATCGTCGTCACCTCGGCGCCGTCGAGGTCGCGCCGCGCCCGGAGGGCCCGCTCGCGCCGGGCCGCGTCCGCGGCCGCGCGCGCCTCCTCGTCGAGCCGCGCGCGCAGGCGAGCCTTCATCTCGCCCGCGGCCTTCTCCGTGAACGTCAGGGCGGCGACGGTGGAGAGCGGCTCGCCCTCGTCGAGGACGAGGAAGACGATCCGGTCGACGAGGGTCTTCGTCTTGCCGGTGCCGGCGGAGGCCTCGACGAGGAGCGAGGTCCCCACGTCGGTCCGCGCGCGCTCGCGGGCGGCGTCGTCGACGAGCGGCGCCGTCACGGGATCTCCTCGAGCGCGAAGAGCGGCGCGGCAGGGTCGGCGAGCCGCTCGGCCTCGCGCTTGGTCGCGTAGACGCGCGCGTGCCCCGGCCCGCAGACGGCCGCGACGTCGCAGAACGAGCAGGGGCTCCCGCGGCTGGAGAGCGACTCCGTCCGCGGGAGGAGGTCCCCCTTCCGGACCGTCGCGTCGAGGAGGCCCACCGCGCGGTGGAACGAGGCGACGGCCTCGCCGGTCTCCGCGGCGTCGAACGCGACGGGAAGGGCGGTTGGTTCGGCCCCCTTCCGGTCCGCGGTGACGAAGAGGTACTCCGAGGAGACGCTCCCGGCGCCGAGCGCCCGCGCGGCGAGCGCGTAGGCCGCGAGCTGGACCTTCTCGCCGCCGACGATCCGCCAGCCCTTGCGGTTCTTCGCGCCGAACGGGTCGGGCCGGCTGAACTTGTAGTCGACGACGCGGGCGGTCTCGCCTCGCCGGTCGAGGCGGTCGATCCGGCCGGTCAGGGGGACGCGGAGCGGGTCCTCGCCCGCCGCGGGCTCGGCCCCCCTTCCCGGGCCGAAGCCGATCTCTCCTCCTGCCAGCGGGAGCGGGTCGGGGCGAGAGCTCTCGAGCTCCCCGACCGCCCGGAGGCTCGCCGCCAGCTGCTCCGTCGCGACCTCGACCAGGACGGGCGGGAGATCGAGCTCCCAGTCGAGCAGGAAGCGCGTCACGGCGCGGGCTGCGAGAGCGTCCGCCTGCGAGAGGAGGAGGTCCCCGAGCGGGACTTCCCGTTCGAGCGCGCTCTTCGCCGCGGCTTCGAGCGCGGCGTGGGCGAGCTCGCCCGTCGTCCGGCCGTCGAGGGCGAGCTCAGCGGGCGCCTCCTCCGGCGCGGAGAGGCCGAGAGCGTCCGTCAGGAACGCGCGGTAGGCACAGGAAGCGAGCCGCTCGAGACGGCTCGGGGAGAGGACGCGCCCTCCTCCGAGGCCGAGGCGAAGCGGGGCGCGCGAGAGACGCCCCTCGTACTCGGTGTACCGCGCCTCGGCGCGCGCCCGGCCGCGCCGGAGCGCTCGGCGGAGCGTCTCGAGGCCGGGCGGGAGGGCCGATCGGAGCTTCGGCGCGCGAGCGAGGGCGCGCCGGAGCGCGTCGTCCGCGTCGAGGGGAGGCTCTGCGGTCGCGGGCGCGCCGAGGCGGATCCAGCGGAGCGAGAGGGGGGCCGCGAGCTCGGGCTTCGCGAGCTCGGCCTCGGAGAACGAGCGCCCGGCGCGCTCTTCGAGGTGGTCGAGCAGGAACGGCGAGAGGAGGCGCGGCCGGTCGGTCGCGGCCTCGCGCCGGGCGGCGAGGAGGACGAGCCGGCGCCGCGCGGCGCTCCGCGCGAGGTGGAAGAGGAAGCGCTCCTCGCGGGCGTGGCGGGGACCGGTGCGCGGCGCGATCGGCCGGCGCGTGGCCCGGGAGAGCGCGGCCCGCTCGTCGTCGAAGAGGAGCGGGTCGGGCCGCCCCGCGCGCGGGAACGACTGCTCGACGAGGCCGGGGACGAGGACGACGTCGAAGAGGAGGCCGCGCGCCGAGACGGAGGAGAGGAGCGAGAGGCCGTCGCGCTCGAAGCGCCCCTGCCGGACGGGCGTCTCCTCGAGCGAATCGGCGAGGAGCGGCAGGACGTCGATCGCCGCGACGGGGACGCCCGGCTCGACCGCCTCGAGCTCGCCGAGGCGTGTCGCCGCGCCCGAGAGCTCGCCGGCGCCGGGGAGGCGACCGAAGAGCGCGTCGAACGACGCCGCGAGCCGCTCACTCCAGGTCCTCCACGGGGCGGGCGCCGGGTCGGGGAGGACGGGCGCGAGGAGAGCGACGACCTCGCGGAGCGCCGCGAGGTCCCGCCTCACGCGCATCTCTCTCCGCGTGACCCGCCCCTCCGCCTCGGCCGCCTCCTCGGGGGGACGGCGCGCGAGGCGTGCCTCGATCCGCGGGACGATCCCGGCCCAGCCGTCTCGGAAGCGGATCTCGAGGAGAGCCCGCTCCACGCGGGCGCGGACCCCGGGGGGAAGCAGGGCGAGGCCTTCGAGGACGTCGACGAGCGCGACGAGGTCGTCGGGCGCGAAACCTCCGGCCGGGAGCGCGAGGAGTCCGAGCGCGGCGCAGCCGAGCGGCGTGCGGGAGAAGCCGGCGCCGGCCGGCCGGAAGAAGGGGATCCTCCGGGCGCTGAGCTCGGCGACGAGGGCCGGCTCCTGCCGCGCCGGGTCGCGGACGAGGACGGCGATCCGGTGGAGGGGGACGCCGTCGTCGACGGCGCAGAGGACCTCGCGGACGACCTCCCGCGCCTCGGAGAGCTCGGAGGGAGCGACGACGACGCAGACTTCGGGCGGCGCGGGAGCGGGACCCGCGTCGCGAGGAGGGACGCCGAGCAGCCCTTGGAAGAGCGCGGCCCGGACGCGCGGGGCGACCGCATCCGCGGCCTCGGCGCCGACCTCGGGCTCCCCGTCGACCGGGACGAACGCGACGACGGGCCGCTCGGCGGCGACGGCCGCGAGGAGCGCCTCGCGGACGCCGCCGAGGTCGTAGAGGCCGTAGACGAGGAGCGGATCGGGGCGCGGGGGCACCTTCACCGCGGCCGCGCGCGCGAGGAGGGCGTCGGCGTCGGCGAAGGCGGAGCGGAGCTCTTCGTACCGGGCGAGGACGGCTCCGACGTTGCCCAGGAACGCGGCGCGGTCGGGCGTCCTCGCGGCCGCGGGGAGGAGAGCGCGGAGGCTCCCGGCGGCGAGGCCGGCGCCGCGCAGGTCGGCGGCGGTGCGCGCGACGAGGCCCGCGGTGGACGGGCGCTCTCTGAGGTCGCCGAACTCGGCCCCCTCCGGCGTCTCGAGGAGCGCGCGGCGCGACAGGAGCGCCTCTCCGACGGACGGGAGCGGCGGCCGCGGGTCGGCGGCCGGGACCCGCTCGCGGGCGAGGTCGACGAACGTGAGGAGGCGGAGGTTCGCGATGCCGCCGAGGGTCTCCGCGGCCCGGCGCCGCAGGTAGACGCCGAGGAGGTTCGAGCCGACCAGGACGTCGACGGGGCGGAGCGGGTCGCCTGACTTCCGCTCGCGCAGCTCCTCGAGGAAGCGCGCCTCGAGCGCGGCGAAGCCGCCGGTGCAGAGCGTGTGCCGCGGGCTCCCCCCCATGCCGTGGAGTGTACGGGGGCCGGGGCGTTCGGAGCGTCAGTCCTTCCAGCGGGGGGAGCGGTCTCCTTCGATCCCGAGGAGGTCGAGGACGCGCTGCGAGACGAAGCCGAGCAGGTCGTCGATCGTCTTCGGCCGCGTGTAGAAGCCGGGGCTCGCCGGGAGGATCGCCGCCCCCGCCTGCGCGGCCTTCACCATCGCCTCGAGCGTCGGGAGCGGCAGGGGCGCCTCCCGCGGGACGAGGACGAGCGGCCGGCGCTCCTTCAGGTGGACGTAGGCGGCGCGCGTCAGGAGGTTGTCGCAGACCCCGTAAGCGACCTTCGAGAGAGTCGTCGCGCTGCACGGGACGACGACCATGCCGAGGGTCCGGAACGACCCCGAGGCGATCGACGCGCCGACGTCCCTGTTCGGATGGACGACGTCGGCGAGCGCGGCGAGGTCGTCGAGCGGCGCGCCGAGCTCGTCGGCGGCGACGCGGCGCGCGCCGTCCGTCGCGACGAGGTGGACCTCGAGCCCGCCAATCCGGCGCAGCGTCTCGAGGAGGTCCTTCGCGTAAGGGATGCCGGAAGCACCGGAGATCCCGACGACGACGCGGCGAGGCGGAGGATCGGCCATCGTGAGGAAGTCTAGTCGGAGCGGCGCGCGTCGACGACGTCGAACGCCCAGGCGCGGAGGCCCGGGAGAGAGGCGGCCTCCCGCTCGACCTCGGGCGGCGGGCCGGTCGCCTCGAGGAGGAAGAGGCCCTGCTCCGGCCTGACGAGGAGGCGCCAGGGAACGTCGAGCCGCGCGGCGAGCGCGCGAAGGGCGTCGGCGTCCTTCCCTTCGACGAAGAGGACCCGGGTCACCCGGCAGGCCTCCGCCGCGCGGTTAGAATCGCCGGCGGAAGCGCACGGGGTCCGGTGGCCCCCCTGGTCTTCAAAACCAGCGTGCACGCTCCGAGAGGGGCGGCGGGTGGGTTCGACTCCCACACGCTTCCGCCACGATCTCCCCTCATTTCCGGATCGGGTGAGGCTCCGAGAAACCGCGCCTGCGGATCTCCTCGATCAGCTCCGCGTCGGTCTTCAGCGGCTTCTTGTCGCCCCAGCGGGGGTCGTCGCGATAGACCGGGACGCATCCCGGCGTCTGCCGGCAGCTCTCCGCCGCGTCGTCCCATTCCTTCCGCGCGTTGTCCCGGCGCGGGGAGCGCGTCCGCTCCGGCACCTCCAGGCCGCGCTCGACGGCTCGGTCCATCCTCTTCTGAGCCGCCCGCGCGGCGGCCTCGTCCGCCTTCCCGGTGGGGCCCGCGGCGGTGCGGGCGCCGGCGACGGGCTCCGGGTCCGCTTCCGGCGGATCGCCCTCGACGCTCGGCAGGTCCTCGAACGAGACGCGGCTCGCCGGCGTCCCCTTCGCCTTCATCTCTGCGGCATGCTCCGAGAGCGTCTTCGGGCGAGCGGCGGGGCCGGACCGGCCGAGAGCCGGGGCGGGCCGGGCCGTGGGGGCGGGCGTCGGCGCCGGAGCCGATGCCTGCGCGAGCAGGAGGAGGAAGACGATCATCGCGAGCCTCTTCTCGCCGAGGATTATGCCGGGACGGCTCGCCGGACGGGGGCGTCGGGGGTAGAAAGTGCAGACCTGACCCCGGCGGTGGTACTCTCCCGCGATGGACTCGTCGGCGAGGGGCGGGACCGGGAAGCGGATGACGAGCGAGGAGCGCAATCGCCTCCTCGTCCGGATCGTCAACGAGCTGGACGGGCTCCTGAACCTCGAGTCGGTCCTCGGACGGCTCCTCGACACCCTGCGGACGGCGGTCGGCTACGACGCGGCCGGGATCTTCGTCCTCGGCCGCGACGAGGCGTTCCCGGGCTGGGGGAGCTCCTGGAGGACGATCGCCGCGTCGGCCCGCCGCGGGTTCGACGAGCCGATGCCCGACGTCGACCGGCTCCTTGCGCTCGGCCACGGCCTCGTCGGGCACGTTCTCAGGACCGGCGAGCCGGCCGTCGCGCCCGACGTCCTCGCGGACCCCAGGTACGTGATGGGGCGTCCCTCCACGCGCTCCGAGCTCGCGGTGCCGGTCTGCGCGGGGGGACGCCTGATCGGCGCCATGAATCTCGAGAGCGACGAGCCGCGCGCCTACTCCGAGGAGGACGCCGAGCCGCTCCGCCTGTTCGCCGACGCCGCGGCGATCGCGGTGGAGAAGGCGGTCCTCTACCGGCTCTTCGTCCAGCGGGAACGCCTCGAGGAGGAGCTGAGGGGCGAGGTCGAGCTGCAGGCGGCGGCCGGGAGCGCGGCGTGGAGGGACCTCCCCGGATGGGACGCGGTCGGCTTCACCCGGCCCCGCTACGAGATCGGCGGCGACTACTACGATCGGATCCCGCTCGGCGACGGGCGGCTCGGCCTCGTCGTCGCCGACGTCTCGGGGAAGGGGAGCCTCGCGGCGATGACGGTCGCGACGTTCCGCGCGATCCTCCGCGCGCAGGTCGACGGCGGCGGCGAGCCGGTCCGGACCGCGACGGCCGCGAACCGGCTGCTCCGGGAACGGGTCCGGCCGACGGAGTACGTCACGGCGGTCTGGGGCGTCCTCGACCCCGCCCGGGGCCTTCTCTCGTACACGAACTGCGGGCACGTCCCCCCGCTCCTCGTCCGCGCCGACGGGAGCTACACGCGCCTGACGACCGGCGGACCGCCTCTCGGGCTCCTCGCGAGCGCTCGCTACCTGTCGGGCGAGGTCTCGATCGGCCCGGGCGACCTCCTCCTCCTCTTCACCGACGGCGTCGTCGAGAGCGAGGGGCCGGCGGAGGCGGAGTACGGCGCGGATCGCCTCGCCGAGGCCGCCCGCGACGGACGCGGCCTCCCGAGCGCGGAGCTCGTCGAGGCGATCGTCCGCTCCGTCGCGGAGTTCCGCGGCGCCGACGAGCCGACGGACGACTTCACCCTCCTCGTCCTCAAGCGGACCGGAGAGGCCGCCTCGCCGCCGGACGTCCGAGCCACGCATTGCACTCCCGGGCGCGAGCCCGGGCTGGAGGTCCCGTGAGACGACTCGCGCATCTCGTCCTCCTCGCGCTCGCCGGCCCGCTCCTCGGCCAGATGGCGCCCCCCGCGGAGCCGGGCCCGTTCCGGGAGACGGACCTCGTCGAGCTGACCGCGCTCGACCCGACGATCCGCCTCGACGTGAAGTACGCCACGAACGACAACTTCGTCGGGCGCCCGGTCTACCGGGAGGCGAGGGCTTTCCTCCAGAGGCCGGCGGCGGAGGCGCTCGTCCGGGCCCACCGGAAGCTCGGGGAGAAGGGCTTCGGCCTCGTCGTCTTCGACGGCTACCGCCCCTGGGCGGTGACGAAGGCGTTCTGGGACGCCACGCCCGACGAGAAGAAGGTCTTCGTGGCCGACCCGAGGCGGGGCTCGCGCCATAACCGGGGTTGCTCCGTCGACGTGGCCCTGTACGACCGGGCGACCGGGAAGACGGTCGACATGGGAGGCGCGTACGACGAGTTCGGCCCGCGCTCCTACGTCACGTGGGAAGGCGGCACGAAGGAGCAGCTCGAGAAGCGCGACCTCCTCCGGGGCGCGATGGAGCGCGAGGGCTTCTTCGTCTACCCGTGGGAGTGGTGGCACTTCGACTTCAAGGACTGGAACGCCTTCCCGATCCTGGACGTCCCGTTCGAGAAGCTCGGGAAGGCGGCAGGCCCCGCGGCCGGGCCGGCGAAGGCGCCCTGACCTTCGTCGTATCCTCCGCCGCGATGGCCCACAGGATCCTCATCTGCGACGACGAGGGCGACATCCGCGAGTCGCTCCGCGCGATCCTCCTCGACGAGGGGTTCGACGTCACCGCGGTCGCGGCGGGGCCGAACGCGGTCGCCGAGTCCCCCGACCACGACGCCCTCCTCCTCGACATCAAGATGCCGGGCCAGGACGGCCTCGAGACGCTCGCGCAGATCCGCAAGCGGGGCGTGGCGACGCCGGTGATCATGATCTCGGGGCACGGCGACGTGAAGACCGCCATGGAGGCGATCCGCGCCGGCGCGGACGACTTCCTCGAGAAGCCGCTCGCCACGGAGCACGTCCTGAACGCGCTCCGACGCGTCCTCGACGCCTCTCGCCTGACGCGGGAGAACCAGGAGCTCCGCAGCCGCCTCGGCCTGACGCGCCTCGTCGGCGACGCGCCCGTCATGAAGAAGCTCGTCGCGGACGTCCAGAGGGTCGCTCCGACGCCGGCGACGATCCTGATCGTCGGCCCGAGCGGCACCGGCAAGGAGCTCGTGGCGCGCTCGGTCCACGAGGGCTCGGCCGTCCGCGGCGGCCCCTTCATCCAGGTGAACTGCGCCGCGATCCCCGAGACGCTCATCGAATCGGAGCTCTTCGGGCACGAGAAGGGCTCCTTCACCGGGGCCGAGCGCAAGCAGGTGGGGAAGTTCGTCGAGGCCGACGGCGGGACGATCTTCCTCGACGAGATCGGCGACATGTCCCTCTCCGCGCAGGCGAAGGTCCTCCGGGTCCTGCAGGAGGGCGAGGTCGAGCCGGTCGGGAGTCCGCGGGTCGTCCGCGTCAAGGTGCGGGTCATCGCGGCGACGAACC
>ERZ795054.4020-NODE-4020-length-11084-cov-5.476924_pt1 | contig 11084 bp, 11 predicted proteins | sample MGYA00375138_ERZ795054 | MGnify/ENA primary metagenome ERZ795054 (study PRJEB30183, sample SAMN05720215) | anaerobic digester metagenome | isolation source: active sludge of municipal wastewater-treating anaerobic digesters | place: USA | collected 2014-12-23 ...
GGTACGGGCCACGATCAACTGCACACGACCATCGCGCGGGGCCTTGAGCAGGCTGTCGTCGATGTCGGTGCGAATGCGGGCGACTTCCGCCCGCGCCGCCTCCACCGCCGACTCGCTGCCGCGGATCTGGTTGCGGGCGGCCGCGATCGCGGCGTCGCTGGCCGCCACCTGCGCCCGCGCGGCGGCCAGCACCGCCGCGGCACGATCGACGGTTTCGGTCTGGTCATCGAGTTGCTGCTGCGAGATGAAGGCCTGCTGGCGCAGATCAGCGAAGCGCTGCGCACGCCGCTGCGCGGCCGTCAGCTCGGTCTGGCGCTGCACCACCACGGCCTGCACGGCGGCCTTTTCGCTGTCGCGCTGCGCCAGCTGGCTGCGCGCCGTGCCCACCGCGTCCTCGGCCTGCTGAAGTCGGGCTTCGGCCTGGCGCAGTTGCGCCTGCAGCGATTCGGTGTCCATGCGCACCAGCACCTGGCCGCTGCGGACCAGCTCGCCTTCGCGCACCTCGATGGCTTCGATGCGGCCGGGCTGGCGGGGAGCAATGTCGATCTCCACCGCCTCGATGCGGCCGTTGCCGCTGGCGATGTGCTCCAGCGCCCGGTCGCCGTTGTGCTGCCGCCAGTAGGCCACCGCAGCGACGGCGACGGCGGCGGCCACGCCCAATGGAAGCGCCCAACGCCTGATGTTCATCTTCTTGTCCTCATGCCGACAACCTCGCGCGCGTCCGCCATACCTTCCCAGTGGAACGGCGGTCGCCGGCGGCAGCCGCCCCCCTCTGCGGCCGATCGAGGCTGCGGCAGCACCCTCGGTTTGACTCACCCGCAGGTGGACATTGTCGCGCCGATCCCGACCCGAGCCACCGTTCCGCCGCGGCGCCTAGCGTCGTCTAGGCTCCGCGCTCAAGCGAAGGCGCTGCCTCGGTGCGCAGCGGCCAACTATGCAGAGTCCTCGCCGACATCCACCGCCTCGCGCCGCAGGTGCTGTCGCCGGCGCGCAGGACGGGCCTGTGCATAGTTGAGATCTACGCATAGTGGCCGTCATGCATAGCTATGCATGACGGCCATCACAGGGCCCTCGCGATCGTCCGCTCTTTGGGTGCCCAGACCTCCAAGTCGCTAGTACAGCAAGGCAACCAAAGACCGGTCACACGGGTTGTTACGAGCCGGGCACCCTGAGCCCATCTACTCAGCAGTCAGCCGCAGCCGGCGGCCAACGCAGCCCGCCATAGGCGGCCCAGGATCCGGTGACCAGATGGCCGGCGTCCACTGCCAGGTTGACCCCGGTAATCGCCGACGCCCAGTCGGATGCGAGGAACAGCGCCGCACGCGCGATCTCGTTGGCCTGTACCAGCCGACCCAGCGCCGAGCCGTCGGCGAGCGCCTGCTGCTGCAGCGTCTGCGTCGCGAAGCCGCGGTCCAGCGCCGGCGTCTGCGTGAAGCCGGGTGAGACGCAGTTGACGCGCACCCCCTTGGGCCCCCACTCCCCGGCCAGGCACTCGCTCAGGTTGATGACGCCGGCCTTGGCCGGCGCGTACGAATGCAGCGGGCCCGACCGCATGCCCGCCACCGACGCGATGTTGACGATCGCACCGCGCCCGCGAGCGGCCATCGCGCTGCCGAAACGGGCGCAGCACAGGTAGGTGCCGCGCAGGTCGACCCGGGCGACGAAGTCCCACTCCTTCAGGCTCAATTGGTCCGGCGGCAACGTGCGCTGCAGCACGCCGGCGCAGTTGACGAGGACGTCGACCGGCCCGCATTGCGCATCGATCGTCGCGGCTGCGCCGTCGACCGATGCCTCGTCGGCGACGTCCATCGCCACGGCCACGCCGCCGAGGGTGGCGGCGGCCTGCGCCGCAGCAGCGCCGTCCTTGTCGGCCACGACCACGCGCGCGCCGGCCTGGCTCAGCAACGTGGCGCAGGCCAGTCCGATACCGCGGCCGGCGCCGGTGACCACGGCCGTTCTTCCAGCCAGTGACAGGGCCATGCTCATTCCGGGGTCCTCGCTTGTGTCAACTCGTCGCGCAACACGCGCTTGAGCACCTTGCCCGATGGGTTGCGCGGCAGCGCTTCGCGCAGCACCAGTCGCTTCGGCGTCTTGAAGCCGCCGAGCCGGCCTTCGCAGTGCGCGCGCAGCTGTTCCAGCGTCAGCGTGGCGCCGGGCTGCAGCACGACGACCGCGGTGACCCGTTCGCCCCACTGCGCGTCGGGCAGGCCGATGGCCGCGGCCTCGGCCACCTGCGGCAGCTGGTACAGCACGCGCTCGACCTCCGACGACGCGATGTTCTCACCGCCGCTGATGATCATGTCCTTCTTGCGGTCGGTCAGGTAGAGGAAACCGTCCGCATCGAGGTGACCGATGTCGCCGGTGCGGAACCAGTCACCGAAGAAGCTGGCCGCGGTCTTCTCTGGGTCACGCCAGTAGCCGCGCGTGACCTTGGGGCCGCGCAGGCAGATCTCGCCGCTTTGGCCCGCCGCCAGCGTTACGCCCTGCGCATCGCGGATCTCGATCTGCACGTGCGCCAGCGCGCGTCCAGTGGAGCCGATCCTCTCGATCTCGCGGCCCGCTTCCATCATCGTGTCGCCCGAGCACGTCTCGGTCAACCCGTAGGCGTCGATGTAGCGCGCCGACTTGAACACAGAGTCGAACTCGCGGATGCGCTGCTCGGGCGTGCGTTCGCCGCCGCCGATCAGCCAACGCAGGCTCGACAGGTCGAAGCGCTCGCGCTCGTCGCAGGCCAGGCAGCGGTTCAGCATCACCGGCGCCATCCAGGCGCCGCTCAGGCGCTCGCGTTCGATCAGCGCCAGCGCCTCGGCGGGGTCGAACTCGCGCATCAGCGCCAGCGAGCCGCCCACCAGCAGCAGTGCCAGCCCCGGCAGGTCGAAGGCGCCGACGTGGTACAGCGGGCCGACGACGAGCAATCGGTCGTCGCGCGTCAGCCCCAGCGCGCTGATATGGTCCAGGCACTTCCACGCATAGTTTTCGTAGCTGTGCATCACCCCTTTTGGGCGGTCCGTCGTGCCCGAGGTGTACATCAGCCTGAACAGGTCGCCGGGCCGGCCTGCGTGCGCCGCATCGCGCGGCGCGCAGTCCGCCGCAAGGCGGCTGCTGTCGGCCTGCGCCGCTGCATCGAGCACGACCAGGTTGTCGCAGCCCGCGGCCGAGGCGGATAGCTCCTCGTCGACGAACATCAGCTTCGCACCCGCGTGTTCGACGATGTAGCGCACCTCGTCGGCGCCGAGCCGGTAGTTGATCGGCAGCAGCACCGCGCCGGCGTGGCTGACGGCCAACCCCAGTTCGACGAAGGCGGCGCTGTTCTTCATCAGCAGCGCCACCAGGTCGCCGGGCTGTACGCCACGCGCCGCCAGAAGGCCGGCGCCCGCCGTTGCGCGCCGCAGCAGTTCGCCGTAGGCGATGCGCTGCGTGCCGTAGACCAGCGCCGTGCGCTGCGGTTCGGTGCGCGCCCACCAGGCGACGCCTGCGCTCAGTGACACCATCGCCGTCGCCTCCGTCGCGCCGTGTTCAGTACGACCGGGGCATGCCCAGCTCGTGGTTGGCCACGTAGTTGAGGATCATCTCCTCCGACACCGGCGCGAAGCGGAACAGCCGCGCGTCGCGCCACAGGCGCTCGACGTGGTACTCCTTCGCGTAGCCCATGCCGCCCATCGTCTGCATCGCGCGCTCGGTGGCCCGCGCCACGGCCTGCGCGGCGATCAGCTTGGCGGCGTTGGCCTCGCTGCCGTAAGGCAGGCCCATGTCGAAATTGGTCGCCGCCTTGTGGTTGAGCAGCCGTGCCGATTCCACCTCGACGTGGCATTGCGCCAGCGGGAACTGCAGGCCCTGGTAGGCACTGATCGGCTTGTCGCCGAAGACCTTGCGGTCGTTGGCATAGGCCACCGCCAGCTTGACCGCCAGCTCGCCGGTGCCGACCAGGCCCGCGGTGGTGACGATGCGCTCGGTGTTGAGCACGTCGAGCAGTTCGCGCCAGCCCTTGTGCAGCGTACCGATCAGCTCGCCCGGCTCCACGCGCACGTTGTCGAAGAACACGCTGCTCGAATCCAGCGTGCAGGTGCCGAGCTTGTCGATCGGAGTGTGCGTCAGGCCGGCCCGATCGACGTCGATCATGAACATCGACAAGCCGTCGGTGCGCGAGGCCGACTCCTCGACCTTCTTGGTGCGCGCGATGACCAGCATCTTCGCCGCCGACTGCACGCCGGTAATCCAGATCTTGCGCCCGTTCAGCCGCCAGCCGTCGTCGCCGTCGGCCGCGGCAAAGGTCTTGATCTCCAGCGTGTTGGTGCCGGCATCGGGCTCGGTCAGCGCCATGCAGCAGTTGATCTCGCCGCTGATGATCTTCGGCAGCAGCTCGGCGCGCATCTGCTCGCTGCCGAAGCGCGAGATCGAAACGCCGCCGAAGATCGGGTTGATCATGAACAGCTGCCCGACCGTCGAGCCGCCGCCGGTGGCGGCCAGGCTCTCGACGATCAGCGCCATCTCCAGCATGCCGAGACCGCTGCCGCCGTGCTCGGTGGGCAGCGCGACGCCGCACAGGCCGGCCTCGCACACGGCACGCCAGTACTCGGCGGGAAAGCTCTTGCTGGCGTCCTGCTGGCGCCAGTATTCCAGACCGAAGCGCTCGCCGACCTGGCGCGCGGCGTCGATCATCATGCGTTGTTCGTCGTTGAGGCGGAAGTCCATGGCTGCTCCGGTGCGCAAGGGGCGTTATTCGGGCGTGATGCCGGCCGACTTGACGACGCCGCGCCAGCGCTCGATCTCCGCGGCCAGCCACTTGCGCGATTCCTCGGGCTTGTCGGCGATCGGCTGCAGGCCCTGGCCGCGCAGCCACGTCTTCATCTCCGGCGAGTTCAGGATGGCGACGAATTCCGCGTTGAGCCGGTCCACCGTGGCCTTGGGCGTCTTGGCCGGGACATACAGGCCGTACCAGACCCCGGCATCGAAGCCCTTGACGCCGCCTTCGGCCAGCGTCGGCAGCTCGGGCCACAGGTCGGTGCGCTGCGCCGTGGTGACGGCGATGGCGCGCACCTTGCCGGCCTCGGCCAGCTTCTTCGCGGTGGCCAGCGGGTCGATGACGACCTGCACCTCGTTGCCCATCAGGCCGTTCAGCGCCAGCGCCGCTCCTTTGTAGGGGATGTGCACCATGTACAGGCCCGCGCTGACCTTCAGGTATTCGCTGGTCAGGTGTACGGAGGTGCCGATGCCTGGCGTGCCGAAGTTCAGCTTGCCCGGGTTGGCCTTGACGTAGGCCAGCAGCTCGGGAACGGTTTTCACCGGCAGCTCGTTGTTGACCACCAGCGCGAACGGCCCGATCACCGCGGTCGTCACCGGCGCGAGGTCGCGTTGCACGTCATAGGGCAGGTTCTTCTTCAGCGCCGGTTCGGTCGCGATCGCGCCGCTGTGCAGCAGGATCGTGCTGCCATCCGGGTCCGAGCGCACGGTGGCGTCGGTGCCGATCGAACCGCCGCTGCCAGCGCGGTTGTCGACGATCACCTGGCGCCCGAGGCGTTCGCCCAGTCGTTGCGCGAGCATGCGGCCGAGGATGTCCGAGGTGCCGCCTGCCGCATAGGGCACGATCAGACGCATCTGCTTGGCCGGGGCCGGCAGATCCTGCGCCTGAACAGCGGCGCCGGCGAACAAGGCCAACAGCGCGGGAACCGTCCGCTGAACCAGGCGCTGAACGATGGCTGTCATATGAATGTCTCCTTCGGGTGGGGATGGCTGGTCGGTGCGGGTCGGTGGCGCGCTCACGATGGCGCTCGCGCCGGCGGGGGTTGAAGCAGTTCCTGCACTTGCTCGAGGTGTTGCACGGTGCGGCGCAGCAGGGCGGCCGCCGCGTCGGCCTCGAACACGCGTGCATCGGCGGCGAGCGTCAGCGTGAGCTCGCGCCGCAGCACCGGGCGGCCGGCCGCGTCGGCGCCGAAGCCATCGCACACGCTGCCTGTTGCCAGGCTCATCGACTGCCCGCTTTGCAAGGGCGCGGCCAGTGCGTTCAACCGGTACAGGCCGGCGTGGTGCACGGTGACGGCGCCGCCGATGCACGCGTCAGCGCCCAGGCGGCCGCTGCGCGCGCGCTCTTCGATGTCGACGCAGGCCTGCGCAATCTGCGGCAGGCTCAGATGCCCGGCCTCGCGCAGCAGCGGCGCCGCGCTGCCCTGCGCCGTGGCCGCGGCCAGACCGACGTCGCTGCGCTCCAGCATCAACGGGCCGTCGTCGGTCCACACGCGGTTGAGCTCCGGCAGCTCCATCAGCGCGCGGCCCAGCGCGGCGACGACAAAATGGTTCAGCGTGTAGCGCGGTGTGGGGCGGGCGGCATTGAGCCGCTCGCGGCAGGCAAGCAGCGTCGAGATTTCGGCCTCGCGCGCCAGCAGGAACTGCGGTGCCACCTGTACGGCCAGCGCGCGCCGCCGCGACAGCTCCGCCGCAGCCAGCACCAGCAGCCGCCCGGGCCGCAGGGCCGGCAGGTCCCGTGCGCGGATGCGCCCGTTCGGACCGCTGCCGCGCACGCGCTCCAGCGCGAGGCCGCGCTGCCTTGCCAGCCTGCGGGCCAGCGGTGTCACCGGCACGCGGGGCGATTCCGCGGCCGGCAAAGCCACGGGTGGCGCAGCCGGCAAGACGGCGGCCGACGCGGTCGCGAGCGGCGCCGGTGCCGCGCGGGCCGGGGTCTCGGCGCCGCGCGCCGAGGCGTCCGCCATGGCAGGCCGCCGATCCTCGGCGTGGCCGTCGTCCCACCAGCCGATCACCGTGCCCACGGCAAGGCTCGCGCCGAGCGGGCCGGTGGCCTCGAGCAGCACACCGTCGGCCTCAGCCGCGATCTCGTTGGCGGCCTTCTCGGATTCGATGACGAACAGCCCTTGCCCGGCCTTGAACGCCTGGCCCGGTGCGACCATCCATTCCACGAGCGCGCCTTCGGCCATGGTCAGGCCGAGCTTGGGCACGAGCAGCGGGTGGCGCATGCTGGGAGGTGCGGCTTCAGCGCCCGCTGAACTGCGGCTGGCGCTTGCCGAGGAAAGCCTGGCAGCCTTCGTGCGCGTCGGCGCTGTCGAGCACCAGCCCGATCATCGCCTGCTCGTGCGACAGCGCCGCGGCGAGCGGCATCTCGGCGCCGTCGCGCAGGCTGCGCTTGAGCAGCTTCAGCGTCAACGGCGACTTCTCGGCGATGCGCGCCGCCAGCGCCAGCGCTTCGTCGAGCAACTGCGCGCGCGGCAGCGCACGGTTGCACAGGCCCAGCGCCACGGCCTCGGCGGAGCTGATCTGTTCGCCGGTGAACATCAGTTCCTTGGCGCGGCACAGCGGAATCTGGCGGATGAGGCGCTGCGAACCGCCGGCGCCGGGGAACAGCCCGAGCGTGATCTCCGGCAAGCCGAGTCTGGCTTCGTCGGCGACCAGGCGGATGTCCAGCGTCAGCAGCAGTTCGGTGCCACCGCCCAGCGCCCAGCCGTTGATCGCGCCGATCGTCGGCTTGTCGCAGACTTCGAAGCGGCGGAACACGCGGTGGATGACCTCGGCGAACTCCTGGTAGTGCGCCAGGCCCTGGCGGCTGTCCAGGTCGGCGATGTCGCCGCCGGCGACGAAGGCACGCTCGCCGGCGCCTGTGAGCACGATCGCGCGCACCGCGTCGTCGCGCTCAAAGGCTGTTAGCGCGGCCTCCAGCGCGAGCAGCGTGTCGACGTTGAGTGCGTTCAGCGTCTTCGGCCGGTTGATGGTGATCAGCCCCACGGCGCCGCGGCGCTCACTGAGGATCGGATCGGTCGTATCGGACATGGTGGATTCCTTCAGGACAGGGTCTTGCGGGCGGCGGCGATCACGGCCTCGGCGTCGACGGCATAGGCCCGCTCGAGCGACGTGGCAAAGGGCACCGGCATGAACGGCGCGGCCACACGGAGCAGCGGCGCGTCGAGTTCGTCGAAGCCCTCGTCGGCGAGCGTCGCCACGATCTCGGCGCCGACACCGAAGGCCTGCACCGCTTCGTGCACGACGACGGCGCGGTGCGTACGCGCCAGCGAGGCCAGCACGGTGGCGCGGTCCCACGGCTGGATGCTGCGCAGGTCGATGACCTCTACCTCGACGCCGTCGGCGGCCAGCGTCTGGGCGGCCTGCAGGCAGGTGGCGACGGTGGCGCCGTAGCTCACCAGCGTCAGGTCGCGGCCCGGGCGCACGATGCGTGCCTGGCCGATCGCCGCGGCGATACCGGTGTCGACCGGGCCCTTGCGCGCATACAGACCCTTGTGCTCGACGAAGATCACCGGGTCGGGGTCGGCGATCGCGGCGCGCAGCAGCGAGTAGGCGTCCTGCGGGTCCGACGGCACGACGACCTTGAGCCCCGGCACGTGCGCCAGCCAGGCTTCCAGGCATTGCGAGTGCTGCGGCCCGGCGCTCAGGCCGCCGCCGTGCGGCGTGCGCAGCACCAGCGGCACGCTGCCCTGGCCGCCGAACATGAAGCGCGCCTTCGCGGCCTGGTTGACGAGCGCGTCCATCGCCAGCGTCACGAAGTCCATGAACATGATCTCGACCACGGGCTTCAGGCCGCTGAGCGCCGCGCCGACTGCCGCGGACACGATCGTGGCCTCGGAGATCGGCGTGTCGCGCACACGCTGCGGCCCGAAAGACTCGAGCAGGCCGCGCGTGGCCTTGAACGAGCCGCCAGCATGGGCGATGTCCTCGCCGAGCAGCACCACGCTGTCGTCGGCCTGCAGGCTGTCGTGCAGTGCCTGCGCCACCGCCTGCACATAGCGCATCTCGGTCGCGCTCATGCGGCAACTCCGCGGGTATAAACATCGGCGATTGCCGCCGCGAAGGACGGCAGCTTGTCGGCGCGCGCCGCGGCAATGGCGGCGTCGATGCGCACCGCGACCTCGGCGTCAATGCGCTCGATGGCGTCGGCCTTCGTGCCGGCGTGCAGCAGCGCGGCGCGGGCGCGCGCGAGTGGGTCGCGCTCGGCGGCGGCCTGCAGTTCGTCGGCGTCGCGGTACTTCTGCGGATCGCCCTCGAAGTGGCCGCGCACGCGGTGAGTCACGCACTCCAGCACGCGCGGCCCGTCGCCCGCACGCAGCGCGGCGGTGGCGGACAGCGCGGCGTCGGCCACGGCGAGCGCGTCGTTGCCGTCCACCGGGTCGTAGCCGATGCCGAAGGCGGCGGCCAGCGCCTGCAGCTTGGCGGCGAACTGGCGTGAGGTCGGCGAGAACTCCGACCAGCCGTTGTTCTCGCACACCAGCAGCAGCGGCAGCCTCCACAGCGCGGCCAGGTTCAGCGTCTCGTGCAGCACGCCCTCGGCCATCGCGCCGTCGCCGAAGTAGGCCACCGCCACGCCGCCGGTCTGGCGCACCTGGTGGGCAACCGCGCTGCCGAGCGCGATCGGAATACCGGCGCCGACGATGCCGTTGGCGCCGAGGATGCCGAGGCTCAGGTCGGCCACGTGCATCGAGCCGCCGCGGCCGCGGCACAGCCCGCCGTCGCGGCCCATGATCTCCTTGAAGAAGCCCTCCACCGCCATGCCGCGCGCCAGTACGTGGCCATGGCCGCGGTGCGTGGTGGCGAGCGAGTCCTGCGCCTGCAGCGCGCTGGCCACACCGGCGGCGATCGCCTCCTGGCCGATGCTCAGGTGGATGAAGCCCGGCACCTCGCCGTCGGCGAAGAGTTTGCTGAGCGCCTGCTCGACCTGCCGTACCAGCCTCATCGTGCGGTACAGCGGCAGCAGGCGGTCCGCTGCCGGTGGGGTGTTCTTGCGTGTGGGCATATGGGGTCCTCAGCGGCCGGCGGCCGGGCGCAGCGTGCCGACGACACGGTCGCTGCCGTCGTCGCCGCGCACCCAGACGTCGAAGCAGCCGTCGGCGGCTCCAGGCTCGCCACCGGCGAGCAGCGTCTCGCCGATGCGCACCGGCTTGATGAAGCGGATGTCGAGGTCCAGACCGTCGAAGGCCCGGTCACCGAAGCTGCGGAACAGCGCCTGCCAGAGCAGGCAGACGGACATCGTGCCGTGTGCGATCACGCCACCCAACGGTGTCTTGGCCGCGAAGTCGGCGTCGAGGTGGATCGGGTTGAAATCGTCGGTCAGTTCCGCATAGGCGCGGATCGTCGCGGCGTCGACCTTCAACGTGGCGGTCTGCAAGGGGGTGCGGTTCATCTCAAGCGGCCCAGATGAGCGACAGCTGCCCGGTGTAGATCGCCCGGCCGCCGTCGCCGCTGCCCTGCACCTGCAGGTCGACGTAGCGGCGGCCGCGCCGCATCTCCTTGGCGGCGCAGGACACGACACTGCGCACCGCCTCGCCGCGGCGCGGCGGCGACTGCAAGGCGAAGCGCTGGCGTGCGTGCACGTTGCCGGGCGGGCGCGGCGTGACGACGCGGAGGTAGGCACGCATCATCAGCACGACCGCCAAGCTCGCGCCCTCGGCAGCGCTGCCGGCACCGTCGTCGGCGCGCCTGCCGAAGATGCGCTGCCAGTGGTCGGCCAGCGTGTCGCTCACCACCTCGCTCGTTTCCCCGAGCACCGTGCCGGGCCGGAAGTCGTCGAAGGTGATCGCGGAGGGTGCGACGGCGTTCATGCGCTGACCTCGGTGAGACGCTGCGCGATCGGCAGCGGCATGCCCTCGACCTCGACGAAGCCGATGCGCACCGGCTGACCGATGGCGAGCGCGGGCTCCGCGCCGCCTTGCACGTTGACCATGAGCCGGAAGCCTTCGTCCATGTCCACTAGCGCGATCACGTAGGGCAAGTCGCCGCGGAAGGCCGGCGTCGGCGCGCGGTGCACGGTGGTGTGGCTGAGGATGCGGCCGCGGCCCCCGGAGACCTTCCAGGCGAGTGCGGTGTGCTGACAACCCGCGCAGAGCGAACGCGGGATCAGCTGCACCTGGCCGCAGCGGTCGCTCTTCAGGGTCCGGCCATCCCTGGCGCCGAACAGTTCGGCAAGGGCGGGACTGTTCAGAACCGGCGTGGCCACGCGGGCAACGGCGTACCGGCCGGCATGGGTGTGGAGCGGGACGAAACAGAGCAGGAGCGCTGCCAGCATCGTGGAGAGAAGCCTACCCATGACTGTCGAGAGCCTGGCGCACCAGTTCCTTCTGGGCCATGGTCAGACG